>Ga0310345_10004732_pt1 | contig 12282 bp, 12 predicted proteins | sample HC15DNA20500_MG_FD_204667 | JGI IMG/M metagenome (GOLD analysis project Ga0310345, IMG submission 204667) | Marine microbial communities from station ALOHA, North Pacific Subtropical Gyre - HC15-DNA-20-500_MG | ecosystem: Environmental > Aquatic > Marine > Oceanic | place: Pacific Ocean: North...
CGTTGTCGTGCACAGCTTTCGCGATAACCGGGGCCTACCTGGCGTTCTTCCACAGCGTCAAGCTGATGATGGCCAATGTCGTGTTGGCTCTCGCCACCGGGGCCGCGCTGACGGTGCGCATCGCCGACGCCGTCGGCTGGTCCGTTGCGCTGTCGGCGTTCTGGACTCTCTGGCTACTCAACACCGCGGTGCCCATCGCGGTCCGCTGCATGGCGTGGGCGTTGACCCACTATGTGGAACGGGCGAACACCGACCCGTTGACCGGGCTGCTGAACCGGCGCGGATTCCTCGACGAGGTGTGCCGGCTGCTCGACGACAACGCCGGGTGCACCGTTCTGATCACCGCCATGGTGGATCTCGACGACTTCAAACGCGTCAACGACGTCAGCGGCCACGCCGCCGGCGACCACATCCTGGGCGTGGTGAGCGCGGTGCTGCACACCCTGTTTCCGCGCCGGTCCGCGATCTGCCGTTCCGGCGGTGAAGAGTTCCTGATTGCGCTGTGCGCCGACGAGGAACAATCCGTCGACGACCTCGGCGATGAGATCTGCGCGGCGATCAAGCGCAGGGCACTGGGAGTCACCGCGAGCGTGGGGGTGGCCACGGCACGGCCCGGGCGGTTGTCGAAGCGCGATATCGAACGCCTCCTCGGGCACCAGATCGCGGCGGCCGACGCGGCGATGTATGCGGCCAAGAGGCTCGGCGGTGACCGGGCCAGCGTCGCGTCGTGAGCCCTGCCGGTATTCGAGGGGCTGTGGCACACTGAGCCCATGGCGGAGCGACTCAGTCGGGTGGAGATTTTCAAGGACGCCGCCCAGGACATCGTCGAGTCCGGGGCGTCGACCGTGGGTGAGGTGGCGTCGATCATCACCGGAGCGGTCAGAGATGTCGCGACCGCCGTCGGCGGGTTCGCAACCGATGCATTCGAGATCCGCGACGGCATGCGTACCGCGGCGCGCGACAACGAACCCGAACCGTCAGACGACTGAGCGTGTCCGCAGGATCGTGACGCCGGCCAGCAGCTCCCACGCGATGATCGGGTAGACCGCTCCTCGCTCGACCAGCCCCACCGGCAGCGAGGCGCCGTTGACGCCGTCGATGACCAGCACAGCGAGGCACAGCAGCCCGACGGCGCCGAGGGTCACCCCGGCCCGCCGGAACCACTGCCCCGCCCCGAGCGAGCGGCTGCCGAGGGCGCCCAGGATCACCGCGACGTTACCGCCGATGATGGCCATCCCGGCGCCGGTCACGTGTGCTGCGGTACCACTGGGAAAGCCGCCGACTCCGACGTTGCCGAGCGCATTCACCGCGGCGGCGACGACGAAGGCCCGCCCGGTCCAGCCGAGTTCGACGCTGCGGACCACCAGAACGGCGCCGATCAGGAACAGCACGCCGTGCAGCATGAACGCCCGGTTCATCAGTCCAGACACGCCCAGCTCACTGATGTAGTCGTCGAGGTAGCTGTAACTCTCCACACCGGTTGCCGTGACCACTTCGGCGGTCAGGTATACCGCCGCACCGACCAGCCACGTTCCTGCGGCGGCACGTATCGAAGCCGTTGACAAACCAAGTCCTTTCACTCGCCGAGTGGGAGGCGAGTCGCCGATTTCGGGAACGCTACCGACTGATCTTGATAGTTGAGCTAAGCTTTGCCGCCGTGGCTAGATTCACTGTGCTGACCTGTGCCGTTGCTGTCGCCTTCGCCGTCGCACCGGCAGCGTACGCCGCGCCAAACCCCGTCCCGTTGCAACCGGGGTCGTCGTGCGACTCCAACTACTCAGGCGCCTGCGTCCCCATCGACAGTGACGTGGACTGCGCCGGCGGCAGCGGTAACGGCCCGTCCTACGTTTCCGGTCCGGTCACCGTCGTCGGCACCGACATCTACGGCCTGGATCGCGACGGCAACGGCACCGGCTGCGAGTAGGAGAGGGTCGCGGTGGTCACGGCACGAACCGGAGTGTGATCGGGGCGTCGCTGGGAATCACCTCCCCCGGCGAAGGCTCTTGCCAGCCAATCTGATTCGGCAGACAGGCAGAGTTGGTGACATCCTCGCCTTTCTGCACCGCGCCGCGCCATCCCGCGTCACGCAGCAGTGGTTCCGCGTCGGTCCAGTCCATGCATTGCAATGCGGGCATCACGAGAGTCGTCGGCGCCGACTTCGGCGAGCTCGTCTGCTCGGACGCCGCCGACGGCTGCTGACCGCCGGAACACGCTGCCACGGCGCCAACGACGCAAGCAGCCAGCGCTATTCCTGCCAGCGCCCGCCGCCGGGCATTCGTCTCCATCATCTGGCCTCCGCCAAGCATCCGACCGTGGTCCATGTATATCCGAAAAGCACCGCAGCAACGACGCCGGGCCTTTCAACCTGCGACGGGCGTTCACGAGACCGCGGAGGGGGTTGTTGGTGGAGTGTTGAGTGGGGCGGGCGGGGCTCGAACCCGCGACCAATGGATTATGAGTCCACGGCTCTAACCGACTGAGCTACCGCCCCCGGCACGTCGTGCGCGGCCATTATGGTCGCACACGGCTGCTCAGGCGAATATCGTCTGGCCCGCCTCGTCGATCTCGTAGAGCTCGGTGCCCTCGTCCACCCGCGCGGCGTCGGAGCCCAACGACACCAGGATCTTGTTGGCGCCGTTGCGCATCACGTCGAGAGTCAGCTCCAAGGCCTGCTTGGTCGAGAAATGCTTGCGCACCCCGCCCGCCACGTCCTCGCCGATGGTCGACGGCGTCCAGATCAGCGCATCGACGTAGCGCAGCGCGGCCTTGTGCGCGTCGGACAGCCCGTCGGCGCGTTCGAAGTCGGTGATCTGGCCGTAGACATCTTCGGATCCGCCGGCGTCCAACGCGTGGCGTTCGCGCAGTGACTGGCACAACCGGCAGTTGTGCGCCGCCGCCCCGCGCAGCCGCACCACCTCGGTGGTCACCGGGTCCAGTGCGCGCATCCGCGCCACCTCGGGCACGAACCCGTTCAACACGAAGTCGATCGGGTCGGTCTGGCCGTCGAAGTCCACCTCGGCGGTGCGCCCCGGCATGCCGAGCCCGAGCGCGTCGCACCCGGCCCACACGCGCGGCACGAAATCGGCGACGTACATCGTCACCACCGTCCGGAAGGCGTCGGCGCCCCAGGCCTCGAGGAAGCGGGTGCGCTGGTTGTCGCCGATGCCGGTGACGTCGGTGGAGAACTGTTCGGCGAACGCGACGAGCACCGACTCGGCGTCGGTGTTCTCCGTCGGCACCTCGACCGGCAGCGGCAGCGGCGGCAACGCCAATGTCCGCGCGCAGATCAGCCGCATCAGCGTGTCGGCCCGGTCATCGCCCGAGGACAACGCCACCATCCCGGTCAGTCGGTCAGCCACAGCGGTACGACCCATTCTTGGGATTATTGCGCTTGACTGACCGAGGACATGTGAAAGTCGGGAATCCGCAACGTCGGCATCTGCGCGCGGGTGGCCCAGTCACCCCATTCGCGAGGCAGCGTGACCTCGCTGACGCCGGCTTCGCTGGCGCGGCGCAGCAGGTCCAACGGGCTTTCGTTGAACCGGAAGTTGTTCACCGCAGCGGTGACCTGCCCGTCTTCGACCAGGTACACCCCATCGCGGGTCAGCCCGGTCAACAGCAGCACTGACGGGTCGACGGTGCGGATGTACCACAGGGTGGTCAGCAGCAGGCCGCGCTCGGTGCGGGCCACCATGTCGGCAAGGGACGCCGTCCCACCCGTCATGAGCAGGTTGTCGGCACCGACGGCCACGGGCGCATCGAACTCGGTGGCCGCCGCGCGCGGATAGGCCAGCGCGTTGATCACGCCGTCGCGGATCCAGTCGACCCGGTCGATGGGCATGCCGTTGTCGAACACCGACGCGCGTTCCGACGAACCCGACACCGCCACGAAGGGGGTGCACTGCAGCCCGGGGGCTTGCGGATCGGAGTACAGCGTCAGCGGTAGCGACGTGAGTTTCTCCCCCACGCGGGTACCGCCGCCCGGTGCGGACAGTGCGGTGCGTCCCTCCTGTGCGCCGCGACCGCCCATCGTCCACGACAGGTAGATCATCATGTCGGCCACCGTCGAGGGCGGCATGATCGTCTCGTACCGTCCGGCGGGCAACTCCACGCTGCGCTGCGCCCACGACAGCCGGGTCGCGAGGTCCTCGAGCATCGCATCGGTGGGCACGTCGACGAAGTCGGGGGTGCCGACCCCGGCCCATGCGCTGGCGCCGTCACGTTTGGCGTTGATCTCCACCGATCCGGTGGGCTGGGTGAACCGGCGCCGCAACCCGGTAGAGGTGGCCACGAACGTGGTCTCCACCACGTGGCGGGCATACCCGAAAAGTGTTTCCCGGCCGCCGAACCCGCGCGTCAGCGCGTCGGCGACCCCGCCGAAGGCGTCGACGCCGGTGCGCGGACTCGGGGCGTCCCAGTCGGTGGGTGCCGTATCGGCGGGCAGCGCCGGAGCGCTGTCCCGCGCCGGCGGGGCCGCGGCCGCGGCCGCCTGCGAGGCGACGACCAGGTCCATCAGCACCGACGGGGCGACCGCACTCGAGCGCACCGAACCGACGTGGGCCCGCCCGTCGCGCCGCACAATCGAGATGACGGTGGTGGTGCGACTGGTCGACTCCCCGTTGGTGGTCATGGTGTTGTTGGCCCACCGCAGCGCGGCATCGACGCGGTCGGTCACCAGCACGATGGTCTCGTCGGCCCTGCCACGCCGGCGCGCCTCGGCCAGCACGATGTCGACGACCTGTTGTGCACCGATCACCGGATCACCGCCCGCTTTCTTCGCGCGTGTTGAGCACGTTGATGCCCCGGAACAACGCCGACGGGCAACCGTGGCTGACCGCGGCAACCTGGCCGGGTTGGGCCTTGCCGCAGTTGAAGGCACCCCCCAGTCGCCATGTCGACTGCCCGCCAACGGCTTCCAGTGCGCCCCAGAAGTCGGTGGTGGTCGCCTGATAGGCGACGTCGCGCAGTTGCCCGTCGAGGTGGCCGTCACGGATGCGGAAGAACCGTTGCCCGGTGAACTGGAAGTTGTAGCGCTGCATGTCGATCGACCAGCTCTTGTCGCCGACGATGTAGATGCCGTCGGAGACCCGGGCGATCAGATCGTCGGTGCTCAGGTCGTCAGGGTTGGGCTGCAGCGACACGTTGGCCATCCGCTGGATCGGGACATGATGTGCCGAGTCGGCATAAGAGCACCCGTTGGAGCGGGGCTCACCCAGCCGCGGCGCGAAGACCCGGTCGAGCTGGTAGCCGACGAACATCCCGTCTCGGACCAGATCCCAGCTCTGCGCGGCGACACCCTCGTCGTCGAAACCGATTGTCGCCAGCCCGTGCTCGACGGTCCGGTCGGCGGTGACGTTCATCACCGCAGACCCGTAGCGCATGGTGCCAAGCTTGTCCGGGGTGGCGAACGACGTTCCGGCGTAGGCGGCTTCATAGCCGATCGCACGGTCGTACTCGGTGGCGTGCCCGATGGACTCGTGAATGGTCAACCACAGATTGGTCGGGTCGATCACCAGGTCGGTGGGCCCGGCCACCACACCGGGCGCCTTGACTTTCTCCGCCAGCAGCGACGGCAATTCGGCCAGCTCGGCCGTCCAGTCCCACACCTCGTCGCCGGCGACCGCCTCCCATCCGCGGGCCGTCGGCGGCGCCAGGGTGCGCATGGTCTCGAACGTCCCCGCCGACGGATCGACCGCGACGGCCTCCAGGCTCGGCAGCACCCGCACCCGCTGCTGGGTGATCGCTGACCCGAACGTGTCGGCGTAGAACGTCTGCTCCTTGGCCGCGTGCACAGCAGCCGACACGTGGTCGACCCCGTCGGAAGCCAGCAACCGCTCGGAGTAGTCCTCGAGCACAGCGATCTTGTCCGCGGCGGGCACCGTGAACGGGTCGACCCGAAATGGCGAGGCCCAGAACACGTCACGGTAGACCGGCTCGGGAGCCAGCTCGATGCGTTCGGCGTTCAACCTCCCCAGCGTGCGCGCCACCCGTACCGCGCGGCGCGCGGTGTCGGCGGCCGCCCCGGTGTCCAGCTGCGCGTGTGACGCGAAACCCCAGGTGCCGTCGACGATGACGCGCACCGCCAGCCCGATCTCGTAGTCGGTGACCGCGGTTTCCAGCGCGCCGTCGCGCAACGCCACCGTCTCGGTGGTGATGGCATGGATGCGCAGATCGGCATAGCTCGCACCGGCCTGCGTCGCGGCGGTCAGCGCAGCATCGGCGAGCGCATGGCGCGGCAGCGCGAGGAAGTCGGTGTCGATTCGTCGGGGCCCCGTCACACCTTCACCGTAACGGCTGCCGGTGAGCTCAGCGCCGCGTGCCGCTGGTGCCCAGAATGGTCAGCTCGAGTGCCAGGGCGATGCCGGACACCCCGACGACCACCGCGAAGGCCACCCAGTCGCGGGTCTTCGGTCGCGACGGCGCCGCCGAGAACTGGCCCGCGCCACCGCGGGCGGTGATGGCATCACCCATCTCGTCGGCGCGGCGCAGCGCCACGGTGATGGCGGCGGCCAGCAGATCGATCAGTTCGGTCGCCCAGCGGCGCAGCCGGTTACGCCTGTCACCGTCGACGTCGCGGGGCCGCAGCCGCCGCGCGGCGTAGAGCACCCTGAACTCGTCGAGCAGCATCGGAAACGCCCTCAGCGCCAACGCCAACGCCACGGCCCAGTCGGCGACGGGGATGCGCAGCGCCCGCAGCGGGCGGCCCAGGGTGGCCACCGCGGGCGCCACCTCGGCGACGTTGGTGGTCCACGACACCATCGCGCCCAGGCCCAGCAGCACGATGGACAGCGCGGTCACGCGCAGGAAGTACAGCAACCCGCCCAGCCCGACGTCGACGGAACCGAGCGAGAGCACCGGGCTGCCGCCGCCCAATGCCGCAGTCAGCGCACCCAGCGCCAGCAACACCCACAGCACGCGCGGGATCGTGGGCAGCACCCCGCGCGGAATCCGGGCCAGCATCGCGGCCACGGCGATCAGCAGCGCCACCGCACCGATGGGCACCCAGCCGGGATAGAACGTCAGCAGCACCCCGATCAACGCGACGACGAGCAGCTTCGTGCCGGCCCACAGGTCGTGGATGACGCTGGTGCCGGGCACCGGCCGCAGCAGCACCACCTGCTTGCGGGGTTTGCGTTCGCTCACGACATGCCTCCGGCCGCGGTCGGTGTCGCAGCGAGCACGCCGTTCTCCAGATGCAGGATGCGCGGGCAGAGTTCCTCCAGGCCGGCGAAGTCGTGGGAGATCACCACGACGGTCAACCGCTCGCGTCGGCGCAGGTCCACCAGCAACTGCAACAGGCCCTGTTGGGAGGCGCCGTCGAGGCCGGCCAGGGGTTCGTCGAGGATGAGTGCGCGGGGCTTGCGGGCCAGCAGGCCGGCCAGCACCACGCGCCGCATCTGCCCGCCGCTGAGTTGCTCGATGCGCCGGCTGGCCAGCGTCGGTTCCAGACCGACGGTCCGCAGCGCCTCGGTGACCTTCGCCTGGTCGTACATCGAGAATCCGGCCGTCGACGCGATCTCCAACGCCACGTGGCTGCGCATGAGTTGCAGGCGGGCGGCCTGGAACGAAATGGCCACCGCCCCAACCTGGTCGGACACGGGTCGACCGTCGAGCAGGCAGCTGCCCGACGCCGGTTCGAGCAGGCCGGCCATGATCCAGGCCAGAGTGGACTTGCCCGACCCGTTGAGCCCGTGGATCAGCACGCCGTCACCCTCGTGCACGGCGAAGTCGATGTCCCGCAACGCCGTCTGCGCCCACGGGGTGCCCAGGCCGTATTCGTGGCTGACGCCGTTGAGTTCCAGCACGGGGGCGCCGCGGGGGGCGTCGTCGCCGGCCGTGGCGGGGTGCACGTCGGCCTTCTCGACCATCGGCACGTCAGCGGTGTTGTCGGCGATTCCCCGGCCGGTGAGGTTGACGGTGCGGTCGGCGGCCTCGGCCTCGTTGTTGTAGTGCGTGATGTGCACCAGCGCGGTGCGGTGGTTGCGGGTGAGCCCGGACAGCACCGACATCACGGCGTCGCGGCCGTCCTGGTCGACCATGCTGGTCACCTCGTCGGCGATCAACAGCGACGGCTCGCGCGCCAGCGCCCCGGCGACCGCGAGGCGTTGCAACTCTCCCCCGGACAGCCCGCCGGTGTCCCGCTCGCTGAACCCGTCGAGGCCGACCTCGGCCAGTAACCGGTCCACCTCAATGGTGACCCCGGGGGGCAGGCCCCACACCACGTCGTCGGCGACACGGGTGCCCAGCACCTGGCTCTCCGGGTGCTGCAGGACGACCGCCGTTCCGCCCAGCTTGCCCAGCCCGACCGCGCCCGGGCGCTGCACCGTGCCCGACGTCGGTTCGCGGCCCGAGAGCACCAGCATCAGCGTGGTCTTGCCCGATCCGTTGGGACCGGTCACGGCCAGGTGCTCGCCGGGCTGCACGTCCAGCGACAGCGGACCCAGCGCGTCACGGTCGGTGCCCGGATAGCGGAACACGACGTCGCGCAGCTGCAGCGGCACCGGGACCACCGGGCCGGTGTCGGCGGACGGCTCGAGCTTGTGCACGTCAGGCACGCCGAGCAGCCGGGCCAGCACCTTGGACAGTGCCCACCAGCCGACCAGGCTGACCCAGGTGATCGAGAAGACTCCCGCGAGGAAGAACAGCACAGGCCAGTAGTCCAGCACGGTGCCGAAGTCCCGGGTCAGTCGCTCGGCGGCGCCCTGCATGTTCGGGATGCGCTCGAGGATCGCGGCCACCCCGGCGACGTTGGCGGTGACCGACTCGAAGATCAGATGCCGCAGCCGGGCCAGCACGGCCAGAGCCGCCACGATGGCCAGCCCGAACAGTGCACCGGCGACCAGGGCGGCCGCCACCACCGTCGTGGTGCCGCGCCCGCGACGCTTGACGATTCCGGTGAGTCCGCCGATGTAGGCGCAGTTCACCACCGTCATCAACCCGCCCATGCCGGCGATCAGGAACGCGATGATCCCGCCGGCCACCGTCGCGGTGATCAGCACCCGCAGCCGGTAACGGTAGGCCAGCAGACCCATCGGGACCGTGCCCAGCAGCGACAGGCCCGCGGCGAATGGCACGACGACAGCGATGATGGCGATCGCGGCACACAGCGCTGCCATCACGGCGGCGTGGGCGAGTTCCACCGGTCGGAGCGAACCGGTCCTTCGCGGCTCGCTCTTCGGGCCGGGTGACGTCATTTCACGATTCTGCCAGTTGACAGGTGTAGGGCCTGCGGGCCGGTCGGCGCGCGGTGCTCCCGACTGGGCGGTTCGACATGTATAGCAACCCTATGTAATCATGGTCGCCATGTCCTCGACTCTCGGCGCCGACCTGCTGGCGGTGGTGGCCCGGATCAACCGGCTGGCCAACCAGCGGGTCCGCATGCCCGTGCCGTTCGCGCAGGCTCGCCTGCTGTCCACCATCGAAGACCAGGGCGAAGCCCGCATCTCGGACCTGGCGGCGCTGGACAACTGTTCCCAGCCCACCATGACCACCCAGGTGCGCCGTCTCGAGGACGCCGGACTGGTCACCCGAACCGCCGACCCCGGCGATGCCCGTGCGGTGCTGATCCGGATCACCCCCGCGGGCGTCGATGCGCTGCGCCAGGCCCGTCTGGACCGTGGCGCGGCCATCGACCCGTACCTGGAGCAGCTCAGCGACACCGACCGCGAATGCCTGGCCGAAGCCGTCACCGTGATGCGCCGCCTGTTGCAGGACGCCGGCGCCCCGGTGCCGTCCCGCCGCTGAGGACGTCCCCGACACTCTGGATCTGTTAGGAGAACTTGCTGCCATGTGGCGCCAACCCAAAGCCGTGTGGGCCGTCGCCTTCGCCTCCGTGGTCGCGTTCATGGGCATCGGGCTCGTCGACCCGATCCTCAAACCGATCGCCGACAACCTCAACGCCTCCCCGTCCCAGGTGTCGCTGCTGTTCACCAGCTACATGGCGGTGATGGGGGTGGCGATGCTGATCACGGGTGTGGTCTCCAGCCGTATCGGGCCCAAACGCACGTTGCTGCTCGGCCTGGTGATCATCATCGCCGGCGCCGGGTTGGCCGGCATGAGCGAGACGGTCGGCGAGATCGTCGGCTGGCGCGCCCTGTGGGGGCTGGGCAATGCGCTGTTCATCGCGACCGCGCTGGCCACCATCGTCAGCTCGGCGCGCGGTTCGGTGGCCCAGGCGATCATCCTCTACGAGGCCGCACTGGGCCTGGGCATCGCCGTCGGGCCACTCGTGGGCGGTGTGCTCGGCTCGATCTCGTGGCGGGGCCCGTTCTTCGGGGTCTCGGCACTGATGACCGTCGCCGTCATCGTCACCGCCCTGCTGCTGCCGGCCACCCCGCGCGCCGAACGGGCCACCACGCTGGCGGATCCGTTCCGCGCGTTGCGCCATCGCGGCCTGCTCGGGGTCGCCGTCACCGCCCTGCTCTACAACTTCGGCTTCTTCACGTTGCTGGCGTTCACCCCGTTCCCGCTCGACATGAGTGCCCACGGCATCGGGCTGATCTTCTTCGGCTGGGGCATCGCGCTGGCCTCCACCTCGGTGGTCGTCGCGCCACGGCTCCAACACCGCTTCGGCACTTTGCGCACCCTGGTGGTCAACCTGTTGCTGATGACCGCGACGCTGGCCGCGATGGCGGTGTGGACCGATTCCAAAGCGGTACTGGCCAGCTGTGTGGTGATCGCCGGGCTGTTCATCGGCGTGAACAACACGCTGATCACCGAGACCGTGATGAAAGCGGCGCCGGTCGAGCGCGGCGTCGCGTCGGCGGCCTACAGTTTCGTGCGGTTCGGCGGCGCGGCGCTGGCCCCCTGGCTGGCCGGATTGCTCGGCGAGCGCCTCAACGCCCACGTGCCGTTCTGGGTCGGCGCAGCCGCGGTGCTCGCCTCCGCCGGCGTGCTGTTCGCCACCCGACCGCACCTGGCCCACATCGACGACGAAGAGCCCGCGCTCGACGAACTCAGCGACCAGGCCCGCGCCGTCACCGTCGGCAGCGACAGCTGAGCTCCGCCGCGAATCCGGCGCGCGCAGGCACCCTGATGGTGCTTGCGCGCGCCGAATCCGCCTGTCAGGTGACGACGCCGCCGACGAGCAGCCCGACCAGGTAGGTGGCGGCGATCGCAACCACGCCGAAAGCCAACTGCCGCAACGACGCCCACACCGGATGGCGGCGGGTGAACCGTGCCGCCGACGCTCCGGCGAGCAGTAGCCCGGCCCCGCCGAACGCCAGCCCGAGCCACAGCGACTCGTAGCCCAGCAGGTACGGGATCAGCGGGATCACCGCGCCGATTGCGAACAGCACGAACGACGACCCGGCCGCCACCCACGGTGAGGGCTTCTCCCGGGGATCCACGCCGAGCTCCTGCACCAGGTGGAAATTGAGCGCCTTGGCCTCGTCCCGGTGGATCTCCTCGGTGGCCTTGGCCGCGGTGTCCGGGGCCAACCCCATGTCGGTGAGCATCGCCTGCAACTCCGCCCGCTCGGCTTGGGGGTGCAGCTTGAAGGACTTGCGCTCCACCCGCACCTCCGAGTCGATCTGCTCGTTGGCGGTCATCACCGAGGCGTACTCCCCCATCGCCATCGAGAATGCACCGGCAAGCAGCCCCGCGACACCGCTGATCACCACGGTGTGCGCGCTGGCCGCGGCGGCCACTCCGGCGATCAGCGCGGTGTTGCTCACCAGCCCGTCCATCGCCCCGAACGTCGCCGCGCGCAGCCAGCCGCCGGTGACGTCGGCGTGGCGGTGATCGGCCACATGAGGCCGGCCCGTCGGCGAGACGGGCTCGTTCCCCTTCGCGCTCATTGCACGATTGAACGCCACCGCGATGACCTCGTTGAATTAAGGTTCGCCTTCGGTTCTGCACATCACAGTTTGCGACCCGGTTCGGCGGGCTACCGTCGAGATATGACCACCACGGCCGAGCATCTTCGCAACACGTTGGACGGACGCTTCCGGGATGTGAAGAACCGGATGCGCCACGAACTCTCCGATCAGGTGTTCCGGCCGCACTACACGCCGAACACAGTGATCGCCCGCACCAAGGTCGACGAGCAGATGCGGATCATGGCTTCCCGCGGAGCCGCCGAGGACGGCTTCAAAAAGGAGCACGGCGGCAACGGCGACGTCGGTGCCGCGGTGACCCAGATCGAGATGCTGGCGATGAGCGACCTGTCGCTGATGGTCAAGGCCGGAGTGCAATGGGGTCTGTTCGGCGGCGCCATCGAGAACCTCGGCACCGAACGCCACCACCAGGCCTACGTCCAGAAGCTCATCGACCTGGACCTGC
>Ga0310345_10004733_pt1 | contig 12281 bp, 7 predicted proteins | sample HC15DNA20500_MG_FD_204667 | JGI IMG/M metagenome (GOLD analysis project Ga0310345, IMG submission 204667) | Marine microbial communities from station ALOHA, North Pacific Subtropical Gyre - HC15-DNA-20-500_MG | ecosystem: Environmental > Aquatic > Marine > Oceanic | place: Pacific Ocean: North...
ATTTGAGGATGACGCCAGCGGTGTCCTGGATAGCTTCCGGTGAAATGTGTTCAATCTCGAGGCCAAGCAGGGCTTGGGCCCAATCAAGTGACTCAGCAATGCCGGGGCGTTTGTGGAAGTCGACTGAGCGAAGTGCTCGCATAACCGCCGCGACCGATGTCGCCAAGTCCTCGCTTATGCCTGGTATACGTCGTTGGATAATCCTTTGTTCTTTTTCCGGTGAGGGGTAATCAATCCAGAGATAGAGGCAGCGACGTTTTAACGCATCGTTCAGTTCTCGAGTTCGGTTCGAAGTTAGGACGACGCAAGGTCGATGACGCGCCTTAAAAGTACCTAACTCGGGCACCGTAATTTGGAATTCTGATAGAATTTCTAATAGAAACGCTTCAAATTCCTCGTCGGCGCGGTCTATCTCGTCAATGAGCAGGACGGCCGGTCGTGGACCGGGGTGCCGCACTGCTTGCAAGAGCGGGCGATCGAACAAAAATTCCTCTTGGAAGATTGAAGTTTCTAGATTGGCAGCGCGATCGGTATCCGATTCGGCTAGCCGAATTTGAAGGATCTGGCGTGCATAATTCCACTCATATAATGCGGAACTGGCATCTAGGCCTTCATAGCATTGGAGTCGGATCAAAGGGGTATCCAACGCACTTGCTAGTACCTTCGCCACTTCTGTCTTGCCGACGCCGGCCTCTCCTTCAAGCAACATAGGTTTTTGGAGGTCAAACGCGAGTTTCGTCGTTAGGCACAAAGGCCGGTCGGGGACATAGTTTTCTGAGCTAAATGCGGTTTCGACATCGTTCACGTTACTGAACGGGTGTTGCCAATGGGGGGGTTCGTTCATTTTGTTCTTGGTCGTTATCGTTTTAGACTGGTCGGTTTCGTTTGAACGCACTTACATTCTATCGAATCTTGCGCGTCACATTGTTTAAATGGTTCCTAATTATGGCGAGGGTAGGAGAAAATCCATGAACGTTACACGCCTGTACACCGGTGCTGATGGCCAATCCCATTTTGAGGACACCGAGGTAGAACTCCAGGATCGCGGCGATGTCGGCTACCTATCCGCCTTACATCCGGTGCAGGGAGTGATTTTCCGCCATACGGACGGTGATTATCACTATGACTGGCACAATGCCCCCCAGCGCCAATATATCGTCATTCTTGAGGGGCAACTTGAGGTGGAGATTGGAGATGGCACGCGGCGGCTATTTAGTGCCGGAGATGTATTGCTTGCCGAAGACGTCGATGGACAAGGACATATCAGTCGATCCGTCGATGGTAAACCGCGGAAATCACTGTTTATACCTCTATGAAACAAACAATTACTCGGTTCTTGGAGAAAAAAATATGAGTGATAAATTCAACGCCGTCCTCGCTGATAAGGATGAAGAAGGCAACTTCTCGGTTGCTGTTAAGTTGCTGGATGTTGGCGACCTACCAGATCAGCCCGTGCTGGTTGATATTGAGTATTCTACAGTCAACTACAAAGACGGCTTGGCATTGACTAATTCTGTACCGATCTGCCAAACCTTCCCCATGGTCTGCGGGATCGATTTGGCGGGTACGGTCATCGAATCTGATTCGGAGGCTTGGGCGCCTGGTGACCGCGTTCTTGCAAACGGGTTTGGTCTATCTGAAAGGTTTTGGGGGGCCTATAGCCAAAAGCAACGCATAAATCCCGATTTTTTGGTCAGATTACCTGAGCTTTTCTCATCCCAACAGGCTATGGCTCTGGGAACAGCCGGTTATACCGCTATGCTTTGCGTAAACGCTATCCGGGACCACGGCTCTAGGCCGTCAGATGGACCCGTGCTCGTTACCGGTAGCGCCGGCGGCGTCGGATCTGTGGCTATCATGCTTCTGTCTGCGTTGGGGTACGAGCCGGTAGCGAGTACGGGCCGTCCCGAAACAGAGGCCTACCTGAGAGATCTGGGCGCAATCGATGTGATCGAACGAGGTGACTTAGCAAAGCGTTCTCGACCACTCGACAAGGCGAAGTGGGGGGCTGTAGTCGATAGTGTTGGTTCGACGACGCTCGCGACGGCGTTAGCGCAAACACGGTACAACGGCGTGGTCGCGGCATGTGGTTTGGCTGGGGGGGTTGATCTACCGACAGGCGTTATGCCTTTTATAGTCCGTAACGTTCGTCTGCAAGGTTGCGATTCTGTGATGGCGCCCATGTCTTTACGGGTTCGAGCTTGGGACGATTTGGCGGAACTTGTAGATAGAGAGCGGTTGGACGCGGTGTACAGCGTAGAACCCTTGGGCCGCGTGCCGGAACTAGCGACAAAGATTCTTGCCGGGCAAATTCGCGGGCGCGTGGTGATTGATGTGAATGGGTAGAGCCTAGAGACGAAAAAAGTCGCCTACCAATAGGTAGGCATGAAGGGTGACGACCCGCCCGCTCGGGGTAGAATAATTTTATAAAAACAATATAACATTTTGAAAAATCTCAATTATATTTAAAATAATAGTGAGCAGTAAAAGCGTCAGTCTCTGAAGGTGTGATTGAGCTATAATTCGCGGCCGGTTGGGATGCGCTAGGTCCCACCAACGTCAATCCTAGTCCGACTCGGCCTATGAACGTTGAAAGAATAGGGAGAAATCATGGGAGACGCAGTCACCTATAGCCGCGAAGACGAAATCGCCTTCATTACGGTGGATAACCCGCCGGTCAATGCTTTGTCGCTTCCCGTACGTCAAGGTCTGCAGGACTGTATGCGGCAATTCGCTAACGATTCTGCGGCGCAGATCGCAATTCTAATTTGTGATGGTAGAACCTTTATTGCTGGAGCGGATATCACGGAATTTGATAAACCGCGGCAAGATCCGTGGTTGCCTGAGGTAGTTGAGGAAATGGAAGCGTGTGACAAGGTCATTATCGCCGCGATACACGGTACGGCCCTTGGAGGAGGCCTCGAGACGGCTATGGGTTGCCACTATCGATGCGCAGTCAAATCGGCTCGGCTTGGCCTGCCCGAAGTTACGTTGGGCCTTCTGCCTGGCGCGACCGGAACGCAGCGATTACCCCGACTTATCGGTGTAAAAGAGGCTCTGGATGTGATGGTATCTGGCAGGCCGATGTCTGCTGAAGTTGCTTTCGAACGTGGGGCCGTAGACGAACTGATTGAAGGACAAGACTTAAGGGCTGGAGCCACCGCCTACGCGATGAAGCTCCTCGACCAGGGCACAAAGCCTCGTCGTATTCGGGATATTGAAATTAACCAGGAGGGGCTTGGGAGCAAATTTTTCAAGGAATACCGCAGATCCGCCGAGCGTCGAACACGAGGTTTTTTTGCGCCTGAACAAATTATCAAATGTGTCGAGGCCGCTGTCACTATGCCCTACGACGAGGCGGTGCAGCGCGAGAGTGAGCTTTTCAAAGAATGTATGAAGTCCGCACATTCTGCGGCTCAACGACATCTTTTCTTCGCTGAGCGAGCAGCAAATAAAGTCGCCGATGTCCCCAGAGAGACGCCGTTGCGGGAAATAAAACGCGTGGCGGTAATTGGCGGTGGAACGATGGGGGGCGGTATCGCGATGAATTTCGCAAACGCGGGGATTCCCGTCGTTATGAAGGAAGTCAATCAGGAAGCGCTGTCGCGAGGGTTGGGCATTATCCGCAACAACTACGAAGCTACCGTTAAGAAAGGACGAATGAGTAGTGCGCAATTCGAAAGGTGCATGGATCTAATCTCAGGAGTGACGGATTACAGTGGAATTTCCGAGGCAGACTTGGTTATAGAAGCCGTATTTGAAAATATGGCACTGAAGAAAGAAATATTCGGTGAGCTCGACAAGAAGGCGAAAGCAGGGGCAATTCTTGCCAGTAATACATCGACCCTGAACATTGACGAAATAGCTGCGGCTACGAACCGTCCTCAGGATGTCATCGGTTGGCACTTTTTTGCACCAGCAAACGTGATGACATTACTTGAAATCGTCCGTGGGGACAAAACCGCAAAGGACGTGATCGCGACCTCTATGGCGATGGCGAAAACTATCCGTAAGACTGCAGTGCTCGTGCGGGTGTGTTTCGGCTTTGTCGGAAATCGCATGTTTTTCCCATATGTGAGGGAAGCACAGCGCATGGTTCTTGAAGGAGTTCCTACCCAGCGTATTGATAAAGTAGCGTTCGAGTGGGGAATGGCGATGGGGCCGAATGCCGTTGCAGATTTGTCGGGATTAGATGTGCTCGACAAAGTTAACAACGAATGGGCCGATAAGCCGGACGATCCCGCTTATTGTCGAGTGATTACGAAACTGGTCGAGCGCGGCCACTTCGGCCAGAAAACAGGGGTTGGGATGTATCAATATGAAGGGCGCAAATCGATCCCGAATCCGGAAGTGGCTGAACTGGCGCGAACAGAAGCCGCGGTGCTGGAGATTCCTCAAATTGAGGTTTCAGATGAAGAAATCATAGAACGATTGATGTTTTCTATGGTGAATGAAGGCGCCTTGATTTTGCAAGAAGGGATCGCTGCGCGTCCAAGCGACATCGACGTGGTGTATGCACACGGCTATGGCATGCCACGTTATCGTGGCGGGCCAATGCATTACGCTGATGCGGTTGGGATTGAAAAGGTTGTCTCATCAATAAGCAAGTACCGGGATCGCTACGGGGATCTGTATTGGACTCCGGCTGCGCTATTAACCAAACTAGCAGACTCGGGTAAATCCTTCGCAGACTGGGCGAGAGAGCAGGGGGCTTGAGTAAACCAGTGACGCCTGGTAGAAAGCGACAAACGAAGGAACCGAGTCCGAAATTGGCTGGCCTGGAAGGGCCCAGCGTGAAAATTTGTACTCCTTAATCCGCCCGGCGACATGGCGAGTACGCTAAAAACGACGGCATCGCATTGGGGCACATACCTTGCTGAGGTTGAAAACGGCAACCTGGTCGCACTCCACGATTTTGATGCCGACCCGGATCCTTCCGCCATTGGCCAGGCGCAACTCGACACCTTAAATGACCCGTGTCGAATCTCCGCGCCGATGGTGCGGAAAAGCTATCTAGAAAATGGACCGGCTGCCGGGGGCAAAGCTCGTGGTCGCGAGCCGTTTGTCGCTGTTTCGTGGGACATCGCGGAGGAATTGGTAGCAGAAGAATTAGATCGGGTCCGCAAGCGATACGGCAACGAATCGATTTACGCAGGCTGCTACGGATGGGCAAGTGCCGGTCGATTTCATCATGCCAAAAGTCAGATGCATCGTTTCATGAACTGCATTGGCGGCGCCACCGTATCCGTCGATACGTATAGCTTTGCGGCGGGCGAAGTGATACTCCCTCACATCATCGGCAATCTACATAAACTGTTTGGCTCAATGACTACTTGGCCATCGATTATCGAGCACTCTGAACTGTTGGTTGCATTCGGCGGATTGGCACTTAAGAACGGCCAAGTAAATGCCGGAGGCGCGGGTAGGCATCTTCAACGCGATTACATGAAGAGTGTGGCCCGTTCAGGGTTAAGAATCGTCAACATTTCACCGCTCCGATCCGACGTCGAACCTTTCATAAAACCTGAATGGTTGGCGCCGGTGCCGAATACCGACGTTGCGATAATGCTTGGTCTCGCGCATACCTTATTTGAAGAAGGACTCGATGACGGCGTTTTCCTCGGACGTTATTGCACCGGTTACGATCATTTTACGAAGTATCTTACTGGTACCTCTGACGGTCGGGCGAAAGACGCAGAATGGGCCGCCTCAATCTCGGGTATACCGGCACGCACCATACGTGAATTAGCCAGGGATATGGCGTCGGGACGGACTATGATTACGGTCGCGTGGTCGTTAACCCGCCAGGATCACGGTGAGCAGACTTTTTGGATGGGTGTCGTATTGGCCGCAATGCTAGGTCAAATTGGTTTGCCCGGAGGGGGAGTTGGTTTCGGCTATTCTGCTACTAATGGTATCGGGAGCCACTTAGGTCAGTTGCGCTGGGAAGCATTGGAACAGGGCACTAATTCCGTCGACACCTATATTCCGGTTGCCCGTATTGCCGATTTACTGCTTAATCCCGGTGCCCAAATAGATTACAACGGTAAGCGCCTAACCTACCCCGATATCAAGCTCATCTACTGGGCGGGCGGCAATCCATTTCATCATCATCAGGACCTCAATCGGCTGGTTAAAGCGTGGCAGCGCCCCGAGACCATTATCGTGCATGAACCATGGTGGACGGCTACGGCACGACACTCTGATATTGTTCTGCCCGCAACTACGACGTTGGAGCGCAACGACTTAGCGGCGTCGGCCAGGGATTCTTATTTGGTAGCAATGCACCAAGTTGTGAAGCCATTTGGTGAATGTCGCAATGACTATGATATTTTTCGCGGCATTGCGGGGCGTTTAGGAGAGGAGGAGGCCTATTCCGCAGAAGGCCGTGATGAAATGGCTTGGTTGCGGCATCTCTATGATCTGTCGGCCCAACGTGCCGCGGAAAAAAGCATAGAGATGCCGCGTTTTCAGGATTTCTGGGAAGAGGGCACATTCGAGCTCAAAGCGTCGTCTACGCCAACGGTAATGTTGAGCGACTTTAGAAGCGATCCCGATGCATTCCCGCTTGATACACCTTCTGGCTGCATCGAAATATTTTCCGAGACTATCGATTCGTTTGCGTATCAAGATTGTCCAGGACATCCAGTGTGGATGGAACCATCGGAATGGTTACGTGGTGAAAAATCTGAATCCTTTCCGTTGCACCTCATTTCAAACCAACCCACAGTGCGCCTACATAGCCAACTCGATAACAGTGCATATTCGCGCAAACATAAAATCGGCGATCGCGAAGTGATCGTACTGCATCCCGATGACGCTACAATCCGTGGTATCAACGATGGCGATATCGTTCGAGTGTTTAATGAACGGGGTGAATGCCTGGCTGGCGCTAGAGTTAGTGAAGGAGTACGCCGTTCTGTCGTGCAAATGCCAACCGGGGCGTGGTATGACCCAGAACCGCGCGAGGGGTTACCCCCTGTTTGCAAACACGGTAATCCGAACATATTAACGTTGGACAAAGGCACCTCGAAATTAGCGCAAGGACCGAGTGCACTTTCGTGCTTGGTCGAAGTCGCTCGTTATGAAGGCGATGTACCTGATGTGATGGCATTTACTCCGCCTGAAATAATCGAGGATGCCTAATAGGCAAGCGACATCTGAAAATCGCGAAGCAAGGAGAGGTGGCTGATCTTGGTTTTCCGAGGTCCAGTCTCAACAGCTGTTGTGGCCAGATAGCGCTGATGGCGTTTTCCTAGGCTATGCGGTTTTTTCTATTTCTAACTCTAACGCCGTCACTGTCTCGTCACGCATCACGAATTTCTGTATTTTCCCCGTTACTGTCATTGGGAAGCTTTCGACGAATCGAATGTAGGCCGGCACTTTAAAATGTGCAATCTGACTGTTGCAAAATTCTCGAATTTCTTCTTCTGTCGCCGATTCCCCTGGCCGGAGTTTGATCCAAGCGGCCACTTGTTCACCGTATCGTTGGTCCGGAATTCCGAACACGGCAACGTCTAGAATTTTAGGATGGCGGTATAGATATTCCTCTATTTCACGGGGATAGATGTTTTCTCCCCCACGTATAACCATGTCTTTAACGCGACCGACGATGTTGCAGTAGCCTTCATCATCTAACGTTGCAAGGTCGCCGGTATGCATCCACCCGGAGGAGTCGATTGAGTCTGCCGTTTTCTCTGAATCGTTCCAATAGCCCTGCATTACGCTATAACCACGGGTACAAAGCTCGCCGCGCGCGCCTCTTGGTACGACATCGCCCGTTTCGTTAACAATTTTTACCTGGACGTGAGGATGTATTCGTCCGACGGTAGCTACCCTCTTCTCAATAGGATCCTTAGTACCGCTTTGGAAACTCACAGGGCTCGTTTCGGTCATGCCGTATGCGATCGTGACTTCGGGCATATGCATATCTTGTTGCACCCGTTTCATAATTTCGATAGGACAGGGGGCCCCCGCCATAATGCCGGTTCTCAACGATGAAAAATCGGTGGAATCAAAGGCGTTATGGTCTAATTGTGCGATAAACATTGTCGGTACACCGTGCAGCGCGGTGCAACGCTCGAGTGCGATCGCGCTTAGCACTTCACCGGCTTCGAAGCCTTCCCCGGGGAAAATCATAGCCGCCCCGTGCGTCGCACAAGTCAGGACGCCCATCACCATGCCGAAACAATGATACAACGGGACCGGTATACATAGCCGATCTCTCGCTGTCAGTTTCATGGCCTGGCCGACGAAATAGGCGTTATTCACAATGTTTAAATGAGTCAGTGTTGCGCCTTTAGGTAGGCCGGTCGTGCCGCTCGTAAATTGGATGTTGATGGGATCATCCGGATCCAGTGTTTGTTTTAAAGGCAACTTTTTCGAAACGTTCGAATCGCCTGCCGCGTTCGTCACGTCTTGGAAGCGATACATGCCGTCTTTCGGTTCTGTGGATAGGCAAATTACCAGCTTCAGGTGAGGGAGGCGGTGTGCACTCAAGTTTCCGGCTTCAGCCTGATCCAGCTCAGGCGCGATATCCCGGAGCATATCTACATAGTTGCTGCCCTTAAATTGATCGGCGATAACGATCGCTTTGCATTCGACCTGATTCAATGCATATTCCAGCTCGGCGACACGGTATGCCGGATTAATATTGACTAGGATTAATCCGGCTTTAGCCGTCGCGAACTGAGTTAAAACCCATTCAAGGCGATTCGGAGACCAAATTCCGATGCGGTCGCCAGGGCTAAGGCCTAGCCGTAGCAACCCCTCCGCTAGTTCATCGGAGGACTCCTTCAGTTCTTCGTATGTCAGCCGTACGTTTTGGTGACACATCACCACGGCGTCGTGTGTTCCCCAACGGTACGCTGCCTCGTCTAGTACCTGGCCTATGGTCTGAAACAGCAGCGGTTTATTGCTGACCCCACACACATAACTTAAAGCTTTTTCCGTCATTCGCTGTTTCCCATTTTGATTCAAATTTCAGTGTCGTCTTCGAGTTTGCGGCGTACGCTTTCTACCTTGTCAGATGGCGTTTGTGCGCGATCCGTCCGTGTGCCTACTTTAAGTGTGGTAAAGATGCGAGAAACGCCCATCTCATGGACTCGCTCGTGGCACTTCCTTACTACCGCAAAAACATCGTCCCATTCACCGCTGATAATAGTCCCATAAGGATGAAGTTCGGGATGAAGCCCGGCAGCCTCTATCACTCGTTCACATTCCGCGATGTAACGCGATACAGATACGCCGGCACCGATGGGCACGACGCAGAGATCTACCATGGCATGCATTTTATAATTCTTCCTTATACTAAAATTCTAGGTTCTTGGGCGTGCGTGGGAAAGGGATGACATCTCGGATATTCGTTACGCCCGTGAGGAACATTAGGAAACGCTCGAAGCCGAGGCCAAATCCCGCGTGTGGCGCGCTTCCAAAACGCCTTGTATCCAAGTACCACCAGTAATCGCGTTCATCAAGCCCAAGTTCGGCGATTCGATGTTTGAGGTTCGTCACGCGTTCTTCTCTAGCACTGCCACCTACTAATTCACCTATGGATGGCATGAGTAAATCCATTGCGCCGACGGTTTTACCATCGTCATTTTGGCGCATATAGAAGGGTTTAATCTCCAGTGGCCAGTCGTAAACGAAGACTGGGCCTTTGCAATACTCTTCTGTTAAAAATCGCTCGTGTTCCGACTGAAGGTCTGCCCCCCATTCGGGTTCGAACTCGAAGGCCACTCCTGATTTTTGGAGAACTTTGATCGCATCGCTGTAAGGCAGCCGTACAAACTCTTTTTTCTGGATGTTATCGAGTCGAGCCTCTAACGTTTTGTCGACGTGCTCCATGAATAGATCGAGATCTTCGCTGCAGTCTCCGCGCGCAAACCGGACCAGATTTAAAACCATATCCTCGGCTAATTGCATGTTTTCACTTAGGCCTGCAAATGCGATTTCCGGTTCTATCATCCAAAATTCGGCCATATGGCGACTAGTATTTGAGTTTTCGGATCGGAACGTTGGTCCGAATGTATAAACTCGACTCAACGCGAGACAATACGTTTCCACCGGTAGTTGGCCAGACACAGTCAAATGGGCTTCTTTTCCGAAAAAATCGGTTGCCGTTTCCGGGATAGCAGTCGAAACATACGGATTGTGGGTTGTTACTCTGAACATCTCTCCGGCTCCTTCACAATCAGAGCCAGTGATAATTGGGGTATGTACGTAATGGAAGCCGCGTTCCTGAAAAAACTGGTGCACGGCGAATGACAACCGTGAACGGATGCGCGCCATCGCGCCGTACTTGTTTGTACGAGGGCGCAAATGGGCAACACTGCGCAAAAATTCGTCGCTATGTCTTTTTTTCTGCAGCGGAAAATCGTCGTCGCACGAACCGATAATATCTAACTGGGACGCTTTGACTTCCCATCTTTGGCCTTTCCCGGGTGATTCAACAAGTTCACCTGTCACGGCTAGAGCCGTTCCGGTGATTATTTGTGCGAGGAGGTTATAACCTTCTGCATCGGGCTCGGTGACAATCTGCAAATTCGCGAGGCAACTGCCGTCATTTAATTCGATGAATGCTCGTTCCTTTGATTCGCGCTTCGTCCGCACCCAACCTGTGGCGGTTATTCCAATGAGTGGCGATTTCGCAAGGAGCAGCTCTGCGCATGAGATGCGTTGTTCAAGCTCTGGTGTCGCCATTAGGAATCGTCCGGGTCGTAGCTCAGATTGGGGCTCAACCAATTTTCTATTTGAGTCAAAGACATGTTTTTCCGTTGGGCATAGTCTACGGCTTGATCACGTCCGATTTTTCCGATGCCAAAGTATCGTGATTGGGGGTGAGAGAAGTACCACCCGCAGACGGAAGCGGCGGGATCCATGGCAAAGGTGTCGGTGAGGCGGATACCTATACGCTGTTTTATGTCCAGCAGCGCCCACAGGTGATTTTTCTCCGTGTGGTCAGGGCAGGCGGGGTATCCTGGTGCCGGCCGAATGCCGCGGTACTTACTGGCGAGTAGCTCTTCGTTTTCTAACGTTTCATTGCTGGAATAGCCCCAATATTCAGTTCTTACTCGTTGATGCATGTGCTCCGCGAAAGCTTCCGCCAATCGGTCTGCTAAGGCCTTCGCCATTATTGCGTAGTAGTCATCGTGATCTGCCTGAAAGTTTGCAACTAGTTTTTCTAATCCGAAGCCTGTCGTCACAGCGAAAGCGCCCATGTAATCGGGCACAGCCGAATCATTAGGTGCAAGGAAATCGGCCAAAGCGTAATTAGGTTGTCCAGTCGGCTTCTGTTGCTGCTGGCGTAGACCATGTAGCCGCATTAGCGGAGTATCGCCTTTGTCGTCGGTGTAAAGCACGATGTCTTCGTGATCAACGGCATTGGCGGGGAACAAACCAAAGACCCCTCTGGCCTGTAACGCCCGATCAGATACGATTTGTTCTAAAAGTCCCAGAGCATCTTCGTAGAGTTGAGTTGCTTCGGCCCCGACTTTTGGGTCCGCTAAGATCCGCGGATACTTACCCGCCAGTTCCCAGGTCATGAAGAATGGTGTCCAATCAATGAAAGGGACAAGATCGGATAAAGGATAGTCGTCAAACGTATGGATCCCAGGGATCAGAGGTCTACATCTTTCGGTATCATTCCACTGAGTCGAGAATTGATTTTCCCGGGCAGCGTCCAACGCGAGAAGTTTTGTGGCGGAGCGCCTTTCGGCATGCCGCTGCCTTATCGTCGCATATTCGTCGGCGATGTTAGCTACATACCCCGCCCTCTGCGTTTCGCTCATCAGTTTGGTGACCGTGCCGACTGCTCTTGAGGCATCTTTTACATGGATAGTAGGGCCACTGTACACGGGTTCAATTTTAACGGCCGTGTGCGTTCGAGACGTGGTGGCCCCTCCAATCAATAGCGGCACTTGAAGCTTCCGCCTCTCCATTTCTTTCGAGACTGTGACCATTTCTTCGAGAGACGGTGTAATCAATCCGCTCAAACCGATTAGGTCCGCACCCTCGCGTTCCGCCGCGTCCAAAATATCACTCATCGACACCATTACGCCAAGGTCTATCACTTCGTAATTGTTACACTGCAATACCACGCCGACGATATTTTTGCCAATGTCGTGCACGTCGCCTCTAACAGTTGCCAGGATAATTTTCGCCGCAGAACGGAGGTCGCCGCTCATCTGCTTGTGCGCTTCGATGAAAGGAATGAGGTGGGAGACGGCCTTTTTCATAACACGCGCGCTTTTAATGACCTGGGGGAGAAACATTTTTCCAGA
>Ga0310345_10004736_pt1 | contig 12274 bp, 17 predicted proteins | sample HC15DNA20500_MG_FD_204667 | JGI IMG/M metagenome (GOLD analysis project Ga0310345, IMG submission 204667) | Marine microbial communities from station ALOHA, North Pacific Subtropical Gyre - HC15-DNA-20-500_MG | ecosystem: Environmental > Aquatic > Marine > Oceanic | place: Pacific Ocean: North...
GCAATACAACGACAGGTTAGGCCGTTTAAGTGCTGCGACAGATACTGTTGAACTGCCTCTCGACTATCTCTGGAACTATGCCGCCTACTGGTTGTGCATATCCCAGACCACCAAGGCCGCCCACTTTGACGTAAAGCCTTTCGCGGAGCTGGTCGGAGAGTTCCGGCAAGCTGCCGAACGCAGCAAGATGCGTAATAGGCGCGGCGATATTCCTCACATGATCGGTATGGGGCATGACTTCGGATCTGGTGACATCACTGTAGGACGCTACGGAGCGAACATCGTACCCTAGTCATGGCAACAACCGCAGGTCTTACACACGACATTACTCTCAAGAGCGACACCACTACCTTCGGGTTCATGGTGGCGCCTGGTGAGTATACAACCGAGAGAGTAGACGACTTCGCGCCCCGTATTGCTACGGGTACAGAGGCGCGTGTGCGGGAGGGGTTCTGGGATGCGTGGTCGCAGACCGGTATAACCGAAGGTATCGACCAACTGACGTTTGCCAGCCCAAAGCGGATCTACCGCTCTGACGGCAATATCTTTCCATTCACGGAAGAAGATATAACCCTGCACGCTATCTGGAGTTCGACGGATGCGAGTAAGGTAGCAACGGCTCCGATGATTATAGACTTTGGAGCGAGCACCGTTCTGGCAGCAATCGGAACCAAGGTAAGACGTACTACTGATGATAGTACTTGGACTGATAGCTCTACTACCCTGGGAGCCAGTGCTGTCTGGCTACACCGCCACGGCAGTAACGTGTTCGCAGCTTGCGGGTCAGGTGCTGACCTTTACCTGTCCTCAGATGGTAATACATGGACACAGCCCGCTTCTGGTCAAAAGGCCACTTGTTTTACTACATGGGAGAAGCCAGACGGGACGGTGTATTTGGTGCTGGGTAACGGAAGTACCATCAAGACCAGCACCGACAATGGCAGTTCGTGGAGTTCTGCTATCAATGTCGGTAATCCAGAGTCTGATGTAACGGGACTTGGAGTAGCATTTGGTCTGCTTATCATAGGCAAAGAAGATGCTATTTTCTGGTACGACGGTACTAGCCTGAACGAGATTACTGGTTTCTATAACCAGAAATACAGCGGTAATTGCAAAGCCCTCGTTTACCACGATGGCTTTCTTTATACCCACATCCTTGGCCGGATCGTAAAGATCAGCTTATCATCGGGTATTATCAGTAACATGATTGACGTGACCCCATTGATGACTGGTGACGAGAACAAAGACTTACACAGTCATGGAATACCTATCTGGATCTGGTCGGGTCCGTTCCACATTTACGCCGCTTTCGACCAGGGCGAGAGTAACTTGCCTGAAGTGCTGGCCTACAACGGATTGGGTTGGCATCAGATGTACAGGGGGACGGCGAGTGACACCATGAAAGCTGGCGGGTATTCACGTAACCTCGCCCGCTCCTATCTGAATGATGGGGCTACTAGAAGCAGGCGCCAGACAAATCTGCGCGATACTCCCTTCGCATCATATCCTGCTACCGGTGTATTTGAGACTTCCGATCATGACGGCGGTGTGCCCTTCATGCTCAAGGCATACAGGGACGTTGCTATAGATGCTCGCAATCTCGATACTGGCGATGGTAGGAAAATCGCTGTCTCTTATTCGACCGACAAGGGTGCTAACTTCACGGCACTCGGTGACGTAACTGCTGACGGCAAAACGGTTTTGCCTTTCAGCGAGTCGGATATTACGGTGACGGGTAAGCATCTGAGGATCAAGTTCACTCTTACCCGCGGCACCGATGCTACCGAAACGCCTGTCATGGAACGCTTCACCACGAGTTTCTTGCTTCGGCCTGATCCAATTCGTGCCTACCAGATTGGCCTTATGCTGGGAGGAACCCGATTACGGGACGGCAGTAGTGAAACCAAGACTGTCCGAGAGCAGTTAGAGTTCCTGAAAGAGATCGAGGGTAGTGAAAAGCCCATACGTTTTGTGGATATGCTAGGCTGGCAACACTTGGTATACTTGACGAAGACCAGCGTCTTGCGCCCAAGCGAGGAGCAACTGGCTGCTAACAAGGATGAGCGCCAGGCTCAGGTAGTGATGGTGGATGCGACGAGTGGACCGTGGCCTCAGATTACCGTACCCGTAGAGGCTACTATATCGGTAACAGTAGGGACTACTGACTCGCCCCCATCGTGGGATAATTTCGACTGGAATTTCGCGGAGTGGTAATATGGCAACAAGTCTGATAACAACTAACGGGCTAACAGCCCTGGCGAACCAGTGGACTGGTCTTGCCAGCCCGACAACCATGACTCATCTAGCAGTGGGTAGTGGCACTACAACCCCATTAGTCGGCGACTCGGCTATGGAAACAGAGATAGTGCGTGTCAGCCCCGACACCAAGTCGGTAGCTGCGAATGTGATAACAGTTGAGCATTATTATGGCACGACAGAAGGTAATGGCACTATAGCGGAAGTCGGTCTACTATCTGCTTCCAGCGGTGGTGTCTTGCATGTACACGGCCAACCGGCTGCTTCCGTGACCAAGACCACCAACAAGACTATGCGGATAACCGTAACGATTACTTTGAATAACCCATAATGCCACGTCGCTTGATGACCAGCCCGCGCAAAGCAATAAGCGCACCTCGTATCCACATCCGGTCAAGGAAGCTTGGTCGTCTAACCAAGCCCGATCTCGAACCTATCGAGTTGGTGCAGGGTCTAAATTCACCAGAGAGCAGAATACATAAAGCCCTGCGTGAACTAAAGATCCGCTTTCAGGTACAACGGAATATACTTGGCGGTAGTGTGCTGGGCGGCGCTAGAGCGGATTTCATTCTGACGGATTATAGGATAGACTTAGAGTATCGCGGTCCCTTTCATGGTATTGCGGAAGGAAAAGGCAGAGATATATTAAGAGACATTGGTATTCGGAGCAGGGGCTACCGCGTAGTCCCGTTGTTTCAGCATGACTTGCCACGCTTGAAACCCCGTTTACTTGAGGTCATAGGAAAACCGGTAATGGTAGGAGTAGGAACATGACAATAGCATCTGATAGTACCGCATTAGCGGCAGACATTCTTAACCACGCAGACGCTAGTGGTTTCCCTAAGTGGAAGAAGGGAGCCGACTTATCCAGCGCCAATGCGCTGTCACTAGGCACAGACGGCAATGCCTTTGATGTAACGGGTACGACGGCTGTAACCTCTATTTCGACTAGGGGAGTAGGAGCAATCATATTACTGCACTTTGACGGTGCATTGACCCTCACCCACCACAGTACAAATCTAGTCCTGCCTGATGCTACCAACATAACGACAGCGGCTGGGGACATAGCTGTCCTGCACGAATACGCTTCAGCAGATTGGCGCCTGGTTTCTTATAGCCGTGCAGATGCTGCAAGTGGAGTATTGACAGTAGCCAATGGTGGTACAGGTGCTGCCACATTGACCGATGGTGGAGTGTTACTGGGTTCGGGCACAGGCGCAGTTACAGCAATGTCGGTGCTGGCCGACAGCGAAATGATTGTTGGCGACGGTTCTACCGATCCGGTAGCCGAGAGTGGTGCAACCCTGCGTACATCTATTGGTGTAGGTACGGGCGATAGTCCGCAACTGACCGGAATAGAATTGGGTCATGCTACTGACACCACCATTGTACGGGCTAGTTCCGGTGATATTACTATTGAAGGCAATGCAGTTTATAGAGCTGGCGGTACTGATGTGCCCGTAACTGACGGCGGTACAGGTGCTTCCTCTCTCACTGATGGCGGCGTACTGCTAGGAAGCGGTACGGGTGCTGTCACCGCCATGAGCGTCCTGGGCGATAGCGAGATGATAGTAGGTGATGGATCCGGTGATCCTGTAGCTGAATCAGGCGCTACGCTTAGAACATCCGTCGGTGTAGGAACAGGGGATAGTCCTCAATTCACTGGAATAGAGCTTGGTCACGCTACCGATACGACAATCGTGCGCAGCGGATCTGGTGACATTACGATTGAAGGCAACGCTGTCTACAGGGCAGGAGGGACAGACGTACCTGTCGGTGACGGCGGGACTGGTGCTTCAACCCTAACGGATGGCGGCGTCTTGCTTGGGAGTGGCAGTGGAGCAATCACGGCCATGTCTGTGCTTTCGGACGGCAATGTAGTAGTCGGAGATGGTTCTGGCGACCCAGTAGCTCTGGCCGCCTTCACGTCTTCTACGGGGCAACTGAAGCACGAGCGAGGCGGTATTGAAACAGACATATCTGGTATAGCCAAAGGTGGCATACTGGCAGGTTCCGGCACAGGTGCAATAGCAATCACAACCATTGGTACCGAAGACCAGGTGCTAACAGTCGATGGCAGTGGTGGGGTTGAGTGGGCTGACGCAGCTTCGGGTGGTATGGCCAGCCTCGCTGCGGACTCTTCTCCACAGCTAGGTGGTTTCCTGGATGCGAATGGGAATTACATGCAGACCGAGAAAGGGGGCGACCTCTCATCCGCATCTCCTCTCGTGATTGATACTGACGGGGATTATTTTGATGTAACAGGCACGACCAGCTTTGCGGCTATGACCGTAGCGGCTGACAGGCAATTCACCCTGCAATTTGACGGTGCGTTGACCATGACCCACCACGCTACGAATTTAGACCTGCCAGGAGGAGCAAACATAACCACTGTGGCGGGTGACGTGGGGGTCTTTCAATCCACGGGTGCCAATACGGTGCAGTGTATCTCCTACACCAAAGTAGACGGAACGGCAGTGGTGGCATCGGGTAAACTTGCCCAGGTTGGCACATTCGATTCTATAGCGGCTGAGGTAAGCACTTCGTCGACCTCTTATGTAGATGTTACCAATTTAGCGGTCACGCTTACCACTTCAGGTGGCGATTTAGTAGCGTGGCTCTCTCTGGGTGGTGTCGAGATCAGTGGCAGCGCCATGCGGTCTGCCCTGCAACTTGATAGCGCGACAGAGGTCGATGACAAGACAAGCCAGCCGATTGGCGTGGTCGAGGAGATCTCCCATTTTTATCGCTGGACAAGCGTCAGTGCCGCCTCTCACACAATCAAAGCACGTATCAAGGAGACAAACGCCGCGCAGACTGCTTACGTCTGTCGGTCGGGCGAGTCCTCGTCCACGCTCCTTGTAATGGAGGTCACATAATGGTCGGTTTACCTGAGGTACTACAGAGACTACGCCCCGGTGCGGCGTGGGTGGTGACAGGGGGAGAAGATATCCTCTGGCTGGACGAGGTGCAATCCCAACCCACGGATGGGGAGGTAGAAGCTATGCTTGCCACGATGCAGGACGAGCAGCCGTGGATCGACCTGCGTTCCGCACGGAATGAATTATTGCGCGACTGCGATTGGACAGACCTGCCGAATGCGCCGCTCGATGAGAGCAAGCAAGAGGAGTGGCAGGCCTACCGCCAGTCCCTGCGGGACCTACCGCAGCAAGGTGTAGCTCCGGATTTGGTGATCTGGCCTGACATACCAGAGGAATGAAATGATAATATGCGATGATTGCCCGCTGTGTGATTGTGAGTCCTGCCCTGTAGAGCGCCTATGATATGGATTGGCGTAGGGGCTTTCCTGGTATTGTTCTTTGTGTTCGTGCTAGTACCGTCGTACTTAACCCGAGATGAGTAGCAAAAGCAACACTGAGACAAATGGCGTTGTCACGCTGGCGACGGGGGCACTGCTGGTTATCGTGCTACTGATAGCTGCCAGCGGTTATGCGGTTGTCAGGACAGAACAAACGGCAGATATGGCTACCAGGAACCGCCTGCACTTGTGCTGGATGACAAGTACCATTTTCGGTGCTCCGGGCGGCGATGCGCTGGAAGCCTGTGATACGCTCCGTGACAGCATCCAGGACAGTGTATCGGCTTGGTGAAAGTGCGCTTAATTTCATCCGCAACTGGGAAGGCACGACCCTTGCAGCACGCTGGGATTATCACCAGTGGAGTATCGGTCATGGCACGCCATCCTTCGAGGGTGAGAAAATCACCACGCAGGAGGCCGAGGCGCGGTTAAGGGAAGCCCTGAAGGATTATGAAAAAGCTCTCGACGAACGCCTGGCCGTTCCGGTCACGGAGAAACAGAACACCGCCCTCCTCTCAGCCCTCTTCAACCTGGGAAAGCGGGGGCTGGACACGTCCGACGGTAGTGGGGTCTTTGACCTGGTTAACGTGGGCGACTGGCAGGGTGCCGCAGAGAAGCTCCAGCAGTATTGTAACGCCGGAGGAGAACGTCACCCAGGCCTGGTGCGACGGAGGCTGGCAGAGTCTAGCCTATTACTGGAGGGGCGATTGACCGGAGCACCTAGAATCCCATACGCGAGAGAATACTGGCTTATGCCGCCCGACGCTACAAGCGATGAGTTCGCGCAGGCAGCTACCAGAGCTTTCAAACACAAGGCTACCATCGGGTTCTCTGCCGACGATGCCGGGATTGGCGCATTAAAGAAGAGAACGGTATTGCTTATTAGCCCAGAGCGGCAGCCAGCCGAGATCACTGAGTGGTTCGCTACACACTATCCCGGTGTTGAGGTGGTACCTAACCTACCTTCGCCCTCTCCCGCCCCGCAGAACGGCTCTCAGAGCGTCAGAAAGGCATTGGTGGGGCTTCATGGTAGCGCAGACGGGAGTTGGGGCAACCCTGTACTGCCAGAGGTACAGGAGATGGTACGCCAGGGATCGATAGAAGCGTACAAGGGTTTGTCTAATGAAGACCCCGAAACTGTAGATATACTGAGTGGATTAGGGGTGCAGTTCTTTATGGTGCGGGCATTTGCGAAGGTCAACAAGGAGATGTCCAGCGCAGCAGAGTTTGCCCAGTCTGTTCTAGAGCAGTGCAAACGCTGGTACGATGCTGGCGTACAGCACATAGAGCTGCACAACGAGCCTAATCTGGAAATCGAAGGCATGTGGGGTGCCTGGAAAGATGGGTCAGAGTTTGCCCAATGGTGGTTAAGGGTAAGAGATGCGTTGCATAAGCACCTACCGGACGCTTTGTTCGGATACCCTGGCCTCTCCCCCAGCTTTTCCGTTCCCCACATGAGGTATGACCCCATGCGGTTTATCGAGGAATCGTGGGAAGCTTACCGCGCAGCAGACTGGATCGGCGCTCACTCATATTGGCGTAGTGAGCAGGAGATGTGGTCTGAAGACGGAGGACAGTGGTTCAAGCGGATGCCCCATGATGGAGTACCGCTTCTGATAACAGAGTTTTCAAATCCCGGCCCCGAACCAGCCGAGACAAAAGCAGATCAGTACATACGCTGGATGGCTAGTTTGGATGATGTACACTCAGCGTATTCATTCGTCGCGACAGCATCGAGCGGATTCCCAGCAGAGGTCTGGTCGAATACACCAATCGCTCGTATGGTAGGACAGAGAGATGGCCAAGGATTCGTCCCGACTACAGCTTGATGGCATCTGGAAATCTATAAAAACCCTCAACGATGACTACACCAGGTTGTCCGAGGACTTCCACCAGATGTCGTCCCAGGTAGCGGAGTTGCGTGCTGATGTGCGGTGGCTCAAAGCCCTACTCCTCCCCGTTTTACTCGCATCCATAATCAGCGCAATCAAAGCCCTTACAGGTTAACAACAATGAATACAATTCCAGTATTGGAAGACGCCCTGTCAAAAGGATGTTACACCATGCGACTGGAGTACGAGCCGGACTGGGAGTGCCAGGTCTTGCTGGTATCTGACATCCACTTCGATGCAGTCGGCTGTAACCGTGAGTTGATCCGGTCGCACCTCGAACAAGCTAAGGCAAAAAACGCACCAGTTTTTCTGCTGGGAGACACTTTAGATTTATGTCAAGGAAAGAAAGATCGACGTGCAGCACGCCATGCCCTGCGCCCTGAATATGCTGGGCAAGACGACTATCTGATGACTGTTTGTGAGGACGCTGCCAACTTCCTGGCGCCTTACGTCGAGAACATAAAATTGATTAGCATGGGGAATCATGAATGGGGTTTCTTGAATCATCAGGAAATTTCCCCGTTGTCCGTCCTCACAACCCTCCTGCACAACAAAACTGGGACCGCACCCAAGGTAGGGCCGTACACCGGCTGGGTACAATTCAAGCTTGAGCATAAAACCGGGGGAAGGAGGCAAAGTTTGTCGCTCAAGTACCACCACGGAACGGGAGCTGGCAATGCGCCAGTAACGAAGGGCATGATCCAGTCTAACCGCAGTGTTGTGATGTGGCCGGGGGCTGACATCATCTGCCGGGGACACCTGCATAACCGCTTCCAGGCGAGCATGCCGGTCGAGCTTATCTCCAATCGCGGGAGACTGATTACAGATCGAGAGAGACTATACCTGCAACTAGGATGTTACGTCAACGATGTGAAAGACGGTGACTCCTGGTCGAGCAGGATGGGATTTGGCAGCCCAGCGATGGGCGGTTTCTGGCTAAGGATATACGTCAACAAGATGGCCGTGAGAACGGTGGAGGGCATTAAGGTGCAGGCTATCACCACAGATTGATTGTATGGATTGTATGGTACAATGAGTTGGGCGCAGACCCCCTAACCTCCTTTCGTACACCTTGCACATCCTAACCTCCTGCTGCGCCCGCTAAGGACACCGTTGCAACTGCGGTGTCCTTTTTTGTTGCCACTTGACAACACCTTGACAACCGTGGTATTATCAGGGCATGGATAAATTATGGATTAGCGCAAAGGTTGAGCACAGTCTTAAACTGCAACTCCAAGCCGAGGCGTCACGCCAAGGTGTAACCATGAGCGAAGTGATACGCCAAGCGTGCGACACGCACCTTGCTCGTGCTACTCTGGAGAGATCTCAATCAGCCGAGATAAAGCGCGAGAAACAAAAGCGGGCAATACTGGAAGCGTATGGCCCAGCAGCTCTGCTGGGCGAGCTTTAGTCAGTCGCTGTCTGCATACGAGGTCAGGATGTCCTCTGCCAGCCGTTCCTTCACCTGCTCGTATGCAGATAGCGGTGGGCTAGTGCTAGTGATAGCACCTCACCGCTCTTTCCTCCTGTTGTATCCAGGGGTTGGTCCTCGACAGCCAGCCCCTGGCGACAAGGAGGACGAAAGGAGAATAGAATATCATGACCCACACAGAAGCACCATCCTCACTGAATTTTACCGCTCACACCAGCACTGGTTGGCGTGTGCAAATCACTCTGCGAGATGAGAGTGAGAGTAATCTCCTCGAGCGGTTCGGCCTATTCGTCGAGGCTATAAGTGAGAGGGGAATGTCGCCTAACGGTGCGTCCCCGACAACGACAGTTCCCAGCACGGTGGGGGATCTTCCTCCGAGGTCGCCAGAAGAAGTAACTGCGAGCGATACACAGTCACAGGACACGTTCACTGCCGAGCAACTGGTCGGCAGCATTAATGACGGCAAGACTTACTGGAAAGTCCAGGGCGGTCCGTTCGTCAAGTTTGGCGTAACGATCTGGCCTGAGGTTCTGGCCGATGCCGGCTTTGACGTTGACCAGCTCGACCCCACCCAGATGTACTCCCTCGAAGGGTACAAGGCCACGTACCTAAAAGAGGGCAATAAGCCGAAGAAGGTTACCCTCCTGCAACAATGATAGGTACTGTAGCCTTGAGCGGATGCTGGTGCAAACGGAAACTGCGTGGGGGATGCTTCGACCCATCCTCCTCAACTCAACTATCGGTGGAGCTGCTGCGCAGTGCTGAAGGCTCCCGCGGGGTTCGATTCCCCATCCGCTCGCTCCGCCCGCAGGGGTAGAGCGTTAAGCGGGCGAGACTATAAAATCTGGACGCTGCGCTCTATCCCACTATGAAGGTTACTGTCGCAGAAGAGGCTGGTGGCTACAGAGCCACAATAAGCGGTGGCTGGTGGCTGGCTCAGGGAAAGACCGAGAAAGAAGCAGTTCAACGCGTCGTCAAGCGGATGGAGGCCGAACAACGCAAGATGGACAGCAACGAGTATCACGATTATATCCAGCACGAGGGCGATTTTGACATCAAGATGCTAGAGTGCGAGGAGTGTCATCACGAATTTCTGGCGTGGCAACTGGAGGCCGGGGTGTGCGAAGACTGCGCAAAGGTGACCTCGCGATGGCTGAATTGAGGATCGTCTGTGACGGCTGTGGCTCCGTGTTCTACGTACCGGAGGCCACAGCCTGTCGTATGCCGTGCGAAAACTGTGGCCTTAAGCTGGAGTGCCACGGCGGTGAGTATCGGGACCCAGCGTCCCAGGAGGTAATAGATGAAACAATTACAACTACTTAGCATAATACTGCAGGAGTGGTTATCAGATGATAGCTCGCACATGGAAAAGAAAGCCCCAGATCTAGCAATATACATTGTTGATGCGATGGACTTTATAATGGAAGACAGTGAAGGTCGTGGTATTAACACCCCGGAAGCCTATATACTCCATAGGCTGGTTACTGTTATGGGAGAATTGGAAGCTGCGCATGAGGATGATGCACCCGACCTGACCAAGGATAAAGAATTGTACTTGAGCCTCGCTATTCGATACGGCTTGTTGCCATTATGGAAAGCAGTAGCGCTGCGGGGTGGTACTATGGATGATGTGGAAGCAGCCAAGGAAGGCCTTCTTGCGCGGGTGACTGGTGAAAGGATTTTAGAACCGGAATGAGCGTTAGGGTAATGGCTCAGGTATTCAGTGCGAAGCTTCCACCGAAACTGAAGCTCGTCATGCTTTGTATGGCTGATTACGCGTCGGATGATGGGAGCAGCATCTTTCCCTCGGTGGAAACACTAGCCCAGAGAGTGGGGGTATCGGAGAGGACAGTGCAACGCGCCCTCAAGGAGTTGCGGGGGGAATACGGTCTGCTTAAAGTGGTACGTAGGGCTACCCACAACTGGCCAACAACTTATCGGATTAACCTGAAGCAGTTGGAGGAGCTGCAGATGGAGAGCGGGGGTGACAATCTAGCAAAACCTCCGAAATCTAGGGGTGACAATCTGGCACCCAAGGTTAACAGTAACGGTAGCAGTAAGCAAAGTAAGCTAACTAAAGACTCTGCTACCTTAGTAGTTAACGTTAACTCTGGTACGAGCGTTGCTCGTACAAAACACCCACTAACCGATTCCCAACAGATCCAAGCCTTTAGGCAAGTCACTGGACGTAATCCCAGAATAGAGTTGTACGATAAGGTGATACACATCGTGGGTGATAGGACCGCCGAACAACTAAAGCCCTTTTGGGATGAGTGGCTAGAGCGAGGGTACAACCCACAGAATATCAAGTGGTTGACTGAGTGGAGTTTGACAGGTATCCCTCGTTATGGCAATAAGACGAGCGAAGCAGCCGTGGATACATTTAGGAGAGTGCTAGATGGACATGAAAATATTTGAGAAGTTGTCGTTTGCATACCCTCAGCACAAGGTTCCAGAAGGGACATGGCTTCTGTACGCAGAGCAGTTCTCCTCCGTCAGCGAAACGCAGATGCAGAAAGCGATCAACAACTGGATCTGCCGAGAGAAATGGTTCCCGAAGATCCCTGAATTGAGAGAGGAGATAGAAGCAGTGTTGTATCAGGAGAGTTTCGAGTATCGTCCGTGGTACGAGCGGCAACTGTTGCAGGGCAGGACGGTGGAAGAAATAGACGAAATGATTTGGGATGCTGAGGCAAAGAGAGATGCCAACTTCGGCCAGCTATATGCACAACGTGATGAGCCTAGAACGCAACCACCTCCGATGTTGTAAGCACTTCGATCGAGGTGAGCGTCACCGCTGGGTGTCGTGCCTGGCTGCCTCCAGGATCGTGGGGCGGTACGAGCATGGCGCAACCAGACGGTTGGCCGAAGGGCTTGGTTGCTCGGTGGACTACGTTGAGCGATTAGCCAAAGCTGGCATAGCCTATAGGTCGCTAAGAAGGTTCCGACCCAGATCGGAAGATGGGAAATTGGCTAGTCCAAAGCACTTCTACACCATGTGGGATCTCTGGTACAAGCACGAGTTCTCGCCTAGAGAAGCAGCAGAGCAGTTGAGAGTAGCTGCAGAGGAAGGCGTGAGTGTCGAGCAGATGAGCTTGCATGTTCGCAACGAGCATGAGCCACCGGAGAATGAGTACAACCGCTTCTGCGCAGACATTCAGGCAGCACGCAAGCGCCTTGAAACGGCCGTAGGCAGGGATGTGGAAATAGATTCGGAGCTAAGAGAAGCCCTGCTTGTGGCTGTCACTGTGGTGAAAGACATATGCGACACCTTGACCTGATCACCAGAGCCTTCGTGGTGCTGTCTCTGGCTGGCCTGTTTGTGTATCTCCAGACCAACCGGACACAAGCCCAGGAACTACCGCCACCCTATGT
>Ga0310345_10004737_pt1 | contig 12274 bp, 13 predicted proteins | sample HC15DNA20500_MG_FD_204667 | JGI IMG/M metagenome (GOLD analysis project Ga0310345, IMG submission 204667) | Marine microbial communities from station ALOHA, North Pacific Subtropical Gyre - HC15-DNA-20-500_MG | ecosystem: Environmental > Aquatic > Marine > Oceanic | place: Pacific Ocean: North...
CGATGCCTGCCCGACCGACGCCATCACCGAGCCCTATGTTCTGGATAGCCGCCGCTGCATTTCCTATCTGACCATCGAGCTTCGAGAGGATATTCCCGAAGAATTCCGCCCATCCATGAAAAATCTAATTTTCGGCTGTGACATCTGCCAGGATGTTTGTCCCTGGAACGACGAGGTTCCCCTTTCAATGGTTGGCGATTTCCAGCCGCGGGAAGGGAATCGGGCACCCGATCTCAAGGAATTGGCCCGCCTTTCGGCGGAAGATTTCAGTCAACGCTATCGGAAGAGTCCCATCAAGCGGGCCAAATGGCGGGGTTTTATGCGTAATGTCGCTGTGGCAATTGGAAATAGCGGGAATCCCGAGATGATTCCGGAACTGGAAGGTCTGATGGACCGTGAGGATCCCATGATCCGCCGGCATGCGGAGTGGGCATTGAAGAAAATAAAAGGAGGCAGGAGCCTGGAAAAACACGCTGACGCGCGTGGAGAAGAAGAAGGGTAGCGGCCTCTCTATGAACGGCCCTTCCGGAATCGGCGCGCTGAGGCGCCTCCCACACTCCCGGACACGTTAAACCTGAAACGTGAAACCTGAAACGCGCCGGTCAAAGACCGGCGGTCTTCAGTTTATCTTTTCCCTGGCAGCCAGTTTGGCTTCGATCGCCTTCAGGGTCTCCTGGTTCTGGTCGAGGGCTTGCCGGCTCAAAACCTGGCCGATGAACTCCACATGGATGGTCCAGGCTCGTTCGATCTGTCCGCTTTCAGGATTCTTGTACCAGGATTCCTCCCACAAATTCTTGTTGTCCAGGGTCCATCGAACCAGTTGTCCGGGCTCATATCGGTTCAGGGAGGGCACCACATCCAGTTCCTTGAACTCGTCATCAGGATCAAGCGCCTCAAGAATGGCGATCTTTGCCGCTTCAACCTCCTGGGTGCATTCCGGATCCGAGTAAAACGGAATATCTGCATAAAGAACCCGGTAGGGAACCACAGGCATTTCATCGCTGGATTGAGGATCGCGTTGAGTGGGTACTGCACTGGCTGGCTGGTCCGACATTGCTTTTTCTCTCTTTCCGCTCCAGACATTCTTGCCGGGGCTCTTGGTTGAACTTTTCGCTACTATAGAAGGCGTATTTTACCATTGGATGGCGACGGCGCTCAAAAATGAAGTTGCGGTGAATTTCAGTACCGGTTCATCACCTTGACCGGGTGTTCACAACGTGCTAGAAAAGGTTGCTTTACCGAAGAGCGAAGGACCGGGAAAGGTGGGTAGATGAGTTCCCCAACATCCAGCAAGTATGCAAGAGCCCTGGCCGAAGTGGCCGTGGATTCAAAGCAGGAAGTTCGGGTTCAGAAGGAACTCGCCGAGTTGGCTGAGTTGCTGGCCTCACACAAAGAATTGTTCGACACCTTGACCAATCCGGCAATTCCTTTTGCAGCCAAAAGAAAAATCGTGGAAGAGGTGGGCCGGAAGGCGTCTCTGGAGCAGATGACAGTGAACTTCGTTCTGGTTTTGTTGGAGCATGCCCAGATCGACCAATTCGAGGAAGTGGTTGAGGCTTACGATGACGTGCTCGACGAGTTCCACGGCGTTTTGCGAGGTCGTGTTGTTTCTTCAGAAGAGCTGAAAACAGATGTGCACGAGCGTATCCGCGAGATTGCGGCCGGCTTGACCGGTAAAGAGGTTGAAATTGATTACGATGTCGATGGAAAACTAGTGGGCGGGTTCAAGCTTCAGATTGGGTCGACGATTTATGACGGGTCCCTTCAAAACCAACTGGACGAGATACGTCGTCGTCTGACTGAACAGTAAATCGAGGAGCAAACGGATGGCATTTAAGGCAGACGAGATCAGCAATATGATCAAGGAGCAGATCAAGGACTTCGACACCGGGGTGGTGGTCAGCGAGGTGGGTAGCGTGATCTCCGCAGGTGACGGGATCGCCCGGGTTCATGGCCTGGAAAAGGTGATGGCCCTCGAGCTTCTGGAGTTTCCCCATGACGTTTACGGGCTTGCCTTCAATCTGGAGGCAGACAACGTGGGCGCGGTCCTGTTCGGTGATTTTCATGAGATCAAGCAAGGCGACCTGGTCAAGCGCACCAAGCGAATCATGCAGGTACCGGTGGGAGACGCTCTGCTGGGTCGGGTGGTCGACGCTCTGGGGCAACCGGTTGACGGCAAGGGCCCCCTGAACACCGAAGAGTTTCTCGAGGTGGAGAGGATTGCTCCCGGAGTCACGGACCGGCAGCCGGTCAGAGAGCCCGTCCAGACCGGTCTCAAGGCCATTGATACCATGATTCCGGTTGGGAGAGGACAACGTGAGCTCATTATTGGCGATCGCCAGACCGGCAAGAGCGCCATTTTGATCGACACCATCATCAACCAGAAAGACACCGATCTCATTTGCATCTATGTCGCCATTGGCCAGAAAAGGTCCACCGTGGCGCGACTCATCAAAACCCTGACCGATTATGGCGTCATGGACAAATGCGTGGTAGTCATTGCGGCGTCTTCCGATCCGGCGACCATGCAGTACCTGGCGCCCTATGCCGGTTGCTCGATCGGGGAGTACTTCAGAGACTCCAAACGGCATGCACTGGTGATGTACGATGATCTGTCCAAGCATGCAGCGGCTTACCGGGAAATCTCGCTGCTGTTGCGGCGCCCACCCGGACGTGAGGCCTATCCGGGAGATGTCTTTTATCTTCACAGTCGTCTTCTGGAGCGAGCAGCCAAACTGAGTGATGAGATGGGCGGAGGAAGCTTGACTGCTCTTCCGGTCATTGAAACTCAGGCGGGAGACATCTCGGCCTACATCCCTACCAATGTTATTTCCATTACTGACGGACAAATTTTTCTGGAATCCGATCTTTTTTACTCCGGCATCCGGCCTGCCATTCACGTGGGTAATTCGGTCAGCCGAGTTGGCGGAGATGCCCAGATCAAGGCCATGAAGCAGGTAGCGGGAACCCTGCGACTGGATCTGGCTCAGTACCGGGCGCTGGCGGCCTTTGCCCAGTTTGGCTCGGATCTGGATGAGGCCACTCAGAAACAGCTGGCCCGAGGCGAACGACTGACCGAAATCCTCAAGCAGGATCAATATGCGCCCATGGCTGTGGAAAAGCAGATTGTAGTCATTCTGGCCGGCACCAAGGGATTCCTGGACGATATCGAGATCTCGCAGCTGGAAGAGTTCCAGGTGGGACTCCTGGAGTTCATGGATTCCAGCCATTCCGATCTGTTGAAAGAGATTCTGGAGAAGAAGGCTCTGGATGATGATCTGCAGAGCCGCCTGCAGGAGGCCATCGGAGAATACGCGACCCGTTTCAAGGAGGAACGTGCGGTCTAGCGAAGTGCCGCCGCCTTCATTCGGGCCGGCGAAGCATTTAATTTACATGCCCCGGAAGGATAGTTAGCTCATGTCGGGAGGCAATCTTCAAGATATTCGGCGCCGTGTTCGATCGGTGAAGAATATCCAGCAGATCACACGAGCCATGAAGTTCGTGGCGGCATCGAAGCTGCGGAGGGCCCAGGATCGCATCTTTGCCGCCCGTCCTTATGCCAACCGGATGTTGGCGGTCCTGAACTCTCTGGCCTCACGGGCTGATCCCGAGCATCATCCTCTCCTGGTCGAGCGGGAACAGGATAAAGTGATGCTGGTGGTCATCACTTCCGATCGTGGCCTGTGTGGTGCTTTCAGTGCGAATATCATCAAGGCGGCCACCCGCTACATCGAGGAAAAGAGTACCAACGATGCCCTCAGCCTGGCCCTGGTGGGACGAAAGGGAGTGGACTGGTTCGGACAGCGATCCTGGCCCATCCGGCATAAGTACGTCGATATCATGACTCGGGTGGACTTCAAGTTCGCTCAGGAAATGGCGCAGAGTCTGATCCAATACTACGCTTCAGCTGATCTGGATGCCGTCTATCTGGTGTACAACGAATTCAAATCGGTGGTACAGCAGGACGTCACCATAGAGCCGTTGCTTCCCATCCGGCGTCTGGAAATCGAGGACCAGGATCAGGCTCGCCTGGACTATATTTATGAGCAGCCGCCTCCCGTTTTGTTCGATTCTCTTTTGTCCCGGCATGTGGAAACCCAGGTATTTCGGGCAATGCTGGAATCCGAGGCCGCCGAGCATGGAGCTCGGATGACCGCCATGGATTCGGCCACGCGCAATGCCGGGGAAATGATTGACCAGCTGACCTTATACATGAATCGAATGCGTCAGGCCTCGATCACCACTGAAATTATCGAGGTCGTCAGCGGGGCCGATGCGTTGGGACAATGAAAACCGAATTCAAGGAACAATCGTTTGTAGTGAGGAGTTAAGGATATGGCGGAAATGGTCGGAAAAGTGCTTCAAGTTATGGGCCCGGTCATCGATCTTCAGTTCGAGGAAGGACAGGTACCGGCCATCTACAATGCGGTCAAGGTGACCTCGGAAGGATTTGATACCCCGGTTCCGGTGGATATCACCCTGGAGGTGGCCCTGCACCTGGGATCCAATGTCGTCAAATGCATCTCCATGCAGCCCACGGATGGCGTGGTGCGGGGCATGAAGGCAATCGATACCGGTGCTCCGATTTCAGTTCCGGTGGGACCTGAAACCCTGGGGCGGGTCCTCAATGTCCTGGGAGAACCGGTGGATCAGCAGGGACCGGTCAAGGCCAAGAAGACCTATCCCATTCACCGTTCCGCTCCAACCCTGGAGGAGCAAAGTACGGAAACGGAGATGCTGGAGACCGGGATCAAGGTGATCGATCTGGTTCAACCCCTGTCTCGAGGGGGCAAGATCGGCCTCTTTGGTGGAGCCGGGGTGGGCAAGACCGTCATTATCATGGAGCTCATTAACCGGATCGCCACCCAACACGGTGGTTATTCCGTTTTCGCCGGAGTCGGAGAGCGCACCCGTGAGGGGAATGATCTGTGGCTGGAGATGAAGGAATCGGGCGTCATCGATAAGACGGCTCTGGTTTACGGGCAAATGACGGAACCCCCCGGGGCACGGCTGCGTGTGGCGCTGGCAGGCCTGACCTCTGCTGAATACTTCCGCGATGAAGAGGGACAGGATGTGCTTCTTTTTATTGACAACATCTTCCGGTTCACACAGGCCGGTTCCGAGGTGTCCGCACTGCTGGGACGCATGCCCTCCGCTGTCGGTTATCAACCGAATCTGGCGACCGAGATGGGAGAACTCCAGGAGCGCATAACCACCACCAAAAAGGGATCCATCACCTCGATTCAGGCCATTTACGTGCCGGCGGATGACTACACCGATCCCGCACCGGCCACCGCCTTTGCCCATCTGGATGCCACCACCAACCTGGAGAGGTCCATCGCCGAGCAGGGAATCTATCCGGCGGTTGATCCGCTGGCTTCCACCAGTCGAATCCTCGATCCCCGCATTATTGGCGAGGAACACTACTCGGTGACCCGGCTAGTTCAGGGCGTTCTTCAGCGTTACAAAGACCTGCAGGATATAATCGCAATCCTGGGAATCGATGAGCTCTCGGAAGAAGATAAGGTGACCGTTTCGAGAGCCCGAAAAATTGAAAGATTTCTCTCCCAGCCCTTCTTTGTCGCCGAGCAGTTTACCGGAATGGCCGGGAAATACGTTCCCATCGATGAGACCATCCAGGGCTTCAAGGAGATCACTGAAGGGAAGTACGATGAGATCCCGGAGCAGGCCTTTTACATGGTCGGAGGGATTGAAGAGGTGATCGAGAAAAGGGATAAGATGGCGCGAGGAGAATAGAGCGCTACGCGCGCAGAGAAGCGCACTTCGTGCGCAGAGAAAAAGAGAAACGCGCTGACGCGCGTGGAGAAGAGATCCAATAGGCTAACGGAAGCACGAAAGAACGAAAGAACCAAGAAACGAATCCATGAGCTTACCCGAGAAAATTGAACTCGAGATCGTCACTCCCGAGAAACTCTTCTTCAGCGGAGAAGTCGATGAGGTCAAAGTGCCGGGTGCCGAGGGTTACCTGGGAATCTTGCCGGGACACGCCCCCCTGCTCTCCCAGCTTCAAATCGGCGTGATTTCATACCGTCAGGGGAGTCAGGAAACTCACCTCTTCTGTAGCTGGGGGTTTGCCGAGGTCTTGCCCGACCGGGTTTCGGTGCTGGTCGAGGTGGCGGAAACTCCTGATCAGATTGATGTTGAGCGGGCCAGAGCTGGGAGAGATAAGGCCGAGAAGCTGCTCCGCTCTCTGGATGAGGACATCGACTTCGTTCAGACCATGAATGCTCTTCAGCAGGCCGAGGTCCAACTGGAACTGGCCGAGAAGAACCGATAGGGGAGCGCTGGTCTTCGACCACCGCGTTTCAAGTTTCACGTTCCAGGTTGGCACGATCTTGCAACCAAGCCCGAATTCTGCATAGGTTGTCGTGACGAAGGGCCGCAGGCGCCGCGATGACAAGGCGTGCGACGCAGGGCCCCGCAGGGGTACTCTTGTAGTACGCCGAGGAGCCCAAGGATGCACAACACAGTCAGTGCGGGTGAGTGCGGCTCTGCAGTAGACAATTTATGCACAATGCGGGCTAGAGTAGAGGCGCACTGAGTGCACCCACAGCAAGAACGGTGTGGCGGCATTCCGGAGTGTGGGAGGTCTTGGTGGCATGGGGTCCAGAACCCCGAAGGGGTGATGTGAAATAGCCTGGGGCTCACGCCCCAGGCTATTCTATGCCGCCCCTTCAGGGCTCCAGAGAAGTGAATTCAAAATGTCCTGTATCAAGGATGTTCTGAAAACGCACCCTCAGTGCGCCGATTCCGGACGAAAGCACGAAAAAACAGAACACCTCAGGTGAGGAGGCCTTCGAAGGCTACTCGCAGCTCCGGGAAATGAAACCCATAGCCTGATTGCTGCAATGTCCGGGGAAGGACGCGCTGGCCGCTCAGTAGGAGTGCCTCCGCCATTTCTGCCAACAGCAGGCGCAGGACGAAGCCCGGTACCCGAAACATGGCCGGGCGCTTCAAAACGCCGGCCAGCGTTTTGGAGAACTCCTGGTTGGTGACCGGACCGGGGGCTGTGAAATTCACCGGGCCCTTGATCTCCCGATTGGACAGGACATGCTGGATGGCCCCGATTTGATCCCGGATATGAATCCAGGACATCCACTGCCGTCCACTGGCCAGCGGTCCCCCGACGAACATCTTGAAAGGAGGGAGCATTTGCGGAAGTGCCCCTCCCCGGTTGGAGAGAACCAGACCCGTTCGCATCAGTACCACCCGGATTCCCGATTCGGTCGCTCGCCTAGCCTCATTTTCCCAGTGCCGGCAAACCTGGCCTAGAAAGTCCTCTGCCGGGGGTTCATCTTCCCCCAGCGGTTCATCACCCCGGGGCCCGTAAAATCCTATGGCGGACCCGCTCACCAGGACCTCAGGCGGATCCTTCAACTGACCCAGAAGGTTGACCAGATTCCGGGTTCCCGCCACCCGGCTCTCGCGGATGGTTTCCTTTCGTCTGGAGTTCCATCGACCGGAGGCAATCGATTCGCCGGCCAGATGAACCATTGCATCGAGACCTTCCAGGGCCGGTTCAGGAGTCAGTGGAGTAGTGGCATCCCAGCCAATACACTGGGCGGAGGGAAATTGAAGGCGTGCCTTCTCAGGAGTTCGGGACAGGACCACGATCTGGTAGTGGTTTGGATCGAGTGCGTTGCACAGAGCATTACCGATTAACCCGGTCGCTCCCGTGATTCCCAGTCGCATTCAACCCTCCGGGTAAGTGCCTTCGCCCTGGAAGCCGAATTCACAAAAGCAAGACAGCGCGCTTTCATGAACTGGCTGGGGGACAGGGATTCGAACCCCGATTCCATGGACCAGAACCACGTGTGTTGCCCTTACACTATCCCCCAGTCGAGCGCCTATTATAACCCTGTCCGCGGGTTTTCGACCAGAGGCGGCTGTGCGTTCGTCGGAAAGTCATAGTAGCGGTTATCCGGTATCGGCGCACTGAGGCGCCTCCCACACTCCCGGAGTTTTGGCTAAATCAAGCGTTGCACTAGTAGGGGCGCAGCCCGCCAGGAAATCGATGGAGAGACGAGGGCACACGGCCGTGTGCCCCTACAACAGGTTGCAAGATCGTGCCAATTTGGAACGTGAAACGTGGAACGTGGGCCGTGAAACGCGCTAGTCGAAGACCAGCGGCCGGTCAGTTGTCCGCCTTCTCCAGTTCCACTGTCAGGTTCAGTGTACGGTTCGCAACCACGTCCATCCGGGTTTCAAAGGTCCGAAATCCCGGGAACTCGATTCGCAGAACATAGAGCCCGTCAACGATGGGGTAGCTACTTTTCCGGGTGGAGAAGTTCCTGCCACTGCCAATGAGAGTCCCGTCAACGTACACGAGAGCCTTCCGAGGAGTGACATCGAAAATCAATGCGCTGGTCTTGGCCCGAACCCCTTCAGAGGGTACGAACCTGGGCATCTCCACTCGAAAGATTCGGCTTCCGTGTGGCGTGGCCTGCCGGGAGTGAATCACCGGGGTATAAAGGATAGGACGGGGGCGGAATGGAGACGGACGTAGAGATCGGGTCGAAAGAAGAACAGGGTACGGGAGGGACGAAAGAAATGCGGCTGGGGGGCGGAAGTCCGGAAATGATCTCCAATTACCGGCACAGAGCAGATCAGAAAAATAAGACCACAAAGGAGATCAGGTCTTTTCATGACTCGGCCTACTTTCCTGACATTCCAGGTGCTAAAAATAGCAGGAAGTTGCCGGAAACATCCCCAAGGATGTCTCCGGCCTGATTTTTCCGGCTACCGTCGGGCTGACGTAGATCCAGTACCTGACGGCTACTGAATCTCTCCACAGGCCTGACGCGGTCCTGCATTTCCAGTGGGCTGGCCGAAATCATCCTCTTGAGCGTGAACAATGACCGCCCGGTTGAGGACCGAAGTGGCACCTTCTGAAAGCGTGATGAAATCGACACTGACTTCCAGGTGAGCCATGCCTTCCTCATCGGCTTCGAGATTTCCAAAATCGCCGGAATGGTGCATCTCGCCATCAGGAGCTCCGTGTTCGGATTCCTGAGGATTGAAATGACCTCCGGCACTGGTGCCGTCGGGAGCACTGCAGTCGCCTGTTTCGTGGATGTGAAACCCATGCATGCCAGGTTCTAATCCGGAAACATCGGCGACGATACTGACCATGCCATCGGATTCTTCGAAACTCACCGTGCCGCTGACTTCATTCCCTTCAGTGGCCTGAAGAGTCGCAGTGGCGGTAATTGCCTGCGGCTCGGGTGGTGCCACCGGCTCTGGAGCGGGTTCTTCTGCCGCAGGAGCGCAGTAGGTGCCTGAAATAACGATTGCAAGGAAAACAACAGTGAACAAGCTAGATTTGAACATAAAGAATTGATCCTCCCTCAAGTTTAATTATAGGAAGTTTCATTATAGGGATAATTGTCGAATCTGCAAGTCGAAATCACTGGTCTTCGACCAGCGCGTTCCAGGTTCCACGTTTCACGGTCCACCTTCCTGCCTCCCCGATTTTTATTTCCTGATCCGGAGGCCGCTCATAAACCGCCCCTGATTTGTCGGCTGAAATGGGAGGGATAAGAAGATGGGAAAGTCATTTTCTCTGTGTCTCTGTGGTGGATATCTTGTGGCGTCTTGGTGGTTAATCCGATTCCTTTTTTTCAATAGAGCTCTGCGATTTCCTTGGAGTCCTGGCGAACCTTTTCAATGAGTTCAGGCGGGGAAACGGGCTCGGCATGAGGGGCGAAGCTCAGGATCAGCCGGCATGGATACTCCAGCGTCTCACTGGAAAGGGTCAACACCAACCCTCCCTTTTTCCCTTTCCGAGTCATCGAAGGCCCCCATTTTTCCTTGATCCAGGGTGCCACCTGAGGGCCGAAGTAGATTTCGACCTCGTTGGGTCCCATGGATTTGAGGAAATTTTTCTTGTATTTGTTGACGTCCAGATCCTGCGGGATAGGGAAATCTTCCTGGTGCAGCTCAACGGAAAGGATACGTTCGAACTTGAAAGTTCTCACGTCTTTTCGCAGCTCACAGTGGCCTGTGAGGTACCAGTAACCCAGATTCTTCATCAAGAAGTAGGGATGAATGACTCGATGGCTCGTCGCATCCCGCGTCAACGAGTAGTATTCGATTTCCGCCTTGCGGTGCTCCTCAATGGACTGCCGAAGAAGCGCAAAATGCTGGGATATGGGACGCGAGGGCTGCTCCAGAACGATTCTGTCTTCCAGGCGGGCGGTGGGATCAAGAGAAGTTGAGATCACTTTTTCGATCGTCTTTTTGAGAGACCGAACCGTTTTGGGATCCACTTCAGGATCCAGGAGCTTCAATGAAATCAGCAGGGCCAGGGCCTCGGGCCGGGTGAAGCGCAGCGGCCGGTTCAGCATCTGGTCATACTCGATGTACACCCGCTGGTCTTCAACGTAGATATCGACATAGTCATCAGGCCGGAAAGGAGGCTTGCCAATCAAGAGCATGAAGTCCAGTTCCTTCATGAGCTGCTTGGGACGCATTCCGACGCGTTCGGCCAGGTCTTGAAGGGTGATACCCTGGTTTTTCGAGACGTAGCTCAGAATGAAGAGAATTCGGTTGATCCGCTCCGTCACATTCATATCAGCATCTGAAGAACCTCACGAAGCTCATTTTGTATTTCCTCGGGAGCCAGGATTTTCACATCCGTCTTCTGAGAGAGAACCCAGGATATCAACCCTGATCGGTTCGTGACATTCAATTCAAAGGTGTCTTCGTTCTTTTGTTTGGCTGTCGTCAGCTGGGCCAGTAGTTCCGGTAAACGGTGAACCGAAACCTGGATGGTCACCTGTACCGGTTCGTGCAAGTCGAGTTCCCACTGCTGCTGGTTCTGATATCGCTTCACGGAAAAGTTTCGGGGAATTTCATAGTCCGGTGTTCCCGGACGGCGGGAATTGATGGTCATGCCCTTCATCCGAGATACCACGAAAGAACGAAGGTCCTCACGGGCATGATCCCATCCGACCAGGGTCCAGGCTCCTCTCCTGAAGATCATCCCGTAGGGATTAACCTGGCGTCGTGAGGTCTTTCCGGTGGAGAAGGCATGATAGGTGAATTTCACCGTTTTTCTGCGGTCCAGAGCATCCTGGATCTCACTGACCCATCTGGAACGGTCCGATTCTGCTTCACTCCCGTAGGTGATGGTGATCTCTTCTGGGGGTGGACTGATGTGATCATTGATACTGGTGATTTTGTGGAGTGCGGATTCCAGCTGGCCGCGGTAGGGGAAATCTTTTTGTTCCAGAACTGCGCCGGCTGAGAGCATCAGCAGGGAAGACTCCTGAGGACTGAAGCGAACCTCGGGTAGAAAAAGCTTCTCCTTCTCAATGCTGTAACCTTCTTTTTGGGTACCCGCTCCGCTGTGGTAGTCGATAGGAATACCCAGGGAGATAAGTTCAGCTTTGTCGCGTTCAAATTTCCTCTGATTGGATTCTTCAACTCCCTGGGCGTAGTCTTCAGGAAAGTGATTCTTGATCTCCTGCCATGACACGGGTTCCCGTGCGTTCAGCAGGTAGGTAATCAGGTCCAGAAGCCGCTCAGTTCGATTCACGAGTGTAGTTTAGGAGAACCCACAGAAGCGGTCAACCGGGCCCTTTGGGGCCAGGTTGAAATACTTAGTCCTATTAAAATGTTAGTTTGTTCGGTTAAGGTAAGTTTGGCAATATTGGGTCAGCCTTGAGGGGAGCAAAGAGCCAATGACTTTCATTATTTGTGAGCCTTGCATTGAAACCAAGGATACCGCTTGTGTGGATGCCTGTCCGGTGGATTGTATTCATCCTCGCAGCGACGAGGGGAATTTCGAACCGGAAACGATGTTGTATATTGATCCCGCAGAGTGCATCGATTGTGGTGCCTGTGTACCGGAATGTCCTGTTGAAGCAATTTTTCCAGAGGACGAGGTTCCCGAGCAGTGGCTGAATTACATCGATATCAACTATGAATGGTATGGGCAGAAAAAATAGGAGCCCTCTTTCAGTGACTTTGTGTATTTGAGATAGTGCCTCGATGGCGATTGTGGATTGGGTTATTGTCGCTGTTTACTTTTTGCTCAGTTTCGGAGTGGCTGCTTACTACTCGAAACGAGCAGGAAAGGATACAAGCGAGTTCTTTCTCTCCGGCCGCAACCTACCCTGGTGGTTGGCAGGGACCTCAATGGTCGCCACCACCTTCGCAGCCGACACGCCTCTGGCTGTAACCGAACTGGTAGCTCAAAACGGCATCGCCGGAAACTGGCTGTGGTGGAACTTTCTTTTTGGTTCCATGT
>Ga0310345_10004740_pt1 | contig 12267 bp, 11 predicted proteins | sample HC15DNA20500_MG_FD_204667 | JGI IMG/M metagenome (GOLD analysis project Ga0310345, IMG submission 204667) | Marine microbial communities from station ALOHA, North Pacific Subtropical Gyre - HC15-DNA-20-500_MG | ecosystem: Environmental > Aquatic > Marine > Oceanic | place: Pacific Ocean: North...
CTGAAAAACAAAAACCGACCCAGACGAAAGCCGCGGCTGCGGTCAAGGCCGTTGCCACAGCTACGACAGCGAAAGCTGCTGCGGATAAGGCTTTTGTGGCTGCGGATGAGGCAGGCAAACCGCTGGCCAAAGTCAAGTTGGATCAAGCCATCAAGGGGTTGGCCGCAGCGACTGAAGGTAAGGCAGCTGCAGACAAGGCTCTGACTGCCATAAACGCCCAAGTAACTCAATCGACTACGGTGAATGCTGCGGCTAACAAGGCGTTGGTCGATGCGCAAAATAAGGCCAAGTCAGGCAAGGTTACCATGGCCAAACAGATCACTGATCTTGGGAAAACGGTGTCCGCTGAACAGGCCAAGGTAACCGTAGCGGGGGCAGCCCTTACCGCTGCTCAAAAAGAGGTTGACCTCTTGCGTGTCAATAAAACTTTCGCCGCGCTCTACAATGTTCGCAGGGATATTGCCGGACAGGAGGCTAAATTGACCGATCTTCAAACCGCCGCGCAATCCGCACAGTCAGCCGCCAAGGCTGCGCAGTCTGAGTTTGAAACAGCGAAGAAAATCGACCTCAAAGTTGTCAAGGCAGAGAATTTCGCAGCCTTGAAGATAGAGGTTCAGGCCAAGGCAGATGCGCAAAAGGTATTGGAAGCTGCTAAAGCTGAGATAGTTGCAGAAGACAGCAAGGTGCTGGCTGCACAGAAAATGGTTACATCCGCGGAAGCGGATATGAAACAGGCTGCTGCCAACTTACAGGTGGCTCAGGGGGCAAAAAAGAAAGCGGATGCAACTGCAAAGGCCGAAGTTACGAAGATGACTGCCGCACAAAAGAACTACGACCAGTTGGTAGCCTTAAAGTTAACGCCGCTGCGGACCATTACTGCTGCGGTGGATAAAGCGATGGCTCAATCCAGTTTGGCAAAGGCGAACGCGGCGAAGGCAGTTCAGTCCATTGATCAGGAAGTCGCTGCAGCGGTGAAAATGGCCGACGCAGCTGTGGCAGATGCTAAAGCTGCCGAAGGGGCTGCTGCCAAGGCCAAAGCGTCTATGGATCAACTTGCGGCTGAGTTGGCCAAGTACAAGGCGGATACCGCGGCCAAGATTAAAGCAGAAACGACAGCCAAGACTGCTCATGAACAACTTGTTAAAAAGATGGAAACCGCAATCGAAATGGCTGCCAAGTCCGAGGCGGCCTTCAAGAAGGCTCCGGGGGCCAAGGTTGCAGCAGATAACGTCCTTAAAGCGGCCAATGCAGAAGTGAAAGCTGCTCTAAACGCATTCATGTCCGCTGAAATGTCTGCTCAATCTGCCGAAATGAGTGCGGGCAATGATGCGACCAAACAGGATGTGGCCAAGAAACTCAGGGCAGCGGCCGATGGAGCAAAGGCCACGTTGGATGACTTGACCGCCAAAAAACAAAAACCAGCTTTAACCAAGGTAGATCAGGCTAATCAAAATATCGTAGCGATCTCCAAGGCCAAGGCGGCGGCAGATACAACGTTGGCTGCCTCCAAGACTGCCACTGCTCAGGCTTTGATTGCATTTAATGCTGCAACCAAAACACGTGTGTCGGCCCAAGCCGCCGAAAAAACTGGTAATGACAAATATGTGCCTGCTCAGGTTGTTTACACTGCGGCGGCTAAGACGGGTGCTGCTAAGAAAGATGTGGCGACGCAATCTAAAAATGGGTTGGCTTCGATCATAACAACTAAGCAAAAACCGGCCCAGGCAGCGGTTGCTGCAGCAGAAGCAACCGTAAAGGAATTGATTGCAGCGAAAGCGGCGAGTGCTGCAGTAATGAAGCAGGTTGCCTCAGAGCTGACAGTCGCAGGCAAGCCGGTGGAGTCGGCTAAAGCAGATGCGGCAAAGGCTGCTGAGTTGGTTAAGGTGGTTTCGGTCAATGAAGCAAAAATGGCTACGGCACTGGCCGTAGCGCAAAAGACTGTGACTAAGCGGAAGCAGGCAGTGGTCGTCATGCAGGCCAAAATTACTAAAATGACCGAAGAGAAGGTAAAGCCGATGGGGTCGGCGGTGACTGCCGCGACGGATGCGATGCTCAAGGCGCAAACGACTCATGACAACACGGAGAAAGATCATCAGGCGCGTCTCGCTTCGCTCACCAAAATGGTAGAAGCTCGGACGACTGATGCCAAAACCAAGCGATCCGCAGCGGATCAATTTGCTTCCATTGTGAATGAAGCGCGCGAAAAACTGAAGGTGCTGGAGGTCGAATACCAGAAACTTAAATCTGCGGGCACACCCAAGGAAGAGCCAACCAAGACAGCGTCCAAATAAGGTTTCTTGAATTTACGTTACCTCTGCCATGGGGCAACCGATTCACCTTCCCAAATCTCTTTAACCTTCTGTCGCTTGCGGACAAGAGCAGCTTTCTTGCCTGCTACTAGCACCTCAGCCGGAAGAGGGCGTGTGTTATAGGTGCCCGCCATAACAAAACCATAGGCACCAGCACTGAGCATGGCGACTAAATCACCCTCTTCGATGCGTGGAATGAGTCGGTTCTTACAGAACGTGTCGCCGGTTTCACAAATGCCACCTACGACATCCGTGGCAATAGGTCGGTTTCTGGATTGTTTTACGGGAACGATCTCGTGGTAGCTCTCGTAGAAGGCTGGCCGGATAAGATCGTTCATCGCGGCATCGACAATGGCAAAATATTTTTCCCCGGTCCGTTTCACGTATTCTACACGTGAAACGAGTATGCCTGCGTTACCGGAGATGAAACGACCGGGTTCCAAGAGCACCTTGAGTCCAAGTGGTTTCAGTAACGGGACGAGTGCTGCTGCATATTTCTCTGGGGTGAGAATGTTTTTTGCCTCTTTGCGGTTCCACCATTTGGAGTCACCACTAGCCAGTGCATCCTCATACATTATGCCGAGGCCGCCCCCGATGCTGAGAAATTCAATTCCGTGTCTGGCTTTGAGTTTCGCAGCCAGAGGGGTGACTTTACGCACTGCCTCCTTAAACGGTTTTACTTGGGTGAGCTGAGAACCGATGTGCATCTGGAGGCCGATAAGTTTGATATTCTTTAACTTCGAGGCGCGTGCGTATACGCCGGGGATTTTCTCGAAGGCGATACCGAATTTATTTTCATAGGTACCGGTAGTGATCTTCTTGTGTGTCTTAGCATCCACGTTTGGGTTTACACGTATGGCGATGGGAGCAGTTTTCTTGAGTTTGCACGCGATACGGTTGATGCGAGTCAATTCCGGTTCGCTTTCTACATTGAAACTGTAAATACCCTTTCGTAGTGCGAAGGTGATTTCCTCCTCAGTTTTTCCAACTCCAGCGAAGACGCATTTGCGGGGATTGCCTCCGGCTGCAATGACGCGTTGGATTTCTCCTCCACTTACGGTATCAAAGCCGCTGCCCAAGTCAGCAAGTGTACGCATGACCCCGAGGTTGGAATTGGATTTCATGGCGAAGCAGATTAGATGATCCAATGGGGCGAGGGCACGGTCGAGTTTATTGAAATGACTGGAAAGCGTTTTAGAGGAGTAGACGTAAAGTGGGCTGCCGTGTTTTTTTACGAGAGCCTCAATGGAGACTCCTTCGCATAGAAGGCGACCACGAACGTAACGAAAATCGTGCATGGGCAACGGTTATGCCAAACCCACGGCGTAAGGGGAAGGCCAAAGCGGGTTATTGCTCGGCCGGTTCGGTGCCCATGATCAAGCCGCGACGTTCATAATACTCCTTGGGAGAAATCTTGTCTTGGGCATAGAGTACTAGGAGTTCCTTTAGTTTACGGCGTTTGTCGGTTGTGGAACTGGCAGCTTGAGTAATTTCTGCGCGGCGTTGAGCTTCTTTTACCCGCTTTAGAGCCTGCTGTTTTTTATATTCGGTCATTGCTTGCCGCTGAGCTAGATCTTGTAAATTCTCCTGGCTATAGGGTTGTAGTATAAAAGAGGGAACACTGCTGGGTTGCTCCAACGTTTCCTGAGTCTTGGTACTCTTGGTTGGCATGATGGGTAACCGTTCTATCTTGCCGGGGACGAGAGTTGGATTGCGTTTTAGGGTATCGAGATAATCCATATCGATAGTCTTGGAAAGAATGGGAAGGTCTTCAGTTTGGGTGACGATTTCGCCACCACGATTCACAGTTGCATCAGCTGCCAGTCGCAGGGCCTCTTCAGCATAATTAGGATTTTGTTCCTTCATCTGGCGTAGCGCGGAGGCCATGGCACGCTCTTCAGCCTCAATCCTTGCTTGCAGCACCAAAGCAATGGCTTTCACTTCTGCTAGCGCTCTAGCTTTGGCTTGAATTACGGCTTGATGTCTCAGCATTGAAGATCTGGCTACTTTTGCGAGGGCAGCTCCTTTGGCCTCATATTGCTGTTTGATTTCTCCCAGAGTAAAGCGCCGGTACGGTGCTGTGCGATGCATAAACCTAGAAACATGCTGTAAAGCACCCTGACGTTTGTGATATTGCAGTTGTCTTCTCAAGCGCCGTTCACGCATTGAAATACTGCGAGGCTCCTCACCTTTAGCTTCGGGCAATGGCTTAGATTTGCTTTCTTCTGCTTGGACGTTTGCTGGGGGAAAACCCACCCATGCACACAAAAAGAATGTGAAAATATATCGGAACCTCATTACCCCCTCCTCTGGATGCATTTATCGGTTAAAAAAGGAGCAGGAATCAAGCCGAAAACTGTCTATTTATTCCCAAAAAGGCGCTGCCAAGGGCCGCGGAAGGGGACGCGCCAGAGAATGCTCCATCGGATGCCGTAGACTTCGGTGCGGCTAATTTTCCGGTTTATGGCTGGCTCAAGAGGATTGCCTGCAATGATGAGATCGAGGGTGCGTTTGCCCATGAGGATGGGCAAGGCACAGGCGATGCGTAGACGGTAGTGTTCATGAGGAATCATCAATGTATATTGCCAGGCAGCGGCGAGGTGTTCATTTGCCCGGTTTACCCACGGTTTTAAGACTGGTTCAAGTTTGGGCCAATTTGCCGGATCACGAAGATCCTCAGGTTTAAGCCCGGCCATGGTGAGATCTGAGGATGGCAGATAGCAGCGTCCCTGTTCCAAATCGCCCGGCAGATCACGAAGAATATTCACTAGTTGCAGGGCTTTGCCGAAGCGGATGGCGAGTGTCAGAAACCGTGAATCATCAATATCCGCATTAGGGAAACAGTGCCTGCGGGTGAGGTGTGTCCAAAATTCACCAACACAACCAGCTACGTGGTAGGTGTAATCGTCGAGTTGCTCGGAGTTTTTTAGGGACTTCAGTTCGCTGCCATCGCCAAAACGCTCGAGGTCCTGTTCCTGTCCACGAGTAATTGTTTCGAGCGTGAGCTGAATTTGACCACGGTCAAAGGCCGGTGTTTGTTCAAGCAATGTGATGATCTCCGGACTGTGCAGCAACAACGTTTTTTCACCGTTATTTTTCTGTTCACGTACAAGATGAGAAAAGTCGGGCATTGAGGCACCTTCACTACGGATACGGTCTCGGAATTGCCGGAGCTTGAGCATCCGTTTATCTGCTGGAATCAAACTGGTGTCGGCGATCGTATCGGTGGTGCGGGCGAGCAGATATAGAAGCCCGATGGCCTGGCGAACTTCTCTCGGGAGTACGCGTAGGGTAAGATAGAACGCTCGAGACACGTCACGCAGGATCGGTCCGAGCAGCTCTTCGGTGTTGGTCATTGGAAGTTAATGCTCCAGAAACTCATGCCAGTATGCCAAGCGACGGTTGATTTCCGCATTCCCCGGTGAGCCGGTAACGGTGCGGCGGTTCATGGCGTTTTTTATGTCAAATACTGACAACGCATCCTTGGTGAGCTTTTTATCGATGGCACTGAGTTCTCCCGGACTGAGCTGGTTGACTCTTTTGTTTTTCGCTTCAGCCACTGCGACAATCCTGCCCACCACATGATGTGCCTTACGAAAAGGCATCCCCTCAAGCACTAACCAATCTACTAGATCCGTGACCAGAAGATTTGGGTCTTTCACTGCCGCCGAGCAGGCTTTGGAGTTCACGGCAGTGTCGCGAAGCATGGCAGCGAGAATAGTGGTGGTAGCGCGCACAGTATCCACTGTGTCAAACAGCCGTTCTTTATCCTCCTGCATGTCACTGTTATAAGTTAGAGGGAGGCCTTTGAGAGTGGTGAGGAGTGCCACTAGGTTCCCTACCACGCGACCAGTCTTTCCTCGAGTGAGTTCACAAATATCTGGATTCTTTTTTTGCGGCATCAAGGATGAACCTGTGGTGTAGGCGTCACCGATTGTCACGAAACCGAACTCTGCACTGCTCCATAGGACGAAATCCTCACAGAGGCGGGATTGATGCACGGCTAGTAATGCGGCGACGCTACAGAATTCTACGACAAAATCCCGGTCTGCTACACCGTCCATGGAATTTTGCGTAACCATGGGTTCCTCGTGAGCATTCACAAAACCCAATTCTCGGGCTACAAATTCACGATCCAACGGCAGGGTGCTGCCAGCTAGGGCACCGCTGCCGAGAGGGCAGATATTGACACGTACGAGACAGTCGAGCAGTCGCTCGTAATCTCGCTCAAACATTTCCACGTAGGCCAATAGATGGTGGACAAAATACACCGGCTGAGCTCTCTGCAGATGCGTATAGCCGGGAATGAGTACCTTGCGGTTGTCTTCACCCAGTTCAATGAGAGCGTGCTGCAGGTCATGAATTTCATTGGCTAAGTCGCAAATTTCCTCTCGCAACCACATACGTGTGTCGAGTGCCACCTGATCGTTACGCGACCTGCCGGTATGCAGTTTTGCGCCGGCTGGCACTCGCTCGGTGAGGGTGGTTTCGATGTTCATGTGGACATCCTCCAGTTCGGTCCGCCACACAAAATCACCATCAATAATCTCGGTGCCAATCCTTTTTAGGCCCTTGACGACCGCCTCCATTTCTCGCTTCTTGAGCAACCCAACGTGGTGCAGCATGCGGGCGTGTGCGATGGAGCCGGCAATGTCGTGATGAGCCAGACGAGTATCGAATTTTACAGAATTGGTAAACGCGTTCGCCTCGACGGCCGGGCCGCTGGCAAATCGACCGCTCCGTGCGGTGACCTGATTGGATTTATTTTTGGCCATGAAACGTTGCCCACCCTGCCGTGGCATTGAGTAAAAGTCACGCTGATTAGGTTAAGGCATGGTGTTTGACGTGTAGTTTGCCATTCTCAAATTCGGCAATCGCTACACTGGCCTCAGATCCGCCGCGGGGACTGCAGGCAGAACCGGGATTCAGAAACCACACCCCTCCATGCTGCTTGGCGTACGGTATATGTGTGTGGCCGAACACGATGATCTTTGGTTTTTCCATGTTGACTAAATCCCGCACCAATGCCGATGGAGTCGGAAGCTCGACAATGTGGTGAATGAGACATTTATATTCGGCAAACACCTCTACTCGTGAGACGGGAAGGTTGATGCCGTAGTCGGTATTTCCCAGCACCGCGCTCACTGGAGCAATAGCTTCGAGCTTAGTAATAACATCCATGGATCCCACATCGCCCGCGTGGAGGATGCGGTCTACTCCTGTCAGTGCTTTATGCACGGCACTGGGCACCTGCCCGTGCGTATCCGAGATGAGGCCGAGTTTCATGCGTTGAAGATTAGTGCTGGAAGTTATCGCAGGTCCAGTTCCCAGACTTGATCACAACGATCGGCGGTGGGGGTTTCGCTCGTAGAGGTAAATCCGTAACTTTGGTATAACCCAACTGCTTCGACCAGTACGCTGACCGTACTGAGCACGAGTTGACTTGCTCCTAAAATGCGGGCCTTGTCGATTGCCTGATCAAGTAGTATCCGGCCATATCCTCGCCCTCGCCAATTGGAGTGAAGATACATTTTACGTAGTTCAAATGTTTGGCTGTTTTTCGGGTGAATTGCCACGGAGCCGATAATCGTATGGTTGATTTCCAATACGATAAACCAGCCTCCTCGGTAATGAGATTCGATGTCGGCCAGATCTGCATCTGTCCCTTCTGGATCAGGCTTAAGACCGTATTCGTTCAGTATTGAAAAGATTAATTCTTGTATGGCGAAGCTATCAGCATTGGTGGCTTGGCGAAGGCGTGGAAGTGAATCAGGCTTTTGCATTTACTTATCTAATGATAAGCCATCCTGTAGCACGCGCAACAATGAGTAATCTTTTTGAGGTTCTTCACGAGGATACAAACCTACTGGTCCTGAATAAACCGGCCGGGCTGGTGTGTCATCCGACCAAGGGCGATGAGTATTCCAGCTTAGCAGGGCGCATACGCCTTTATTTTGGAGCCGATTGCACTGTGCACCTCATTAACCGACTTGATCGCGAGACCAGTGGAGTAGTGGTTGTCGGCAAAACGAATGAGGCGGCACGTGAGTTGCGGCAGTTGTGGGAGAGACGAGAAGTGGAGAAGCAATATTGGGCCGTCGTACACGGGCACGTGCAACAGGGAGAAGGTGCGATTGAGGAGCCGCTTGGCGCGGATGAGTCTAGCGAGGTGGCGGTAAAGGACTGCGTGAGAGCTGATGGGCATCCTTCACAAACTTTTTTTTGGACCCAGTGGCGCTTTGAACGGACTGAAGGGCAATTCACATGGCTGCGTGTGACACCGGTGACGGGGCGTAAGCACCAGATTCGTATTCACCTGCAGCATATAGGGCATCCGATAGTGGGTGATAAGCTCTACGGACTGGATGCTTCATTGTATTTGAAATTTGCCAAGGATGAGTTGACGGATGAGGAACGGAAGCGGTTAATTTTAAAGAATCAGGCGCTCCATGCACATAGCGTACGCTTCGATTGGCGTGACCGTGGTTGGGAGTTCACCGCAGAGCCAGCTGATGAATTGGTGGATTTTATTGAAACGGTGAATGAAGAGGAAGAGGAGCACTATACCGACTAGATTTGACTAAATGGATCTGTTGTTCTCGCGCCAGAGTTGACATCTAGATTGTGCTGATTACCATGTGCGGTCCGATGGCCCGTTCGTCTATCGGCTAGGACACAGCCCTCTCAAGGCTGAGAGAGGGGTTCGATTCCCCTACGGGCTACCAAATCGGCAAAAAGGAGATTTTGGAGAACAGCCGCTATGGTCCCAACACTATTTCAGATTATATTTAATCCTACGAGTGCGTCAGAACTGGCTGGGATGCCCAAGGATTTGCAGCTGCAAATCCTTGGTGAATTCCGGGGGTTACCTGACGAAGTGCGTGCGAGTGGTTTTTACGGCAAGTTGGAGAGCGGCGTGAAGACATTGCATCGATATAAGGTAGGCAACTACCGCGTGTACTTTGAGTGCCATGAGTTGGGGGTGGTGGTACACCGAATTTTCTCGAGAAATACGTTGAAAGATTTCTTTTTTCGCAATGCGCAAATGGTTCAGAACGAGGATGAGGCACTGGCTGAGAATCCGGAGTTTTGGCGGGTGATTGAAGAGGCGGCAGAGGCTTCTCGGGAGGAGGTTTAACCCTACTCTTCACCCAGTTCGACGTTCCAATACGCGACATCGATGAAATGCTTCCAACTATCGTGTGTTTTAACCCCAAAGCTCACCTGAATGAAGGGCCTCCACTTAGGTTTTCGCGGCTCACGACGAAGGTACATGCCTGCCTCCTTTGGGGTACGGTTACTTTTGCGGGTGTTGCAAGGAATGCACGAGCAAACGATGTTCTCCCAAGTTGTGGGACCGCCTCTTTGACGAGGGATTACGTGATCCAAGTTGAGTTCCCGACGATCGAATGCCTTGTCGCAGTACTGGCAGGTGTTTTTATCCCTCTCAAAAATGTTATGACGTGTGAATTTCACCTCCTGTTTTGGGAAGCGGTCATAACTCAGTAACAGGATGACGCGGGGTACCCGCATACGAAAAGATACGGTCGCGATGGATTCGTCATCGGGTTCAGTTTGTGAAAAATCCGCCCATTCACCGAAGTTAAACGTGTGAAACCCTCCTTCTTCGTCATCATAAACCACCTGTGCGTTGCCGGTGAAGAGAAGGCAAAGAGCGCGCCGGACGGAGCAAATATTTACCGCTTGCCATAAGCGATTGAGCACCAAAACTCGCTGTCCAAGAGCGCTATTCATGACCTGAAACCGCGAGCACGGTAGCAATTAGCCCGTTGAGTTGTCAACAGGGGTGCACACACAATTAGGTGGCAACTGTTTTGAAAGGCTTGCTTGCAAAGGGCAAGTCTGGTAGAACTCATGGCATGAGGGGGTGGGTAGTTTTTCTTGTCGGGTTATTTGTGTGCTCGCTTGATGTGGGCGGAGTGGAGTTACCCGAAAAACTCTATTTCGATGGTAATCAATTGGCAAAGGACGCGCTTGTCCTCGAGTATCGCAAATCTCATCCCGAGGCTATAGCAAGGTATCTGCAGGCGCGTAAGCTATACCTTAAAATCCTAGAGCAATATCCTACTTGGCAAACCGAGTCCGGATTGGTGCAGAAGAAGCTTGATGAGTTGGACGCGAGGTTGAGACCACTACTCTTAACACAGGGGATTTCACCTAGTTCTATGATTCAGTCTCCTGGGCGTTTTCAGGCCAAAACAGTTCCCGATAGGGCTCGGCCGGTCATTCCTGATGTTCCACCACCAGAGACTCCGAAAAAAAGAATGTCTATTGATGAGGAGATCGCTGCTCTGCGCGGGCTGCAAGCGAAGGGCGAGACAAAGGTCCCCACCAATTTTGGCCGTAATAGCGATCGTTCCCCCCTCATTACTTCACCGACTATCTTGATACCTTCGCCATCCCTGGCTTTAAGCCAAGCCGAAAAATTAGCGCGATTGGAAGTTGAGAAGCAACAGGCAGAACAGGCTCTTGCTCACGAACGCCAAAAAGTTTTACAGCTGCAGACTGATTATCGAGCTCAGTTACGCGCTGCCTTGGCGGCGCGGCCTAAATCTTTGGAGCCAGGCGAAATGGCAAAGCAAGTTACTGCGAATCAGAACCTGCGCAAAGATTTCGAGTTTCTGAAGGGGCAAAGCAAACGAGGGGAGAAAGATTTACTGGATGCCTTGGAGGAGCTTGAGAAGGGGCGAATTGAGAACGAGTTCTTACGTCAGAAATTCCGTGAGCTACAGGCCGAAAATCAAAAACTTCGGCGTGCCCTTTCAACCCCACGTTAAACATGCGCATCACCGGCGGGCAATGGGTGAACAAGTCCATTGCTGTTCCTTCCGGGCTTCAGGTGCGACCCACCCCGAGCAAAGTCCGTCAGGCGATCTTCAATAGTCTAGGTCCCTGCATTGATGGGCTCTCTGTATTAGAGCTCTTTGCCGGTAGCGGGACTTTGAGTTTTGAGTGTCTTAGTCGCGGCGCCAAATCCGCTTTAGCTGTGGAGCTGAGCTCCAAACATGCAGGATATATTCGTCGTAATAGTCAGATGCTCAATGCGTGTATCGAATTACGAGTGCAGTGCGCCTTGAAGGCCATCAAACAGTTGGCCGAATCGGGGCGCGCATTCGACTTTATCTGCGCAGATCCGCCTTATGGTGAAAAGACTGCTTCAGGGCAACGTTCTGAAAGCTGGGCACAAAGGCTCTTGGATGACTCGGGCCTAATCAGAATTCTGGAACCGGAAGGATTATTGCTGGTGGGTCATACCAAGCGAGATATGATCGAATGGGCTTCGCCATGGCGGGAACGCAAGACGCTCAAGCATGGTGATACGTGGGTCAGGATTCTCGAGCTTTCTGAAGGCGTGTAAGTGCGGCCACGGTGTTGATAACAGGGTACAATTTTTCGAAGTACCATAATTTGGAAAAGTAAAACCCAATAGGTGAGGTTTCAGTCCAGGTGCCCGATTCGACTTGTTCAATTAGCCATATGGTGCCTCGATCACGCGCTTTTTTTAGCTTGGCTTGCACTTCTTCATCTTCTTCAGTGACTCCCGCCAAGGCTTCCAGTGCCAGCGCAGTTTCTTCAATGGAGGGTTCGCCTCCCTTGAAACCGCCCCAGGCACCATCTTCACGTTGCATTTCAAGGAGCGCATTCTTGGCGCGCGTTACACGCAACCCGCCGCCCGGCAGCGCTTGTTGTTCCGGTTCAATAAGAGCCAGAAGCACCTTGGCAGTGCCGTAGGTCCAGTTAATTTCCTCTGGCGCATGCTGGTTGCCAAACCACAACGGGGTCCAGCCATCGAGCCCGGCACCTTCACTTTGCGCAAGGAAACGGGCTGCATTATGGAGGGCTTTATCGAGGCGTGGCGCAAGATCGGGAAGTTCATCATGCCATGCGATCCAGGCACGAATGGTATGGGCAGTGAGGTCGGGGCTGGATCGATCAA
>Ga0310345_10004741_pt1 | contig 12263 bp, 10 predicted proteins | sample HC15DNA20500_MG_FD_204667 | JGI IMG/M metagenome (GOLD analysis project Ga0310345, IMG submission 204667) | Marine microbial communities from station ALOHA, North Pacific Subtropical Gyre - HC15-DNA-20-500_MG | ecosystem: Environmental > Aquatic > Marine > Oceanic | place: Pacific Ocean: North...
GGCAGGGAGAGTGACATCGCTGCTTTCCTCAAGTCGGCACTCCCGCTCGTGCAAGACGAGCCCGGCACGCTGACATGGTATGCGATCGAAGAAGGCCCCGGCGCTTACGCCATCTTCGATACCTTTGACACTGAGGAGGATCGACAGGCTCATCTCGACGGTAAAGTGGCTGCTGCACTAATGGAAAAGGCGGAAGATTTGTTCGCCGAGCCGCCTCAGATCCATAAGCTCACGCTTCTAGCCGCGAAATAGGGCGCGCCCGCCGGTCCTGTCATTTCGATTTGATGTCGAAGCAACGGCTGCTTGTGGGTTTAACCGCTTCTGCCGAGTGTAACTGCTGTAAAGGCACGTTGATGGCCAGCCATTTTTGGGCCGTTTCCGGACAGTCTGCTATCTAGCGCCGGACCTGGTCAAGCGGACGTTCGGCTTACGACGCCAAAGCGGTCATGTGAAACAGCCTCTTGCTTCCCGATACCGGCCGTCGACTTAGTCTATGGGCTTCAGCCATCTTGGGGCCGGAAGCGGGATGTCTGCTTTCACCGCGTATCGTGAGCAGACACCGACACACTCCCTTGGGGAGCTGCTGGGCGAGGCTGAAAAAGTCCATGCTACGCTGATTGCGACGCAGGTTCGATTAACTCTCGAGCGCCTCAAGGCGTTCAGCTCATTTGCTGCAGTGTGCCGACCCATCTATAAGAAATTTGATGACCCGATCTTGGATGTCGTGCGTTTCTAGCGGGTTAGGCTCCTCCACGAAGGCTTGAAAGCTATAGGAACCCAATAGCGCAGTAGTAGGGAACGCGAGCGATGAAGACGTCAAACCTGGTCTTTTTATTTGCGGGATTGGCAATACCGGTTTCGCTTGGAGGATGTTCGCTTGTAACCGCGAATACCGATACTGGCGCAGCCGCCCAGCCTTTCCGAGCAGATTTCAGCGCGGAGGGATACGCGACGATACTGGATGCTCCGCCCGCAGATTTTGTACCCGTAACGTCTCCAGACCCCGAACCGCGTACAGCTGACCAGGATGCTGCCGACGCCGAGTTTTTACGGGTCGCCGAATATCAAAATAGCGTGATGGACGAAGTGCAGGCGCTCGCCGAGCGGCTCAGACGAGAAGAACGGGAAAACTTCGTCAGCCTGCACTACGACAATGAAGGCGAACTCGGCGTCGTTTTCGAGTTCCTGCGCAATGGCTCCCAAACTCTACGGCGATACAGTGAAAACCCTACATTTCGCGGAGTGACCGTCCGTTGGTCAATGGATGAACTCCACGCTGCCGCCGACTACATGTGGGAGACATTCGGCCAAGATCGCGTCATCCAAGCGACCGGTATACGGTCGCAGGAAGTCACCGCCGAAATTTCCGTGTCGGAAACCGAGTTCAATGCATTGGTAAGACGCAAGGGAGTAGCGATCCCAGAACAGGTCACATTGGTCTTCAATAGCGTGCCCCCGGTGCCGCTCGCCAATCCCCCGAAGGCAGCTGTGCGCGACGAAACACTGCCCATAACGATCGCACGGCATATCCGCATATTCCCGCGACATGATCGCCCCGCTGGTGCACTCAACTCCATCAACAGCCAAGTCAAAGTCGTGCTAAAGGATGGGTGCTTTCGCGCAGCAAGCCACGATAACGCTTTGGTCCTGTTTCCCTTCGGAGCAGACCTGTTCGTCGACAGTCAAAATTACCTCGCATTCGGTAGAGAGGAGCGACCGGGGTATGCACGCGTCGGCGAGGAGGTCGTCTTCATGGGATCTGTCCATGAGATAGACACGCCCGAGCTTGTCGATCCGATCCACAGGGCTTGCGGACCAGGCAAAGTCATAAAGGTGGAAGGACTTAGCAGCGCAGCAGCGCGCGAGCGGCAAGAATCCTTGGATTATGCCGCTACTGCGCTTCGTTCGCTTGAGAACAACTACGGTCTAGGCCGAGCTGAGGCTCGAAGAGCATTTGAATGGCTTGAACGTAGACAGGCCGCAGTGAAAGCGGTTGATGCAGATGGAAAGCCCGTACCACCAGTCACGGCTTCACTAATAATCATGAGCCCGCCGCCTCCTGTCATGGATTCTTCCGATTGTCCTGCCGGGTCCCAACTCGTTTCTGGCCTGTGCCGGACGCCCGAAGGTTATCTGAGGCCACTGCCCGCTTGGCTCGAGGAGTTCATGGAGCAAGACAGATGAAACGTTTTACGACTGCATGGATAGCGGCACTCATTGTCGCTGGCTGTTCCTCGGTCCAGCAGGGTACAACGCCGGCAATGCCGTCCTCGCAGGAAAGCTCCCATACAATCACTCAAGGTCAGGCAGGGCTCGCCGCAGAGATCTATCCTGAGCTTGCCAAAGCTGCAAAGCCGAACGACAATTTATTCATATCACCCCTCTCGCTGACCGAGGGTTTGGGGCTCGCTCTGGTCGGTGCGCGTGGTCAGACAGAGAGCGAGCTTCGGGCGTTGCTTGGCTGGCCTGCCGCCAGCCATCCGGAAATGCATGTTCGCGAATACGATCAGTTTCTCACGGAGATAGGAGACAAGAAGGTTCAGCTGTCCGTGGCCAACTCCATTTGGGTTTCGGACGAACTGACTTTTGAGCCAGGCTACCTCGAGGCAACGCGAGAAGCCTTGGGAGCTAGCGCGGAGAAACTCGACTTTGGTGGCGATCCGGCAGGTTCCGCTGAACGTATCAACGGATGGGTAAGCGAGCAGACACGCGAGCGCATACCGAAGATCGTGGACGCTAGCGGCTTCAACGATTTCACTGCTGCCGTGCTGACCAATGCCGTATGGTTCAAAGCCGACTGGTCGGTGCCGTTCGAGGACGGTCACACAGACGAATTCACTCGCGGCGACGGCAGCAAGCTCGATATCTATATGATGGAGAGGATCGCGCCGATGGCCTATCGCGAAACACGGGATGGGCAAGCTGTGTCCCTGCCTTATGGCACGGACAGGCGCTTCGTGATGGAAGTATATCTGCCGAAGGACGCAGCGACGCTGCGGCGTTGGGAAAGAAATCTCGATGCGATGTCGTTCAACGCCGGAGCGCAGGCGAGCGGCGCTGAATTCGATCTTCGCAGCGCGCAGGAGCAGGAAATCCTCTTACACCTACCTCGCTTCGAGGCGCGTTTCGATCAAAGCGTCAAAACCGCACTTATCGAAGCGGGCATTCCATGCGCATTTACAGCGGATTGCGCCGATTTCGCCGGCATGGCTCCAGGTCCGCTTAGTATCGACGATGTCGTCCACGCGACCTTCCTAAGAGTAGATGAGGAAGGTACCGAAGCGGCGGCTGTAACGGCAGTGGAAATCATCGTGACGGGCTCACGCATGATCCCGGATGTTCCTCGCATGATCGTAGACAGGCCCTTCCTGATGGCAATCCGTGACCGCGCAAGCGGTGCACTTATCTTCTTTGGCCGCATCGCCGATCCGACGCCCGTGGAGAAATCGCAATGAGTCCTCCAGGAGTAGAGCGAAACATAAGGGAGGGAGCGAGCAGCGCGCTTCTAGGGGCTGCAGCGGATGGAGGACCGACTCAGATGGCCGCGAGGCCCGTGCAATGAAAAGCTGGGCCATGTTGCTCATGGCAGCCGGAATCTCAGCTTGCTCTGTGCCAGCTAAGACTACGGGAGCCTCGTATCAGGTCGAAGCGAGGTTGGTGGAATTGCCGGGATGTTGCTTTTTTCGAACAACAGCAGAAGTTCGAGCAGGCGACGATTCTGTACCAGTGGAGGGGTTCTCGCCTACGGTAATCCGTAGTGAGAATGAACACGTCACTATTTCCCCGCTATTGGGATATTACGGTTGGCTCGATGCAGAAGGCGGGGAGAGCTTACGTATCGGCGACGAGAAAGGACTTTTCGTTCCCACAGCTAATGGGAAGAAGGCCGTATTGGCGTTGGAGCGGGTTTCGAACCAAGGCATGCCTTTATCCGTCGTTATCGCGACCGATTGCAGCGCATCCTGTGAGGTTTTCGACCAGGTGATCCGAACTTTTGAAATTGAACAACAGTGGCGAGTACGAATTCCGTAAATCTACGTCGGATGATTTCCGCCGTAAGCTCGAACATAACCACCTCTGCGCTCAGGCGACATGGCTTGTTGAAGGGTCCGATATGACGAAAATTTGCGCTTTGTTTGTTGCCGGAGGCCTCGCCCTAGCAGGCTGTGAGGGCGGCAATGGGCTTGAAAAGCCGACAGTGCCGGAGGGGAAATTTCCGAGCACGGGCAACGGCCTTCCGGTGCTTCTCACCGGGAAGAATTTAGGCAAGTTTGAGCCGGACGAGGGAAAGATTGCGGGCACGCTGGTTCGCCGGGGTCCGTGCTTGCATCTCGGTTTTAATCCGGACGAAGCGGTGATCGTGTGGGAAGAAGGCACGACGATCAGTGCCGCAGACGAGCGAGGGCTCACCATCGTGTTGCCCTCCGGCTTGCGCTTAGCCGAGGGCGATACGTTACGTGGCGGGGGAGGCATTCTGCCTAACAGCCGACCAATCTCGGGCTTCACCAACGAGCCTGTGCCGGACGAATGCGCTACCGGCAATGCGGTGCAGTTGCACAGCGTTGAGGTTGTGAAACCCCGCCGCAAAGTCGATCCCGAAGACCGCCTGCCTCCACCTCCACCTCCTCCCCCCGCGCCATCCTTTCTTGATACAGTCAAAAATCACGACCCCTCTGGCGGCACGGTTGAGGGGGTCATTCGCGGCGTTGATGATCCGCGCGAGGCGGTGTTCATCCATTTGCTTTCCGAGATCCGCGGCGAACAGGGGCACAGAAATGCACCAGTGTGCCTGCGCGAGGTCGACGATCGGCTTTTCGCGAGCCTCTCACAGCGGTTCGACCAGCTATACCGCGCCGGCGAGTGCCGCTGGAGCGACGGCGGCGTAGTGATCCGGCGGAGCGAGAAAGGGGCCGTCTTTGTAAGCGCAAACCTCGATTGCAACGGGAAGGACCGCTGTGTGGCAGAGGGCGCGCGAGTCTACGGGAATGTAGGCGGCGAAGGCCAAGGCTATGACCTCCGGCCGGTCGAGGGCGGGTGGGAAATTAGCACCATGGGGGTTTCTTGGATGTCATAATTTTGCATGGGCATCCGTTCGGCTGTTTGGGCAGCCGCTCGTCATAGCGTCCGCAATTGTTACCGACCGACCAATAGCAGAACATCTACTCTCCACCCGTTCTTGCCTTGGGACTGATCGCGGTTGTTGCCAGAGCTGAGGGGGCCTTTTCCTACGGTTCGCTGAGCACCCATTTCGCTATGACTTTGCCATGTGTTTTCGAAGCAGTCACCGCCATCATGTTTGGCTCGGGAGTGCATCGTAAGCGGAGGCTAACGCCACGGTAAAACAACGCGCACCGCCTTCTCGGCAAGCAGACCGATCACGATCCCTGCGGCAACGTCCCCGTTGTGATGCTTCCGGCAGCGCCAGCGAGCGACACCGGTGGCGAGGGCTAAAGCCTGCACTGCGACGTCACTCATAGGATGGCTCGCGGGATCGTGAACGAGCGAAGCGGCGGCAGCGGCGGCATCTGCCGTGTGTCCGGATGGGCCGAAGTTGTGATACCTATCCGCGTCGCCAACCGAGCAGGGCATCAAAATGGCGTCTGAGAAAACACATCTCGATACTCAGCAAAATACTGATCGGTTCCTGGGATGGGCGCTGGTCGCGCTCCTGTTCTGCTTTGTTGCCTATCTCGTGGGCGTTTACGTATTGTGGCCGCAAGATGAGCAGGAACTCGTCGTACACGAGCCTCTTCCGCAAGATCCTCCCAAGCCAGCCGAGCCTTTCATTTGGGGGTCCCTGCCAGTTTCAGACCTTGGGCGGCCGTCCGACAAGGGAGAGCGGCAGTTGGACGGGGAAAGCACCAAGGATGTCGCGCAAGCAGAGCAGCGTTCGACGCCGCAAAAACTACCTGGAACAAGCTCCGAAGCTGCACCCTACGCATTTTTTGCCGGACCTGAATTGCGAAAGGTAAAGCGAGAGACTGTCCGAGCTCTAAAGAGCGGTGACACGCAGATTTGGAAGGCGGATGACCAGCGAGGATATGTCCTGGTGAGCACGCCGAGACGAGAGGGCGATCGGGAATGCCGCCAAGTCAGCTACAGTCTGTTCGAGGGTCCCCTTCAGAGCCTTTCGCCGGCATCGCAATGGTGCCGAGAAGGCAGAGGTCAATGGTCGCCCGGATAGATGCTGCCACGCATTGTTCACCCGCTTCAGTTTTGCACGGAACTCGGGCAGCGAGACAGCCCGATGGCAAGAGATGCTAGATCTGGGGAAGGGGCTATGGCGCTTCCTGACGTAAATGATGCGTCCAGCCGGTGTTCTCCATGGCAGCTCACCACCCCATTGCAGCCAACCGCACCTTTCCAGGCGCAACCCGAAAGCGGTCGACCAGGTGAGGTCGACCGCCCGAAGGTGTCAGATTTCCGTGCGCTCCGCCAGTAGTAGTGCGTCTTCGACATCGACCCCAAGATAGCGAACGGTGTTCTCGATCTTGGTGTGACCTAGAAGTATCTGAATTGCGCGGATGTTGCCCGTAGCGCGGTAGATCATCGCGGCCTTCGTCCGTCGAAGCGAATGCGTCCCGTACTCAGATTTCCGTAGGCCAATCGCAGTAACCCACTCATCCACCAAGCGCGCATACTGGCGCGTGCTCATGTGTCCGGCGTGGTCGATCCTGCTTGGAAAGAGGTACTCGCTGGTCGAGCCGCCCCGACGTTCTAGCCAGGAAAGCAGGGTTGAACGGACATCGGCTGTGAGCTCGAACTGAACTGGCCGATTGGTCTTCTGCTGGACGACCATTGCCCTAGTGCGGATGTCGGTCCCAGCTATGACGTCGCCGATCTTGATCTTGACCAAGTCGCATCCGCGCAACTTGCTATCGATTGCTAGGTCGAATAGCGCCTTATCCCGTAGCCGACCTTCACGATCCAGATGGAAGCGTATTGCCCAAATCTGTTTTTGTGTCAGTGGTCGCTTTGTGCCGACGGTCTTGCCAGCATTCCACGCTGCACGCGCCTGTATGGCAGGATCAAATCTCGAATAGCCCATTGTCGTTCTCCTCGGCCATGATTGGCCACAAAGAGAACGGTTGCAGCTTGGCGGGAGGTGGGCCGATTTGCGACTGACGGCTTTTGGTAAACAGGCCTGAGTAAGCCGAGGCTGAGCTTTGTGAAATTCTGCTCGCAGCTGTGGAAATTCGCGCTTCCTTCGTTTCTTAAGCAGCGAAACGTCTCCACGGCGGCTCCGCTGTCTGTCGCCTCCCCCCCTTGCTGCGCGGACGCTTCTCGAAACTGTAAAGGCCCCCATGAAATCTACCCGTTTTACGGCGCTTCCGCTGGTCGTATGTTCGCTGCCCGGAGTGGCAATGGCTCAGGATGGTCCTGCCAATCAGGACGATAATAGCGAGGCCATCGTGGTCACCGCCACGCGGCAACCGCTATCGGTTGAACGCGTTGCAGGGTCGGTGATCGTACTCGACGAACGGGCGCTGGAGAGCGCGCAGGGCTTTGTCGGCGCAGAAGATTTGGCCGAGCTTTTGCCGGGTGTCGAAGCCGCGGTGGCCAACGGGACGCAAATAGCTTTTCAGATCCGCGGTATCGGGGCTGTCGATCACCAAGCGCTGACGCCCACTGCGGCAGCAGTCTATGCCGACGGCGTGTTCCTCGCGACCAATGTCCAGACCGGCGCACTGCTCTACGATCTCGAGCGGGTCGAGGTCCTCAAGGGACCGCAAGGCACGCTTTACGGTCGCAACGCGTCGGCCGGAGCGCTCAACCTTATCAGCCGCCGTCCTGATGCCGAACACGCCAGCTATATCCGCCTCGGCTATGGTAACTTTGACCGCTTGGACGTGGACACCGCGATCGGCGGGCGCTTAGCCGAAGGCGTCCATGCCCGTCTTGCGACCACCTTTGTCAGCCGCACGCCGGTGTTCGAGAACACAGTGGGACCGGCCGAAGCGGGTGGCGAGACCGAGGAGTTCGGCGTCCGCCTCTCGACCCTCCTGGACCGGGGGACGGCCAGACTTCTCCTGCGCGGACATTTTGAACAGGACAGCGGCATCAATCCGATGCCGCGAAACAGCGCGCTATCGCTTGGCCGGCATCAGATTGAATCGGCTGGCGACGGCATGCAGGACAGCGATAATTCGTTCTATGGCGCCTCTGCCGAATACGAAATGCCGCTGGGCGAATGGGACCTATATTCGCTCACTGCCTTCGAAGGCTATCGGCAGAACTACGGCTTCGATTTCGACGGCACCGCAGCGCCCTTCGGCATGCCTACGCTCAACGCCAACCTTTCCTACGCGCGCGACTTCGCCCAATTTTCGAATGAGGTGCGCGTCAGCCGCCGGTTCGAAAGCGGCTCGGCCCTGATAGGGCTGACCGCCGCGATCGAGGACTTTGGCCAGCGTTACACCATCTGGTGCGGCGATCTCGACCGGCAGAAGCTCGTGGGATCGTGCGACTATGTCGGAGCCCCGGGCCGGGTCGGTCCGGTTCCGGCCAGCAGCGCGCCGGTTTCCACGCTGGTGACCGATATCGAGCAGGAGCGCATGTCGCTTGCGGCCTTCACCTACAACGAGGTCGAGCTGATAGACCGGCTCAGTCTTACCGCAGGCCTGCGCATCACGCATGAAATCATCGAAGGCAAGGGGCAGGGTCTTCATGTCTTCCGCGACGGTGTGATCGACTTCAACAATCGCGACGGCTTGGGGGCGGCACGCGGGGCCAACAGCATCGACACTACCCGCCTCACCGGCAACGCCTCTTTGAGTTACCAGGTCGACGGGGCGAATTTTTATCTGGCGCTGTCGAACGGATACAAGTCGGGTGGCTTCAACGGAGAAGTGGCAAACAACGCCCTTCACTACGCAGACGAGGGTCTCTTCGCCGCCGAGACGGTGACCACGCTCGAAGCGGGCGTCAAAGGGAAGGCTTGGGGCAGCGTAACTTATGCCTTGGCAGCGTTTGCGAACGATTACGACGATCCTCAAGCCCGGATCTTCGTCGAATTCACGCTTCCGGACGGTTCGAGCATCGTCTCCAATTCGCTTTCCAACCTTGATGCTGCCGATTCCTACGGGATCGAGGCGCAGCTTGGCTGGAAGCCGGCGCAGGGCATGGAGTTGGACCTTGCGGGCGTGTGGAACCACACAAGCATTCGGCAAGATAGCGCTATTGGCGGAAACGCTGAGCTCTACGACGGCAATCCCCTGCCCTTCGCACCCGAATTCTCCGCCAACGCCCGCGCGCGCTACGAAACCCGGCTGGGTGCTGACAGCCGCATCGCGCTTGGCGCGAACGCCAACTTCCGAAGCCGCTTCTATCTCGACCCCGCCGGTCTGGAGGAGCGCGGCCAGGCCGATGTGCTCACACTGGCAGCCAATGCGAGCCTCTATCTTGACAAACCGGGGCTGGAAATCGCCCTTTGGGGGCGGAATTTGACCAATCGCGACTACGCCGTCTCGGGTTATGGGTTCATCGGCTACAATACCTTCAGGTCCGAACCACGAGCTATCGGGGCCGCAGCTTCCTATCGGTTCTAACTTCAAACCCATTCAGCATACTAAGATACTGAAGGACCGCACGTGGCGTCGCAGCCTGTTCGTTCTTAGACATCGAATACCGAGGGACTCAGGTTTCATCTAGCCCAAGCCATTACTCAACCCTCCGCGGCACACCTTTTTCGCCAAGCTCGCAGACCAAGTCATTATCCCAGTCACCAAGGACTGAAGCGGCTTCGAAAGTGGATGTGAGGAAATCGAGCAATAGGCGCCGTGGGTTCGATGCCCTTCGCACGGCCTCGTATGGAAGAACGAATTCACCCAGATCGCTATCGAACCGAGCTGCGTCGGGCTTGATCGGCTGTTCGGCGAACTTTTCCAGTGTTGGATAGGCATAGGAGTAAAAGCAGGGCTCTTCGATCCCGCCTCCTCCGGGCCAGAAGCCGGCGGAACTCACTTCATGGCTGTAGGCTTCCCTCGTCACCGCGTCCGGCAGGTTCGGGATGCCGCCAGGATGGGAGGGTGCAGTCCTTCCGGAAAACCGCGTCACCGCCAGATCGAAACTGCCCCAGAAGAGATGCACAGGGCTGACCTTGCCCAAGAATCCCGTGCGGAATTCGTTGAAGACAGCATCGATCCGGACCAGTGCGCGGTGGAAGCGCGAGACGGCTTCTGCGTCCCACGGGCGTTGTTTCGTGTCTTCGCCGAACGGGATCGCTTCAGGCAATTCGTTAGGGCGGCGATGATAGATGGCCGAGCCGCCGAGCCGTTCGATCATGGCGGAAAAGCGCGCATCGAAATCCGCGACCGACATCGCTTCGAGGGCGAAGCTATCGCTGGCACCGCCGGGGCAGGTCGCCACCAAGCGGTGGCGATGCAGATCCAACTGGATCGTGATGCCTTGGGCATCAGGGATGAGACCGGTCGTTAGGCCATCGGCATTCACATAAAGCGTCGCATGCCAGGAATGGTTGACCCATGGCGTATGCGCGAGGCGATATTTACCCACGATCTGCGTATACAGATGGAGCGCGGCACAGGTGTCTTTCCAGGCCTCGAAAGGAATATCCGGCCATTGGTCAGTTTCGGTCATCGTCTTCTCCACGGTGATACATGAAATTGTCCTCCGTCATTCAAAGCAGATGATGCAAGCAGCCCCTTGCATCCTGTGCGTTCCCCGCGATGTGGTCCCACAGACGCGATCGCTGAACGCCTCGCGATAGGCCTCGCGATAGGCCTCGCGAAAGCAATGCGAGGACCGTTTCTCACGAATTAAAGAAGCCATCGGATCGGAAGCATGCGGAGTAGTTTTACAACTGCTACCTGCATGAAGGTCATATTTGGTTCGGCGCGAGTAGAGCGATGGTTGCCGTGTTCTGCTATTTTCCAGCGGAGGCTCCCACCTTCGCCGAGGCTGACTTGGTAAGCCTGCGCGGGCAGCTTCTCGTCGAGCCGCCGACGCACGCTTTTCGCCAAACGTCCGCATTCGATAATAAGGCCCATCTCGCAATTGAGCATTGCACTACGCGGATCGAAATTGAACGAGCCGATGAACACCGTTTTGTCGTCGATTGCGAAGGTTTTGGCGTGGAGACTTTCACCCCCGCCACTGAACCTCAAAACGCCCTTGCGCTTGCTTCGAGCCGTTGCCGAAATGGGTTTTATTTCGAATAGCTGGATGCCGGCGCGCAGGAGAGGCTTGCGAGCGGGCGAATAGCCGGCATGCACCAGCTTCACGTCTGTTACGGCGAAGGAATTAGTGACCACTCTTACCGCGACACCATGCTCGGCCCGATCGAGGAGTATCGAAAGTCCGTGTCGCCCTGGAACGAAATATCCCGATATGACGTCGAGACTTTTTTGCACACCTTCGAGTAGTGGCGCGATGCGATACGCCAGAAGGTCTGTCCTGCTTGCCTTGTCGAGCGCTTTATCGGGATTGTCGGCCACGAGCCGGGCGGATGACCACTCCAGTTGTGCCTCACCTGCACCCGCCGAGAATTTGCGTGCGATCACTTCATTGGCTGCTTCCTCATAGGCCGCTGCCAACCCGGCGTTTTCGAACTGCGGCGCGCGCCAGTTGCTTAGGTCGGGTTCTTTCGAGGTGTCCATGATCGAGCCAACCGGGTAGGCCGGATCACTTTTCCAGTATCGTTCGAACTGGGCTGCCACATCACCGACCACAGGTCCGACCACGTAGGTGTCCAGATCGATGAACAACCCGTGGTCGCCCGCTCCGAAATAGGCGTCTCCGATATTGCGTCCGCCAAGGATGGAGACTGCACCGTCGAATGTCATCGACTTGTTGTGCATGCGGCGATTCAACCGGAAGAAGTCGAAAAGGTAATTCAACGACCGGAATCGCCTGATCACCAAAGGATTGAAGAGGCGGACCGAGATATTTGGATGGCTGCCGATGGCTGCCCACATCTGATCGAGCCCTGCAGTCGGGTTGTCATCGATCAGGATGCGCACCCTTACGCCCCTATCAGCAGCTGCCACCAGCTCGCTCAGGAGCATGCGTCCTGAAAGATCACCTTCCCAGATGTAATATTGCGCATCTATGGATCGTGTGGCCGCCCGGGTCAGCGCGAGGCGCAGCGCAAAGGCCTCCAATCCGTCCGGCAAGACTCCAATGCCGTCGCTGCCCCTATGAGCGCCTACGACCTCCTCAGCGCGTTCAATGAGTGGGCTAGCTCTGTCTGATACACTTTGCTCGAATTCGCCGTCAGGCTTCGTTGGCAGCCGGAAAAAATG
>Ga0310345_10004744_pt1 | contig 12260 bp, 10 predicted proteins | sample HC15DNA20500_MG_FD_204667 | JGI IMG/M metagenome (GOLD analysis project Ga0310345, IMG submission 204667) | Marine microbial communities from station ALOHA, North Pacific Subtropical Gyre - HC15-DNA-20-500_MG | ecosystem: Environmental > Aquatic > Marine > Oceanic | place: Pacific Ocean: North...
GCTCAACGCGGTCATCCGGGCGGTCGTACGCACGTGCGACGCCCGGTACGGCTCGTCGGTGGTGGGTTTCCAGGACGGGTGGCGCGGCCTGTTGGAGAACCGCCGCATCCAGCTGCACAACGACGACCGCAACGATCGGCTGTTGGCCAAGGGCGGCACGATGCTCGGGACCGCGCGCACCAACCCCGACCGGCTCCGTGCCGGGCTCGACGAGATCAAGCAGACGCTCGACGACAACGGCATCGACGTGCTGATCCCGATCGGCGGCGAGGGCACCCTGACCGCGGCCAGCTGGTTGTCCGAGGAGGGCGTGCCCGTCGTGGGGGTGCCCAAGACCATCGACAACGACATCGATTGCACCGATGTCACGTTCGGCCATGACACAGCGCTGAACATCGCCACCGAGGCCATCGACCGCCTGCACAGCACCGCCGAGTCGCATCAGCGGGTCATGCTCGTCGAGGTGATGGGCCGCCATGCGGGCTGGATCGCACTCAACGCCGGGCTGGCCGCCGGTGCGCACATGACGTTGATCCCCGAGCAGCCGTTCGACGTCGAAGAGGTGTGCCGCCTGGTCAAGGCACGTTTCGTGCGCGGCGACTCGCACTTCATCTGCGTGGTCGCCGAGGGCGCCAAACCTGCGGAGGGCTCGATGCAGCTGCTCCAGGGCGGCATCGACGAGTTCGGCCACGAGCGCTTCACCGGGGTGGCCCAGCAGCTGGCCGTTGAGGTGGAGAAACGCATCAAGAAAGAGGTGCGCACCACGGTGCTCGGCCACGTGCAGCGCGGCGGCACGCCGACGCCCCACGACCGGGTCCTGGCCACCCGATTCGGCGTCAACGCCGCCGACGCCGCCCATGCCGGCGAGTACGGGATGATGGTGTCGCTGCGCGGCCAGGACATCGGCCGGGTGCCACTGGCCGACGCGGTCCGCCAACTCAAACTGGTTCCGCAGAGCCGCTACGAGGACGCGGCGGCGTTCTTCGGCTGACGGAGGCGGCGGGAAACGCCCGCACTAGGATCAGGGGCATGTCTGCCGCCACCGCCGAGCTGCTGGATTACGTCGAGGTCATCGCCCGCTACGAGCCGGTCCTCGGTCTCGAGGTGCACGTCGAGCTGTCCACCGAGACCAAGATGTTCTGCAGCTGTGCCAACCGCTTCGGCGGCGAGCCCAACACACAGGTGTGCCCGGTCTGCCTGGGTATGCCCGGGTCGCTACCGGTGCTCAACCAGGTCGCCGTCGAGTCCGCGATCCGCATCGGCCTGGCGCTCAATTGCGAGATCGTGCCGTGGTGCCGCTTCGCCCGGAAGAACTATTTCTATCCGGACATGCCGAAGAACTACCAGATCTCCCAGTACGACGAACCGATCGCCATCAACGGCCACCTCGAGGTGCCGCTGGACGACGGCAGCACCTGGCGCGTGGAGATCGAGCGGGCACACATGGAAGAAGACACCGGCAAGCTGACCCACCTGGGCAGCGAGACCGGTCGAATCGCCGGCGCCACCACGTCGCTGATCGACTACAACCGCGCCGGGGTCCCGCTGATCGAGATCGTCACCAAGCCCGTCGAAGGCGCGGGGGAGCGGGCCCCGGAGATCGCCCGGGCGTACGTGACCGCACTGCGAGATCTGTTGCGGGGCTTGGGAGTTTCCGATGTCCGGATGGATCAGGGCTCGATGCGGTGCGATTCGAACGTCTCGCTCAAACCGATCGGGCAGGCCGAGTTCGGCACCCGCACCGAAACCAAGAACGTCAACTCGCTCAAGAGTGTCGAAGTCGCCGTGCGTTACGAAATGCGCAGGCAAGCAGCGGTTCTGGAATCAGGCGGAACGATCCTGCAGGAGACCCGGCACTTCCACGAGGACGGCTACACCTCGCCCGGTCGCAGTAAGGAGACCGCGCAGGACTACCGGTACTTCCCCGAACCCGACCTGGAGCCGGTGGCCCCCAGCGCCGAGCTCGTCGAACGGCTGCGTGCCACCATCCCCGAGCTTCCATGGTTGTCGCGCAAACGGATTCAGCAGGACTGGGGTGTGTCCGACGAGGTGATGCGCGACCTGGTCAACATCGGCGCGCTCGATCTGATCGCCGCGACGGTCGACCACGGCGCGTCCAGCGATCAGGCCCGCGCCTGGTGGGGCAACTTCCTGGTGCAGAAAGCCAACGAGTCTGGAGTCGAACTCGACGCGCTGCCGATCACGCCGGCCCAGGTCGCCGCCGTGGTCAAGCTCGTCGACGAGGGCAAGCTGTCCAACAAGCTGGCCCGCCAGGTTGTCGAGGGTGTGCTGGCCGGTGAGGGCGAGCCCGAGCAGGTCATGAACGACCGCGGCCTGGCCGTAGTGCGCGACGACTCGCTGATCCAGGCCGCTGTCGATGAAGCTCTTGCCGCCAACCCCGATGTCGTGGAGAAGATCCGCGGCGGCAAGGTCCAGGCGGCGGGCGCAATCGTCGGGGCGGTGATGAAAGCCACCAAGGGCCAGGCCGACGCCGCGCGGGTGCGTGAGCTCGTCATGGCTGCCTGTAGCTAGCAGTCCGGTGAAAAAACGCCCCCAGGACCTGGTCTTCCGAATTCTGGCGCACCCGCTGCGGCTGCTGTCGCTGCGTTCGATCGTCATCCTGGCCCAGCTGGGGGTGATAACCCTGGTGCTGACGCTGGGCGTCTGGGTGTGGGTCGGGGTCACCAACGACCAGCTCGATCAGCTCGACCGGCGTCTCGATTCGTTGTCCAGCTTCGGCGACGTGAACACGCTGCTGCGCAGCGTGCAGGACGGGACCGGACCCGAGCCCACCGAGAACGGCCTGGTCCGGACCGCCAGATTGGGCGACGCCACGATCTCGGTCCCCGCCGACGTCGTGCTGCCCGAGCTGCCCGCCGGCTACGCCGACGCCAGCATCGACGGCGTCGAATATCGGGTGCGGACGCTGACCACCGGCAACGCCTCCATCGCGCTCGGCGCACCGCTGGCCGAGACGCAGGCCAGGATCGACTCGCTGCACTGGCGGGTGTTCTGGATCTGTGCGGGGGTGATCCTGAGCACACTGCTGGTCGGCTGGGTGATCTCGCTGATCATGGTCAACCCGTTCCGGTTGCTGGCCCAGCAGGCTCGCGCGATCAACGCGCAGTCCAACCCCGACGAGGTACAGGTGCGCGGGGTGTGGGAGGCGGTCGAGATCTCCGAAGCGGTCGAGGGCATGCTGGCACGGATCGGTGACGAACAGCAGCGCACCCGCGCGGCGCTGGAATCGGCGCGCGACTTCGCCGCCGTGGCCTCCCACGAGCTGCGGACGCCGTTGACCGCGATGCGGACCAATCTGGAAGTGCTACTCACCCTGGATCTGGCGCCCGAGCAGCGCAAAGAGGTGATCACCGACGTCATGCGCACCCAGTCCCGCATCGAGGCGACCCTGGGCGCGCTGGAGCGGCTCGCGCAGGGGGAGTTGACCACCGTCGACGACTTCGTGCCCGTCGACGTGGCCGAACTGCTCGACCGTGCCGCCCACGATGCCATGCACAACTATCCCGGGCTGGACGTGTCGCTGGCCTCCTCGACATCGGTGTTGATGCTCGGCATGCCCGCCGGTCTACGACTGGTCATCGACAACGCGATCGCCAACGCCGTCAAACACGGCGGCGCCACCCAGGTCAGGCTCAGCGTGGTGTCGTCGTCGGAAGGTGTCGAGATCGCCGTCGACGACAACGGAGCCGGTGTGCCGGAGCAGGAGCGGGCGACGGTGTTCGAACGCTTCCACCGGGGCACCACCGCGTCGCGGTCCGGGTCGGGTCTGGGGCTGGCTCTGGTGGCGCAGCAGGCCGAGATCCACGGTGGCACCGCGGCGCTGGAGGTCAGCCCGCTGGGCGGTGCCCGGCTGATGCTGCGGCTGCCCGGTCACGGTCCGCAGTAGCGGAGCGTCTCGATCAGGTCTTCTCGTCGTTGGTCCGCGGGAACCCGCCGCCCTGCGGGAACAACGGGAACACCACGTCGTCGAGTCGCTCGGCGTCACCGGCGGTCTTGTTGACCGTGGCGCCCCAGATGTTGCCGTCGGGGGATACCTGCAGTGCCCACGCGTGACCGTGCTGGTCCTGGCGCACGACTTCGGGCTCGCCGGTCACCGCGCCGGTGTCGGGGGACAACCGCACGGCGACGGTCTGCTTCGTGTCCACGAGATTCACCAAGATGGTGCCGTCCAGCGCCGCGCAGCCGGCCACACCCGGCCGGTCCGGCCAGGTCCAGACCTCCGACACCACCGAGTTCTTGGTGATGCGCTGCAACCGGTCGCCGCTGGCGGTTCTGTCGGTGATGTACAGCGACTGATCGGCCGGGTCGATGCAGGTCCCGCCTGCAGCGCCCAGGCCCGACAGTGCGGTTGTGGTGGGCGCCTGGTCGACGGTCGTGGGCTGCTCGATGCGCAGCAGCTTGCCCGCCATCGACGCGGGATCCGCGGCCAGCGCGGCATTGCCGGCGTCACCGGTCTGCACCATCAGCGTCGTCGGGCTGGAGAAGATCAACGAGCCCCGGTTACCGGTGGTGCCCTTGGGAATGCCGGTCAGGATCGGCTTGGGGATGTCGCCGTCGGCGATGCGGATCACCCGGTTGTCGGTCGGGGTGCTGATGTAGGCGTACATCAGCCGGTCCTGCGAATAGGTGGGTGACAGCACGATGTCCATCAGGCCGCCGTCGCCGGTCGGATCCACCGGAATCACCGTCTTGACGGTGGGTTCGGCCCGCACCGACACCTGCTTGACGGCTCCGGTCATACGCTCGCCCACCAGGGCGGACTGACTGTCGGGCAGCATGATCAGCCCGCTGGTGCTCTCCAGGCAGCCCTGCATGACGCCGGGTGCCGGGCACTCCTTCGGGAATGGCTTGGCGGGCAGCGGCGGCGGAGGTGTCGGGGTGGTGGTGGGCCCCGGGGCCAGCTCGGGCTCGGTGGTGAACGGCTGCGACTGGGCGGAATCGAACCTGGCACAGCCGGCGACGGCCAGAAGTCCCGCGCACATCAAGGCACACACCGCGGTGGCGGCTGTGCGTGCCGACCGGCGCTTTCTCATGCTGGCCAGGTTACGGATCGTGCGGCGGTGCGCGCCACGCGCTACCCGCGCATGCTGCGCCAACAGGTACGAAGGCGCGCCGGGCTAATTCCCGAGCAGCGGCGCAGCAGCACTTACCCTGGCTGTTGTGACGAGTCCCCATGACCCCAGCGCCTGGCAGCGGCCCGACGACTCGGGCCGGCCCGCCTCGGCACGGCTGGTGGACCCCGAGGACGACCTGCATTCGCCGAACTTCGGCGGCGACACCGAGACCACGGCGATCCCGCGGTACGACACCCCGAAGGCGGCCACCGACCAGACGCCGTTCGGCCTCATGAACGATCCGGAGCCGCTGCCGTACGTGCAGCCGTCCGCCGGGCTGGCCCCGGGCGCATACGGCTCGACCGCGACGCCGACCGAGGTCGAGCCGGCCGACTCGGCTCGCTCCGACCGGCGCGGCACCCAGGATCTCGGCTTGTTGCTGCTGCGGGTGGCGGTCGGGGCGCTGTTCATCGGTCAGGGTCTGCAGAACCTTTTCGGCTGGTGGGGTGGCTCCGGGGTGAGCGAGTTCCGCGACTACCTCGCCGACCTGGGCTTCCGCTACGCCGACATCCTGGCCTATGTCGCCGCCGGCGGTCAGGTCGCTGCCGGTGTGCTGCTGGTTGTCGGCCTGTTCACCCCGGTGGCGGCGGCCGGAGCGCTGGCCTACCTGGTCACCGGCATGCTGGCCGAGGTTGCGGAAGCGCACGACGACGCCCGGCTGTCGGCATTTCTCACCGACGGCCATCAGTACGAGGTGATCCTGCTGTGCGCTGTCGCGGCGATGATCCTGATCGGGCCGGGCCGCTACGGCCTCGACGCCGGGCGGGGTTGGGCACGCCGCCCGTTCATCGGTTCGTTCGCGGCACTGCTGCTCGGGATCGGCGCCGGGGTGGCGATCTGGGTGCTTCTCAACGGCACCAACCCCTTGGCGTGACCCACGCCGTGCCTTGTGGCGTGACCCACGCCGTGCCTTGATGGCGTGACCCACGCCGTGAGTTACGAGTAGGGGTTGGGGACCCGCCCGTCGCTGGCAGCGGTCAGCAACGGCAGCGTCGCGAAGGTCACCGCCGGCAACGACACCTCTGTGCCGTCGTGCAGGCGCGCCAGGGCCCACGCCCGGCGGCCGAACCGCAGCCCGGCGATCTCGTCCCAGCGGACGGCCCGGCTGCTGAGCAACGTGCGGGCGGTGACGCCGTCGCGGTCGGCGACGGTGCGGTAGCGCACGATGGCCACCGACGCAAAGACCGGGATGAGCAGCAGCAACGCCCACCAGGGCGGTCCGGCCAACACGATCGACAGCATCGCGAAAGCCAGGATCAACACCGCGATGTGTGCCATCGGGGAGATCTTGATGACGACTGGCGTCGACTCTGACGCCGAACCCGGCGCCGAAGGGGTGCCCATGGCGCCATCATCCCATCGGGGCCGGCCGCCCCGGCACGCCGGGCGAATTTGACCTTTCGCCAGTTCGGAAGCTACCGTCGTGGCTTATGTGGACCACCCCGGGACTGGTAGTAATTGGGTTGCGCGTTGATGCCGCGCTGGCCCTCACCCGGGTATAGCCACCACAGCATCGACGCGCAACCCTCGTTCAGCCGCCGGGCTGACGGGGGTTTTTTCTTGCCCGATTGACAACAGACACAAGAGACCGAGGACATCGTGAGCGCACCCACCACGCGAGCACCCGAACAGTCGGAGATGCCGGCAAACGGCGGTCACCTCCCAACCGGCGCGAAGGCCACCCCTGCGCAGCCGAAACGGATTGCCCCGCAGCAGATGACCGGAGCCCAGGCGGTGATCCGCTCGCTCGAGGAACTCGATGTCGACGTCGTCTTCGGCATCCCCGGCGGCGCGGTGCTGCCGGTCTACGACCCGCTGTTCGACTCCGACAAGCTGCGTCACGTGCTGGTGCGCCACGAGCAGGGCGGCGGTCACGCTGCCAGCGGGTACGCCCACGCCACCGGCCGGGTCGGGGTCTGTATGGCGACCTCGGGTCCCGGGGCCACCAACCTGGTGACGCCGCTGGCCGACGCCTATATGGATTCGATCCCGGTGGTGGCGATCACCGGCCAGGTCGGCCGGGCCCTGATCGGCACGGACGCGTTCCAGGAAGCCGACATCTCGGGCATCACGATGCCGATCACCAAGCACAACTTCCTGGTGCGCAACGGTGACGACATCGCCCGTGTCATCGCCGAGGCGTTCCACATCGCCGCCAGCGGACGCCCCGGGCCAGTGCTCGTCGACGTCCCCAAGGACGTGCTGCAGGGCCAGTGCACGTTCGCCTGGCCGCCGCAGTTCGAGCTGCCCGGGTACAAGCCGAACACCAAACCGCACAACCGGCAGATCCGGGAAGCGGCCAAGCTCATCGCCGAGGCGCGCAAGCCGGTGCTCTACGTCGGCGGCGGTGTCATCCGCGGCGAGGCAACCGACCAACTGCTGGACCTGGCCGAACTGACGGGCATCCCGGTGGTGACGACGCTGATGGCGCGCGGCGCGTTCCCCGACAGCCACCCCCAGCACATGGGCATGCCCGGCATGCACGGCACCGTGGCCGCGGTGGCCGCCCTGCAGCGCAGCGATCTGCTGATCGCGCTGGGCACCCGGTTCGACGACCGGGTCACCGGGAAGCTGGATTCCTTCGCGCCCGAGGCGAAGGTCATCCACGCCGACATCGACCCCGCCGAGATCGGCAAGAACCGGCACGCCGACGTGCCGATCGTCGGTGACGTCAAGGCCGTCATCACCGACCTGATCGAGGCGTTGCGCCGCGACGGCACGCTGGGCACCCTGAAGACCGACAACTGGTGGGAGTACCTGCGCAACGTGCAGTCGACCTACCCGTTGAGCTACGGCCCGCAGAGCGACGGCAGCTTGTCACCGGAGTTCGTCATCGAGTCGCTGGGCAAGATCGCCGGACCCGACGCGGTGTACGTCGCCGGGGTGGGTCAGCACCAGATGTGGGCGGCCCAGTTCATCTCCTACGAGAAGCCGAAGACGTGGCTGAACTCCGGCGGCCTGGGCACCATGGGTTACGCGGTGCCCGCGGCGATGGGCGCGAAGATGGGCTGCCCGGACACCGAGGTGTGGGCCATCGACGGAGACGGCTGCTTCCAGATGACCAACCAGGAGCTGGCCACCTGTGCGATCGAGGGCGTCCCGATCAAGGTTGCCCTGATCAACAACGGCAACCTGGGCATGGTCCGGCAGTGGCAGACGCTGTTCTACGAAGAGCGGTACAGCCAAACGGATCTGGCCACACATTCGCGGCGGATCCCCGATTTCGTCAAGCTCGCCGAGGCGCTGGGTTGTGTGGGTCTGCGTTGTGAGCGCGCCGAGGACGTGGCCGAGGTGATCGCCCAGGCGCGCGCGATCACCGACCGCCCGGTGGTGATCGACTTCATTGTGGGCGCGGACGCCCAGGTGTGGCCGATGGTGGCCGCGGGCACCAGCAACGACGAGATTCAGGCGGCGCGTGGCATCCGGCCACTGTTCGACGACCCGGAAGAGGGACACGCATGACGACCACCGCACGCCGCACGCATACGCTGTCGGTGCTTGTCGAAGACAAGCCTGGTGTCCTGGCCCGGGTCGCGTCGTTGTTCTCCCGGCGCGGCTACAACATCCAGTCACTGGCCGTCGGAGCGACCGAACAGAAAGACCTGTCCCGCATGACGATCGTGGTCGACGTGGAGGATTCTCCGCTCGAGCAGATCACCAAGCAGCTCAACAAGCTGGTCAACGTCATCAAGATCGTCGAGCAGGAGGACGCCAACTCGGTGTCCCGTGAGCTTGCGTTGATCAAGGTCCGCGCCGACGCCGCCAGCCGCGGTCAGGTGATCGAGGCGGTGAACCTGTTCCGCGCCAAGGTCGTCGACGTCTCCAACGAGTCGCTGACGGTCGAGGCGACCGGTACCCAGGAGAAGATCGAGGCGCTGCTGCGCGTGCTCGAGCCCTACGGGATCCGCGAGATCGTCCAGTCCGGCGTGGTTTCGCTGGCGCGCGGCCCCCGCGGGATCTCCACCAAATAGGACCAAGACCCAAGACCCGCAACAGTCAAGACAAGAAGGAAGATTCACGAATATGGCAGTTGAGATGTTCTATGACGACGACGCGGACCTGTCGATCATCCAGGGCCGCAAGGTCGGCGTCATCGGCTATGGCAGCCAGGGCCACGCCCACTCGCTGAGCCTGCGCGACTCGGGTGTGCAGGTGAAGGTGGGCCTGAAAGAGGGCTCGAAGTCCCGCGAGAAGGTCACCGAGCAGGGCCTGGAGGTCGACACCCCGGCCGAGGTCGCCAAGTGGGCCGACGTGATCATGCTGCTGGCACCCGACACCGCTCAGGCCGAGATCTTCTCCAGCGACATCGAGCCCAACCTCGAGGACGGCAACGCGCTGTTCTTCGGCCACGGTCTGAACATCCACTTCGGTCTGATCAAGCCGCCGGCGAACGTGACCATCGGCATGGTCGCGCCGAAGGGCCCCGGGCACCTGGTGCGCCGTCAGTTCGTCGACGGCAAGGGCGTGCCCTGCCTGGTCGCCGTCGAGCAGGATCCCAAGGGTGAGGGTCTGGCGCTGGCGCTGTCGTATGCCAAGGGCATCGGTGGTGCGCGGGCCGGCGTCATCAAGACGACGTTCAAGGACGAGACAGAGACCGACCTGTTCGGTGAGCAGGCCGTGCTGTGCGGCGGCACCGAGGAACTCGTCAAGACCGGTTTCGAGGTCATGGTCGAGGCGGGCTACGCCCCCGAGCTCGCCTACTTCGAGGTGTTGCACGAGCTGAAGCTGATCGTCGACCTGATGTACGAGGGCGGCATCGCCCGGATGAACTACTCGGTGTCCGACACCGCCGAGTTCGGCGGCTACCTGTCGGGTCCCCGGGTGATCGACGCCGACACCAAGAAGCGGATGCGCCAGATCCTGTCCGACATCCAGGACGGCACCTTCGTCAAGCGCCTGGTGGCCAACGTCGAGGGCGGCAACAAGGAGCTCGAGGCGTTGCGCAAGCAGAATGCCGAGCACCCGATCGAGGTCACCGGTAAGAAGCTGCGCGACCTGATGAGCTGGGTGGACCGGCCCATCACCGAAACCGCCTGACTTTCGCGGACGAGGATTCCCGGTCGTCGATCCGAAGAGGATCGCGACCGGGATTTTCTCTTTCAGGTGACGGTGCCGCGGTCGGTACTCTCGGTGGACATGACGGGCGCACAGACGCCGGGTGAGCGACTCCTCGCCCGCGCGGGCGGATTCCGCGGGCTGGTGTACACATCGCTTCCGGTGGTCACTTTCGCCGCGGCCAACGCGCTCGCCGGGCTGGGCCCCGCACTGATCGCCGCGCTGGGCGCGGCGGCGGTGGTGCTGGCTTGGCAACTGCTGCAGCGCGAATCGGCCCGACCGGCACTGCTGGGTTTCGCCGGCGTCGCGGTGGGGGCGGCCTTCGCCTTGGCCACCGGCCGAGCCAAGGACTTCTACCTTCCGGGAATCTGGATGTATCTGGCCCTGGCCGTGGTGTTCACCGGCTCGGTTCTGGTGGGGCGTCCCGTGGTCGGTGTGGTGTGGGCGTGGATCACCGGCCGTGACGACGGCTGGCGTCGGATCCGGCGCGTGCGGTTGGCCTTCGATCTGGTCACGCTCGGCATGGCGGCGATCTCAGCCACCCGGTTCGCAGTGCAGTACCACCTCTACACGACCGACCAGGAGGGGATGCTCGCCGTGGCGCGCATCGCCATGGGTTGGCCGGTGCTGCTGGTGACATCGCCGGTGCTCTATTTCGTCATTCGCTCGGCGATGAGGGCCATGCCGCGCACCGGCGACGGAACCTAGGAGAGTCGTTCGGCGACCGTCACCACTCTGCGGGCCAGGTGGTCGAGCGCGTCCAGCGTGGCGTCCTCGAGTTCGTTGCGGTTTTCCGGTCCGGTGACATGGCCGACGCCGTACGGGTTTCCGTCCGCGAACTTCACGCCGTCGGTGTAGCCGGGCGGTACGAGGATGCCCCCGAAGTGCATCAGCGAGACGTAGAGGGTGACCAGCGTGGTTTCCTGCCCGCCGTGCGCGGTCTGCGAGGACGTGAAGGCCGCGTACACCTTGTCGGCCAGCTGACCCTTGGCCCAGAGCCCGCCCAACGAGTCGATGAACGCCCGAAACTGAGAGGCGGCGTTGCCGAACCGCGTCGGTGTGCCGAAGATCACCGCGTCGGCCCAGACGATGTCGTCACCGCTGGCGGCGGGAAGGTCCTTGGTCGCTTCGTAATTAGCTGTCCACGCGGAGTTCGACGCGAACGACTCCGGGTCGCGGGTCTCGGCGATGTGGCGCAGCCGCACCTCGGCCCCGGCGGTCTCCGCGGTCGCGGCCACCCGGTTGGCCATCGCGGTGCCATGACCGGTCGCAGAGTAATAGATGACTGCCAATTTGGTCATGGCTGCGAGCCTACCCAGCGAGTGAGGGCAGCTCGCGAATGCCGAATTCCTTTCGCAGCACGGTGCGGGCGGCGTAATAACCCGCCATGCCGTGCACACCGCCGCCCGGCGGCGTCGCCGACGAACACAGGTAGGCCCCGGGGATCGGCGTCGACCACGGATTCCACCGCAGCGCAGGTCCGGTCAGCGCGCTGAGCATGTTGTTGCCGCCGACCCCGATGTCGCCGCCCACCAGGTTGGCGTTGTGATCGGCCAGTCGAGCGGCAGGCACGCTGCGCACGCCGACGACCAGATCCCGGAAACCGGGTGCGAACCGTTCGAACACGCCGCTGACGGTGTCGGCCATGTCGACCGTCGACCCGGCGGGCACGTGCGCGTAGGCCCACAGCGGTCGCCGGCCCTGCGCATCGATCCGGCCGGGATCGGTCAGATGGGGCAGCGCGGCGAGCACCATCGGCCACTCGGCGTGGCGTCCTTCGGCGATCTCGCGTTCGGCCAGCGCCATCGCGGCCCGGTCGCCGCCCAGATGAAGCGTCGGAGCTTCGGCCAGACGGGGATCGCGCCATGGAATCTCACCGGAGAGCACGAAATCGACCTTGGCGACGCCGGGGCCGTACCGGTAGCGCAACAAAGTCCTGGCGTAGCGCGGCGGCAACCGGTCTCCGTAGATGCGCAGCAACGCGGTGGGCGCGGTGTCGTAGAGCACCACCCCCGGTGGTGGATCGGTCACCTCCTCGCCGAGGACCAGTTCGCCTCCGTGCGCACGGAG
>Ga0310345_10004745_pt1 | contig 12260 bp, 9 predicted proteins | sample HC15DNA20500_MG_FD_204667 | JGI IMG/M metagenome (GOLD analysis project Ga0310345, IMG submission 204667) | Marine microbial communities from station ALOHA, North Pacific Subtropical Gyre - HC15-DNA-20-500_MG | ecosystem: Environmental > Aquatic > Marine > Oceanic | place: Pacific Ocean: North...
TGCTCGAGTACACGAGCTCCTTCCACGCGGCGCACTTCCTCGCCCTGGGGATGAAAGATCTCGACGCTGCCGCACAGGCCGCGCTCGCCGCCGATCCTGAGGCCCATCGGGCGCACCCCTACCTCGCCCGTGGATGGCTCGACGACCTCGACCAGCGCGTCGGCGCCGACGGCGCGGATGAGCACCACGGGCGCTTACGCCTCGAAGATGGGAGCTTCTGCCACTTCATCGTCCACGCCATACCCGACAACCTGGTCGTCGATGACTTCGTTCGCATGGACGGCCTGTTCCTGAAGCTCTTCCGCTCGGAGGGCGATGGAGGTTGGCTGGAGGGTCCGCTCCTCGTTGGCTCGCAACTCGTGGTCTCTTGGTCCCAGCCGGAGGAGCTAGACCCCGACGCCATCTCCTTCAAGCTCGTGCAGATCACGGACGACACGATCGGCGGAGGTCTCACCGGCCTCAGCGGTGAAGTCTTCGATGCTCAGTGGCTCCTGATGAACAAGCTCGTCCGCGAGGGTGATGCAGAGGTCGACTGGGACAATGTGCCGGAGCTGAACAGCGAGGCGCTCGTGAACATCATGACTGACGGGCCCGCCTGGCGCGGCGTCCCCATCCGAATCCCGATCTCGCGGAACCTGGACCTGTGGACCAGCGCCCCGGGAGAGAACCCTGCGCGCGTCCACAAGGTCACGATGGGGTGGATCGGCTCGTGGACGTGGGGCAACAACAAGTCCGCGGTCTTGCACTACGTGATGCCCGCCGATGCGGAGCACCTCCGCGACGCAAAGCTCATCACTGCCCGCGGCTACTTCCTAAAGAACTTTGCCTATGAGATGCGCGACGGAAACTTGCGCGTCGCGCCGTACTTCGTCCTCTCCAACATCGAAGAGTTCGTGCCCCCGGTCGACAACACGATCAAGTACATCGGCTTCGGCCTCACGGGCCTGACCTTCGCGATCATCACCCTGATCTACATGGGCTTGAGGCGAGACAAGAAGCGCGCCGCCGCCTTTCAAGAGGACATGGTCCGAAGGCGACGTGCACGCAGAGAGCGCAAGCAGACGTCGGAGGCTGACTGAGCCCTTTATGGCCGACCTCCGCACGGTCACAGTCGAGACGACACCGCCCTATCCGATCCGTATCGGACCAGGAGCGCACGCAGCCTCGTCCGATCTCTTCCAGGGCGCCGGCGCCCTCATCGCAGACGAGCGCGTCCAAGAGCTCCACGGAGCTGGGCTAGGTCTCGGCGATCTCCCCCGACACCTCTTGCCCGAGGGTGAGGCAGCAAAGACGCTCCAAGAGCTCGAGCGCACCCTCGACTTCCTCTGCAGGGAGCGGCTCGATCGCGGGACCACCCTCCTGGTCTTGGGCGGAGGCGCCGCCACCGATCTCGGTGGCCTGGCTGCCGCGATGTACCTGCGCGGAGTCGCTTGGATTGCGTGCCCGACGACCCTGTTGGCGATGGTAGACGCCTCTGTCGGTGGTAAGACCGCGGTGAACCTGAAGAGCGGGAAGAACCTCGCGGGGAGCTTCCACCAACCCGCGGCGGTCGTCGCTGACACGGGAACGCTCGTCACCCTCCCCGCACCCGAGTACGCCTCTGGGCTCGGGGAGGTCCTGAAGACCTCGCTCATTGAGGGCGAGGACCTGCTCTCCTTCCTCGAGGCCAACGTCGCGGCCCTCGTCGATCGTGACGACGAGGTCTTGGCTGACGTCATCTGCCGCTGCGTCTCGACAAAAGCACGCGTGGTCGCCTCCGACCCGCGCGAGGCTGGCCCACGCAAGGCCCTGAACCTCGGGCACACCTTCGCCCACGCCATCGAACAGGTCGCCGGCCCCGGCGTCATCCCCCACGGCGTCGCAGTCGCCGCCGGCTGCGGCCTCGCCCTCGAGGCGGCTGCGGGAGTCGGTCTATTGACCGACCCCGCGCTCCCGAGGCGTGTGTCTGCCCTAGCCTCCGCCCTCGGGCTGCCTGCTGACCTCGCTACCCTCCGTCAGACGAGCGCTCAGCCCCTCCCGGCCGAAGAGCTCGTCTCCGTCATGCACCACGACAAGAAGGCGCGCGCAGGCGCCCTTCGCTTCGTCCTCCCGCGCTGTGCGGGCGACCTCGACCTCGACGTGGAGCTCGACCCTGTGGCGCTCCTTGCCTGAGACTCGCCAGCCTCATCGCGGTACCCTGCCCGGGTGAGCACGACACCGATCTCGAACACGGACCGAGAGGGCGACAGTCCGGTGGAGGTCGCCGGGGGTTTCCCCAGGCATCTGACCCGGGAGCTCCTCGAGGAGGACACGCAGCGGGAGGAGCGCCGCCGTTGGCTCGCCCCGTGGTTCTTGGGTGGGGCGTACACCCTGTTCGCCCTCAGGTTCCCCGTCGAACGCGTGATCGGGAACTTCCCCGTGAAAGCCGAGGCGGGCGAGAGCCTCTGGTGGAGGCTCCTCGAGACTGGAGGGGGAGAGAGCCTCGGCTTCTTACTCTCCGCGCTCGCAGCAGGGCTCTTCCTTCCGCTCATGATCCACGCCCTCGTCGCGACTGGGCTCCCGCGAACTCCCTCTCTCGTGGCAGCGATCTGTGTCGGGTTCTCGCCACTCATGATCCACGCCGCGACCCTCCCCGGACCGGAGGCGGCCGTCGGCTTGGCGAGCTTGGCCGCTCTCTGGTTCGCTGCCCCCCATGAAGCGGGCCGAGCGCGCACCTCCGCCGCCATCGCGATGGGAGTCGTTGCAGCCATCCTCGACCCGGGAGGTGTGCTGATTCTGCCCGCGCTCCTCATCCGTCACTTCTCGCGCAGCGGCGCCCGCAGCTCAGCTCCCATGTACGGCTGGTACGGCTTCGCCTGGGGCGTCGTCGCGGTAGTGGCTTTGGAGATCTATTGGCTCCTGATGTTCCCTGAGACTCTCTCCAATCCTGACTCGGCCGTCCTGCGATACGCGATCTTCCCCGGGGTCCTGGGCCTCGGCCTGGCTCTGCTGATGACCGGTCGTCTCTTCCATAACCAAAAAGATGGCCTCGCTGAGGACACCCCTAGCTGGCTGCGCATCTGGGTCGTGGGCGGGGTGGCTTCCCTCTTGTTCCCCGGAGCGAGCGGCCTATGCCTCGCTCCAGTGGCCGCCTTCGCGATCGCCGACTTCCTCGCTCGCGGCGCCCAGACCACACACCGCGCTGCCGCCCTGATCCTCACGGGCCAGCTCCTCTTGACCCTCGGCGGCGTCCTTTATGTGCGCACACACGACCCCCACCACGCCTGGCGTATCGAGTTCCAGGAGACTGTCCAGGAGGGCGATCACCTGATCTCCCATGACCCGGCCCACCGCTACCTCGCACGTATTCGCTGGGGTTTCAAGGCCTTCCGCGGCTCGGATCCACTGGGCAAGCTCTCCCCCCCATACGTCTTGGATAGCGAAAGCCCCCCCCCGCTCCTCCAGCGAGTCGGTGAATCGAGCGAAGACTAAGCCCAGGAACATCGACCGGGGGTTGGTCGGATGCTCTAATGGTCCGGTTTGCGACTGAGAGGAGAGCGTGGTCTACGCCCTCCCCCAGCGCGACGGTACCCACAGCACCCCGTCCATGCCCCGCCGCGACGACCTCGAGTCGATTCTCATCATTGGCAGCGGGCCGATCATCATCGGTCAGGCCTGCGAGTTCGATTATTCGGGAACGCAAGCCTGCAAGGCTCTGCAGCAGGAGGGCTACCGAGTGATCCTGGTCAATTCGAACCCGGCCACGATCATGACGGACCCGGAGACCGCGGACGCGACGTACATCGAACCGATCACTGCGGACGCTGTCACCAAGGTCATGCGCAAGGAGCGTCCGGACGCAATGCTGTCGACCCTCGGCGGCCAGACCGGCCTTAATTGCGCGCTCGAGCTCCACGACTCCGGCGTCCTCGACGAGCTAGGCGTCGAGATGATCGGCGCCGACGCACACGTCATCCGGAAGGCCGAGGATCGCGACTTGTTCCGCAAGGCGATGGGCGACTGCGGCCTCGAGTGCGCGCGCTCAGGGGTCGCCCACTCGCTCGAGGACGCGCGCCGTGTCTTGGCTGAGATTGGACTGCCCTGCGTCATCCGCCCCGGGTTCACCCTCGGAGGGACTGGTGGCGGCATCGCGTACAACGTCGAGGAGTTCGAGCAGATCGTCGCCCGAGGCCTCGACGCGTCCTTCAACACCGAAGTCCTCGTCGAGGAGAGCCTCCTCGGCTGGAAGGAGTTCGAGATGGAGGTGATGCGTGACGGCACCGACAACGTCGTCATCATCTGCGCGATCGAGAACGTCGACGCGATGGGGGTCCACACGGGTGATTCGATCACCGTCGCTCCGGCGCAGACCCTCACTGATCGTGAGTACCAGTACCTGCGCAACGCTTCGATCGCGATCATGCGCGAGATCGGTGTGGAGTGTGGGGGCTCCAACTGCCAGTTCGCGATCCACCCGACAAACGGACGAGTGATCGTCATTGAGATGAACCCGCGGGTCTCCCGCTCCAGCGCCCTCGCCTCGAAGGCAACAGGCTTTCCGATCGCCAAGTTCGCCGCGAAGCTCGCCTGCGGCTACAGCCTCGACGAACTCCAAAACGACATCACGCGCGAGACGCCAGCCTGCTTCGAGCCGTCGATCGACTACTGCGTAACGAAGATCCCCCGCTTCGCCTTCGAAAAGTTCGCTGGCGCCGACCCGACGCTCACTACCTCGATGAAGAGCGTGGGTGAGACAATGGCGATCGGCCGCACGTTCAAGGAGTCTCTGCAAAAGGCCCTACGGGGCCTCGAGACAGGGCGCCCCGGCTTCGGCCTGGACGCTAACGACCCGCTCGCCTCCATCGCAACCGACCGCGAGGCGCTCACCCACGCGCTGCGCGTCCCCAACTGTGATCGACTGCTCGCCGTGCGCATCGCGCTGCGCACAGGCTGGTCGGTGGACGACATCAATGAGGCTACGGGTATCGATCCCTGGTTCTTGGAGAACATGCGGGAGCTCGTCGAGTTCGAGCTCCAGATCGCGGGCGCGGAGCTCACGCCCGAGCTCCTGCGCGAGGCGAAGACCTTGGGCTACTCCGACCCACAGTTGGCCTTGGCTGTGGGGATCAGCGCAGCCGACATCTCCGAGATGCGCGACGAACACGGCATCCAGCCCGTCTATCAGCTGGTCGACACCTGTGCAGCAGAGTTCGTCGCCATCACCCCGTACTACTACTCGACCTGGGGTGACCAGACCGAGGTGCCGAAGAGCGATGCGCCCAAGATCATGATCTTGGGCGGCGGCCCGAACCGCATCGGGCAGGGCATCGAGTTCGACTACTGCTGCGTCCACGCGGCCTTCGCCGCGCAAGAGATCGGCCGCGAAGCCGTCATGGTCAACTCCAACCCCGAGACGGTCTCTACGGACTACGACACCTCGGATCACCTCTTCTTCGAGCCGCTGACCCATGAGGACGTGATCCACATCGTCCGAGCTATCGAGCCGGAGGGGATCATCGTCCAGTTCGGGGGCCAGACCCCCCTGAACCTAGCTGCCGGCCTAGAGGCGGCCGGCGCGCCTCTCATCGGGACCTCAGTGGACTCGATCGACCTCGCTGAGGATCGCGAACGCTTCGCCGCGTTCTGTGACGAAGAGGGCCTCAACCAACCCCCCAATGGCATCGCCAAGACCCAGGCGGAGGCCTTCGAGATCGCACACCGCATCTCCTACCCCGTCTTGGTGCGACCCTCGTACGTCCTCGGCGGGCGAGCGATGGAGATCGTCTACTCGGATGATGAGCTCGGGACTTACATGAAGACGGCCGTCCAGGCCTCTCCCGACAAACCGATCCTCGTCGACAAGTTCCTCGAGGCCGCGAGAGAGGTCGACGTCGACGTGATCTGCGACGGCGAGACCGTCGTCGTCGGTGGGATCATGGAGCACATCGAAGAGGCCGGCATCCACTCCGGCGACTCCTCCTGTGTCCTCCCGCCCCACACGCTCTCCCGCGACATGCTCGAGGAGATCACTAACGCCACCAAATCAGCTGCGCTCTCCCTCGGCGTCATCGGCTTGATGAACGTTCAGTACGCCGTGAAGGACGACATCCTCTACGTCATCGAGGTCAACCCGCGCGCCTCCCGCACGGTCCCCTTCGTCTCCAAGGCGATCGGTGTGCCTCTCGCCAAGCTCGCCGCAAAGGTCATGGCGGGTATGACCCTGGAAGAGCTCGGCTTCACCCGCGAGATCGTGCCGGAGTACTTCTCGGTCAAGACACCGGTCTTCCCTTTCTCCCGCTTCCCCGGCGTGGACATCCTCCTCTCTCCAGAGATGCGCTCGACCGGTGAGGTGATGGGCATCGATGACGACCTGGGCATCGCCTTCGAGAAGGCCTATTTAGCAGCCGGGCTCAAGCTCCCCAAGGTTGGCCGGGTCTTCGTCTCGGTCAAGAACACTGACAAGCGATCCATCGTCGCCGACGCTCGCGAGCTGGTGACGCTCGGCTATACGCTCGTCGCCACGGACGGAACTTGGCGCACCCTCAAGACCGCGGGCATCGAGGTCGAGCGCGTCAACAAGGTCCACGAGGGTCGCCCCCACGTCGTCGACCAGATCAAGAACCGCGAGATCGACCTCATCCTCAACACGCCTTACGGCAAGCAGCAACGCGTCGATGACTCCGAGATTCGAGCCGCCGCCGTGATCGCCGGAATCCCGTGCGTCACGACACGCGCCGGCATCTCAGCCGTAGTCCACGCCCTCATCGCCATGCACCGCGGGGAGTTCGAGGTGAAGAGCATTCAAGAACACCACCGCTCTCTCGAACGCACGCCGTCGCCAGCGACGACCTAGCCGCCTCAGGAGTCTTTTTTCTGGCGGGAAGTGCAGGTCGCTTCGAACAACCACGCGTCGGGCGGGATCTCATGGGGCTTGAGGCGCCCATTCTTCAAGCGGAGCGTCAGGTCGGTCACGCGCATCTGCTGACTGTCTTTCTCCAGCTCCCTCAGGAATGTCGCGATGTTCTTGCGTCCCAAGGTCGTGTCTCTGTTCTGAGTCCTGATCGTGTACTGGTGGTCGAAGATGGCGTTCTTCCTATCAAGCTCTTTCGTGTTGTGAGCAATTGAGATCTGCCCGATCTCCGCATTCTTCTCATCCTTGCAGCGACGGATGTAGGACTCGACGTTCTCTTGGCCCAGGAACTCCGAGCCCTTTTTGGCCTTGTGGAGGCTGCTGTACTCCCGGGAGAGCTGTTGAAGCTCGTTCGCCAGCGACGGAACATCGTCTTGTAAGTGCACCTTAATGCCATTGAGCGCGCTGTTGGTGCGGACCCCCATGATCAATAGCGCCAGAGAGCCGAGGAGTGAGAGCGCGATGAAGCCCCGCTCGAGCGTCATGTTCCTGAAGAAGCTCACGACGTGGGATCCTCGGTCATGCTGACATCCATGGTGATCTTGATCCTCTCGATGCTGATCCCCCCTCCGTTCTCGAGTGGCTCTGTCGTCACCGGGTCGAACTTTATGTGCCACGGCTGTGCCTCGATCTTGCGGCGGAAGGACTCGAAGTGGGTTGTCCCGGTCCCGGAATCCTCAGCGAAGAAGGTCACATCCAAGGTCACCATCACCGTGTCGCTGCGGGTGTTCGAGCCCCTGTTGTAGGACGCCTTGACGTAACGGAGCGAGGGTCGCGCGCCCTCCGCTCTCGTATCGTCGAGGACGTCCAGGACGTAGGTGACGCCCTTCAAGGCTGACTGTGGTTGGGGCATCTCCCTGATGTGACCGAGGTCCTTGTTCAGCTTCGCGATCTCCTGCTTCAGCTTGGTCCTCAAGTACGCCATCTGCTCGTACCGGCCCCTCAGCTCATCGTCGCGATAGAGGTTCTTCTCGATTTCTCCCGTGGTGCTGTCCGTGTATTGCTTGATCGTCGCCGGCGGGGGGTCCAGGTTTCCCCTCTTGCCAATCCCGGGGATCATGAATGTCACGGATGCGTCTCTCCAATAACGCACGGCGTCGTTGATTCGATCCAACTCCTTGCCCATGCGGATGTTCCATACACCGAGGAGGGTCACGAGCAGGAGGCCCGCAACCGCGAGGGGCAGCTCCACCCTCTCCAGTGTCCCGGTGAAGCGCAACTCCTCACGGCGCAGGCTCGAGCTCACCATGCCCCCGCCAAGCTGGGCGACCGCAGCGCCGTAAGCGGCTGCACATCGGCTCGCTGATGATCCCGTGTCGGGGAGCCCTGTCAGCGCCTCGACAGGAACGTCGAGGATCTCAGAGCCGATCAGGCCGGGCATGTCGTATCCAGCGACGAGAATGCGTTCGAGAGGTCGGAGGGTGCGGGCGGCAGAGATCGAGCGAGCGAGCTCTCGCTGCATACGAGCGAGAACCTGTAGACGCTGTTAATATTGTTCATTGGAAGAGGGCGCTGCCTCGAAGAGCTCCTCCTCGGTGACCTCCTCCTGGGCGAACTCTTCCTCGTCAAAGACGCTCTCGAGGGCCTCTTCGGCGTCATCCTCGGATTCGTCCTCGGGTTCAGCCTCTTCCTGCTGCGCCACGGGGCCGGGGATGTGGGTCATGGCGCCCTGTTTGATGGAGCGGAGCTCTCGTAGCTCTCCTCCATCGAGTACAGCGATAGAAGAACTCTCCTCTCCCACGAAGACGGCCAAACAGGCGCCCTCGGAATCGAGCGCTCCGCACGCCGCGGCTGCATTCACGATTGCGCTCGTGTCTGCATTGACCTCGAGAGGCTCTACGCCCCCCTTCTCACAAACGTCGAGGACTCCTTGGAGATCCTCCTTTGTCACGATCGTCGTGAGCAGAGAGCAGGAGTCCTTCGTCGAGCTGAGTCGTGTCCAATCGACCACGACGTCCTCGATATTGAACTGCGGCAACTCGCTCTCGACCTCGAACTTGATGACCTTCTCGATCTTGTCGTCGTCGTTGATCGGGAGGTTGACCTTGCGAAACGCGGCCTGCCCACTCTCGATGACGACACGCAACGCGTCTTTGGGGATGTCGTGCCGCTTGGCCAGGTCCTTCAAGACCTCCACTGTGCCGCTGGGGTCCGCGGCGAGAGAGATCTCACCCGCTTCGGAGGCGACGACCTTGTGCCTCTTCGCGCTCCCTTCCAGGAGCACGAACTCATAGCCCCTGGGGCCGAGCCTCAGTCCGCACGCCTTCGCCATTCAGTTCTCCCGACCGGTCGTAAGCACTACGAGATTTTGCTCTGCGAAGTGGTCGAATTCACTGCGCGAGTTGGTGGGAATCACGTGATCTCGGATCAGTGTCCAATATCGACTGCCGAGCTGGCGGAGCTCCGGCTCCATGGTCTCCATCGAGCGCGCGGTCTGTTGGTCTCGCACGCGAGCGAGGTCCTGTTCGTAGTTGACCAGCACAGCGCCCAAGAGCTCCGAGCGCTCAGGGCTCAGACTGAACTGCTGCACGAGGCGTTGACGGTATCCGCCAAAGTTGCCCCCCGACCCGAACTCGTCAACTTGGACAGCGGAGATGAGGAGGCCTGCGGCCAGCCCGGCGAGGAAGGCGGTGCCGGTCAAAACCGTGATCCACGTGCGGGGTTCGTTCACCGCTCCTGTCCTTTGACGAAGTAGGCCCCCTCGTCGTTGAGGTGCTTGAGGCGCCTGATGACCTCGTCAATCGGTATCGTCGCGGCAGCATCATCGGCGCTCAACTCACCGCCTGTTGGAATGTCCACCTCCCGTAACACGCCGGAGAGAACCAGGAGCAGACCCGCCGCCGCTGCGGTCATGCGCAGAACGAACGGAAGGACCGGCGCGAGGGTCGTGTTCGGAAGCGGCGCCTCGCCCGTGTCACCTTGAAAGGCTCGACGCGCGACACGTGACACGAACCCTGCGGGCACGCTGACATCGGGTGTCGGAATGAACCACTGGCTTTGAGCCTTGTGGACCTGGGTCGCGGTGCGGCAGTTAGAGCACTCCATCAGGTGCTGGCGCAGCGGGCTCGCCCGGTCAGCCGTGAGCTCGCCGTCCAAATATGCCGGCACGAGGGGTCGTGCGTCGTCGCAGGTGAAGTCGTTCGGGTCATTCATCGTGAATCTCCCAGGGGCATTGTTTGCCTAAGGTGCTGCGTATAGGAGGCCATGGGTCAGTCGCCTCCTCCAGGACTGAACTCGGGGTAGTCCTTCAGTAGCCGCTCGCGGAAACGCGCGCGCGCGCGGAACAGGCGGGACTCAACGGTCCCAATCGAGATGCCAAGCACGTCGGCGATCTCCTGATAGGGGCGGTCCTCGAACTCGCGCATGACGAGGACTGTGCGGAAGATGTCCGGAAGCTCGGCGAGCACCTTGTGTGTCACCTCAGCGATCTCTTCTCGCTCAAGGTTCGCGGCCGGCGCGAAGCCGTCTGTGGGCTCGGGGCGAGCGAGGACCTCAGGGTCCTCCACGGCCTGGACCGGAGAGCGTCCGCGGCGCTTGAGGAAGTCGAGGATGGTGTTCGTCGCGATCCGATAGATCCAGGTATAGAAGCTCGACTGGTGGTGAAAGGTGTCCAATCGGCGGAAGGCCTTCAGGAAAGACTCCTGCACCACATCTTCGATCTCGACCGGGTTCCTCGTGTAGTGGCGGGCGAGGGCGAAGAGGCGGTCCGAGTAGCGCTCCACCAACAACTGGAACGAGAGCTGGTTTCCAGCAAGGGTCTCCTCGACGAGGCTGGCGTCTTCACGTGCCTGCGCTGTCCTCGGGGTAAGATCCCCGTGGCTGTCACTGGAGTGAGTCATCATCGCTAGGGCTCCCATTACGAGGCCCATGGACGCCACTGGGCGGGCTCTATTCCCGCTCGCCCAACGATCCTCCGAGGCCCTCGAAGGCGTGTCCAAGCTTATCGCGCTTTGTACGCAAGTACTTGAGGTTCTTAGGGTTGGGATCGGTCATCAGCGAGAGTTGGTCGATTACGTCCAGCCCGTAGCCCCCTAAACCAGCGATCTTCTTGGGGTTGTTGGTCAAAAGACGCATATGCCTCACCCCCAGGAAATGCAGGATTTGGGCCCCTAGGCCGTATTCCCTGAGGTCTGCGGGGAAGCCCAAGGCCTGGTTCGCCTCGACGGTGTCCAGCCCCCCGTCTTGGAGGCTGTACGCCTTCAACTTGTTGGCGAGACCGATTCCCCTCCCCTCCTGGCGCATATAGACCAAGCAGGAGACCTCCTTATCACCCAGGATCTCGAGTGCCTTCTCGAGCTGAGGACCGCAGTCACAACGCAAGGAGTGGAACACGTCACCCGTGAGGCACTCGGAGTGCACACGCACGAAGACCGGGTCTTCGCAGCCGGGGCTAGGTCCATCGGGCCCTGGGCCCGGAAGCCCACGGGTCAATGCGATGTGCTCATGACTGTCGAGCTTCGACCGGAACAAGTGCGCGCGGAAGGACCCGAAGGGCGTCGGCATGGGAACACCCAGCTCCAGAGGTTCTATCAAGCGCTCGTTCTTGCGCCGGTAGGCGATCAAGTCGGCGATGGTGCAGATCTTCAGGTCGTGCTTCCCAGCGAAGACCTCGAGCTCTGGCATGCGAGCCATGGACCCGTCATCGTTCATGATTTCGCAGATAACCCCCGCATGGCGTCCCCCAGAGAGGCCTGCGAGGTCGACTATGCCCTCCGTCTGTCCGCCACGGACCAGGACTCCACCGTCCTTTGAGCGCAGCGGAAAGATGTGTCCTGGGCGCGCGAGGTCCTCGGGAACTGCGTTATTGCGCACCGCGGTCTGGATCGTGTGGGCGCGGTCGGCCGCGCTGATCCCTGTCGTCACGCCGCTGGCTGCTTCGATAGAGACGGTAAATCCGGTCCCCATCCGGCTCGTGTTGACGCGCGTCTGCGGCTCGAGCTCGAGCTGATCGCACATCGCGCCATCCATCGGCATACACACCAGCCCGCGCCCTTCGCGGACCATGAAGTTGATCGTCTCGGGCGTGACGTGCTCCGCAAGCATCGCGAGGTCGCCCTCGTTCTCGCGGCCGGGGTCGTCGACGAGGATGATCATCCGCCCTTGGCGGAGGTCTTCGAGGACTTCGGGGATGCTACTGGTGGCCATTGGAGGTGGTTGGATTCGAGTCGCCTGGAGAACCCAAGAGGCCCAGCTGGGGGCCCTGGACCACGCATTCTAGTCCAGCCGTAGGCCGCTCTCTCCCCCCGAGCAGCCAGAACTGCCCCTTGGCTCTCCTGAGTGCCCTCAGGGGGGCAATACAGCACCTCCGAATCCCACGCTTTCCCCGAAGAGCGGTGGATAACTCAAGAATGTCCGCCTCAACCCCCTGCCTCCAAAGAGTTTGAGTCTTTGC
>Ga0310345_10004748_pt1 | contig 12258 bp, 11 predicted proteins | sample HC15DNA20500_MG_FD_204667 | JGI IMG/M metagenome (GOLD analysis project Ga0310345, IMG submission 204667) | Marine microbial communities from station ALOHA, North Pacific Subtropical Gyre - HC15-DNA-20-500_MG | ecosystem: Environmental > Aquatic > Marine > Oceanic | place: Pacific Ocean: North...
CGACCCCCGCTCCCGGGTCCGGGACGCGGCGAATTCATGCCGGGGCGTCATGCGGTCAGTCATGGGCCACCCCGAGATAGGCGTCGATCACCTCCTGGTTCGACCGCACCTCGTCGGGCGTGCCGTCGCCGATCTTCTTGCCGTAATCCATCACCACGACCCGGTCGGAGAGGTCCATGACCACCCCCATGTCGTGCTCGATCAGCGCGATCGTGGTGCCGAATTCGTCGTTCACGTCGAGGATGAAGCGGCACATGTCCTCCTTCTCCTCCACGTTCATCCCCGCCATCGGCTCGTCCAGCAGCAGGATCCTCGGCTCGGCGGCCAGCGCCCGGGCCAGTTCCACCCGCTTCTTCAGCCCGTAGGGCAGGCGCGCCACCGGCGTCTTGCGGATGCTCTGGATTTCAAGGAAGTCGATGACCTTCTCCGCCACCTCGCGGTTGGCGACCTCCTCCCGCTGCGAGCCCCCCCACCAGAAGGACTGGCCGAAGACGCCCGACTTCATGTGGTTGAGCCGCCCGGTCATCACGTTGTCCAGCACCGTCATCCCCTCGAAGAGCGCAATGTTCTGGAAGGTTCGCGCGATGCCGTCGCGGGCGACCTCGTAGGGCTTCATCGGCGGGCGCTTCTGGCCCTTGTAGATGACCTCGCCCTCCTGCGGCTTGTAGAAGCCCGAGATCACGTTGAGCATCGAGGACTTGCCCGCCCCGTTCGGCCCGATGATCGCGCGGATCTCGCCCTCGCGGATGTCGAAGGAGATGTCCTTGATCGCCACCACGCCACCGAAACGCAGGGTGATGTTTCGCATCTCCATCACCACCGGGCCGATCTGGCGGCCGTCCTCGGTGATGTAGCCGTCCTGTTGAGTGTCCAGCATCAGATCTCCTCCGCCGCGCTGCGGGAGGGCGGGCGGGGCGTCGACGCAGTCGCGCGCCGCACCGTCATTCCGCCGCCACCGGCTTGGGCGCCGACACCGGCACCGTCCGGGCCTCCCGGATCTCGAGCGTGGCCGCGATGTAGCCCTTGCGCCCGTCCTCGTAGGTCACTTCCGTCCGGGTCGAGACCGTGTCCGACCCGTCGTAGAGCGCCGTAATGATGTCGTGGTACTTCTCCTCCACCGTCCGGCGGCGGACCTTGCGGGTGCGGGTGATTTCACCGTCGTCCGCGTCCAGCTCCTTGTGCAGGATCACGAAGCGGTGGACCTGGCAGCCCGACAGCATCTCGTCCTCGGCGACGCTGCGGTTCACCTCCTCCACATGACCCTGCACCATCTCCAGCACCCGGGGATGCCCCGCCAGTTCCTGGTACGAGGAATAGGCGATGTTGTTCCGCTCGGCCCAGTTGCCGACCGCGTTCAGGTCGATGTTGATGAAGGCCGTGCATTCCGTCCGGCCGTTGCCGAAGACCACCGCCTCGAGGATGTTGGGGTAGAACTTCAGCTTGTTCTCGACGTATTTCGGCGCGAAGAGCGAGCCGTCCGCCATCTTGCCCACGTCCTTGGCGCGATCGATGATCCGCAGGTGCCCGGTGTCCTCCTCGATGAAGCCCGCGTCGCCCGTCGCGACCCAGCCTTCCGGATCCTTGGTCGATTTCGTGCTGTCCTCGTTCTTGTAGTAGTATTCAAAGACGCCCGGCGACCGGTAATAAACCTCGCCGCTGTCGCCGATCTTCAGCTCCACCCCGGGCGAGGCCACGCCCACCGTGTCCGACCGCACCTGCCCGTCCGGCTGCTGGGTGATGAAGACGGTCGCCTCGGTCTGCCCGTAGAGCTGTTTGAGGTTGATCCGGAGCGAGCGGTAGAAGTCGAAGATCTCGGGCCCGATCGCCTCGCCCGCCGTGTAGCCCACGCGCACCCGGCTCAGCCCCAGCGTGTTCTTCAGCGGACCATAGACCAGCACGTCGCCCAGCCAGTACTGGAACCGGTCCCAGGCGCCGACGGGCTTGCCGTCGAGGATCCGGCCGCCGACCTTGCGGGCGTGGTTCATGTAGTGGTGGAACAGCCATTTCTTCAGCCGCCCGGAATCCTCCATCCGGATCATCACCTGCGTCAGCTGGCTTTCGAACACCCGCGGGGGGCCGAAGAAATAGGTCGGCCCGATCTCGCGCAGGTCGGTCAGCAGGGTCTCCTCGCTTTCCGGGCAGTTCACGCAGAACCCGCTCCAGACCGCCTGGCCGACGGAAAAGATGAAATCCCCCACCCAGGCCATCGGCAGGTAGGCCACGATGTCCTCGCCCGGGCCCAGCTTGTCGAAATCGCAGGAGTTCTTCGAGGTCTCGATCACGTTCCGGTTTGACAGGACCACGCCCTTCGGCTTGCCCGTCGTGCCGGAGGTGTAGAGCATCACGCAGACGTCCTCGTAGCGGATCGCCGCCTTCCGCGCGTCCAGCTCGGTCTGCAGCCGGCCCTTCGCCGCGCGTCCGGCCTCCTGCACCTTGGCATATTCGTGCAGCTTGGAGTGGTCGTATTTCCGCATCCCCCGCGGGTCGAGGTAGACCATGTGCTCGAACTGGTGCAGACGGTCCTGCACCTCGATCACCTTGTCGACCTGCTCCTGATCCTCGGCCACCACGAAGCGCGCGCCGCAGTGGTCGAGGACATAGGCCATCTCCTCGGCCGCGCTGTCCTGGTAGATCGGCACCGGGATCGCCCCGATCATCTGCGCCGCCGGGAACACCCAGTAGAGGTGCGGCCGGTTCGACCCGATGATCGCGATGAAATCCCCCTTCGCCACGCCCATCTCCAGCAGGCCGAGCGCGAAGGCCTCGATCTCCTCCCGCGCCTCGGCCCAGGTCCAGCCTTGCCAGATCCCGAATTCCTTCTCGCGATACGCGGGGCGCGAACCGAACCGCGCCGCGTTGCGGTCGAGCAGGGCCGGAATGGACGCGAAAGCGCCCCCGTCGACAGACGTAGGTGCCAAGTTTTCTCCTCCCGTTGCCCCTCTCCCCAGGGGCGTTCGCCTGTGCCGGCGAGTCCCGACCTCAGCCTAGCCGGGTCGTCCCGCATTTGTCCCGGGCAAGTTTTGCCCGATCATTGCGCAAACCTAACGAATTGTAACAGCCACGCGGCACGCCACGACGCGCCCGCAAGAGCCGCCTGTCGTTCGGTTTTTCGGGGATCGGGAAACGGCGGCGCCGCGCGCGGCAGGCCCTCTCCCCCGCGAAGGGGGAGAGGGCGAAGGCCGGGGTCTCAGTTCAGGTGGTCGACCACTTCGATCTTCTGGGCCAGCTTGGCGACCTCGACCAGCCATGCGTCCACGACCTTCGGATCGTGCGGCGCGGGGGTGACACCGGCGGGCAGCTGCCCCGCCTGCACCGCCTCGATCGCCAGCGACACCGGCACCGAGACGAGCCGCCCCATGGCCGAGCTTTCCGCGTCGCCCCAGGCGTCCACCGCGTAGGTCTGGTGCCAGACGGTCTTTCCGTCCTTCTCCGCTTTGAGCGTGACGAACAGGACCACGCGGTCGGCCTCGCCCTCGTCATAGGCGTGGTCGTCCCAGAACTGCGCCGACATCTCCTGCAGCCGGGCCTCGCCCGCCTCGCCCTCCAGCGTCTCGACCTCGCGGAAGATGTCCTTCCACGCCTCGGACCAGCCGTCGAGCCGCAGCGTCCCGCGCACGAAGGTCTTCACCTTCCACGCCGGATCGAAGCGGTAATCCTCGATGAACGGCAGCGAGTCGCGGTTGGGATAGGCCTCGAACTCCTCCGCGCCCGGCAGGGGCGAGGTGAAGCGCGTGATCGCGTTCCACGGCCGGTCGACGTTCAGCTCCTCGAAATCCTTCATCGACCGCGAGGGCGAGCGCAGCGCCTTCAGCACGCCGAGGGGCGACCACGAGAACTTGTAGCGGAAGTCGTTCGCCACCTTCGGGAACCCGCCGCAATAGGAGGTGAAGGTGATCTCGTTCTCCGGGTCATAGGCGTCGGACGCGCGGTAGGCGGCGACGAGGTGATGCGCCATCAGGTGGTCGATGCCCGGGTCCAGCCCCACCTCGTTGACGAAGCTCAGCCCCTTCTCCCGCGCCGCCCCGTCCAGCGCCCGCAGCTCGGGCGAGATGTAGGAGGAGGTGACGAAATGCGCGTCCCGCTCGAGGCAGAGCTGCGCCAGCTTCGGGTGCCAGTCGCCCGGCAGCATCGAGACGACCACGTCACCCTTCTGAACCGCCGTCTTCAGCGTCTCCATGTGGAAGGCGCGGATGTCGTCGGTCAGGTCGCCGACCTCGGCGCGGGCCTTCTCGGGCGTGCGGTTCCAGACGGTGACCGTCTGCCCCTTGCCCAGAAGCCGGCGAAGGCCGGGGATGGCGGACAGGCCGGTGCCGCACCAGTGGATGGTCATGCGTGCTCTCCCATGTGTTGGTCGTAGATGGCTTTCGCGCGGCCCCAGACGCCCGCCTCGGGCGCGTCGAGCGTCAGGAGCGACGGCAGGAGCTGCGCTGCGTAATCCTGCGAGCTTTCCAGCGGCAGGAGCGAAGGCAGGTTGTCGATGGCGGTCACGTCGAGCACCGGCTTCTCGTGGACCCGAAGCGCCGGGGCCTCCCAGCTGGTTGTCCGGTCATAGACCTTGATCGGCGAGAAGTCCGAGGTCGGATCGCAGGCGATGTCGCCGATGACCGACAGCGCGCGCGGCTCGGTCAGGGTCTCCTTCGGGACGAAAACCGGGGTGCCGGGCATGGCGAGGATCGAGTTCAGGAAGATGTCGTGCTGCGCGATCTCCGGGAACGGGCCGCCGTGCGCCGTCTCGGCCATGTCCCAGCGGGTGACCGGCATCCCCATCGCCTCGCAGAGGTCCGAGGCGCCGGTGCCGACGCGTCCCTTCGCGCCGATCACGATGGCCGACGGCACCCGCCCCGCGCCGTTCAGCGCCGCACGCAGCTCGGTCAGCAGCGCGGCTTTGTCCGGGTAGGAGGACACGGGCCCGCAGATCCCGCCCGCCTGCTGCGCCAGCCAGCATTTCAGCGAGACCGCCGCACCCGCGAACCCGGCCCAGTAGCCGAAGGCGGCGACGCGGCGGCCGCTTTCGTCCAGCAGGTATTCGAGGTCGTAGAGCGTGCCGCCCCCCCGCGCGAACCGCTCCAGCAGGACCCGCCCCGCGGGCTGGCCTTTGTAGGCGTGGCCGAACATGATGTGCCGGTGCAACAGCGGCGTCCCGTCCTCGGGCAGTTCCTTTAGGCCAAAGACGATGGCATCGCGCGGGGCGTCGGGCCAGCTGCCCTCGGGCGCGATCTCGGCCCCCGCGGCGCGGTAGCCGTCGAGCGGAATGATGCGGCTGCGGCTTTCTTCCACGGTCAGGCGGAAGCCCTTGTCGATCAGCGCCTGCGCCCCCTCAGGGGTGAGGCCGGTGCGATCTTCGTTCGGGCGCTGTTCGGCGCGCAGCCAGAGGTGGGTCATCGGCGGTTCCTTTCGCGGGCAAGGCCTAGGACATCGGCGCGGCGGGCGCAATCGCGCGGAACGCGCGGCCCTGCCGGGCGTTGGGTCCGGCAAACGATGGAGGCTTCCATGACACCCCGTACCCTGACCACCCTCGCCGCCCTGACCGCGTTGCTCGCCACGCCGCTTGCCGCGCAGGATGCCGAAGACGGCGCCGCCGGCCCGGTGACCTCCCGCGACGCAACTTTCCTCAAGAGCGTCGAGGATGTCGACGTCGTCTCCACCGACGGCGAGAAGATCGGCGAGATCGAGGAGATCCTCGTCGATTCCGAGGGCAGGCCCGCCGGCTTCCTGATCGAATTCGGCGGCTGGCTGAATCTCGGCGATGATGACGTGGCCGTCCCGCTCGAGGCGCTGACCTACGACGGCGGCAATTACGTCTCTAAGATGACGGAAGAGCAGCTGTCCAATCTTCAACCTTGGGATGAGTGAAAACCCGCTGACGCCGCCCTCTTTCGGAGGGGCCGTTTGACGCTGCCCCGGCATTGACGTCTAGTCGATGCCGGGGGGCAAGGAGGCTCCGATGATGATTCACGTAAGGCCCGAGAGATTTCTCCAGGACCTGCACACGCTGCGCCAGTTCGGCGCGGCGGGGGTGGGCAAGGGCGTCGTGCGCCCGGCCTATTCACACCCCGACATCGCCGCACGGGAGTGGCTGGCGCAACGTTTCGAAGAAGCCGGGCTGGAGGCGCATTTCGACCCGGTCGGCTCCGTCTGGGGGCTGGCGAAGGGGCCGTCCCTGCTGGTCGGCTCGCATTCCGACAGCCAGCCGGAGGGCGGCTGGCTGGACGGCGCGCTTGGCGTGATCTGCGGGCTGGAACTTGCCCGCGCGGCGCAGGAGGCTGGCGGGCCGCCGGTTTCGGTGGTCAGCTTCCAAGACGAGGAAGGGCGCTTCGGCGTGACCACGGGCAGCCGTGTCTGGTCCGGCGCGACGCATCTGAAATCGGCGGACCGGCTGACCGACACCCATGGCCTTACCTTCGCCGACGCGCGGGCGCGGATGAAGCACCTTGCCGGGGGATTCGTCGACTACAAGCGCTTCACCGGCTTTCTCGAGGCGCATATCGAACAGGGCCCATGGCTGCACGAGGCGGGCGAGGCCGTTGGCGTGGTCACCGATATCGTCGGCATCCGCGACATGCGGATCTGCTTCGAGGGCGAACAGAACCACGCCGGCACCACGCCGATGCACCGACGCAAGGACGCGCTGCAGGCGATGGCACGGTTCCAGACCCTGATCGCCGACCGGTTCCGCAACGTGGTGACGCCGCAGACCGTCTGGACGACCGGGCACGTGGACGTGCACCCCGGCAGCCATTCCATCGTGCCGGGACGGTGCACCTTCTCCATGCAATGGCGCGACGGCGAAAGGGAGCGGCTGGACCGGATGGAGGCGATCGTGCGTGACGCTGCCGGAGAGGTGGCGGCGGACGGCGGCTTCAGCGTTTCGATCTCGGACATGGTGGGGCTCGATCCCGTTCCGATGGACGCGCGGATGCAGGCGGCGCTTGGCGAGGCGGCCGAGGACATCGCGCCGGGCCGCTGGCGGCGGATGCAGTCCGGCGCGCTGCACGACGCGGCCAGCGTGGCGCGGCTTATGCCGGTGGCGATGCTCTTCGTGCCGTCGATCAACGGGATCAGCCATGCCTTCGCCGAGGACACGAAGGAAAGCGACCTCGTCACGGGCCTGCGGGTCATGGGTTCGGCGGTGGAGCGGATGGCGGTGGCTTTCGCAGCCTGAGACCGCGGGCGCGCGGCGACGGCGGACAGCCTGCGCGCCCGTCGACCGGGTGGCCAGCGGCTCCTGCACGGCGCGCAGGGCGGATGCTCCGCCGGCGGGGGCCCTTCCCAAGGGCCGCCTCCCGGTGCTACCCAAGTCCGGCCACAACGCCGGACCCGCGCCCCGTGACCCGCAACGCCCCCCAGTCGATGACCCTCGCCGGGCTGAACCTGATCCAGCAGGCCCTGTCGATCTATGACGACGACCTGCGGCTGGTGCTCTGCAATGCGCGCTTCGGGCAGATGTTCGAACTCCCCGCCCACCTGACCACCCCCGGCGCCACCTTCGAGGACACGATCCGGTTCCTTGTCGAACGCGGCGAATACGGCCCGCTGACTGACACCGAAGCGGCGATCCGCGAAAGGGTGGAGCAGGCGCTGACCTTCCAGCCACACTACCTTGAACGGCGCCGCTATAACGGGCGCATGATCTCGGTCGAAGGGGCGCCATTGCCCGAGGGGGGCTGGGTCACCGTCTATACCGACATCACCGACATCAAGTATCAGGAACAGCTGCTCCGCACCCGGTCCGAGGAGCTGCACGCGGAGCTTCTGACCCGGGCCGAGGAACTTGCCGCCGCGAACCGGGAGCTGCAGGCGACCAACGCAGCGCTGGCCGAGGCGAAGCGAGAACTGACCGAGATGGAGGCGCGCATCCGCCTCACGACCGAGATGATGCCCGCCCATATCGCGCATCTCGGACCGGACCGGCGCTACACCTATTCCAACCGCCGCCTCTCCACGATCATGCCGGGGCGGCCAACGAACATCGTGGGGCTCCACATCGCCGACGTGTTGGGCACCCAGGCCTATCGTGCGGTGCAGCCCTATCTGGAGGCGTCGCTGCAGGGCCGCGCTTCGGTCTTCACATTCACCGACGAGGCGTCGTCGCGCCGGGTCCGGGTGGCGCTGACGCCGGACCGCAAGGACGGGACGTATATCCTGTCGATGGACGTCACCGAGGAGACGCAGACTCGCGTGGCGCTCGCCCAGACCCGCCGCCGGGCGATCGCTGCGCAGGTGACCTCGGGCATGGCGCACGATTTCTCCAACCTCCTGACGATCATCCTGGGGATGCAGTCGCGGCTGCAACAGATGGACCTGCCGGGAGAGGCCGCCGACCTCGTCGCCACCACGCAGGCGGCGGCGCGGCGCGGCGGCGACCTGCTGAACCGCATCGCGGACATGACCTCGGGGCCCGAGCACAATCCCGCTCCCACCGACCTCTGCGCGTTCCTGAGCGATTTCGCCACGCTCGCCCATGCCGCCATGCCCGAAGGCACCCGGCTTTCGGTGGTGGACGAGATCCATGGCGCGCGGCTGATGCTGGACCGGGGGATGCTGCAGGACTCGCTGCTGAACCTTGTGCTGAACGCCCGCGATTCCTGCGGCCCCGGCGGGCGGATCGAACTGCGGGCGCGGGCGGTCAAGGACACGTGGCTGGAGATCACGGTGCAGGACGACGGGCGGGGCTTCTCCGACACTGCGCTGCAACAGGCGTTCGATCCGTTTTTCACCACAAAGGGCGGCGAAGGCTCGGGCCTCGGACTCGCCATGGTCTACAACGCCACGAAACTCGCCGGCGGGCAGGTCCGCGCGGCCAATGCGCCGCAGGGCGGCGCGCGGGTGACGCTGCGCCTGCCGTGGCGCGATGCGCCGCGCCCGGTCGACCCGGGCATCGTGCTGCTGGTCGAGGACAGCGCGGACCTGCGCCGCTCAATCCGGGACATGCTGCGCGAGGCGGGGCATTCTGTGATCGAGGCGGCGACGGCGGAGGAGGCGGCGTCGCTGGCCGGCGCCGTGCCGGGGCTGTCGCTGATCCTGTCGGACATCACGCTGGAGGGGGCGGACACCGGGCTCGACCTGCTCGACCGGCTGCCGCCGGGGGCGCCGCCCTGCTACCTGATGACCTCGCTCCGGCCCGACCACCCGCTGCACGCGGCCGCCGTGACCCGCGTGCCGGTGCTGCGCAAGCCCTTCGGCGCCCGTGCGCTGGCCGCCTTCCTGAACGGGGAGGCCGCTGCATGAGCCGCGCGCCCCTCGTCACCATCCTCGACGACGAACCCGAGATCCGCCATATGCTGAGCGCCGCGCTGGAGGAGGCGGGCTTCCGCACCATGGGCTTCGCCCGCGCGACCGAGTTCGAGGCGGCGCTGAAGAGCCGGACGCCGGACCTCTGCCTCGTGGACCTGTCGCTGCCAGACCGCGACGGGCTGACGCTGGTGCACCGCCTTGCGCTGGAACAAGGCGCGACGGTCATCATCATCTCGGGCCGCGCGCAGGTGCAGGACCGGGTGACCGGGCTGGAGCTGGGGGCGGACGATTACATCATCAAGCCCTTCGACCCGGCCGAGGTGGTGGCCCGCGTCCGCGCCCGGCTGCGCGACCGCCCCGCCGCCGCCGCGGGCACCACCGCCCGCTTCGCCGGCTGGACCGCGCATTTCGACCGGTTCGCTCTGGAGGACGAGACGGGGTCGGAGACGCCGTTCTCCCACGCCGAGGGCGAGGTGCTGCGCCTGTTCCTCGAACGCCCGAAGCGCCTGATCTCGCGCGCCGCGATGCAGGAAAGCCTGGGCGGCGCGGCCGGGGAGAGCTTCGACCGGGCGATGGACGTCCGGATCTCGCGCCTGCGCCAGAAGCTGCGGGAGGACCCGAAGAACCCCCGGCTGATCAAGACGATCTACGGGGCGGGGTATATTTTCCTGGGCGATGTGAGCTGGGATTAGGGAAGGCGCCCCCTCACCCCGCCGCCAGTTCGGCCGCCTTCCGGAAGGCGGGCCGCGCCCGCATCCTCTTGCCGTAGGCCGCCAGCCTCTCGTCCTCGGGCAGGAACTTGATGGAATGCGCCCAGTTCAGGCAGTGGGTGGCGACTATATCGGCGATCGTCATCTCCTCGCCCAGCAGGAACGGCCCCTCGATCCGCCCGGCCAGCCGGAGCGCGTTGCGTTCGACCTCGCGCTTCAGCGCCGGCTTGATCTCGGCCACCCGCTCCTCCTTCGGCAGGATGAAGGAGTGCCGCGCGGCGGTCCAGAGCAGCCCCTCCAGTTCGTCCAGCGCCTGGTTCGTGAAGCCGTCCTGCCGGGCGCGTTCGATGGTGCCCGCGGGATAGGTGAGCTTGCCGTGCCGGTCGGCGAGGTAGGTGAGGATCGCCGTGGAATCGGTCAGCGCCTGCCCGTCCACCAGCAGCACCGGGACCTTGCCCAGCACCGAATGCCCGCGCACGTAATCGCTGTGCGGTGCATCGGCCCGGTGCGTGTAGTCGAGCCCCAGTTCCTCGAGCATCCAGATCACCCGGAACGCCCGCGTGTGGCCGTGACCGATCACTTCGTACATCGTCATTCTCCCACCGTCTCCTCCGCCGCGCGTCTGGTCGGCCGCGGCCTTCGGCACAACGGACAGCAGCCCGGGGCGGAAATCAACAGCGTTCTGCGGAGGGCGGGGCAACCGCCACATCCGGCGCGCCCGCCGTCACCGCCGCGCCGCCATCATGGCAAGACGGATCAGCGCGCGCTCCACCAGCGCCATGTCCGGCGCGGTGCGCCCCGCCGAGCGCAGTTGCAGGTCGGTGTCCGTCAGCAGCGTCAGCGCGTCCTGCAGCTTCACCGCGCCCCAGCTCTGCGCCTGCCGCAGGATGCGGTCGCGGCGCGGGCCGAAGACCGGCGGGCGCAGCCGCCCGATCCCCTCGCCCGGGCCGCCGGGGTGGGAGGCGACGGCGTAGAGCGTCTTGAAATGCCGCATCGCGCCGATGCAGAGCGCCACGCCCTGCACGCCCTGCGCCTGCAGCCGCGCCATCACGGGCCCGATCGCGGCCGGCTGCGCCTCGGCCACGACGTTCAGCACGTCGTCGATCGCGGCCTCGGTCGAAGCGGGGGCGCAGGCCTCGATGTCCTCGCCGGTCACCGGGACCGGATCGCCCAGCTTGTAGAGCACCAGCTTCTCGACCGTCTGGCGGAAGTCGCCCGGGTCCAGCGTCTGTGCCAGCGCCACGAGGTCGCGCATCGCCTCGTCAGAAAGGTTGTTCAGCCCGCCGTCCTTGAGCATCCCCTCGATCTCTCCGCGCGAGGGCGGGTCGTCGTAGATCCCGACGGCATAGGCGTTGCGGTGGCCCTCGAAGAACTTGCGCAGCTTCGACGTCGCCTTGAGCGTCCCCGCCGTCACGATCACCTGCGCGTCGCCCTCGGCCCAGTCCTCGAGCGCGGGCAGGATGCGGTCGGCCAACGTCTCGTTCGCCTCTTCCACCAGCACCACGCGGGGGCCGGGAAAGAACCCGACCGCCTTGATCGCGTCCGACAGCATCGCGGGGTCCTTGCGCAGGTCGCCGCCGGCGATCCGGGTATAGCGCATCTCCTCCTCGCCCCGGGGCCCGACCAGCGCCTTGACCACCTGCTGGCGGCGCAGGGCCACCCGCATCGCGTCGCCGCCGTAGATCAGGAGCCCCGTCCGCCCCGCCTCGGGCCGGGCGAAGTAGCCGGGCGCGTCGCGGGCGGTCAGCTTCATGCGGGCAGGTCCGCCGCCTCGGCCAGCAGGCGGGTGGTCAGCAGGTCGGCGAGGATGACCATCAGCCGCTCGCGCGCATCGCGTCGCGCGGCCTGCGTCGCCACGGTGGAGCCGGTGGCGGAATAGGAGGTGAAGTTGCGCACCCGGCCTTCGTGCAGCGTGACCCCGCTGCGGGCGTCCCTGAGCTGATAGGCGACGGAGCCGATGACGTTGTACCGGGTGGTGACGTTCGAACTGGTGACGGCCATCCGCTCCTCCACCACCGAGGTGGTGTAGTCGAGCGTCAGCGGCGCGCCCTCCCCTGCCCGGCCCAGCCGGGTCTCGATCTCGCGCACGAGGAGGTAATCCTCGGGGCTGTCGGGCGCGGCGGGCCGGACCTGCCCGGTCAGCCGCGCGCCGCCCCCGCCCGGCCCGTAGACCGGCGTGAAGCCGCAGGCGGCGAGAGAGGCGGCGCCCGCGAGGGCGAGGAAGCGGCGACGGTCAGACGACCACATTCACGATCCTGCCGGGGACGACGATCACCTTGCGGGGCTGTGCCCCGTCCAGCGCCCTCTGGACATT
>Ga0310345_10004749_pt1 | contig 12258 bp, 11 predicted proteins | sample HC15DNA20500_MG_FD_204667 | JGI IMG/M metagenome (GOLD analysis project Ga0310345, IMG submission 204667) | Marine microbial communities from station ALOHA, North Pacific Subtropical Gyre - HC15-DNA-20-500_MG | ecosystem: Environmental > Aquatic > Marine > Oceanic | place: Pacific Ocean: North...
ACAACGAGATCCGCGAGGCTCAGAAAAATATGAGAACGCTTAAGGGTGACCTCTTCGACCTCGACACCCTGCTCCTGGAATTCGAGAAAGCCTATCGCCGCTGCGAGGCGCGCATGGAGGACCGCCCCAAGAGCCCCTTCAATACCACGAAGAAAAAGAAAGACCTGGAGAGCTGGTCTGAGGCCATCGCCTTTTCGCTCAAGGGCGGTGAGAAGCTGGCTGGAGAGCTTGCCGAGGGCGAGGTTTTCCTCGCCGGCATGACCAGCGGCAAGCTCGAAGAAGACCTGAATCTTTTCGACAGCCGGATTCAGGCAGAGGAATCCCTCGCCGCCGCCCCGGCCGCCATCGCGAAACCGGAAGAAACTCCAACCTCAGAACCCGGCCAGCCGGAAGCCATACCGAGCCAGGAAGGTGAAAAACCCTCCCCCGGAGATGCGGCCAAAGGCGCGGAGCCCGAATCCAAAGGCGAAGAAAGCCGGAAGAACAAATCCACTGACGAAGCTGACCCTGAAAACAGGGACAGCACGGGAGGCGGATTGCTGGTGGGCATCATGTCGGGGCTCGCGGGAGCGCTGGCCGGGGCGGGAATACTGTTCTTTTACCTCAGGAAAAAGCACTACTTCTGAGGTATAGCCCGGTATCCCCCCGAGCCCTCACGGGATCCAGGGAACAGGAACCCCGTCGCGAACAGAACTTCCACTGCTCCTGCAGTTGAGCCTCCCCCCGGGGCAACCTCAGCTGCTCTCGCGGTTGCCTCCGCTGCCACTCTCGCGCGAGCCGCGGCCTCCGCGATCACCGCCACCGCGTCCGCCTCGACGATCACCGCCACCCCGCCCGCCTCTGCGATCTCCGCCGCCCTCACGGGAGCGTTCCTTGGGCGGTGGCGGTGGCTTCGAATCACCGTCGCCATCTCCGCCGCCCTCGGCGGCTTTCTTTGACAGCTTGATGCGGCCCTGGTTGTCTGTTCCCAGGCACATGACCTTGATGATATCTCCAATCGAGACCAGGTCACCCACCTTGTCAACGAAGCCGTCGGCCAGCTCGCTGACGTGGACGAGTCCTTCCTGGCCGGGAAGGACCTCGACGAAACATCCGAAATCCTTGATCGAGACTACCTTGCCATCGTAGATCCTGTCGGCCTGGACCTCCTCGGTCAGGGCTTCGATCTTCTGCTGGGCGCCCTTGGCGCCCTCCATGTCGGTGCTCCAGATCGTGACGACCCCATCGTTCTCGATCTCAATGGTCGTCCCGGTCTCTTCCTGGATGCTCTTGATCATCTTGCCTCCGGGGCCGATGATCAGGCCGATCTTCTCAGGATCGATTCGAATCTGGATAATCCGGGGGGCGAAGGGAGAGATGTCATCGCGCGGCTTACCGAGCGCCTTGAGCATCTCCTTGAGGATATGAATGCGACCCCCCCGAGCCTGCTCAAGGGCCTCAGCCAGGAGCTCCTGGCTGACACCGGTGATCTTGATGTCCATCTGAAGGGCGGTGATCCCGAACTGGGTACCGGCCACCTTGAAATCCATGTCCCCGTTGTGATCCTCGCTGCCGAGAATATCGCTGAGGATAGCAGTCTTGTCACCGTCTTTGACCAGGCCCATAGCGATTCCGGCAACAGGCTGGCGAATATTCACGCCAGCATCCATGAGACCGAGAGCACCGCCGCAGACTGAAGCCATCGAAGAGGAGCCGTTGGACTCCATGATGTCCGAGATGATCCTCACGGTATAGGGAAAGTCCTCTTCCTCGGGCATGACGTTGGCAAGAGCCCTCTGGGCCAGCATTCCATGGCCTATTTCGCGGCGTTTCGGACCGCGGTTGGGCCAGGACTCACCGACACTGAAAGCCGGGAAGTTGTAGTGGAGCGTGAAACGCTCCTTGTACTCTTCACCAAGCCCATCGACGATCTGCTGATCCTTACCGGTCCCAAGCGCCACCGATACGAGCGACTGGGTCTCGCCGCGAGTAAAGAGAGATGAACCGTGAACCCGGTTGGGCAGGACTCCAACCTCTGCGTTGATGTCACGGATATCGGTATAAGATCGCCCATCGGTCCTCGTACCGGAGAGAATGAGCTCCCGCTCGGACTCGTCAGCGAGATCGCGCAAGAGACTCTTGACGAGATCCCGGTCGGGAAGCGAGGCGTCCGCTTCGGCGCCTTCCTCGGGTTCGGGGCTGACCTCGTCCTGGCAGGCCGAGATATACTCGGACACCGCGCTGCTGCGAGCGTGCTTGCCCTCAGTCAGCAGCTTCTCACGGAACCCTTCGAAATACTTAACCTTGAGCTCAGCCTTCTGCTCGGAGTTGTCCGGAAGATCCTCCAGCTCCATTTTCGGCTTACCGACCTTCTCAGCGAGTTCGTTCTGCATTTCAACGATCTCGCGGATAACCTCGTGGGCCTTTGCGATGGCCTCGACCATCTTCTCCTCGGAGACTTCCTTCGCTCCGCACTCGACCATCGTGACGGCGTCCATGGTCCCGGCAACGACCAGGTCAAGCTTGCTCTCCTTGAGCTGCTCATGGGTGGGGAATACTATTATCTCTTCCTCGATCAACCCGATGCGCACCGTCCCAAGGGGGCCGAGGAACGGAAGATCCGAGACGCTGAGGGCCGCCGAAGCCGAGATGCCCGCCAGGACATCAGGATCGTTTTCCTGGTCTACAGACAGGACCATCGCCGCGACCGATGTGTCCGCGACCGCCGGGTTCTTCGTATAGCTATCCGGGAACATGGGGCGGATCGGCCTGTCGATCAGGCGACAGGTCAGGATTTCCTTGGTCGTCGGACGGCCTTCTCTCTTGATGAAGCCACCGGGAAATTTTCCAGCGGCAGTCGTCTTCTCCCTGTAGTCAACCGTGAGGGGGAAGAAGTTCATGCCGAACCTGGCCGAGGAGGAGGTCACCGCGGTAAATACCTGCGTGTCTCCATAACGGACCATGGTGGCCCCATTCGCCTGGCGAGCGACTCGCCCGGTTTCGATGGTTAAAGTCCTGCCTGCAATTTCTTTTTCTACTTTTACTGTCATCTTCTTCTTTTTTCTTCTGAACTAATGCTGAATGTTTCTTACCTGTCTACCTCAAGAAGCCCCGGCTAATCGGAGCTCCGCTTCTTCAATTAATTTTCCTTCCAGCCTCCTTTGAGTCTGCCACGGCTTTTCTTCTCTACCGACAGCAGCTCTGTTTTCTTCGGCCCCTCCAGGGGTCACTATTGTCTCAATACAATCTGTCTTGGGTGTCCGAACGGAATCTGCGCGGGCGGTCACCGCTACGACAACTGCCGGCCCGGTATACGCGAACGCCAAATATCCGAATGATCAGCGACGGAGACCCAACTCACCAATCAGCGTACGGTAACGCTCGACATCTTCACGAGCAAGATACCGCAGCAGTTTAGCCCTCTGCCCCACAAGCATGAGAAGCCCACGTCGGGTGGAATGATCCTTCTTATGTTCCTTGAGGTGCTCGGTGAGACTTTTGATACGCTGACTTAGAAGAGCTACCTGCACCTCTGGGCTGCCCGTATCACCTTTACTTCGGGCAAAACGTTCGACGACAGCCGAACGAGTCATTTCGGTTATTTCCATTCTTCTTAAAACCGACCTTCTATTCTATTACTGAATCTTGTTTTTCAAGCCTGCTATCCTAACACAGGCCCCTATCCGGGCAAGCTAAAGATTAGTTTCGCAGACCCATTCAGGCGAAAAAACCGCCTGCACCGCAAAACACCTTACCCCTGCGTTACCGGAGGTTCCTCGTTCAGATCGTTCAGATAACCCTGCAGGATGATCTGCGCGGCGACCATATCCACCTTGCTCTTTCTCTTGTGGCCGTGGACTCCAGCCTCAGAAAGAGCGCTCTCGGCCTCGAAGCTGCTCAGTCGTTCATCCCAGAAATACACCTGGAGTCCAGTTCTCTTCTCGAGCTCACGTGAAAACTCGATCACCTTCCTGGCGCGCGGTCCCTCGCTGCCATCCATATTCAACGGGAGACCGAGCACGATGGCCTCGATATCTTCTTCTTCGACCAGGGAGCCGATAGCATCCCAGAGAGCAGCCACTCCCTCGACGACCCGGCGAGGAGTCGCGATGACCTTCCCCGCATCGCTCAGGGCGATGCCGAAACGCTTGTCACCATGATCCAGCCCCAGGAGTTTTCCCATTCCAGTTACACCTGTTTCTTCGATTCAAATTCCAGCCGGCCCTCAGGACGGCTCATTCGGCCGGACGCTGTCGATCTCTTTCGCGAGTTCCCCGACCCGCCCGGCGGAATCACGATGACAAACCAGGACAGCATCGTCGGTCTCGACGATAATGAGATCCTTCACTCCAACGGTTCCTATGATTCGCCGACCGGCAAGGACGATGCAATCCCTTGTATCGAGGCCGACGAAATTCCCGCGCACCCGATTGCCGGCCCCCGTCTCTGCCAATTGCAGGCCGTAGCGATCCCAGGTGCCCGTATCCGTCCAGGAGAAGGGCGCCGTGACGACAACGAGGCCTGTCGTCTTTTCGAGGATCCCGCAGTCTACAGACACCTCCTCCCCGGAAGCTCCCTCTTCACTATCGAGATCACCGAGGTATTCTTCCATCAATCGCAGAAACCCCTCAGCGCTCCAGAGAAAAATCCCGGTGCTCCACAGGGCCTCTCCACTCTCGATGAGGGCCACGGCGGCATCCTGCCCGGGCTTCTCCACGAATCGAGAGACGCGGCGGCATTGCAGCTCACCTGACTCCTCGATCACCTCCCCGCCCACGATGTAGCCGTAGCCGGCAGTGGGCGACCGGGCCTCGACGCCGAGAACGACCGTCGCCGGCTCATCTTCAGCAGGCAAGCGCGCGTGACAATCTACCGCGAAACGAACCGTGGCCGAAAACTCTTCGGCTGTGGATATCTGGTGATCCGATGGGCAGACCAGCAACAACCCCCCTGGATCCTCCCGGTAAACGGCCCGCGCCGCCAGGGCCACAGCAGCCGCGGTTCCCCTGCCCTGCGTCTCCGGCAGGAATCTCCCGGGAGAGAGCTGCGGCAATTGCTCCCGGATGTGCTCAGCATGCGCGGCGCCGGCAACGACGAGTATCCTGTCCCTGTCAACGACCCCCTCCAGCCGCCTGCAGGTTGCGGAGAGCTGCGAGGCGCCGTCTTCGCCAAGCGGCAGGAAGGGTTTCGGCTTGTCCTCCCGGCTCAGCGGCCAGAATCGGCTCCCGCGTCCCCCTGCAAGTACTACCGCGTAGAGCCCGCTCACAGACCCTCCCCCACCCTCCTGGCGCGCCGTCCTCCGGCATTCCTGCCGCCGACCTGCGCCTGGCGCAGGCTTGCCAACCGAATCTGCAATTCCGCCAGGGCCGGCGAGTCCGGCTCCAGCCGGCCGCAGGTCTCGACCGCTCGATGCGCGATGGTTAGGTTGCCGCTGTCGAGCGCGGCGCCCGCCAGCAAATGCAGGCGCAGGATCTCATCCGCGGGCTTCAGATTAAACTCCGAAGCCTCGCTGAGATAGGTGGTGAGGAGCACCGGGGCGAGCACTCCCGGCAACTTGCGAAGGTAGAGATTCCTCAGGTGCCCGATCACCTGGTCAAAATAATGCCTCGGAGATCTCGAACGGCAGTCATGATGGTAGAATGTGCGCAATCTCTCGGCGGCGGCGAGATAATTCTTCCGCTGAAGCTGGTACTCGGCAAGAAGGAAGAGACTGTCAAGGTAGTCCTCCCGGCAAAGGTATTCACGCAGGAACTCGTTGCCGAATTCCTCCTCCATCTCCAATAACATCTCAGCGCCCTTCTCCTCCTCCTTATTGGTCAGGTAGAAGAGGATCAGCAGCGCTCGCGCTCCGGGCGTACTCCTGGTGAAGTAGAACGGCTCGCTCTCACCGCGAATCTTCGCCGCCGCCTTGCGGTGGATATCGAATACCCTGCGGTTCTCATCGCTTCCAAGGATCTCGTAGGCTTCGATGAGAAGCCGGATCCGGTGCTCGGCCCACTCACGCCGCTGGGGATTTTTGTCCGGGTGGGCCTCAAGGACCATCCGTCTGTAGGATCTCCTGATCTCATCCCTGCTGGCGGTCTCGCTGACACCGAGGATGTTGTAGTAATCGAGCTCCTGCCGGAATTGGGAACAATTCGTATCGTACATTCAGCTGCCCCCGCTGGAGCGAGACAACTTCTCGCTGTCGAGCAGAATGGTAACCGGTCCATCGTTGTCGAGCCGGATGTTCATATGAGCCCCAAACACCCCCTCGCTGGTGCTGACGCCACTGGCTCGAAGTTCTTCCGCGAAGGCCTTGTACATCTCTTCCGCACGGGCAGGATCCTCCGCGTCGACGAAGGAAGGCCTGCGCCCCCGACGGCAGTCGGCCTGGAGAGTAAACTGGGAAACCAGCAGGATTTCTCCACCGATCTCTTTCAGGGAACGATTCATGGAGTGCTTTTCATCCGGAAAAATTCTCAGGTCCACGACCTTGGCGGCCAGCTTCCTTCCAGCTTCATCCGTATCACCTTTTCCGACTCCAAGGAAAACCAGCATTCCGGCATCGATGGAGCTGACAACCCTGCCATCGACCTCAACCGAGGCGTCTCTTACCCTCTGCAGTACAGCCTTCATCTCTAATCCTGCCGTTGCCGGAAACACCGTGGAATCCACGACCTATTCTGGTGGCTAACGCGCCCTGGTTCAATTTCCCCATTCGAGTTATCTCTCATCCGGTTGTCGCCCGGAGACGGCGACTCTTCCCTCTGGAAACCCGGGCTGCTGTTTATCATCCACTCAGTCCTCTTCAGAGGCGGGGTCAGGATCCAACTCGGAATCCTCCCAGGAGAGGGACCCACCATCTTCACCGGGAATGCCCGCCTCCTCACAGAGAACCTCGATTTTCTTCTTGGCCTTCTCGAGAAGGTCCTGGCAATGCCGCCAGGATTTGAAGCCGCTCTCAAACTGGGCAATCGCCTCATCGAGTGTCAGGCTCCCATCTTCGAGCTTCGCGACGGCCTCCTCGAGCTTCTCGAGCTCTCTCTCAAAATCAGGCCCCTTGTCTTTCTTCGCCGCTTTTTTCGCCATCTACAGTCCTCCGTAATTACCCTGCTTCAATTCTCCCGGCCCGTATTCTCAACCCTGACAGCCGCTTCTCCACGCTCCATTCGCAGGCGCAGCAGGTCCCCCTCGCTCAATTTCTCCGGCCCACTTACCGTATTCCCTTCAGCATCCAGTACCACGGAATAGCCTCGCCTGAGCACCGCATAGGGGCTCAGGGTCTCCAGCCGCGCCCCGAGCAGGGCCAGGTTATTCTCCACTTGATCGAGCCGACCCCGCGCGAGCGACTGGAGCGCTTCGAGCCCCCTGTCGAGCTGCTCGAATCTCTCTTCCACCACCAACTGGGGATTCAACATGTACCGCGAGGACATCCGCTGCGCTAGTTCAGCCTCTCCTCTCTGCGACCAGGACCTCAGGCCGAGAACCAGGCGGCGTCGAAAACCGTCCAGCCGCGGTAGCAGCTCTCCAAAATCAGGCGCTACGAAAGAGGCGGCGGCGGTAGGGGTCGCCGCACGCCGATCGGCCGTAAAATCGGCAATCGTATAGTCGACCTCGTGTCCGATCGCCGAGATAACCGGAATGGCGCTGCCCGCGATGGCCCGGGCCACGACCTCCTCGTTGAAAGCCCAGAGGTCCTCCAGGCTTCCCCCTCCGCGGGTCAGCACGATGACATCCACCCCCGCGGAGCCGCCCTGGAGCAGGTCAACCGCCCGAGCGACCTCCTGCGCCGCGCCTTCACCCTGGACCCGGACCGGAACGAGCCGAACATGAGCGCGCGGATTGCGCGAATACAGTATTTCGAGGAAATCGCGCACCGCCGCTCCCGTGCGAGAGGTGACGAGACCAATTTTCGCAGGGAAAAAAGGCAGCTCTTTTTTCTTTTCCGCGTCGAACAGACCCTCAGCCTCCAGCTTGCGCTTCAATTGCTCAAAGGCGAGCTGGAGCTCTCCTACCCCCTCCGGTTCGAGGCGGTCGGCGACCACCTGGTACTCACCTCTTGGCTCGTAGACCGTCACATTGCCGGTCACCACGACCTTCATCCCGGTCTCGGGCTGGAAACGAAGCCGCGCCGCCTGTCCTTTCCACATAACCACCTTCAGCTGCGAGCTGGAGATGCGGGATTTCCCCCCCTCCTCATCATCGACCAGGGTCATGTAGATATGACCTGATTGAGCCAGGGTGAAGTCTCCGATCTGACCTCTTACCTGGATCGTGGCAAAGTTCGATTCGAGAAGGTTGCGCACCTGCCTGGTGAACTCCCCGACAGACCAGACCTTCTGCTCCGTAGAGAACTCGAATTCGCCCTGTATCCCGGTCATCTCAACCCTGCCCGGCCTGCAGCATGACCCTCTCGATAGCCACGGCCTTGCCGGTCTCGGTGTCGAGAGTGACCACGGCACCGCACAGTCTCACGTCACCGGAGGCGACGTCGAAGGGGGCGTGCATGGTAGTCTCGAACTTGTAGATGACACTTTCTTTCTTGCGGCCAATGACGGAATCGTAGGGCCCCGTCATTCCCAGGTCCGTGATGTAGGCGGTCCCTCCCGGCAGCACGCGCTCATCCGCCGTTGGAATATGGGTATGGGTTCCAAACAGGCAGGAGACCTCGCCATCGAAACGCCACCCCATGGCGATCTTTTCACTGGTAGCCTCGGCATGGATCTCGACGATGCACATGGGGGTCGTCACCTTGATCTCTTCGAGGGCCTTCGCCACAGCCTTGAACGGACAATCGACGCCCCCCATGAAAACCCGGCCGAGGGCGGTCACCACCCCGATGCGAAATCCATGGGGAGTCTCAAATACCCTGCTCCCCTTCCCCGGGCAGGTGAGGGGATAATTCAGCGGCCTCAGGAGACGCCGATCTTTCTCCAGGACGGGAATGACCTCCTTGCGCCTCCAGGTGTGGTCACCGCTGGTGACGACATCGACACCTGCACCGACAATCTCCTTGAAGAGATTCTCGGTTATCCCGGAGCCCTGGGCCGCATTCTCGCCATTGGCTATGACGAACTCGATACCGTTGCGGGCAACGTAATCGCCCACGAGTTCCTTCACGGCAGACCTCCCGGGCTTGCCTACGATATCGCCGATAAGTAAGACCTTGATCTCCACGCTCATCTCACCTACCTGGCATATTCAACAACCCGGGTTTCCCTGAGAAGGGTCACCTTGATTTCTCCGGGATACTGCAAGGTGCTCTCAATCTCCTTCGCGATATCCCTGCAGAGCTTGACAGCCTTCTTATCCCCGACCTTCTGTGCGTTGACGAAGACCCGGATCTCACGCCCTGCCTGGATCGCGTTGGCGACCTTGACCCCGGAAAAGCTGAGCGCTACGGCCTCGAGGTTCTCGAGCTTCTTGATGTAGCGCTCGAGCGTTTCTCCACGGGCTCCCGGCCGGGACCCGGAAATCGAATCCGCAATCTGGGTTATCACCGCGTAAATTGACTCCATCGGAACATCGTTATGGTGCGAGGCGATCGAATTGATTACCTCCGGAGGCTCGTCATAACGACGCGCGATATTGGCCCCGATTTCGGGATGGCCACCCTCGATTTCATGGTCAACGGCCTTCCCCACATCGTGCAAGAGCGCGCAACGCTTGGCAAGGACTTCATCCACTCCCAGCTCGGCAGCGAGCATACCCGCGAGATGTGCGCATTCTTTCACGTGTTCGAGAACGTTCTGCCCATAGCTGGAGCGAAACTTCAAACGTCCCAACAGGGTCACCATCTTCGTATGGACACCGGGAAGGTTCAGATCAAATACGGCCTCCTTCCCCGCCTCCTGGATGATGTCATTCATCCCCTTCTTGACCTGCGCGACAATCTCCTCGATACGAGCAGGGTGAATGCGCCCATCGGCGATGAGCTGGGACATCGACTGGCGAGCCATCTCCCGGCGGATGCTGTCAAAGGAGGAGACTATGATGACTCCCGGTGTGTCATCGACGATTACGTCGACACCGGCAGCCTTCTCAAAGGCACGAATATTTCGCCCCTCACGTCCGATGACGCGTCCCTTCATTTCATCGTTGGGGATTTCGATGGTGCTGGTCGTGATATCTCTGCAATAGTTCGAGGCCAACCTCTGGATACAGGTCGCAAGGATCTCCCGCCCCTTGGTCTCGGCGGTCTCCTTGATCCTCTCGAGCATATTGCTGATCATCGTCTCCTGCTCGTGCTCAAACTCCTGTTCGAGTTTTTGAAGCAGGAGCTTCTTGGCTTCATCCTGGTTCAGGTTGGTAACGCGGTAGAGGTTAGCCTTCTCTTCTTCGATGACCTGCTCGAGCTCCTGCTCCCGCTGATCCATCATCGAGGTACGATTGTCGAGACTCTTGTCCTTGTTCTCGAGGTAGCTTTCCTTCTTGTTGAGAAGATCAAATTTCCTGTCGAGGTTGTCTTCTTTCTTCGCCAGCCTCGATTCCACGGATTCGAGATCTTTGCGTTTCGAACCGATCTCACCCTCGAGATGTTCACGACGCTTGTCCGATTCCTTCCTGGCTTTCGCGAGGTACTCCTCTTTTAACCTGCCACTCTCTTTTTCAGCTTCATCGAGAATGCCTTGCGCGCTCTTGCCTGCGGTTACGAGTCTCGCCTTGTAATAGGCGACGCAGATCACCGCGCCGACAGCGAGACCAATCCCGATGAGGATGTATGGGTTCGACATGCCTGATTCCTCTCAACCCCGGGCAGGGTTCGAGTGGATACCGGCAGGTGCAGCGGGCGAAAATTCACCGCGAACCGGAGAGAACTCCGTCGAGAGGGTCGCAACGCTCCCCGCCTCGACAAAGGCGGCCTCGGCCTCGAGCCGAGAGCCAATCTAAATCTGTAAACCGAAGGTCAGTCCATATCCGCGGTCAAGCACCGAAAGCTCCCCCCGAAAATCCGGGGAGATCCGGAACTCGAGGCGGGGCACATCGTCATTTCGACGCTCGGAGAGCAAATCTCCCAGCCTGTGCGCAGGAGATAAAATGCCCGGGACACCCGGCATTTCTTCACCCCGGTAACTGATTCGATCCAAACAAATCGCTCCTGTTCTGCTATTCAACGGTGAACTCGCGGTCCACTGTACCAATCGGCACCACTCCCCGAACTCTGCTTCAGGGGCTATGCAATAGTTATGATTATTTACTGAACAAACACCAACAGCCCCCTGGACCAGGCCGGCTTGGCTGGGCACTTTGTTAGAGCATTCCACTCTCCCAGCTTCATCGACACTGGCGACACCTCCCCCCCCTGCGTTTGCAGAGATGGTCGGCAGCCAAAGGGTCACGGCCAGAAATACAAGCAGAACGGCGCAGGCGAATGCGCGAACGCATCCATGGAGCAACGCCTCGAGGCGTCGCCTATCCAGTAAGGAAGCCGCTCTGAAATTTGCCGTATTCATAATTGAAATAGTCCAAAAGGTTGTTGTGGCAGCGAACACACTGCCGACCCGGATTATAGATGGACCCTGTAGCCTCAGTCAATTCGAAACGCCCGCCACGAAAAAACCCGCCAGGACTCAGAGGTCTCCGGAACCTGTTCTCAGGTTGAAGACCCCGTATCCTGACGGGCTGTAATTTAAATAAAGCGGGCGCTACCTACTCTCTCAGCGTTAACCAATACCATCGGCGCAAAGAGCTTAACTACCGTGTTCGGAATGGGAACGGGTGTGGCCTCTTTGCTTTTAGGCACCCGCAAATCTTAATGATGTAGCTTGGTAGGGGTCTTGACCCAGGCGTTCACTCGTAGTGCTGAACGCTCCGACAGGTGCGCGCGCGGGGCGCGAACTCCTGTGCGGAAAAGATGACAGTCAAGCCAATCGGCAAATTAGTACCGGTCAGCTGAATACATCACTGCACTTACACTTCCGGCCTATCAACCTCGTAGTCTTCGAGGTACCTCATGGGATATCTAGTTTTGCGGTAGGCTTCACGCTTATATGCTTTCAGCGTTTATCCTTTCCGAACGTAGCTACCCAGCGATGCCCTTGACAGGACAACTGGAACACCAGAGGTTCGTCCGATCCAATCCTCTCGTACTAGGATCAAATCCGCTCAAATATCCTACACCCACGGTAGATAGGGACCGACCTGGCTCACGCCGGTCTAAACCCAGCTCACGTACCGCTTTCATTGGCGAACAGCCAAACCCTTGGGACCTCCTACAGCCCCAGGATGCGATGAGCCGACATCGAGGTGCCAAACCTCCCCGTCGATATGAACTCTTGGGGGAGATCAGCCTGTTAT
>Ga0310345_10004751_pt1 | contig 12252 bp, 9 predicted proteins | sample HC15DNA20500_MG_FD_204667 | JGI IMG/M metagenome (GOLD analysis project Ga0310345, IMG submission 204667) | Marine microbial communities from station ALOHA, North Pacific Subtropical Gyre - HC15-DNA-20-500_MG | ecosystem: Environmental > Aquatic > Marine > Oceanic | place: Pacific Ocean: North...
GCCGTTAATGCCGTGTGGTTCATGGCACAAATGACCGTTCAGTAGGATACTCAGGGTGGTGGCGCTAACGGCTGGCAGCCGTGGTCGTGTTGTTCATGGCATCGGTGGCACGAATAACCAGGGTGTCGAGGGCATCAACGGCTACCGTCACCTCGAACCGCTCGGTACGTGAATCTGGGATCCCGTCAACTGGATAGATGACTTGCCACCGCTCTGTGTCCATGGAGTATTCCACGTGCTGGATCGGGGAATGTGCGTCGGTGACAGAGAACGTTACCGTGGCGCTGTCTCCATCCTGAGCTAGTGGTTGGAGTTCGATGGACGGCGGTGAGTTGTCGATGTCAAAGGGTGTGCTGTCGAGCCACCCATGGAGCGCCAGCCCAGGTGAATTAGACAATTCGTCAGACACTTCAATTCGAACCATGTAGGTGCCGTCTGGGGCTGACGTAGTATCCCAGGCGAAGATCGTATCAGGCCTATCTCTCGTTAGCGCTCTCCACGTCGCGTCTGGTTCTGCTCGATACAGGACGTTGAACTGTAACTCGTCCTCATTCTGGTCGTGGGCTGTCCAGACAAAAGTCTGTAGTCCCTTGCGATAAACCATACGACCGAGTGTTAACGGTTGCGGGTTACTGTCAGTGGCTTCGTTAGGCTGGCCTTGGTTGCGGATGGTTTCTGGGAGACCCGCGATCGGCGGGTCCCCGGTTGAGAATGCTTGTTGAAAGACGTCGCCTGGTTTATGCACCGTAATATTTGTAACCTCTGGTCTGAGATTACGTGGGAGGTAAGCTGTTGTTACGGAGAGTAATGCTGGAATGGCACGCTCACCACGTAGTACCGCGCGCCATTGCAGGTAACGTGCCTTAGGACTCGTGATCGGCGTCCCGTCTGGATCGCGATACGCCTCTGACCACGGGCTCCAGGTATCACTCGGCGTAGCGGTATTTCCAGAGCGAGTGAAGAGTTCCACACTGCTATCATCAGGCGTGGATGCCTGCCACCGGATAGTGCCCCAGGTTGCGATGGTTGCCGCATCGCGTACCTCAGACCGATAGATTCCTTCTGCAGTGTGCGTGGCGGTTAATCGGTAGAGCTTACCTGGGTTTGCGGTTGCGTAGTACAGAAGGCCATCTGGACCTGTAGCCAAGCTCGTGACCTGCTGAACGGGCGCGCGGGTAAAGAGCACTGTTGTTTGTGGGTTCTGCGTAACACGGAAAATCTTACCAGCATTGCCGGTACCGATGATTAGGCCACCCTGATCGTCTAGTGCGACATCGTACGGGGAATCCTGGTCTGAATCCCAGGCGAGGTCCCAAGTTCCGTCAGGCGTGATCCGGTAAACAGCTCCTGTCGTTCCGGTCGCGCGCGTGGTGGATGGTCCAGGCTGTACCGTGCCTGAGGTGTTGCTTGTTGTGACTACAGCAGTTACCTGCGTCGTTACCGAGACGCTTGGCGTGGGCGCAGTTGCGGGACTACCAGGGTTAGCCGAACCACTTGCCGCAACGGCGTAGATTGTACCGTCATCTGCGACACGCAAAGATGTGATCTCATCGTAGTTTGAGTCGAGCAACACAAACGCCCGGCCGGTAGGATCTATGCGAAATACTTGACCAGGGCTTCCGGTTCCGGCAATTAGGTTTCCGGCACTATCGAAGGCGAGTGACAGGACGTGGGTTACCTCAGGGTCATAAAAGAGTTCGACTGCACCGCTCGCGTCCACACGATAAATCCGACCAGGATCGCCGGTTGCAACGAACACTCGCCCGTCGGTAGCTACTGCGATTGCCCAGATATATGGCTCGTCTGGATCGAGGAACGGAGTCGAAGTGCCATCGGGCCCAATACGCATGACCTGACCATTTGGTGATGTGCCGACATAGATAGCTCCCGCTGGGCCAGGAGCAACAGCGTGCACATCGAGCTCCTCGGATTCGAAGACCGTCGTTGCGGTGCCATCAGGTTCGACTCGAACTACTCGGCCGTCAGTCCCGCTTCCTAGTAAGAGTGCGTCGTCTGCAGTAACGAGCGTCCAGAGGAACGGCTCGGTCGTCTCGTAAATCGTGTCGGTTTGTGGTCCCAATAGGAGCTGTCCATCGGCGTCAATAGAGATATTTTCGACGTGACCCCGAAGGAATTCTGCCTGTGTTCCGACACGCCAGAACGTGGGGGAGGCGGCCTCGGTCGTCGCAAGAGCTATAACAACGACGGTTGTTACAAGGAAGCGTGAACGCGGGTCTAGTCCGGCCGTCATCCGCCCTCGACATTAATGTTGAGAAGGCGCGAGCCGGTGATCAAATAGTCGCTTGGGATCTCCCACTCACCGATCGTGGCCTGTCGGAGGCGGATGAGATTTCCCGAAGCAGCATCGCCCTCGAAAATCGAAAGTACCGATGCTGGCAGTGCTGGTAGTGTCTCACCGCGCACAACGGCTCCGTCACTTGGTGTCATCAGTTTGACGTAGAGTCGATCATTACGGGGGATCGTGTTCAGTGCACGAATCATCTGGTCCAAAGTTTTTGCCTGGCGAACCTGACGCCCTTGTTGCGTTTCACGCTGGATAAGTTGGACTGCGTCTGACACTAACACCTGGAGTGGCCCCGTTACGTGCGGCGGCAGCTTGAGCATTACTGTTTCGACTATCTTAGCGCCGCGGTAGCTTCGCGAAAGAACTTTGAGTGGGATCGTTTCGCCGGCACGCGGGCGTGCGGTGTCGATCCATACGCGCTCCAAGGTTGCCGTGCGCGGTTCTTCGTACGACGTAATATTGATCTCGATCCCATCAAAAGTGATAGGTTCGAATACGTTGTCGAGCAGTGAAGTTAGTGGCACTGCAATCGATGCGGATGCAGTGATTCCGGCCGTTGGTCCGGTGTATATGTTGTGGAATGTGACGTCGGTGTTTCCACGTAGTCTGGCTCGGCCATCGATCACATAGGTGCTCGCACCGAATTCACCCGTCCAGGAAAAGAACGTGTTTAGAAGACTCGTATACGCGAGTAATGGCGTGAAGATGGCGTCTTCAACAATTTCAAAGTCAAACCGTTGCTCAAGATTCCGGTCTCCTGCCAGAAGTGTGACGGTGACTGGAATTAGTTCTGGACCTATGCCGAGGCTACCGTAGATCCCTGTCGCTCGATCTTGATCGATTGTCCCGAGCACGTCGCCGATCGCCGCGATCTTAGATGAGATCGCGAGGCTTGGTAGTAGCGTTGTGATATGCGCACGCGTCATAGGAAACCGCGTTAGGCCAAGGTTGTAGAATGGGTGCCCGAAAGCGTAGACACGGTTGTCCTCGACCATCGTGACCGTGCCGGTACCCGCCATCGTGAGGTCCCCGCGAATCAGGCTAACTCCGACTGCATCACCTGGTTGAAGTGGTGTGTCGTCGTCGGCAGTCTGGGTCGATCGAGTGGTAGCGGAACCACCGACAGTAGTGACGAAACCGGCCGAATCGAACGAAGACGCCCAGAGTTCGTGGATCTCTGGAACGAAACCGGTTAGGACGAGTGGTGTGGCGATCGGCCGCAGTAATGTACCTAGACGTCCTGCTTCGAGGATTGGGACCCCGTCGGACGCTATGTCAATAGGGTGATTGGCAAACGGTTGGGCCCTTTCGAATGCCCGGCGTACGACCTGGAACAGTCCATCACGGGTAGGTGTGAGTGGAAGCGGCACAGGTCGCCGTCGAGCTGAGCGAATCGGGGTTTCGTCGGTGGCCACCATTTCCTCAATAGGGGTAATGCCGGCGATTGCGTCTTTCGAGAAGGAACCCAGTGAATAGGACACTGCTCCAATGAGGCGATCGTCGATGTAAACCGGACTACCGCTCATGCCTTGAATAACGCCTGTTTCAGCGAGCGGACCGCCCTTTAGGCGTGCGATGATGAGGCTTCTTCTTGGGCCTCTTGCATTGGCTAGGACACCGAGAACGTCGACCTGAAATGCCTCGCGCGTCGTACCTTCGAATACAGTGAAGCCGGTACCGGTCATCCCGGCATGGATTTCGGCTACGGGCATGCGCGGGGTGGCGGCTGGGAGTGTGACCAGGTTGAAGGCTACGCAGCAAACGCTGCAGAGTAACGCGAAGGCTCTCATTGATGGAAGGATACCGATTTGGTCATATCGGAGGCAATATTTATCGGCCAAGGAGACCTGGTCTTCCGAATACGGTGTCGGCACAGAATTGACAGTTCGGCTCATCCTCTGATAGGGTCGATATTAATTATAATATCGGCGCCGATTGAGAGTTCGTGACTACGTTTTTCGGGGAAATTATGCTGTCAGCTGTTCAGGTTGGGGCCCAGTCGTGCGGGTATTGGTATTGCTCGTTTAGCACACGAACTGGAGGGGCTGCCAGGTAAACCGACACTAACACACGCCATTGCGCGAAAGCCTCTTCAGCCACGCGGTTGAAGAGGCTTTTTTTGTGGTTGGGAGGATGATGCGGGCGGCGTTACTTTGCGCGACAGTGACGGGGCAGACTACAGAGGAACTACGCGCGCAGCGCGATAGGGTAGTTGGTGCCGATCTAGTTGAGCTTCGCCTCGATTACGTTGATCGGCCGGACGTGGTGGGTGCGTTGGCCGATCGTCGGAGTCCGGTCATAGTTACCTGCCGGCCAACCTGGGAGGGGGGACGATTTGATGGACCGGAGGAAGATCGGCGTTTGCTTCTGTCGCAGGCGTTGGAAAGTGGAGCGGAATATGTTGACATCGAATGGCGAGCCGGTTTCGATGATCTTATTCGAAGGCGGCATGGTCGCAACGTGGTGGTGTCAACGCACGATTTTACGGGACTACCGGACGATCTGAACGATCGGTATCGTGCAATGCGCGCGACTGGGGCCGAGGTGGTGAAAGTAGCCGCGGCGGTCGAGAGTCTAGGTGAGGTTCTTACGCTGGCAGCCATTGGCTGTCAGGAGAGACCGGATGAAAAGTGCGTTGTTATAGGAATGGGTATGACTGGGTTGCCGTCACGAGTGCTGGCGGGGCGGTTCGGTTCCTCTTGGACGTACGCAGGAGACGCGGTTGCACCGGGTCAGCTCTCCGTCGATGTGTTACGTGATCAATTTCGGTTTCATGAGATCACGGAAAGTACTGCAGTGTATGGGGTGCTTGGGAAGCCGATCGGCCACTCCCTTTCGCCCGGGATTCACAACGCAGGGTTTGGCGCCGCAGGGATAGATGCCGTCTATCTTCCGTTGGAGGCACGGGATATGGATGATTTCGCGCGGTTCGCTGATGCAGTTGGGATGAGAGGAGTGAGTGTGACGGCCCCATTTAAAGAGGAAATGATGGCCCGCGTCGATCGTATGGATGCGATAGCGCGAAGGGTTGGTGCGGTGAACACCGTTCGATTCGATTCTGACGGATGGTGCGGTATCAATACTGACGTACCAGCGTTCCTTGAGCCGCTGGATGGTCGGATGGCGCTCGGCGGCACACGCGCGACCGTGCTTGGTTCTGGCGGTGCGGCCCGCGCTGTTGCGTTGGCGCTTGTTGAGAAAGGCGTAGCCGTCACTGTGTGCGCGCGAAACGTGGAGCGCGCGGCGGCGGTGGCCAGGACCTTTGGTGCAGTTTCGGAGTCTATGCCGCCAACGCCTGGCTCATGGGATTTACTAGTGAACACAACGCCGGTCGGAACTTTTCCAGACGTTGATGTTACTCCCATTCCGGGAGCAACATTCGATGGAAACTTGGTCTATGACTTGGTCTACAACCCGCGAACGACATTATTGATGGCGGAAGCGACTGCGTCAGGATGTGACACGATCGGGGGCCTTGACATGCTAGTTGCTCAAGCAGAACGGCAGTTCGAATGGTGGACTGGTCGGCTCCCACCAGTAGGTTTGTACGGAAAAGTGGCTGCGCGTGGTTTATCAACCAGTGGTTGAAGTGTGATGTCGTACCTAGAAGGGTAAAGCAGTAGCTTAGTGAATCGAAGAGGCGAGTATAAAACAGAGATGTAGCGGACGGAAGCAACCCAGGCTGACCGCACGTACGGTTGAGTGCAACGAAAGTTTTGTGAGGTGAGAGGTATAGAGGCATAGGTATCCCGAACGAGTAATTGTGATGGAGACGAAGACTGACACTACGTATGAGCAGTTTGCCGAATTGGCAACCCGAGGAACGTTCGTGCCAGTGTGCCGTGAAGTCATGGCTGATCTATTAACGCCGGTGTCGGCGTTCTTGAAGATTGCCGAAAATGCTGACAATGCGTTCTTACTCGAGAGTGTAGAGGGCGGTGAACGGATCGCGCGATATTCCTTTCTTGGTAAAGATCCCTTTCTTATATTGCGCTCTCGCCAAGGAACTACCTTCGTTGAGCGATTTGGTCAGAGCGAACAGCGGTCTGAGTCATTTTTGACTATGCTGCGTGAACTCATGGCGAAATATCGGTCACCTTGCGTTCGTGGGTTACCTAGACTCACGGGGGGTGCGGTCGGATATTTTGGCTACGACGCAGCGACCTGGTTTGAACCAACGTTGGAGCGTGCGTGGGACGCGCACTCGAAATTGTCCAACGCGGATGACGATGCCTGCTTCATGCTATTCGACACGGTCCTGGCGTTCGATCACGTCAAACACCGTATTTTGATCATCGCGAATGCTCAAATTGAGGATGGGTGCGACCTTGAAGCGCGCTACGAATTGGCGCAGGCGAAGATCCGTTTTCTCGAAGGGGAGTTGCAGCGCCATTTGTCGGAAACGAGTTCGGATTCCGTAGCTGAACTTGCTGTCAGGTCAAACACGACTCAAGGTGATTTCGAGCAGGCCGTTCGACGGGCGAAACAATACATCAAGGATGGGGACATCTTTCAGGTAGTACTGTCACAACGGTTTGAAACTGAGTCGGTCGCCGATCCTTTCACGGTATATCGGGCGCTGCGCTATGTGAACCCATCGCCATATATGTATTTCATTCGTATGGGTAAGGTGTCGCTCGTAGGGTCGTCACCAGAGATGCTGGTGAGGGTTGAAGGGCGCCGAGTGGAAACTCATCCGATTGCCGGTACGAGACCGCGTGGTGTGACGGACCACGACGACCAAGAGTTAGCAAAGGAGCTGATACGAAACGAGAAGGAGTGTGCGGAGCACGTGATGTTGGTGGATCTTGGGCGAAACGATCTTGGCCGAGTTTGCGAGTTTGGGTCTGTTCACGTTGCCGAGTTTATGGGACTTGAACGCTACTCCCACGTGATGCATCTCGTGTCGCGTGTTGAGGGTCAACTGACTAATGAAAATGATCGACTCGATGCCCTCGTGGCTTGTTTTCCCGCAGGCACGGTAGCAGGTGCACCAAAGATTCGCGCGATGGAGATCATTGCCGAGCTTGAGCCTACAAGGCGGGGTGTTTACGCGGGAGCGATTGGTTATCTCGATTTCTCAGGTCATCTTGATTGTTGTATCACGATTCGGACGATCGTAATTCAAAACGGACTGGCGTACGTCCAGGCCGGCGCCGGAATTGTGGCCGATTCCGACCCGACGGCTGAATATAGGGAAACATGTGATAAAGCCTCGGCACTTATCCGGGCACTTGAGATGGCACAACGTAGATAAGATGTCTGGACAACTTGGTAATCATAGGTAGCGTGAGTATGGTGCTGGTTATCGACAACTACGATTCGTTTACTTATAACCTCGTACAGTACCTCGGGGAGATTGGTTGTGAGATTAAGGTGAAACGAAATAACGCTGTCACGGTCGATGAGGTCGACCGCATGATGCCGTCGCAAATTGTTATTTCACCTGGTCCAGGACGACCGGAGCAGGCTGGGATCAGTGTTGCTCTGATCCGTAGTTGCGCTGGGCGAATTCCAATATTGGGAGTTTGTCTTGGGCACCAGGCGATTGGAACTGCATTTGGGGGAACAATCGTAGCCGCGCCGTCGCTTGTGCACGGTAAGACATCGACAATTGAACACGACGGTCTCGGTGTGTTTACCGGAATTCCCCAGCGGTTCATGGCAGGACGCTATCACTCTCTCGTGTTGAGCTCAGACCTTGTGCCCGGAGAACTCGAAGTGGCGGCGACGGCGGTCGAGGATGGATCGATTATGGCAGTTCGGCATCGGCAATGGCCGGTGCATGGTGTGCAGTTTCATCCAGAATCGGTATTGACTGATGAGGGACGTCAAATCTTAACGAATTTTATTGAGCGCTAAGGGTCATGTTTCAAGAGGTAATAGACAAGTTGTATCGGCGACAGGATCTTACCGTGGCTGAGGCCGAGGCCACTATGAGGGAGGTAATGGAGGGTCGGGCAACACCTGCACAGATTGCAGGAGTGCTTGTCGGTTTGGCAATGAAGGGTGAGCGCCCGAGTGAAATAGTTGGCCTTGCGCGCACCATGCGGGCACATGCGGTCAAGACTTCGAGACTATTTGATGACACGTTTGATACCTGTGGTACGGGTGGTGATGGGTCGCATACGTTCAACGTGTCATCCCTGGCTGCTATCGTGCTGGCAGCGTGCGGTGTCCGTGTGGCAAAGCATGGCAACCGATCAGTGTCTAGCAAATGCGGTAGCGCGGATCTCTTTGAGGCCTTAGGAGTCGCTGTAACTGCATCGCCGACCGTGGTTGAACATTGTTTACAGGAGGTAGGGATCGCATTCTTTTTTGCGCCGACCTTTCATCCGTCGATGCGGCATGCTGCGCCAACACGCAGAGAACTTGGTGTCCGCACCGCGTTTAATCTTCTTGGTCCGCTGACAAATCCAGCCGGATCTAAACGCCAGGTTGTCGGAGTGCCGAGACCGGACCTGACTGACCTGATAGCTCGCGTGCTTGGTCTATTGGGATCCGAATGTGCCTGGGTTGTCCATGGGGCCGATGGACTAGATGAAATATCTACGACGGGCCCTACAAAAGTTTCTGAGGTTCGAGGCAACACCTTAACGACGTTCTATTTGCATCCTTCTGAATTTGGTCTTAGGGCGTCTGAACTTACGTCATTACAAGTCGAGGGTTTGGACGATAGCGTCGAGATTGCTCATGAGGTTCTAAACGGACACCACGGGCCGGCGCGTGAGTTCGTGCTAGCCAACACGGCGGCAGGTTTAGTAGTTGCTGGGCGTGTTCCGTCTTTGCGCTCCGGGATGGAGCAGGCTGCGGAAGCGATCGACAGTGGGCGTGCATCGGTCGTACTTGAGAGGATGGTTGCCAATTCGCAAGGTTGAATTGAGGCTGCGGTAATACGGATTATGGAACAGGCAGCACACGCGAGATGAATGTTACTGATAGTCGACCGGATCTCCTTAACACTATCGTCGAGGCGACGCGCCGGGCAGTTTCTGATAGGTGTGCGTCGAGAACGGTAGCTGCGGTAGAACGGATGGCAGCCGGGCGGTCGCCGCGTGGCGAAGGCTTCCGGGAAGCCTTGCGGGATGAGACGCGGTATAACGTTATCGCGGAGTGCAAGTATAGGTCTCCAGCCAGGGGTGTGCTGCGTAAGGAATATCGACCGGTGGGACTGGCCAAAGCCTACGCTAAAGCTGGTGCTGCAGCAGTTTCAGTACTTACCGAACCAGCATTCTTTGGTGGGTCACTTGAGCACCTCAAATCAATTCGTGCGGCGGTCGGGGTGCCTTTACTACGTAAAGACTTTGTTGTCACGGAATACCAACTTCTCGAGGCGTGCGCAGCGGGCGCCGATGCTGTGCTGCTTATTGCCTCAATACTCGTTGATTCGGAGTTGCGCAATTTCTTGGCGACGGCCGACGATCTTGAGTTAGCGACGCTTGTGGAGGTCCATGACCGGAGCGAGCTAGATCGAGCCCTGGCGGCCGGAGCCAAGGTGGTTGGAGTAAATAATCGGAATCTGCGGTCACTTGCGGTTAATCTCGAAATATCGCACAAGCTCGTGGGGATGATACCAGAGGACGTAATCGCAGTGTCAGAGAGTGGACTACGTGTGCCGGCCGATCTTAAAGAATTGCGTCAGGCGGGCTATCAAGCATTCCTCATCGGTGAATCGCTAATGACGCAGTCTGATCCTGGAGCTGCGTTGGGGAAACTGCTCGCGGAGACGGATCTGATTTTATTGGGTTCGCACGGGTCCGGATGAACAGGAAACAGCAATGGTGAGGGTTAAGATTTGCGGGATCACACGGGCAGCCGATGCGTGCCTTGCTGCAGAGCTTGGTGCCGCGGCGGTGGGATTTGTCTTTTGGCCGCAGAGTCCCCGGTTCGTCAATCCCGCGGATGCGATGGTAATCGCTGGTCAATTACCAGAGCGTGTAGCTTCAATCGGTGTATTCGTTGACCCGCCACGAGACGAACTGTGTCGGGTCGCAGAGTTGGTGGGACTTTCGGCGGTGCAGCTTCATGGTAGCGAGTCACTTGAGTTTTCTCTTGGACTACCGTATCCAGTTGTAAAGGCGGTTGGAGTCAGAGACTCTTTGAGCATCGACGAGATCCTCGCTCTTCCGGAAGAATTGAAGGTGCTGCTTGATGCAGACGATCCAATTTATCGTGGCGGTACCGGCCGCACTATTGATTGGTCGGTAGCGGCGCAGGTATCCAGTGAACGGGAGGTGTTTCTATCGGGAGGGCTTACCCCCGATAACGTGAGCGAGGCAATTCGGATCGTGCAGCCGTACGGTGTCGATGTGTCTTCAGGTGTGGAGTCCGCACCGGGTCAAAAAGATCCGGATCGGTTGCGGGCATTTTTCGCGCAGGTAGCCGGAAACGAGAACGGAGCAGACATCCATGGCGGGCTCTGATACGGACATAAACGTTTCACTGTTCGGGCGCCGAGATCCAGATAGCCGAGGTTATTTCGGCGCCTACGGTGGGCGTTATGTTCCTGAAACGCTAGTTGCTCCAGTCGAGCAATTGGAAACTGCATATCAGGAAGCGCGGGAGGATCGCACATTTACTGATGAACTGGCAACGTTGCTACGGCACTACGTGGGTCGTCCGACGCCAATATGTGAAGCTATTCGAATCGCAGCGACATTGGTGGATGAGGGTGACAAACGGGATGTCGCCCGAATCTTCCTGAAGAGGGAAGACTTGGCACACACTGGAGCTCACAAAATTAACAATGCTCTTGGTCAGGCGTTGTTGGCAGTACGGATGGGGAAACGGCGAGTGGTTGCAGAGACTGGGGCTGGGCAGCATGGTGTAGCGACTGCAACGGCGTGTGCGTTACTTGACCTGAAGTGTGAGATCTACATGGGGACCGAGGATATGCAGCGGCAGGCTCTCAATGTCTACCGAATGCGGCTCCTTGGGGCATCGGTAACCGGTGTTGATGCTGGCAGCCGGACACTCAAGGATGCTATTAACGAGGCGATGCGTGATTGGGTCACAAATGTTCACGATACCTACTATTTGCTCGGTTCGGTGCTAGGTCCGCATCCGTACCCACTGATGGTACGTGAGTTTCAGTCGGTAATAGGATACGAAGCGCGCGGGCAGTTCGTCGATCTGGTTGGGCACCTTCCTGATGCGGTCGTGGCGTGCGTGGGTGGTGGGAGCAACGCGCTAGGGATTTTCGACGGCTTTGTCGATGATCTGGGAGTACGGTTGATTGGCGTCGAGGCTGGTGGTTCAGGGATCGTGGCGGGGTGCCACGCTGCTCGGTTCGCCGGTGGAACGGCCGGCGTGTTACAGGGAACGCGTAGCTACGTGTTGCAAGACGCTGACGGTAACATCGAGTCGACCCATTCTATATCCGCTGGACTCGACTATGCGGCAGTGGGGCCTGAGCATGCATGGCTTCGAGATCTCGGCCGGTCTGAATACACATGGGTCTCCGATGCGGAGGCGCTCTCTGCCTTTCGGATGCTTGGTCGGAGGGAAGGTATTCTGCCGGCGCTCGAATCAGCGCACGCGGTCGCATATGCGTGTAAGTTGGCCACGGAACTTGGGTCGAACCGTACGATTCTAGTCAACCTGTCCGGACGGGGCGATAAGGACGTCGAGGCGATTAAGGATCGTGATGAGGGGTAGCAGCTAGTGGTGAAAGGTCTTCACATGAGCAGGGATTCCTGTAGCCGTTATTGGCTTTTTTCACAGACTACTCGACAGTCCGCGCTCTGTTCTGGGTGCAATGCTGGCCTTTCATAAAGGAATACGAAGTGTCACGGCTTGATGGGATATTCGCACGATTACGGTCAGACGGGCGCACCGGTTTAGTGACGTTCACGACGGCCGGTGATCCGGATCTGAAGAGGTCAGCTGAGATCTTAGAGAGTCTCGACCGAGCTGGGGCCGACGTGCTGGAGGTGGGCGTTCCCTTC
>Ga0310345_10004752_pt1 | contig 12251 bp, 14 predicted proteins | sample HC15DNA20500_MG_FD_204667 | JGI IMG/M metagenome (GOLD analysis project Ga0310345, IMG submission 204667) | Marine microbial communities from station ALOHA, North Pacific Subtropical Gyre - HC15-DNA-20-500_MG | ecosystem: Environmental > Aquatic > Marine > Oceanic | place: Pacific Ocean: North...
TCCACACGAGTGCCGGAGGTCCGGCGCAGTTGATCTGGATCGGGTCGAGCCGTTTCATCCCAGCGGACAGTGGGCGGCTGCCCCTCATCCGCATCATGCCCGACAGTTTCGGCGAGGGGCGCCCCATTTCGTTCCTCACTCTCGGCCCCGCCGCGCGGGTGCTCCAGACGCCGCCCCACCTGCGGGCCGCGGCGGAGGGCAGCCGCCTGCTCACCCCGCTGCGCGAATTCGTGGATGGGGTTAATGTGATCGAGGTCACCCCGCCAACCCCGGTGCGCCTGTTTCACATCTGCCTGTCGCGCCATGCGGTGATCAAGGCAGGCGGGCTAGAGATGGAGACCTTTCATCCCGGCGTTCAAGCGCTGCGCGAGGTGGCACCCGACCTGCGGGATCGCTTTCTATCCATGTTTCCGCAGATCGCGCATGGGCGGGATTTCGGCCCCCTCGCCCATCCCCGCGCGCCTGAAGCGGCAGAAGACCGCGCCGACAGCTGAACTCAAGGCGCGGTCGACAGCCGCGCTTCCAACACGTCGAAGGGCACGCCGGGCTCATCCTTGGCCCCGCGGATCACGAGGCTGGTCTTCACGCTTTCCACATTGGGCGTGGTCAGCAATTGCCCGGTCAGGAAGCTTTGAAAGCTCGACAAATCCGGTGCCACGCATTTCAGGATGAAATCGACTTCCCCGTTGAGCATATGGCACTCGCGCACCAGCGGCCAACCACGGCATTTCTCTTCAAACGCGCTCAGATCAGCCTCGGCCTGACTGGCCAGCCCGACCATTGCGAAGACCTGCACCTCAAAACCCAGTTCACGCGCATCGACATCCGCATGATAGCCTTTGATATAGCCCTGCTCTTCCAAGGTGCGCACGCGGCGCAAACAGGGCGGTGCAGAGATCCCGACGCGTTTGGCCAGTTCGACATTCGTCATCCGGCCATCAGATTGCAACTCGGCCAAGATCATCCGGTCTATCGGATCAAGTCGTGTACCCGCCATAACATCCTCAGTGAATTTTCGATTCTTATAGCAGCCTGCGTGGTGCGCGCAATAAAGTTTCACACAAGCGCAATATTCTTTATCACGGCCCTTGAGGCCAGCCGCCCGTCTGTTCACGCAAGCGTAATGACGGGGCGGTGACGGCAGGGGTTTAACGGCTTCGCGGCTATCGCTATATGAGGCGGGCAATATCAATGACAGCCCGGGGGCGCCAGATGGCCGAGACACGTAAAACCAAGGTACTGATCATCGGCTCCGGCCCTGCGGGCTATACCGCCGGGGTCTACGCAAGCCGCGCCATGCTGGAGCCGATCCTCGTGCAGGGGATCGAGCCGGGCGGCCAGCTGACCACCACCACCGAGGTTGAGAACTGGCCCGGCGACAGCGAGGTTCAGGGCCCCGACCTGATGATCCGTATGCAGGACCATGCCAAGGCCATGGGGACTGAAATCATCGGCGACATCATTACCGATCTTGATCTGTCCAGCCGTCCGTTCCATGCCAAGGGCGACAGCGGCACGACTTACGTCGCAGATTCCGTGATCCTCGCCACCGGCGCCCGCGCGAAATGGCTGGGGCTGGAGAGCGAAGAGAAGTTCAAGGGCTTCGGCGTCTCGGCCTGCGCTACCTGCGATGGGTTCTTCTACCGCGGTCAGGAGATCGTGGTCATTGGCGGCGGCAACACCGCCGTGGAAGAGGCGCTGTTCCTCACCAACTTCGCCTCCAAGGTCACGCTGATCCACCGCCGCGATGAGCTGCGCGCCGAGAAGATCCTGATCGACCGGCTGATGAAAAACCCCAAGATCGAGCCGCTGTGGTTCCATGAGTTGCATGAGGTCTACGGCACCGACAACCCGCTCGGCGTCGAAGGCGTGAAGGTCAAACACACCGAAACCGGCGAGATCACCGACATTCCCGCCAAGGGCGTCTTTGTCGCCATCGGCCATGCGCCTGCCAACGAGTTGGTCAAAGATACGCTGGAAACCCACATGGGCGGCTATGTCGTGACCAAGCCCGACAGCACCGAGACCTCGATCCCCGGTGTCTTTGCCGCCGGTGACCTGACCGACCACAAGTACCGCCAAGCGGTCACCAGCGCCGGCATGGGTTGCATGGCCGCACTTGAGGCCGAGCGCTTCCTTGCCGAAGTGGGCGATGACGAGGGCAAAGATACCTCCCTCCCGCTGGGCTACGGGGCCGAGGTGAAGGAAGACGTTTAAGTCAGACGAAGGCGCGGCGGAGATAATTCTGGTTTCCGCCGCCCCTCAGCACCCGAATTGCAGGCTACCCTCGGATCATGGGATTTCGGCCTTTAACGGGGTGACACCCCTTAGTTCTATAGACTTTTCACATCTTTTGCAGCTATGGCAGCCGGGACCGAAGCCGCCTGTTCCCTGAAGAAAAGTGATAGTCATGATGCCCAGCAACCTCACGCCGATCCCCGAACTCTACGTCTCTTACGAGTCGTCGCAAAAGCTGAAGGTGGAGGCGGGCAATCTGGTGAGCCTCGACCTCACCCCGCGCCAGATCTGCGATCTGGAACTCTTGATGAACGGCGGCTTCAACCCGCTGAAAGGGTTCTTGGGCGAAGAGGACTACGACAGCGTGGTCGAGAACATGCGGCTGGCCGATGGCACGCTTTGGCCGATGCCGATCAACCTCGACGTAAGCGAGGAATTCGCCGAGAAGCTCGAACTGGGCCAGGACATCGCCCTGCGCGACCAAGAAGGCGTGATCCTCGCCACCATGACGGTGACCGACCGCTGGACCCCGAACAAGGCACGCGAAGCCGAGAAGGTCTTCGGCGCCGATGACGACGCCCATCCGGCGGTGAACTACCTGCACAATCAGGCCGGCAAGATCTACCTTGGCGGGCCGGTGACCGGCATCCAGCAGCCGGTGCACTACGATTTCCGCGGCCGCCGCGACACGCCGAACGAGCTGCGCGCCTATTTCCGCAAGCTGGGCTGGCGCCGTGTCGTCGCCTTCCAGACCCGCAACCCGCTGCACCGCGCGCATCAGGAGCTGACCTTCCGCGCCGCCCGCGAGGCGCAGGCCAACCTGCTGATCCACCCCGTTGTCGGCATGACCAAACCCGGCGACGTGGATCACTTCACCCGCGTGCGCTGCTATGAGGCGGTGCTCGACAAGTACCCTGCCGCTACCACCTCCATGTCGCTCTTGAACCTCGCCATGCGCATGGCTGGCCCGCGCGAGGCCGTCTGGCACGGGCTCATTCGCAAGAACCACGGCTGCACCCATTTCATCGTTGGCCGCGACCACGCTGGCCCCGGCAAGAACTCCGCCGGGGAGGATTTCTATGGCCCCTATGACGCGCAGGAATTGTTCCGCGCGCATCAGGAGGAGATGGGCATCGAGATGGTCGATTTCAAACATATGGTCTGGGTGCAGGAACGCGCGCAATATGAGGCCATGGATGAGATCGAGGACAAAGACAGCGTCACCATCCTGAACATCTCGGGCACCGAGCTGCGCCGCCGCCTGCGCGAAGGGCTGGAGATCCCTGAGTGGTTCTCCTTCCCCGAGGTCGTCAAGGAGTTGCGCCGCACCTCCCCGCCGCGCTCGAAGCAGGGGTTCACCGTCTTTTTCACCGGCTTCTCCGGTTCGGGCAAATCCACCATCGCCAACGCACTGATGGTCAAGCTGATGGAGATGGGCGGCCGCCCGGTGACGCTGCTCGATGGTGACATCGTGCGGAAAAACCTCAGTTCTGAGTTGGGCTTCTCGAAAGAGCACCGCGACCTGAACATCCGCCGCATCGGCTATGTCGCCTCTGAGATCACCAAGAACGGCGGCATCGCCATCTGCGCACCGATTGCGCCCTATGCCGCCACCCGCCGTGCGGTGCGCGAGGATGTGGAAAACTTCGGTGCCTTCGTCGAGGTGCATGTCGCAACCTCCATCGAGGAATGCGAACGCCGTGACCGCAAAGGGCTCTACAAGCTGGCGCGGGAGGGCAAGATCAAGGAGTTCACCGGTATTTCCGACCCCTACGATGTGCCGCAGAACGCCGAACTGGTGCTGGAGACCGAGAATGTCGAGGTCGACAACTGCGCGCATCAGGTGTTGCTGAAGCTCGAAAACATGGGGCTGATCGCGGGGTAAGCCGATCAGTCTCTGCCAAGAACAACGCAGCCCCTCGGGGCTGCGTTTTGCGTTTGGGGTCAGGCCACCTCGGGCATGAAGACTTGGCCCGACATCACCACACGCCCCTGCCCCGCCACGCGGACACCGGTGATCGCATTGCGCGGGCCGAGTACTTCGACCTCCGCCCGTCCGGGGCGGCCCATGAGGTGACCTTGTTCGGCCACGAAATTCGGGCTCTCGAACAATCCACGCGCCCAGAGATAGGCCGCCATGGCACCCGTCGCCGAACCGGTGAAAGGGTCTTCGGCGGGGCTGGGCGGGGCCAGCAGCAGCCGCGCATAGGTATTGCCCGCAGCGGCCGCGCCTTCGAGGGTGACCCAGAAGGGCTCCATCATATCGCTGCCCTGCCCCAGATGGGCGTTATAGGCCGCGAGCGCCTCGGGGTTAAGCTTCAGCCTTTCCAAAGCAGCGCGACTGCGCAAAACGGTGATACAGAACGGCAGCCCGGTAGAAACTACCTGCGGCGGGGCGATGATATCCTCGGGGGCCACCCCGCCCACCTTGGCGACGAGATCGGCAGGCACTTCTTCCCCGAAGACCGGCGCGATCTGGGTCATGGCGATTTGGGAGCCGCGCACCTCGACCTCGACGATCCCTGCGCCAGTCTCCAACCGCAGCGGCCCTTCGCCGATCAACCCGCGATGGCGCAGCGCTGCGACGGTGGCGATGGTGGGATGGCCCGCGAAGGGTATCTCACGACTGGCGAGGTAGTATTTCACCCTGAAATCCGCGACCTCCGACGGGCCGGTAAAGGTGCATTCCACGAGGGATGTTTCGCGCACATAGGCCATGCATAGCTCATCCGGCAGCCCTGCCCCGCCATGCACCACGGCGCAGCCATTGCCGCCGAAGACTTGGTCGGTAAAGGCGTCTACCCAGTCGAAATCGAAATCCATAAGACCGCTCCCAATAAAAAAGGCCGCAGCGGACTGCGGCCTTGCATCGGGCTTAGCGTATCGTCGTGCCGGGCGGCGTCAATGCACCATCACTGGCCGGTAGTCATGCTCTCGCGCCAATGAGAAGGCGAGTTTCTGATCGCCGACCAGCGCCAGCTGCTGCCCTTCGGCATCATGAACGGCATAGAGAAGCTCAAGCCCCTCGGCTTGATCGCGCACCTCGCGCGGCAGATCGGCGACAGCGATTGTTTTGACATAGACCATACGGTCGTTTCCGTGGGTGATTGCGTCTTGCATGATGTTACCCCTTCTTGATCTTGATGGTTTGAACCACCGTTTCAGGCTTGGCGCGGGTCAGGTCGACATGCAGCAGACCATTCTCCATAACCGCTTCGCCCACATCGACCCCATCGGCCAGTACGAACGAGCGTTGGAATTGACGCGCGGCGATTCCACGGTGCAGAAACACCCGGTCTTCGCCATCGTCGGACTGACGCCCACGGATCACGAGCTGTCTATCCTCAACGGTTATCGACAGATCCTGTTCCGAAAAACCCGCCACCGCCAGCGTGATGCGATAGCTGTAGTCCGAGGTTTGTTCGATGTTGAACGGCGGATAACCTTCGTTTCCGGCCTTGGCGCTGCGTTCGAGCACCCGTTCCAATTGTTCAAACCCGAGCATATGCGGGTAAGAGGCAAGCGTTAATTTCGTCATGCGACACGTCCTTATCAGGTCAAGCGACAGTGTTTCACAGGCCCCGCAACCGGCAGCCCGTTGCATTGAATATGGGGGGGCTTGGGCAAGGGCGCAAGGGCTATGCCAAATGATCTCAACCGCTTATATTCAAGGTTCAGATGCCCAACGGAATCACCTGCCCATGAATGCCCCTACCGATCTGTCGATGAAAACGGACGAAGTGCTGCGTGTCGAGCTTGAGGTCTTTCGACGGGAACATCGCGATTTGGATGACGCCATCCATGCGCTGGTCGAACGCGGCACCGGGGATCAACTGACCCTGCAACGGCTCAAGAAACGCAAACTGCGCCTCAAGGATTTGATCGCCCAGATCGAAGACCGGCTGACGCCCGATATCATCGCCTGACCCATTATCCCCATGACCCGCGGCAATCGGCGTTGCCAGATGGGCCGTGATGGGTATAGTGCGCGCTCTGATCCACCAAGAGAAGGCCCGCAGCAATGACCACGCCCCCGGTTGGCATCATCATGGGGTCCCAGTCCGACTGGGCCACCATGCGCGAAGCAGCAACCCTGCTGGACGAGCTTAACATCCCCTTCGAGGCGCGCATCGTTTCGGCCCATCGCACCCCGGACCGGCTCTGGGACTATGGCAAGACGGCGGTGGACCGAGGTTTGCAAGTCATCATCGCGGGCGCAGGCGGGGCGGCGCATTTGCCGGGCATGACGGCCTCCAAAACCCGGGTGCCGGTGATCGGCGTGCCGGTGCAGACCAAGGCGCTGTCGGGTGTGGATTCGCTCTATTCCATTCTGCAAATGCCGCGCGGTTTCCCGGTCGCGACCATGGCCATCGGTGCCGCAGGCGCGGCCAATGCCGCCCTGATGGCTGCGGGCATCCTTGCGCTGCAAGACCCGGAATTGGCCAAGCGGCTGGACGATTGGCGCGATGCGCTCAGCGCTTCGATCCCCGAGGTGCCGCATGACTGACCCCCTGCAAACCGGCGCCACCATCGGCATTCTGGGCGGCGGCCAATTGGGCCGCATGCTTTCTGTCGCCGCTGCACGGCTTGGCTTTCGCACCCATATCTTCGAGCCGGGCGCCAACCCGCCCGCCGCCGATGTGGCCCATGCGGTGACCACCGCCCCCTATGACGACCACAAAGCGCTGGAGGCTTTCGCCCGCGCCTGTGACATCGTCACCTTCGAGTTTGAGAACATCCCCACCGAAGCGCTCGACGTGGTCGAGGCGATCACCCCGCTGCGCCCGGGCCGCGAGGCGCTGCGCATTTCCCAAGACCGGCTGACCGAGAAAACCTTCCTCGGCGATCTTGGCCTGCGCGTGGCCCCTTTCGCCGATGTGACCGACGCCGCCAGCCTCAAGACCGCCGTGGCCCAAATCGGCACGCCCGCGATCCTCAAGACCCGCCGTTTCGGCTATGACGGCAAGGGGCAAGCGCGGCTGAAAGACGATGCCGACCTCGACGCCGCCTGGGCCGAGATGAACGGCGCGCCTTCCGTGCTCGAAGGTTTCGTGAACTTCAGCGCCGAGATCTCAGTCATCGCCGCGCGCAGCGCCACGGGAGAGGTCGCCTGTTTCGACCCTGGTGAGAATGTCCACCGTGACGGCATCCTGCATACCACCACCGTGCCCGCCAAGATTAGCAACGCACAGCGCACCGACGCGGTGCTGCTTGCCGGTCGCGTGCTGAATGCGCTGGATTACGTCGGCGTCATGGGGGTCGAGCTTTTCGTCACGCCGCAGGGGCTGATCGTGAATGAGATCGCCCCGCGGGTGCATAACTCTGGCCATTGGACCCAGAACGGCTGCACCATCGACCAGTTCGAGCAGCATATCCGCGCCGTGGCCGGATGGCCCTTGGGCGATGGGCAGCGCTATGCGGATGTGGTGATGACCAACCTCATCGGCGATGACATGGACCGCGTGCCCGAACTGGCCCGCGCCCGCGACACCGCGTTGCATCTTTACGGCAAGGCCGAGGTCAAACCGGGCCGCAAGATGGGTCATGTAAACCAGATCACCCGCGGCTGAGGTCAGCCGAAGAACCGATCCGCCACCGCGCCGGACATAAAGCTCACCCGCCCCGCCGCGAAAGTGGCGGCGACGCGGCCCGTGGCCTTGTCCAAGACGACGATATCGGCGCGTTTGCCCGGCGCCAGCGTGCCGCGATCCGAAAGCCCCAAGACCTGCGCCGGCCCGGCTGAGACCAGCGCCCAAGCGCCCGCAAGGTCCAGCAATCCGCTCTGCGCCAGCATCAAGGCGGCGCGGCGCGGCGAGGGGTAATGGTAATCCGACGCCAGCGCGTGACAGAGCCCCATGGTGATCAGGTCCAGCGCCGAAAGGTTGCCGTTATGCGACCCGCCGCGCACCACATTGGGCGCGCCCATGATGACCGCATCCCCCGCTCCATGCGCGGCCTCGGCGGCCTCCTGCGTTTCGGGGAATTCCGCCAGCGTCACGCCCCGCGCCCGCCAAAGGGCGCGGCCCTCGGCGGTCTGGTCATCATGGCTGCCCATCTTAACGCCACGCTGCGCCAGTTCCGCGCAAAGCCCGTCCAGCGCCGCGGGCACCTCATCGCGCCGTGCGTGCATCTCCTGCATCTGTGCCAAATGGCTCTCCGGGCTGCGCCCGGCCTTCAGCGCCTGCCCGACCAGCCGTTTCGGGGTCTTGCCCGCCGCCAAACGATCATGCGGCAGGTGATCGTTGAACACCACATAGCCCACGCCCCAATCCGCCATGCGCTGCGGCAGGCTGTCGTAGAGGTCGAGCATATGAGTCTCGAACCGAAGCTGCGGGCGGATGTCGGTGACCAATTCCGGCGCGGTGTCGCGGATGCCACTAAAGACCTGATCTGCGAACGCCAGCCCCCGCAGACCGCCTTCCCAGCTGACGAATTGCGCCAAAACCGCGGTGGTCATGCCATTGGCCGCGAGCTCTGCCTCCGCTGCGACCAGCCCTTCGGACAATTGTTTCATCGCCCCGCGACGCGGTGCCAGATGCCGCTCGAACGCGTCGCCATGCAGATCGACGATCCCTGGCAAGACTTGAAAGCCGGTCAGATCGACAGGCCGCCCGGCCGGGGCATCGGCAATCACCCCATCGGAAAAAGACAACGGCGCACGGCTCAGCCCCTCGGGGTGAAGCACATCCGCATTGACGAGATCAAGGTTTGGCATCGTCCCCTCCCACCCCCGGCAGGCAGCCCGCTTCCGGGCAGCCGATCGCATTCAGGACGCCATCGATAAAGGTCATCGACCGGTCAAAACTGCCGGTTTTCAGAAAGGCCATGGTCTGGGCGATGACGCGCGGGTTGTTCATCATGAAGGTATGGGTCACCGGCAGGACGATATGGTCTTTCATCCCCGCCACACGGGTCGAGGCGACCGAGACCTTTCCGTCATCCGGCCCCGGCAAAAGGCTCGAAAAATAGGGGTTTAGCGACTGTGAGCCGGCAATCACGCCCAACTCGAAAGGGACCGGCGGCAATTGGTTCGGCAAGGCCGCATCATCGGTGCCGATCTCGGCCCCCGCGGGGCCGTTCAACCATTCGAACGCAGGGTTCTCGACCAGTTCGTCCACCACTTCGCTGCCGTGATTGGGCGGCCCTAACATCACCACGCGCCCGACCCGGTCGGCCCCGGCCTCGGCCACCCATTTGCGCACCAAGATACCGCCCATGGAATGGGTCACGAAATCGATCTGCGCGGTGCCGCAGGTCTCAATCGCGCGCGGCAGGGTCTGTTTCGCCAATTCCGCGATATTGGCCTCAGTCGAAGGGTAGCCCGGGCGCACCACGCGGTAGCCTTCGGCGGCCAAGGCGGCTTCCATCACGGCAAAAGACATTTCGGTCCTAGCCAGCCCATGCAGCAAAACAACACAGCGCCCCGCCGCGTTTTCGGCCGCGGCAGGCAGGGGGATCGCCAAGCAGATCGCGGCAATCAGCAGGGTGAAAAATCTCATCATGCCCTCCAGATAGACTGATTGCCCCGACTGTGAAATGGTCTTGGCGCGTTACCTGACGAAAGTATGCCGATGCCCCGACCCCGCCCTCGATTGGCCGCCCGCGCCGTGCTGCTGCACGAAGGGCGGCTGCTGCTGGTCAACGCCTATGCCGATGATCGGCTGGGCCTAATGTGCGCCCCCGGCGGTGGGGTGGAGGCCGGCGCCTCCCTCCCCGACAACCTGCGCCGCGAGGTGTTTGAGGAAACGGGCCTCACGATCTCGGTCGGTGCGCCCTGTCTGGTCAATGAGTTCCACGACCCCGGCGGCGATTTTCATCAGGTGGATATCTATTTCAGATGCCACATCCTCGGATCCGCCCAAATCGCCCCCGATTGGCAAGACCGGGAGGCCATCGTCACGCGGCATCGATGGGTCACCCAAGCGGAACTGGCACAAGTCCCCCACAAGCCCGATAGCCTCGGCACAGTCGCTTTTGGCCCCGAGGAGGCGGCGATCACCTACGATCCTTTGGAGCCGATTTTGCGCTGAGCGCCCAAGCGATCCCGCCCAGCACCAAGGCCGTCGCGAGGATAAGCGTCAAGCTGAGCGGCTCACCCAAGAGCAGCGCCCCGGCGAGGATCGCGATGATCGGCACGCTCAGCTGTGCCACCGCCGCCGTGCCCCCGTCGATCCGCGTCAGCACCGCATACCACAGGGCATAGCCAAGGCCCGAGGTCACCCCGCCGCAAAGCGCGCCCAACAAAAGCCCCGCCAGGCTGAAATGCGATCCCATAAAAGCAGGCAGGATGAGCATGAACGGCAAACACAGCAAAAAGTTTGCCGAAGTCGCCGCCAGCGGATCGCCCGATGTGCGACCGATGATCGTATAGGCGGCCCAGCCGATCCCCGCCAGAACCATCAGTCCGGCGCCGATTGGCTCCGTGGAACCCTGCCCATCCGGCCAGAGGACCAAAACCAAGCCCGCAAAAGCCGCCCCAGCCCCTGTGATCTGCCGCGTGGTGGGCGCCGCGCCGGTCAAAGCGGCGTAGGTGAACATGGTAATCTGCACCACGCCAAAAAGGATGAGCGCCCCGAGCCCCGCGTCCAACGTCAGATACGCCAGACTGAACCCGATCATATAGACAGCGAGACTCACGGCCCCGCCGATCCTGTTGCGCCGCAAAAGCGGCAGCCGTCCACCCCGCAGCGCAACCAAGATGCCCAAAACCAATGCCCCCGCACCGACCCGCACAAGGGCAAAGCCCGCCGGATCGATATGCCCGCCGTCCACCGCCATTCGGGTCAAAATTGAGTTCGCCGCAAAAGCGCACATGGTGAGGGCGGAAAGAAGGAAAAGCTGCATGACCTCTCGCTTAGCCTCACTCTCGAGCCGCGCCAAGCGCGGAATGCCTTTTGCATAAGGTTCTAACTGGGACGTGATGATCTTCTCCTTCATATTGAATGATGTGATGAGATAAGGCGGTACGCGCGCTGCAATTCGATAGTGGCGGCAGAGGGGTTCCATGGCTCCCCGGGGTTTTACCTATGCTATGTCATAGCCACGCCCTCCAAACGCACGGATACAGTCGTACCACGCTCATTACAGGTGGATACCAAACAGGCATGGCCCCCATAGGCCGCCGCGATTTTGCGAACCAAGGCCAGCCCCAAGCCCGACCCTTCAACCTCATCGCGCGATCGCAATGTTGTCATCGGCTGGAAGACACGCTCATGATAACGCGGCGGTATTCCCGGCCCATCATCGGAAACGGTAACTATCATGGCCGCCCCTTCGGTTTTTACAACCACCTCGACCCGCCCGGAACACCGATCATGATGCTTGATCGCGTTTCCAATCAATGCGGCGAAGAGACCGTGCAAGTCCTGTTCGTCAATGCGGACAAAATCGCACCCAAAGTAGTGGTTAATCTCAAAACCCCTTGGCAGCCCGACTTCCTCTACCGCGGCATCAAAGGCCTGCCGAAGCTCAACCTCAGACACATTGCGGCCCCTTCCGGCGCGCGAGTATTGAAGCAGGTCAACCAGCATCCGATCCAACCGCCGCGTATGCCGCTTCATCAAGGCGATGGAACTATGGACCGCAGGGCTTACCTCCAGCCCCGCGTCCTCAATATCCTCGGCGATCCATTCAGGCAGTTCCAACAACGCGCGAATGGAGCCGCGCAGATCGTGGCTCACCAAATGGATAAATTCCTCTGCATCCGCCCCGGGAGGCTGCGGCGGTTCGCGCGAGGGTAGCTCATGGCCTGCAGGTAGCTTTAACAGCCGCTGCGTCATATCGCGACCTCCCAGCGATCAGCGTAAGAGCGAACTACCCCGGGCGCGCGAACTAAAACTAGCGGCTCCATTAAGCGATCTCCCTCAGGAGTCGATGCGCCTCGGCCGGATATTTCGCACGCAGACGCGCCCACCTTTGTATTTGCCTTTCGCGACCAACCCGGCTGGTGATCAGCTGCCATTGCTGTGCCACGCGGGTCAGAGCCATTTTCGGCGAAACCTCGCCCTGAAGCG
>Ga0310345_10004755_pt1 | contig 12247 bp, 6 predicted proteins | sample HC15DNA20500_MG_FD_204667 | JGI IMG/M metagenome (GOLD analysis project Ga0310345, IMG submission 204667) | Marine microbial communities from station ALOHA, North Pacific Subtropical Gyre - HC15-DNA-20-500_MG | ecosystem: Environmental > Aquatic > Marine > Oceanic | place: Pacific Ocean: North...
ACGGGTTCCGCTGGAGCCCCGACGGCCGCTACATCGCCTTTTTCCAGCTCGACGAGACGGGCACCCGGGACTTCACGATGACCGACTTCCGGACGCTCTACCCGGAGACGACGACGTTCCGCTACCCCAAGGCCGGCGAGGCCAACTCGGAGGTCCGCGTGGGCGTGATCGAGGTGGCGACGGGCGAGACAACGTTCTTCGACACCGACACGTGGTTCGAGGGCGGCGACGAGACCGAGTACATCGCTTCGATGGGCTGGACGCCCGCCCTCGAGGACGGCTCCTCTGACGTCTGGATGCTCCGCCTCAACCGGGACCAGAACCACGCCGACCTCCTCTACGGCGACCCCGAGGCGGGCACGGTCGACCAGATCCTGGAGGAGGAGAACGACTCCTACATCGAGGTCGAGACCGGCTTCTCCGACCTCTCGACGGGCACGATCACCTACCTCGACGACGGCGACCACTTCGTCTGGCGGAGCGACCGCGACGGGTACGGCCACCTCTACCTCTACGAGAACGACGGCGACTTCGTCCGTCAGATCACGTCGGGCGAGTGGGACGTGACCGACTTCCACGGCGTCGACGAGGAGGAGGGCGTGGCCTACGTGACGACGACGGCCGAGAGCCCGATCGAGCGGCACCTCTACCGCGTCCCGCTCGACGGCGGCGCGCCCCAGAAGATCACGACCGGCGCCGGCTGGCACGGCGTCGACCTCAGCCGGGACTACGACTACTTCGTCGACACCTACTCGACGTCCACGACCCCGGCCACCACGACGCTCTACCGGACGACCGGCGAGGAGATCACCGTGCTCGTCGACAACGCCGCGCTCATCGACCGGCTGGCGGGCTACGACCTCCCGGCCGTCGAGTTCATGACGGTCCCGGCCGCCGACGGGACGCCGCTCAACGCCTACCTCGTCACGCCCCGTGACTTCGACCCGAGCCGGCAGTACCCGCTCCTCATCCACACCTACGGTGGGCCCGGCAGCCAGGAGGTCCGAAACTCGTGGGGCGGGACGGAGCGGCTCTGGCACCACTACCTCGCCGAGACCTACGGCGTCCTCGTCGCCGGCGTCGACAACCGGGGGACGGGCGGCCGCGGCAAGGCGTTCAAAACGGCGACGCAGAACCGGCTCGGCATCCTCGAGGCCGAGGACCAGATCGCCGCGGCCCAGTGGTTCGGCGAGCAAGGCTACGTCGACGCCGACCGCGTGGGGATCTGGGGGTGGAGCTACGGTGGCTACCTCTCGCTCCTCGCCATGACCTACGGCGACGGCCCCGAGACCTTCCACATGGGGATGGCCGTCGCCCCGGTCACGAGTTGGCGGCAGTACGACACGATCTACACCGAGCGCTACCTCTCGACGCCGCAGAAGAACCCCGAGGGGTACGACCTCGGCAGCCCGACGACGTACGCCGAGCGGCTCGCCGACGACCAGGAGCTCCTCATCGTCCACGGCGACGCCGACGACAACGTCCACGTCCAGAACACGCTCGCGATGGTCGACGCGCTCCAGGCCGCGGGCAAGCAGTTCGACCTGATGATCTACCCGGGGCGGAACCACGGGATCTACGGCGGGAACACCCGGCGGCACCTGTTCACGATGCTGACGGAGTACGTCGCGGAGCACCTCGCCGGCATGGACCTGATGGCCGCCCGATGAGGCCGCTTGCTCTGCTCCTCTGCCTCGCGGCCGGTCCCGCCCTGGGACAGTCCGGCGCGGCCGTCAGCGCGGAGCTAGAGGCCCTCGCCGAGGCCGACCAGGCCGACCGCCGGGCGCTCTCGGCCGGAACGCTCGACTGGCCGGCCGTCTCCGCAGCCGACGCGGCCCGCCGGGCCCGCGTCGAAGCGCTCGCCGGAGCCCTTCGGCTCCAGACCGGCGCCGACCGGTACCACGCGGCGTTGGTGCTCCAGCACGGCGACCGGCCCTACGACTACTACCGGGCGTACCTCTGGTCTCGCGCTGCGGTGGAGGAGTACGGGTACGGGCCGGCGCGCTGGCTCGTACCCCGTGCCTACGACCGGTGGCAGCAGTCGATCGGGCGCCCCCAGGTCTACGGCACGCAGTGGGTCTCGAAGATGGTCGGCGACCCCGACGGTGGCCACCACGACGACCACGGCGGGGGGCACCTCGAGTACTCGCTCGGCCTCGCCGACCTCGACGCGGTCACGGACGAGGAGAGGGCGCGCTGGGGCGTCCGGCCGGCCGCGCAGACGATCGCGTTCATCGATTGCATGAACGGGACGGGCGACCGAACCGAGTGCTCGCGCCGAGCCGGCGACGACGGCTAGGGCTGCCTCAGGCGCCCCCCGGCCCCATGCCGGCCTCACCGGTTCCTCACACCGCCCGCATCGACGGGCGGGGGCGGGGGGCCTATACTCGTAGGCTCCCCTGAGCATGCACAGTGATCGTCGCGATTGACGGGCCCGCCGGGTCCGGGAAGAGTACGACGGCGCGGCGCGTGGCCGAGCGGCTCGGGTGGCTCTACCTCGACACCGGTGCCATGTACCGGGCCGTCGGGCTCGCCTTCCGCGAGCGGGGCCACCCGGTGACCGAGGCGGCCGCTGCCGACCTCGTCCCCGGCCTCGACGTCCGCCTCGAGCCCGGACCGGGCGGCACGCGCGTCGCCCTCGACGGCGACGACGTGACCGACCGGATCCGCACGCCGGAGGCGTCCCAGGACGCCTCGCGCGTGTCGGCGCTCGCGCCGGTCCGTGCGGCCATGGTGGCCCTCCAGCGGCGCGCCGCCCGCGAGTACGCGGCGGCGCACCCCGACGGAGGCGTCGTCGTGGAGGGGCGCGACATCGGCACCGTGGTGTTCCCCGAGGCCGACGTCAAGTTCTTTCTCGTGGCCGACCTCGACGCCCGCGCCCGCCGCCGCCTGGCGGACGACGCGGGCGGCCCGACAGGCTCCACCGGACCCGACGGCGACGCCACGGCGTTGGATCAGGTCCGGGCCGAGCTCGCCGAGCGCGACCGGCGCGATGAGAGCCGGGACGTCGCCCCCTTGAAGGCGGCCCCCGACGCCGTCACGCTCGACACCACGGCCCTCACCATCGACCAGCAGGTCGAGGCGGTCCTCGACGCGGTCCGCCGCGTCCGGGAGCCCTCGGCCCCCTGACCGCGCCACCCGGCGCACTCGTTTCTCGCCCCGCGCGCCCCGGCCCCGGCCGGAGGAGGCACCGCGCGGTGCGTCTTTTCACCGCTTAACCCCCTCGGCGCCTGCCACGCCTCCTGCCCCCACGGGCGGCCGGCCCCGACTCTTTCCTATGGCTGACAATCAGCAGACCCCCGAGACGCCCGAGGAGGGCGCTCCGACGACGACCCTCGAGGTCGATTCTCCCGAGACGACGGACGAGGCGGCGACCGCCTCCGCCGAAACTCCGGCGGCCGCCGACGCGACGACCTCGGACGACACGCCCACGGCCGGGGCTGGCGAGGGCGACGAGGAGTCCACCGACGACGCGGACGGCGGCGACGGCGACAACGGTCCCGTCCCCGACCCGACCGGCGACGGCTCCGACGACGACTCCGACGAGTCCGGCGACGGCGGTGTCCTCGACACCGTGGCCCACGCCGTGACCGACGCCGCCGGCGCGGTCGCCAGCGCGGCCAAGACGGCCGCCTCCGCCGCGGCCGGTGCCGTGGCCAAGGCCGTCTCCGGCGACGGCGCGGACAGCGCCGCCGACCTCGGCTACACCGGCAAGAACCTCGGCCGGACCATCTCCATCGACGAGCTCAACGAGCGCGACGAGCGGAACGCCGGCAAGCTCGGCATCGGCGCGCACGCCGAGGTCATGGACGAGGGCGCCGCTCCCGACGAGATGGCCGACCTCTACGGCCGCTCGCTCTCGGCCGTCGAGGCCGACCAGATCGTGACCGGCAAGGTCGTCGGGCTGACCGAGAAGGAAGTCGTCGTCGACATCGGGTTCAAGAGCGACGGCGTCGTCGCCAAGAACGAGTTCGGCGAGGTGCCGGAGCTCGGCGACGAGATCGACGTCTACGTCGAGCGCCTCGAGGACCGCCGCGGCCAGCTCACGCTGAGCTACACGAAGGCGAACCACAAGCTCCGCTGGAACATCTTCGAGGGCGCGCTCGAGTCGGGCGCCGTCATCGAGGGCGAGATCGTCAAGCGGATCAAGGGCGGCATGATCGTCAACCTGCTCGGCTCGGAGGCCTTCCTCCCGGGCTCCCAGGTCGACGTCCGGCCCGTCCGCGACTTCGACGTCTACATCGGGAAGACGATGGAGTTCAAGGTGGTCAAGACGAACCCCCAGAACGGGAACGTCGTGATCTCCCACAAGGCGCTCATCGAGAAGGACCTCCAGGAGCAGCGGAAGCACATCCTCGACTCGCTCGAGGTGGGCCAGGTGCTCGAGGGCCAGGTCAAGAACATCGTCAACTTCGGCGCCTTCGTCGACCTCGGCGGCGTCGACGGGCTCCTCCACATCACGGACATCTCGTGGGGCCGGGTCGGCCACCCGTCGGAGGTCCTCGAGCTCGACCAGAAGCTCAACGTCGTCGTCCTCGACTACGACAAGGAGCGTCAGCGGATCTCGCTCGGGTACAAGCAGCTCCAGGAGCACCCGTGGGAGAACCTCGCCGAGCGGATCGCCGAGGGGATGCAGATCGAGGGCCGCGTGGTCTCGATCACCGACTACGGCGCGTTCGTCGAGATCGAGCCGGGCATCGAGGGCCTCGTCCACATCTCCGAGATGAGCTGGACGGAGCACGTCAAGCACCCGACCCAGAAGGTCCAGCTGGGCCAGACGGTCCAGGTCAAGGTGCTCAAGGTCGACGAGGACACGAAGAAGATCTCGCTCGGCATGAAGCAGCTCGAGCCCGACCCGTGGGAGGGCCTCCTCGACCGGTTCCCGGTCGGGACAGTCACCCGCGGCAAGGTCCGGAACATCACGACGTTCGGGGCCTTCGTCGAGATCGAGCAGGGGATCGACGGGCTCGTCCACGTCTCCGACCTCTCCTGGACCCGGCGCGTCAAGCACCCGTCGGAGGTGGTCAAGAAGGGGATGGACCTCGACGTGATCGTCCTCGACATCGACATCGCCCAGCGGCGGATCTCGCTCGGCCACAAGCAGGTCTCGACGGACCCGTGGCAGAAGGTCGCCGAGGTGTACACCGAGGGGTCCGAGGCGACGGGGACCGTCGCCGAGATCAACGACGGCGGCGTCGTCGTCGACCTCGCGATGGACGTCGAGGCGTTCGTGCCGGCGTCGCACCTCATGCGCGGCGGCCGCCCGGCCGACGCCTACCAGATCGGCGACGAGCTCGAGCTCCAGGTGATCCGGATGGACCGCGACGACCGCGAGCTCGTCATGTCCGAGACGGCCAAGCAGCGGGCCGAGGAGCGCGCCGCGCGCGACGCCGAGTACCGCGAGAAGCGGAACCAGCAGCGCGAGGAGCGCCGGCAGGTCGAGTCCTACGGCTCGAACCAGTCCGGCCCCGCCACGCTCGGCGAGCTCTCCGGGCTCGCGGCCCTGCGCCAGCAGATGGCCGAGGCCGAGGCCAACGCCGCCTCCGATGAGGACACCAACGAGCCCCCCGTGACCCAGGGCAAGGGCACGACGGACCTCGAAGGCCAGGTCGGCCAGGGCAACCGCGTCGAGACCGAGGAGGTCCCGCGCGGGTCCGCCGAGGAGACGCGTCAGCGCGTCGAGGAGACGGGCAACACGCCGTCGTCCGAGAACGCGCAGGCGACCCTCAAGTCCGGCACGCCGGCAGAGGAGGGCTCGCTGGCGAGCGCCGTCGAGACGGCGACCGGCGAGGAGACCCCGACCACGGCCTCGACCGGCTCCACGGAGCCGGACTACCAGGGCCCGGGCGTCGACTCGACCGACGACGTTGAGGTCCCGGAGGTGCTCTCGAAGCCGGCCGGCGAGGTCGTCGACGAGGCCCTCGGGTCCGAGAACGACGGCCCCTCGGCCGACACCGAGCTCGGCAAGGCCGAGGCCGACGTGGACGACGAGGTCGACAACGCCTAGTCCACGCTCAGGCGACACACCGGGCGGCGGTCTCTTCGGGGGCCGCCGCCCGTTTGTTGTGGGACCACCGGCCTCGGCTGCTCCGCCGGCCCGGTCGGGAGCCGCGCGGGCGGCGCGTCGTTGGAGGCCGCCCCTCACGCTCCGCCCATGCTGAACGCCGCCACCCTCCGCGACCTCGCCGACCTCGCCGGCCCCGAGCGCGCCTTTCTCACCGTCTACCTCGACGCATCCGACGACCCGTCCGTCCTGGACGCCCGGTTCACGCGGATCCGGAGCCTGCTCGCGGACGAGCCCGAGGAGCTGGAGCACTTCGAGGAGAGCCTCTCAATGGCCCGCGAGATGATCGAGGCGCACGAGTCCACGCCGGACGGCGCGCTCGCCGTCTTCGCGTCGTGGGGCGCCGACCTCCGCCGGGCCTACGCGCTCCCGGAGCCCGTGGGCACGAAGGTGTGGATGGGCGACGCGCCGTACCTCCGGCCTGCGTACGAGCTCCTCGACGAGCACGAGACCTACGCGGTCGTCGTCCTCGACAACGAGAAAGCGAGGATCTACCTCGTCTCGGCCGACGAGGTCGACGAAGAGGGGCGCGTCCGGGGCGACGTCAAGAACCGCGTCAAGAAGGGCGGCTGGAGCCAGAAGCGCTACGCCCGGCGCAGGGAAAAGCAGATCGAGACGTACGCCACCGAGATCGCCGACGGACTGGCCGCGCTCGACGCCGAGCGGCCGTTCGCGCGCCTCGTCCTCGTTGGGTCGTCTGAGCCCGTGCAGGCGGTCACGGCAGCGCTGCGGACCGACCTCCGGGACAAGCTGGTCGGCTCGACGTCCGTCGACGGGAACGCTTCCGACGCCGACGCGCTCCAGGCCGCGGCCGGCCTCGCGGAAGAGGGTGAGCGCCGGTCGGAGCAGGCGCTGTGGCGCTCGATCCGCGAGCAGGGGGTGGGGCCGGGCCTCGCGGCCTTCGGTGCCACGTCCGTGTGGGAGGCGCTGCGCGCGGCCCGCGCCGAGTCCGTCCTCGTGGACCGTGAGGCTGAGTTCACCGGGACCAAGTGCCGGGCCTGCGAGCACGTCGTCCACGGGACGCCCTCGACGTGCGGGGCGTGCGGGTCGAAGGACGTCTTCCCCGTCGACCTCGTCGAAGCGGTGACGGAGCAGGCGGCCCGGACCGGCGCTGAGGTCGACTTTGCCGACCCGTTCGACGCGCTCGCCGAGGCGGGCGGGATCGCGGCGCTGCTCCGCTACTGAAGGGGGGGCGCTGAACCCGGCCTCCCCGCGTTGAGTCGGCCCACTCCCTCCCGGCTCTACCCGATGCTCGACGACCAGAGGTCTCACCTCACCCCGTTGCAAGTCCGCGTGCTCCGTGAGGGATACACGGAACGCGCGTTCACGGGCGCGTACCACGACGAGACGGCGGTCGGGACGTACCGGTGCGCCGACTGCGGCGCCGCGCTGTTCCGAAGCGAGGACAAGTTCGACAGCGGGAGCGGGTGGCCGAGCTTTACCGAGGCCGTGGGCGAGAGCGTCCACCTCCGGGACGACCGGTCGCACGGGATGGTCCGAATCGAGGCCACGTGCGCGGCGTGCGGCGGTCACCTCGGGCACCTCTTCGACGACGGCCCGAGGGACCGCGGCGGGCTCCGGTACTGCATCAACTCGGCGGCGCTGGCCCTCGACCGAGCCGGCAACACAGCCGGCGGGGGCTGAGCCGGCGTACGTTCCGCGCTCCGTCGATTTCCTCGTGTTCGTCCGCCTCGCGCTCCTGCTCGCCGTCCTCGCCCCGGGCGTGGCTCGGGCCCAGACTTCCGACCCGGCGCCCGACGTCCGGTTCGACCGGCCGGGCCTGGACCTGCCCCACCCCGAGGCCCAGGCGCTCGCCCAGACCGCCGACGGCCTCGTCTGGATCGGCACCCGGGACGGCCTCGTCCGCTTCGACGGGCTGGGCCGGACGCTGCTCCGCCGCGAGCCCGGCGACGCGCGGACGCTCCCCTCGAACGACGTCGAGGCCCTCCTCGTCGACGGCGCCGGTCGGCTGTGGGTGGGGACGCGGCGCGGGGTGGCTCGCCTCGACGCCCGGACGGACCGGTTCGCCCGCGTCACACCGGCGGAGGGCGCCTGTGGCGGGGCCGCCACGTGGCTCGCGGAGACGGGCCCCGGTCAGATCCTCTACGGCTCCCGCCGCACCGGGCTCTGTCGCCTCGACGTCGCGTCGGGCGAGCGCGATCCGGTGCGTCTGCCGTGGGGTGGGGCGGGAGGGCGCGCCTGGGAGGTCCAGACGGTCGCGAGCGGCGCCGCGTGGGTGCTCGGGCCACGACCGGAGGACGCCTGCCGCGTCGACCCGGGGCCAGACGCGCGCTGCCGCGCGATCGATCTCAGTGGGTACGGGCCGCGCGTGCTCGGTCTCGACGCCGAGGGCCGGCTCCTCGCCTACGGCCGCTCGCTCGACGGCGGCCCCCACGAGCTCCGCCGCTGGAGCCGCGGCCGTTTCGTTCCGGTCGTCCGCGACCTCCCCGAGGTGGGGTGGACCGAGAGCGCTGACCTCGTCGTCGTCGGGCGCGAGGCGTGGCTGGGGACGGCGACGGATGGCGTCCTCGCGGTCGGGCTGGAGACCGGCGACTGGCGGTGGATCGGCCCACGGCCCGGAGACCCGACGTCGCTCCCGGCGCCGCGCGTCCGAGCGCTCCTCGTCGACCGGCAGGGCGGGGCCTGGGTCGGGACGTCCCGGGGGGTGGCGACGTGGCGGGCGCCCGCCCAGCCCTTCCGCGTGTACCGGCGGTTCTCGGGCGAACCCGGCGAGCTCTCTGACGACCGCGTCAATGGGATGGCGGAAGCGCGCGACGGCGCACTTTGGGTGGCCACGAACGACGGGCTCAACCGGCTCGACCCCGAGACCGACCGGTTCGAGGCGTTCCGCATCCTAGAGGTGCAGGCAGTCGGGCCGCCGGCCTGGGTGCCCGACCGCGACGACCCGTTCCGCGAGGCCTGGTGGCAGGTCCTCGAGGGGGCCGACGGGACCCTCTGGGTGGGCGGCAAGCGGACCGGCCTGTTCCGCCTCGACCGCCGGACGGGCCGGTTCCGCCGCGAGGCCGAGGCGAGCCGCGCGCTCGGCCTCGTCGAGGCCGACCGGGCCACGCCGCGCGGCTTCGGCGTCCGCCACGTCTTCGAGGACTCCGCCGGCCGCCTCTGGGTGGGCACGACGGGGGAAGGCCTCGCCCTCCGCCAGACCGACGGCCGCTGGGTCAGCGTCCTGCCGGGCGCGGGGCCGGGCCGGCTGCCGCACCCGAGCGTGAACCGCTTCTACGAGGCAGCCGACGGCGCGATCTGGGTGGGGACGGACGCCGGGCTGGCCCGTGTCGCCGATCCCGGGGCGGGGCGGGAGATGACGTTCGAGGCGCTGGACCTCGGCGAGAGCGTGCCGGTCTGGGCCATCGCAGAGAGCGAGGCCGCCCCCGGTGTGCTGTGGGTGGGAACGGTGGGGAACGGGCTGCTCGCCGTCGATCCCGAGTCGGGCGACGCCGTCCGGGCCGGAGGGGAGGAGTTTCCCAGCGACCTCGTCTACGGTGTCCTGACCGATGAGGCCGGCCACATATGGGCGAGCACGAGTCGCGGTCTCGCCCGCTACGACCCCCCGCGCGACCGGCTCTCTGTGTACGACGCCAGGAACGGGCTCCAGGACGACGCCTTCGACCTCATGGCGTTCGTCCGCAGCCCGACGACCGGCGAGCTGTGGTTCGGCGGCCCGAACGGGCTCGTGCGGGTCGACCCCGACGGCGTCGGTCTCGCGACGTACCATCCGCCCGTCGCGTTCACGGCCGTCGAGGTGTTCGACCGCCGGCGCGCGGGGCGCCCGCTCGACGGCGACACGCTCCGGGTGGCGCACGACGAGAACTTCCTCACGATCCAGTTCGCCGCGCTGGACTTTACCGCGCCCCGCCGGCTCCGCTACCTCTACCGGCTCCAAGGCGTCGACGACGACTGGCGAGAGACGACGGGGGAACGGCCCCTCGCGACCTACACGGCCCTCGCGCCCGGGACCTACACGCTCTTCGTGCTCGGCTCCAACGCCGACGGCGTGTGGAACGACGAGCCCGCGCGGCTGACGGTCGTGGTGGAGCCGGCGTGGTGGCAGGGGATCCCGGCGCGGGCCGTGGCGCTCCTCCTGCTCGCCGGCCTCGGGCTGGGAGGCGTCGTCGGCGTCTTCCGGCTCGCGGCCCGCGAGCACCGGAGCCGACAACATGCCGTCGCCGACGACCTCCATCGGGGGCCCGTGCAGGGCATCACCGCGATCGGCCGCGACCTCGCGGGTGTGGAGGAGCACGGCGGGGTCGTCCGTCGGGTCCGGGACCGGGTGGGCGAGGTCGAGGTGGGGCTCCACGACGCGCTGATCCGCCTCCGGCCGGCGGCGGCGGGGACGCTCGACCCGGTGCGGGCCCTCGAGGCCACTGTCCGACGCGCCCGTCAGCAGGCCCCCGGCGTGGCGATCCAGGCCGACTGGTCAGGAGTTCCGGCGGCCCTCCCCGACGACCTCCAGCACGACCTCGTGTCCGTCCTGGCCCACCTGCTCGAGCACGCACTTGAGACGGCCGGTCCGAACGAGGTCCACATCGCCGTCGAGGCGGACGTGCCGAGCATCGGGCTCCGCGTGGCCTCCGATCGGCCCGTCGCCGTCCGGGCCCCGGGTTTCCGGCGGCGCCTTCCGGGGACCAGGAACCCGCTCGTGCAGGCCCTCCGCATCGTCCGCCAGCGCGGCGGCACGCTCGACGTCGAGCCGACCGAGGCCGGCAGCCTCGTCACGGTCCGGTTGCGCCACGATTCGGAGGCGTGACTGCGTCCGCCTCGGCGCCGAGGCGGGCACGGTCGGCTATCGGAACCAGGGCACGGGGTTGACCGCCTGCCCGCCCTGGTAGAGGGCGAAGAACAGACTCGACCCGCGCCGCTGGGCCGTCGTCCCGGACCGCCCGACGACCTGCCCGGCCTGCACGCGCTGGCCCTGCCGCACGCCGACCTGCGAGAGGTTGCCGTAGAGCGTCACGAACTCGCCGTGGGAGATCATCACGTAGGTCCCGTACGTCGGGATCGTGCCGATCCGCTGGACGACGCCCTCGAACACGGACCGCGCCGCGGCGCCCGGCGCCGTCGAGATGTCAATGCCGGGCGATGACGTGGTCGTGTTCGTCACGGGGTCGGTCCGGGTGCCGAACGAGCCCGTGACGGTGCCGTCGGCGGGGCGGGGGAGGCGGCCCCGGTTGGAGCGGAACGAGCCGGTGAGGTCGACGATCCGGTCGGCGGCGGGCGCCGGCGGCGGGGTCGCACGCGGGGTCGGGGCCGGCGCGGGGGCCGGCGGAGGCGCCGCGGGCCTCGGCTCGGGGGTCCGCTCCGGCTCGGCCACGGCGACCGGGGGCGACGGCTCGGGCGTCGCGGTGCGGGGCTCGGGGCGACGGCGGATCTGGTCGGCTTCCTGGGCGCGGCGCTCGGCCTCGCGGGCACGGCGCTGGACCTCGGCGATCCGCTCGGCCTCGGCGGCGGCCGCCGCCTGGCGCTGCCGCTCGGCCTCTTCGGCTTCACGGCGACGGCGCTCGGCCTCGGCGCGGGCGCGCTCTTGGGCGACGAGGTCTTGGACGAGGCCCGCCAGCTGCTGGGCGTCGGTCCGGCGCTGCTCGAGCTCGCGCTCGAGGCGGCCCCGCTGGGAGCGGAGGTCGGCGACGAGCGCCGCGCGCTCGCGGCGGCTCTGGGCGATCCGCGACTGCTCGGCCTGGCTCTGCTGGAGGAGGCGCTGCGTCTCCTCGAGCGATTCGCGGACGTCCTGCTCACGGCTCCGAAGCTCGCCCGTCTTCTGCGCGATCCGCTCGACCTGCCCGCGGCGGCGGCTCGCGAACTGCTGGAGGTAGCGGGCCCGGACGATCATCTGGTTGACCGAGCCGGCGGCGAGGATGAGCGCCAGCGCGTTGCGCCGGCCGTGCATGTAGGCGTGGCGGGCGCGGCGGCGGTACGACCGCTTGGCGTCCTCGATCTCCGTCTCCAGCCGCTCGATCGACCGGCGGAGCGTCTGGGTCTCGGCCCGCGTCGTGTCGATCCGGGTGCGGTAGCCCGCCACAAGCGTCTCGCGGAGCTGGACCTCGGCGTCGAGCCCCTCGAGCGCCTGCAGCGCCGTCTGCTCCTGGCCCCGCGTCTGGCGGACCTGCCGCTCGACCGCCTCGATCTGCTGCCGGAGCCCGGACAGCCGCCGCTCTGTGGCCTCGCGGTCCT
>Ga0310345_10004756_pt1 | contig 12246 bp, 9 predicted proteins | sample HC15DNA20500_MG_FD_204667 | JGI IMG/M metagenome (GOLD analysis project Ga0310345, IMG submission 204667) | Marine microbial communities from station ALOHA, North Pacific Subtropical Gyre - HC15-DNA-20-500_MG | ecosystem: Environmental > Aquatic > Marine > Oceanic | place: Pacific Ocean: North...
CATGCCGCCGCGACTTACGGCGGACCGGCGAAACCATGCGCTGTGCCGCAACATAGGCGCGGGCTTCCAGCCTGCTCAAACAATCGATGCTGTTGAAAGTTCACTTCTCGGAAGTGGTGCCGGGGACGGAGTCATCCAATAGAGCTAAAGATATGAAAAACAAATATTAAATTCGGAGTTTATGGTATCGATCTCCATCAAAAATACCAACAAGCTAAAATTTATACCCGGTTCGATTCCAATTTGCGTCCAAATGGCGCTTTTAAGCGGCGAATGGAGCCATTTTAGACAGCCAACCTGAACGACAGGGTGGTCTCTGCTCAATGTGACTTCGGTCGTTTCGAAGCCGGCCTCCTTGGGCAATTTCACCAACACCGCGTTCGTCTCTTAGTCCAGCGTAGTTCCAATCTCAAATGCCCATCTCGAAGGGCACCACCTTTGTGATCGTACGCTCAAGCTCTGGGAGCTTTTCAGCCTCCTGCAGCTTGCTGACCTCTTGGGGCTTGCCCTTTGCCTGCCCCTTCGCGGCTGCGGCTCCAAGTCTCTCCGTCACCTCAAGCGCTGAAGTCTTGTCACCCGGGTTGCGGTCGATCCCCACCTCGACCTTGTCGCGGTTGTCGACGATCAGGGTAAGTTCATCGCGCAGGCGCGTGATGGTGACGAGGAAGTTGCGCACGGAGAGCAGCTTGCGGGTCCGGCTGTCCATGACGGCAATGCCTTTGTCGGAGGTCAGCCCCTGCGCCATATGGGCATTGAGTGCGTAGGCAAGATCGATCCGCGCCAGCATCGGATCGCCCGCCTCGAGCTTCTGGTCCATCCCAGCTGAAGTACGCACCGCCAGGCCATCCTGGGCAATTGCAATAATCGTTGCCCGGTCGGCATTGATCAGCCCGCGCTGATGGTCGTTGGCAGTCCAGCGGATGGTGTCGCCGGTGTATACGGTCAGCGCCTTTCGCTCGAGAAGCTGGAGCACCTGATTGTCTCCCTTGGCGCCGATCCGCGAAGGCAAGAATGTTTGCCGGTGGCCATCGGTGTCCCTCAGCTCGATAATGCCTTTGGCAGCGTCCACATACAGAACATCATACCGCCCCTTTGCCAGGTTCTGCCGCGACTGCCGCGTGGCAACCTCCAGGACCATGCCGGGCGCGTAGGTCCGCACCTGCCGGAGTTCCTCGCGTGTCGCGTTGACGCGGGAGAGAACAGTGAGGGTCATCTTGTCCGGCCCGATCTCGCCATTGGCGGCGAGCCCGGTCTGCACGGCCGCGTTCACCTTGTCGCGCAGCTGACGCCCTGAGACGTAAATTCCTGTCCGTTCCCGCTCAGCAGGAGGGCGCGACAACCAGCGCTCTGCCGCGACAACGGCGCTGTTCTCGCCGACCTCGACGATATGATCCTTGAGGTGCTCCATCGCCTCGCCAGTGCGGCCCTGCTGCGCAGCGGCCTGGGCAAGCTTCAGCGTCTCGGATCGCGCCCGCAGGTTGGTCTCCATCCGCGCCGTTTCGGTACCGGCGGCAAGCGCCAGCGCAAAGGGCTTGCCCGCCTCGACCGCGCCGAGTTGCTTCGGATCGCCCATCAGGACGAGACGGTCGATCTCGAGCAGATTGGCTAGCCGGACCAGGCGGTCCTGATCGCGCGTCGAGACCATCGACGCCTCATCGAGAACCAACACCGTATCGCGATACGCGGTGCGCGCCTCGGTCACTTCAGCCTTGCCCGACGTCCCTTCTAGCAGCGCCCGGTTCTGCCCCAGGAACCGGTGCAAAGTCATCGACCGGATCCCCGTATCGCGCTCCAGCATGCGCACCAGCGTGTTCTGCACCCCAAGGCCAATCACGCGCTTGCCGCTCTCGGCAAGAATCTGGGCGGTGGGACGCAGCAGACTGGATTTGCCAGCGCCCGCCACACCCTGCACGGCCACAATGCGATTGGGCGATGACAGGATCATCCGCCCCGCCGCTTCCTGTCCGGCGTTGAGTTGAATCCCGAAGTTCAGGCTGGCCGAGGCCTGCAGTTGAGGACCGGCTTCGTCCATCGCAATGATCGGAGTGGCGGCGCCTTTACCCTGCTCGATTTCTGCCAGCATGCGGCTTTCCAGAGCGACGGCATCGGTGGTGGTGAGCCAGCCTTGCATGGCACCGCGGCCCTTGCTGAGCGCGCTCTGCTCTGCCAGCTGGCCGATCCGCTTTTCGATCAGCGGCATGGTGGTCGGCAGGCCTATATCGAGTGCGGCCTTGGCAAGATCGGTCGCCTTGAATGCTGCCTCTCGCTCTGACAAATGCCGCACAGCGGAGGCCACTGCATGGGCCGCAGCAATCTCTTGCGAAGGCCGTAGATGGATGCGCGTGGGGACCAGCGGGTCCCCTTCCCTGATCCCCAACCGCTCCGCCAGTTCGAGCACGATGACTTTGCCGCGCTGCGCGATCGAGGGACGATCTTGGGACGCCTTTCGGTCGGCGGTTGCCATCGCATTCGACCGGTCACGAGCATCACGGACCATGCCGACGAGGTCGAGACCAAGGCCCCAGGCACGCTCCTGCCATTGGCTCAGCAAGGCATCGCGATCGACGCCTTGTTCCTTCGCCGAGCGCGTCGCCAGCGTGGCGATCACGCCTACCTCAAGCCCACTGCCACGGCGCGCCTCGAGCACTTCCTGCCGCCGCGTAGAGAAGGCCATGACGGCCTCGCGGCCGATCCCGGCAGCCTCGAAGTTGCCATGCTTGCCGACCTCGCCGATGGCGTAGCCGAGCTTCTCAACCTCGACCCTGAAGCGCGCCATGGTCATCGCATTGAGCAGCGTGTTGAGCTGCCAGAGCCGGTCATTGCGCAGCGCTTTCCAGGTGCCGTCCTTGCCCTGCGTCATGTTGGCAACGACCGCATGAAAGTGGAGATTGGGTTCCTGATTGCGGTTGGTGTCGTGCTGGAACAAGGCGACCGTCAGGTTGTCCGTCTGGACCTGTCGTTCCTTCCCAGACCGCTCAACGCGCATGTAGGCCGCGTTCTTTTCCGCCCACTTGAGCGTCTCGATCACGGCCTCGCGGTAGGTATCGACGATGCGCTGGTCCTTCCCGATCATCGCCAGCATCGACCAGCTTTTCGGCAGTGAGAAGGTCAGGTCCGTGCCCGCGCGGTGCGCTGCTCCTTCGTGCCCGATCCGGCCACGGTTCGGCAGCTCGCCCCGCAGGATGGCCTCGAAGGCCCGGGCCTCGACGGTACCCGTCAGACCCAATCGCTCAGCGCCTTTGCCGACCCACAATCCCGACCGATCCGCATCAGCCGAGGTGTAGTAGTTGTCCTTGGCGAAGTAGCTTGCTGCACCGCCCGCCGAGCGCACATTGGCGACCGACAGCATGGCTCAGTCTTCCCTTCTGGAGCGGGCAACCCGCTCGCGGTACTCGTTCAGGCGCTTGCCGTGAGCAGTGTGGACCCGGGTGCGGATACCCTTGTCTGCCTGAGCAAGCAGCAGGCCTTCGGCTGCCGCTGTCGCAAACAGCATATGGCCCATCAACAGGTCGCGATAGGCGGCCTCATCATGGCCCTCGACCTTCTCGATCACGGCCAGCTTGAGCCACTGGCTCATGCTCATATGGGAAGCGGATGCGGCTGCTTTTACGGCCTCATGGAGGCTCTCATCGACGTAGCATTGGAGTGCAAAACGCATGGGTTCCAGCTCTTGCTGGCCGCCACCCTCGGCCGGGAACCCCTCCAGGACGAGACCTTACGATAATACCAGCGCTGGGAATTGCAAAGAACAAATATAGAACAATATCTCAGCAACTTAGCGAACCAGGAAGAGCGAGGACCTGCAGATCAAGGGCTGGCATCATCTGACATCAGCCGAGCACAGAGCTGGAAACTACTGGGAACCCGAGCAAATCCGCGACTTTGAGCACACCGGGCACCCGGGTACGGTGTGCTTACCTTCCCCCTTCCAGAGTGGGGGTTCGAGGTTCGCCGACGAACTGACAATCGGGGTCAGTAATACGGGACCGGCGGGATCTGCGGTTGCCTTCAGGCGCTGGCCTGTTTGTACCTCAACAGTACAACCTGACCATCCCGTCGCGGGGGGGGGGGGGGGGGGGGGGGCCCCCCCCCCCCCCGGGGAAGTAAAAAAAAAAAAAGGCACCCCCCAAACCCCAGGCCGGGGGGGGGTGGGGATTGGGGGTGGGGCTCGATGCCCCCGCGCCGCCGATTGCAGTTCAAGCACAAAGAAGGCCCCGACAGATCGCTCTGCCGGGGCCTTGTTCGATAGGGGACGAGCCCCTCAGTCTTCGTCGATGTCGGGAGCGCTGTCGCCGGAGGCGGAGCGGCCCTTGGTGAGGAAATCGACCTTGTCGGCGATGATCTCGCAGCCGTAGCGCTTGGCGCCGTCCTGGTCTTCCCACTGGGTGTAGTGGATGCGGCCCTCGACCGTGACCAGTTGGCCCTTGCTGCAGAACTTGGCGACGTTCTGGCCCAGGCCATTGAAGCAGGTGATCCGGTGGAACTCGCTGTCCTTGGCGGTAAAGCCCTGCTCGTCCTTGTAGGTCTTGCCGTCTTTGCGGGCGGGCCGGTCGGTCACGACCGAGAGGCTGGTGATGCTGGTGCCGCCGGTGGTGGTGCGGGTTTCGGGAACCTTGGCGATGCGGCCGACGAGAATAACGAGATTGGTCATGGAGCTTCTCCTGAGGGTGCAGGTCCGGGACCATCCCGGCTGCGAACTGACCGTCAGAAGGGGGCGGCTGGCGCTTGCACCGTAGGGCGCTGCAGGCGGCCGGAGGGGAACCTCGATCAGGACGGGTGGTGCGGGCAGACGCGCGCGCAGCGCGCGGCAACACGGCCGGCCGGATCGGGGTTGCGAGGGGCAGACGCCGCCTTCAGGGAAGGGTTCGCGAAGAGCCGGATGGTCCCGGGCCTGTGCCGGTGTGATGGGCTGGCATTTCGCGATCCTTGGGGCACATAGCTCGCCTTGAGTCTGCTCGAAATGTGAGCGGTCAGGTGCGCCAGCTTTGATCTAGAATTGTGGGCGGGGGTGCCCAATCGACGTCCAATTAGGTGGGATCGACTGCAGGAGTGAGCGGTCGGAAACGACCAGATGTGGTCGCTACGGCCGGCTAACGTTAATGTCAGCTTCTTACAGAAGTTGCCGATGGAACGCTCCGATGCGTTACGTGAACAACGCGCGCGAATCTCAATCACTGCCCGGCGCGCGACGTAACTTTTTGGTGAACATTAAGCCGAAACGGCGCAAGTCATCCATCTGCCCGAGGAGCGGTATCACACGCCACGGGCTGATCGCCCCGTTGCGACGACAAGGCAATGAATACTGCGACGCGCCATCCGCAAGAGCGTAAGGCGTCAAGGCACCTCGAAGCTGACCTTGCCGGCCATGCCATGGCCATCCGCCGCGGCGGCCTGCCAGCGCACTTCGTAGGAGCCTGCAGGAAGCGGCTTCTTCAGTGCCAGCGTCAGCGTCTTGCCCTCGGGTGACCAGCTCACGGTGAAGTTGCGGATAGCCATCTCGCCGTGGTCCTTCATGCCCGGCATTCCCGTCATGACAATGCTGGCGGCGGCGCTTGACGGATTGACCGGCTGGCTGAAGGTCAATGTGATTGCCTTGGGCGCCTTGACCTGAGCGCCCGCAGCCGGGGTGGAAGCGGTGAGCTGCACATGGGCGAGCACTGCAGTCGGAGCGAGCAGGGAGAGGGCAAAGGCGGCGAGGAACGGGGAGATTTTCATGATCATTTATCCTTCGTGTTGATCAGAACCAGAAACGGATGCCGGCGATGAAGCTGGTAACAGATGGATTTTGCCCACGGGCCCGGGCGTAATCTGCACCCTGTCCAGTGCGCCACGATTGCTCGATGCCGATATAGGGAGCAAACTCGCGCCTGAACTCATAACGCAGCCGCGCGCCGACCTCGAACTGGTCAAGTCCTGCCCCGACGCCGAGCAGCGGTATGTCCTGCGCCGACAGATTGGCCTCGATGCGCGGCTGGAGGATCAGGCGCTGGGTGATGCGCTGGTCGACTTCCGCCTCGATCCGGGCGGTCAGGTCGCCGCGAGTGGACAGGAACAACGCGGCGTCGATCTCGAACATGTAGGGCGCAAGGCCCTGCACGCCGATCACGGCATGGGTGGTGCCAGGTCCGGCGGTATCCTGACGGATACCGACCTGGAAATCCCAGAACGGCTTGAACGCCCGGGAGTAGAGCGCCTGAACCTCTGCATGATCGGGAGCCGAGCCCCAATCGCCCTCGCCTTCGCTCTTGAACCACAGACGGCTGGTGGGGGTGCCATAGTAGCCTTGGATGTCCCAAAGGTAGGTGTCCCCGCCCTTGCGCGCCTGGGTTTCGACACGGTCGCCCTGGAACCAGAACAGGGGGAAACTGCCGTGCGTGCGGCGCAGTTCGTCGCGCGAGGCCGCCATCGCGTCGGCGCCCCAGATCGCATCGGCAGCGCGCGGTGGCCCGCTTCCGGCTTCCGGCGGAGGCGGGGTCTCCATTTGTGGTCCGGGCGAGACGGGCGCGTCGGTCTCGGTCATTTCGTGCCCGGCCTGCGGATCCGGCGCCGCTTCCGGCATGGCCTGCCCGGCCTGCGGGTCCTGCGCCGGGGCAGGCATGGCGTGCCCTGCATGCATATCCTGCGCGGCCAGCGGCGCGGCGGCAAGCAGCGCAATGAGGGCAATCAGCGCCTTCATGCACCAGCCTCCGGACGCATCACGGTCACCGTCTGCATCATCCCGCCGTGCATGTGATAGAGCAGATGGCAGTGGAACGCCCAGTCGCCGGGTTCGTTCGCGGTCAGATCGAACTGCGCGCTTGCTCCGGGCTGCACGATAACAATGTTCTTGCGCGGCTGATGCGCGGGATTTTCTCCATTCACGAGTTCGAAGAACATGCCGTGAAGGTGGATGGGGTGCGCCATCATGGTGTTGTTGATCAGCTTCACGCGCACCCGCTCGTTCCACGCGAAGCGGATCGGCTTGTCGCTGACGGCGGAATACATCTCGCCATCAAAAGACCACATGTAACGCTCCATGTTGCCGGTCAGGTGCAGCTCGAGCAGGCGCGAAGGTTCACGCGTGTCGGCATTGGGCTCCAGCGCCGAAAGCATGCGGTAGTTGAGCACCCGGTGATCCACATCGCGCAGGCCCAGGCCCGGATCGCCGAGCTTGTCGACGGGCGCCATGGAAACCATGTCGATCCCGGGGCCCACCTTCACGTCGGGCGGCAACAGCAGCGTATCGCGCATCTTCATGCCCGCCATGCTGTGTCCGCCGCCACCGTTGCCGGCGTGGTTCATGCCCATGTCACCCATATCGAGCACCGGGGGTTTGCGCAGCGGCGGGATCGGCGCGCGCGCGCCCGCTCGGCTCGCCAGCGTGGCGAGCGCCATTCCGGAACGGTCCATGCTTTCCGCGACTACTGTGTAGGCTTCGGCGCGGGGCTCGATGATCACGTCGTAGATTTCGGCGGTACCCATCTGGAATTCGTCGACCTCGACCGGTTTCACGTTCTGCCCGTCGGCGGCGATGACCGTCATCGGCAGGCCCGGTATGCGCACGTTGAAGAACGTTTGCGCCGCCCCATTGATGATGCGCAGGCGCACACGCTCGCCGGGAGTGAAGAGGAATTCCAGCCCTTCCCTGGGCCCCCGCCCGTTGGCTAGGTAGGTGTAGGTTGAGCCCGTCACGTCTGCGATGTCGGTCGGGAGCATGCGCATCTCGGCCCACATCCGCCGGTCGGCTGCGGAGAGCGGGTAATCGTCGGCCCAGCTGGTCTGCTGGTAGTTGAAGTAGCCTTCGCCCTTGCGCAGCCGGTCCATGATCTTGTGCGGGGGGAGCGGCGTGAACTCGCTGAGGAGGAGGATGTAGTCGCGGTCGAACTGAACAGGCTCTGCGCCTGCCGGGTCGACGATCAGCGGACCGTAATGCCCCTGCTGCTCCTGAAGCCCTGAGTGGCTGTGGTACCAGTAGGTGCCTGATTGGCGGACGGGGAACTCATACGTGAAGGTCTGCCCCGGCCTGATCCCCGGAAAGCTGATTCCTGGCACGCCGTCCATATGAAAAGGCACCAGCAGCCCGTGCCAGTGGATCGAGGTGTCCTCCTCCAGGTGGTTGGTGACATTGAGGCGCACGCGCTGCCCCTCGCGCAAGCGGATCAGCGGCCCCGGCACGCTGCCGTTGACGGCAATGCCGTGGCCCTTTCGACCCTGCACCACGCGCTCCCCTTCGCCCACGGCCAGGTCGATCACTGCGCCCGACACTTGGTCAAAGCCTGGCCGGATCGGCCCACCGCCGCGTCCGCTATGCATGCTGTGACCCTGCGCCCACGCGGGAAGCGCGGAGGCTGCCGCGATGCTCGCCGAAGTGGCGATGAGCCCACGCCGGGTCAAGGAAAGCGAATAGCGGCTCATTGTGGTTGCCTTGATGTGAAGCGTTGCTGTCCTTGCCGCCGCACTCTCGTCCCGATTCCACCTGCTGGATCGAGACGAGGGTGCGGTACCGGCTCAGATACTGACGGCCGGGTATCCCGCCGATGCGAGAGCAAGGGTGAACTGATGCTTGCTCTCCCGGGTTTCAAATTCGATTACCCGGTTGGGCATGTCGAAGCCGACGTCTGCGTGCGGATCCACTGATGCGATCGCCTCGCGGACAGACTTGGCGCAACCGCCACACGTCATGTTTGCAATGTGGAATTTCATGTTGAATTTCCTGATTCGTCTTGGGGAGGCGCACCTTGTCCGGCTTCCAAGCGTTGTAAGGTCAAGCAGCAATTTTGCGGCAGGCCGAAAGGGAACGCGCATAGCGTCATGAAGCGAGCCGCATCGCCGAACTAGGATCGCGCTCAAGCTAGGTGCGAAACATTTCCCTTTACCTTCCCACGATGGGAAGATGCAGATGGTGAGGACGAAACAGGTTCAGTCCAAGGTTATCGTCATGCAAAATTCTGTAAAAAATAGAAAAAACTCAGAGATCGTCGAGTCGTCGCTAACTATCCCGATTGAGGGGATGAGCTGCGCCTCCTGCGTCGGCAGGGTTGAGAAGTCGATCAAGGCCGTCGAAGGCGTGCGCTCCGTCAGCGTCAATCTCGCCACCGAGCGGGCGACGATCGTTGCTTCGGACGGGGTTGATCGCAGCAGCATTGCGAGCGCCGTCGAGGCAGCAGGCTACCATGTGCCCTCCGAACGCTACGAACTCGCGGTCGAGGGCATGACCTGCGCTTCCTGCGTAGGCCGTGTCGAGGCGGCGCTGCGGGGCGTACCCGGTGTTGCCATCGCCAACGTCAACCTCGCCACCGAACGCGCAAGCGTGACAGGCACTGCAGCGCCGCCCGCACTGATTGCGGCGATCGCGGATGCGGGCTACGCCGCACATATCCTTGCTGCGGGCAACGAGAATGCGGCAGCCGAGGCCGGCGAGCGCAAGGCGGCCGAGCTAAAGGCGATCAAGCGCGATCTGATATTTGCCGCAATCCTGACTTTGCCGGTCTTTGTGCTCGAAATGGGCAGTCACACCATTCCCGGCGCGCATCGTCTGATCATGGCGACGATCGGGATGGAAAACAGCTGGATCATCCAGTTCGTTCTCACCTCACTGGTTCTGGCGCTACCCGGCCTGCGCTTCTTCAAGAAGGGTGTACCAGCCCTGTTGCGCCTCGCACCCGATATGAACTCGCTGGTCGCTGTCGGAACCGCGGCAGCTTACGGCTATTCGCTTGTTGCGACTTTCGCACCTCGACTGCTGCCCGATGCCACGGTGAACGTCTATTACGAGGCTGCTGCGGTGATCGTCACCCTGATCCTGCTCGGCCGCTATCTCGAGGCGCGAGCAAAGGGGCGCACGTCGGAAGCGATCAAGCGCCTCATCGGGTTGCAGGCCAGGACCGCGCGCGTTCGGCGCAGCTGGGGGCTGGCAGAAGTGCCCGTCTCGGACGTCGCCGCAGACGATATCGTCGAAGTGCGACCGGGCGAACGTATCCCGGTCGACGGTACCGTCGTCGAGGGGGAGAGTTTCGTCGACGAGGCCATGATCACCGGCGAACCCATCCCCGTCGCCAAGGCTGTGGGCTCGGCTGTGGTGGGCGGCACCGTCAACCAGCAGGGTGCCCTTGCCCTGCGTGCAACCGCCGTGGGTGAGGCAACGATGCTCGCCCAGATCATCCGCATGGTGGAAGAGGCACAAGGCGCGAAGCTGCCGATCCAGGCTCTGGTCGACAAGGTGACAATGTGGTTTGTCCCGGCGGTCTTCGCCGTCGCCGCGCTCACATTCCTTGTCTGGCTGGTCTTCGGACCACCACCTGCGCTGACCTTCGCGCTGGTGAACGGCGTGGCGGTGCTGATCATCGCCTGCCCCTGCGCCATGGGGCTGGCCACACCGACCTCGATCATGGTCGGCACCGGGCGCGGTGCGGAATTGGGAGTCCTGTTCCGCAAGGGTGAGGCACTGCAATCGCTCAAGGACGCGAAGGTGATCGCGCTCGACAAGACCGGAACCCTCACCGAAGGCAAGCCAACCCTCACCGACTTTGCCGTCGCCGACGGGTTCGAACGTGAAGATGTGCTGCGGCTGGTTGCAGCCGTCGAAGCGAAATCGGAGCATCCGATCGCGCGCGCCATCGTTGCTGCAGCCGAGGCCGGGAAGCTCACTATCCCCGCAGCCGGACACTTCCAGTCCCGCACCGGCCTCGGCGCTGAGGCGAGTGTCGATGCCCTGCGTGTTCAAGTCGGCTCGCAGCGCTACATGTCCGAACTCGGCATCGGGACGGAGGCGTTTGCCGATCTTGCGCAGACACTCGGCACGCAGGGCAAGTCGCCGCTTTATGCCGCCATTGATGGCCGGCTTGCGGCTGTGATCGCGGTGTCCGATCCCATCAAGCCCAGCACCCCGGCAGCGATCAAGGCGTTCCATGCGCTTGGGCTCAAGGTTGCGATGATCACCGGTGACAATCGCCGGACAGCCGATGCCATCGCCCGCGAACTGGGTATCGACGAAGTCGTCGCGGAGGTCTTGCCCGAAGGCAAGGTGGCGGCCGTCCGGCGCCTGAAGACAACACATGGCAAGATCGCCTTCGTCGGCGACGGCATCAACGATGCGCCGGCGCTAGCCGCCGCTGACGTCGGCATTGCGGTTGGCACGGGCACTGACATCGCCATTGAGTCCGCCGATATCGTCCTGATGTCTGGCCATCTCAACGGCGCGGCAACCGCAATTACCTTGTCGCATGCGACGATCGGGAACATCCGGCAAAACCTGTTCTGGGCTTTTGCCTACAATATCGCTCTCGTCCCGGTCGCCGCCGGTGCGCTCTACCCCGGCTGGGGCCTGCTCCTCTCGCCCGTGGTAGCGGCTGCTGCGATGGCAGCATCAAGCATCTTCGTACTCGGCAATGCCCTGCGCCTTCGCCGCTTCAAGGCGCCGGCATGAGCGGCGCGAGTTCCGCTGCATTCGAACAAGGATGATCGTCATGAATATCGGCCAGGCATCGCAGGCATCGGGCGTCTCGACCAAGATGATCCGCTACTACGAACAGATTGGGCTGATCCCGAAAGCGGATCGGCGCGATTCCGGATACCGCGACTATTCGCCTTCAGACGTGCACATGCTGCGCTTCATCCGCCGCGCGCGCGATCTCGGTTTCGCGGTGGCGGAGATCAACGATCTGCTCGGCCTCTGGCGCGATAAGTCCCGCCAGAGCGCCGATGTAAAGCGCATCGCGAAGGCGCAAATCGAGCGGCTTCAGGAGCGTGCCCGCAACCTCGAGGCCATGGCTGCAACGCTGGGTACGCTCGTTGCTTGCTGCAGCGGCGACGATCGCCCTGACTGCCCGATCCTTGCCGATCTGGAGGAGCCGACGCTGATAGATTGGTCCGACTTGAAGCCCTCCTCCGAAGGGGCCTTGCGGCGCCAGACTTAGTCTGCGTGGGAGCCCGAAGTTCAGTCGGGCCGCAGCGAAACCGGGCCCTTGCGTTCAGGCTTGCCAGTGCCTCCCGGGCCGCAGTTCCCGCAGGGATCGCCAAGGTCAGCCAATGTTTAAAGAACCCAGCTGCAGTGGTTTTTCGAGACTGGCCAGGTAAGCAGAGGAAGTCGTGTTTTGACGAAAGCTGCCATACTGCAGATTGGGTGCGGACGACTGCTAAGTCCCAGTGCACGAACCCGCTGCGCGGGAGAGTCGCTTGGGGTAATGTAGCGTAGTATTGTTCAGGCTTTGCGAGCGGCGATGTGGCCTGGCGAGCGTGGAGTTCCTTCAACGGAAAGGGACTCACCAT
>Ga0310345_10004757_pt1 | contig 12246 bp, 9 predicted proteins | sample HC15DNA20500_MG_FD_204667 | JGI IMG/M metagenome (GOLD analysis project Ga0310345, IMG submission 204667) | Marine microbial communities from station ALOHA, North Pacific Subtropical Gyre - HC15-DNA-20-500_MG | ecosystem: Environmental > Aquatic > Marine > Oceanic | place: Pacific Ocean: North...
GGTGTGGCGCGCAGACACCTCCTGCACGGCCGCGGCCATCGCCGGCACCAGCGCCTCGGCGCTGTGCACACCGTCCAGGCGCGGCACGCCGATCATCAGATGGAACCTCTCGGTGGACACCGCACGGCCCGGCCGGTTCAGCGGAATCTCTCGGGTGATGCGGTCGATCTGGGTCTCGTTGACATCCCCCAACCGGAATTCGACCTTGGTGCCCAGGTAGTCGCGGATCCGCGCCTTGAGTTCGGTCCATCGCGGGGTCGAGATCATCGTGTGCACGCCGTAGGCCAACCCCTGCCCGGCGATGTCCTGCACGACGGCTTCGAGCTCGGTGAACTCCGCGGCGAAGGCCGGCCAGCCATCGATCACCAGGAACACGTCGCCGAACGGATCCGCCGACGCCGGGTTGTCCGGGTCTTCGCGCATCTGCCGGTAGTCGGCCATCGATCCGACCCGGAACTGTTTGAAGGTCTGCTCGCGCTGCCGCAGAACGGCTTTGACCTCCGCGATGACGCGGTTGACCCGGTCGGGCTCGGCGCGGGTGGCGACACCGCCCACGTGGGGCAGGTCCTCGATGTACATGAGGCCACCGCCGCCCATGTCCACGCAGTAGAACTGGATCTGCCGCGGGGTGTGCGACGCCGACGCCGAGAGGATGAACGTCTGCAGGAATGTCGACTTGCCGGTCTGCGGGGCTCCGCCGACGGCGATGTTGCCCGCGGCGGTGGAGATGTCGATACCCCAGACTTCTTGGCGGTGCCGGCGGGGTTCGTCCATGACACCCAGACCGATCCGCAGCGGGCGACGGTCGTAGTCACGCGCGATCAGTTCGTTGACCGGAGTGGGATCGGCCAACGGGGGCAGCCACATCCGGTACGCATGGTTCTCACCGGTGGTCAGCTGGTCGAGGACGACCTCGCGGAGCACCTTCTGCCCGGACTCGATCGTCATTGCGCCACCGTCGCATCCATGATCGGGGCCGCGGTGAACCGGTGGATCCGCAGCGTCTTGTCGGCCTGGGCCCGCGGTGCGTCGTCGTCACCGGCGGCGGCGACGACGGGCACGTACGGGTTGCCCGTATAGACGCTCTGGAACTTCACCGGATCCTCCATGCCGACCCGCAGGAACCCGACGCCGCTCTCCTTGTTCGAGATGTACTGCGCCTCAGGTGTCCCGATCACCGCCTTGGATTCCGCGGAGCTCGTGGTGCGCAGCGCGATTCGATAGGTCAGGTTCGGCTCGAGCTTGTCGATGCGGGTGCCGCCCGTGTTCAGCGACTGCGTGGCCAGCAGCAGGTGTACCCGCAGCGAACGGCCCACCCGGCAGATGCGGTCGAACAGTCCGATGAAGTCAGGATGGTTCTGCAGCAGCTCGGCGAACTCGTCGACGACGACGAACAGCGTGGGCAACGGCGGGAGATCGGCTCCGCGCTCACGGTGTTTCTCGTACTCGGCCACTCCCGACAGGGCGCCGGCCGCGCCGACCTGGATGCCGGCCTGGCGCAGGATCGACTGCCGGCGGTCCAGTTCGCCGCTGAGCACCTCGCCCATCCGGCTGACCAGCTCCGCCTCCTCTTCCATGTTGGTCACCACCGCCGCGGTGTGCGGCAGCTTCTCCATGCCCAGGAATGTCGATCCGCCTTTGAAGTCCGTCAGCAGCAGATTGATCTGGTCGGGATGGTGGGTGGCGGCCAGCGACAGGATCAGCGTCCGCAGGAACTCCGACTTACCCGAGCCGGTGGTGCCGATCAGCATGCCGTGTGGGCCCGCACCGAACTCTGCGCCCTCCTTGATGTCGAGGTACATCACGTCGCCGGTCTTGAGCTCGTGGCCGAACGGGATACGGAGCCGGTCACGGTCGGTGTCGGTGAACATCCGCCAGCGGGCGGGGGTCACCTCCTCCACGGTTTGCGCGCCCACGATCTCGTGCCATTCGGTGGCGACCTTCTTCTGCACCCGGGTGCTCTTGTCGATGATCGTCCCGGTGATGGACCACCCGGCCAGCTTGCGCGCCACCCGCTGCGCCTGCCCGGCGGTCATCGTGTCGACCTGGCTGGCCACCAGCCGGAAGGTCTGGTTGGGGAGCCGGTCGTCGGCTGTGCCGTCGGCGTCGACGCGGATGCGGTAGGCCGAGCGGTGGTTACCGAGCGTGATGACGGTGACGCCGGCCCGGCCGTCGGCGGGGAAACCCGCTTTGCCGCCGGACAGGTCGATGACGACGACATAGGGGCCGTTCGGTGTGGCGTCGGCGGCGTGCGGGCCGCGGGCGGCCAGGTCGCTCAGACCGTCGGGCCGGGTGAAGATCATCCGGGTGTGACCGGCGGCGTCGGTGTCGGACTGGTGCGCCACGTGTGGCAGCCACTTCAGCCAGGCCCAGCGTGGATCCTCCGGATCGTCGGTCAGCACCCTGATCTGCAACAGGTCCGGCGGATGGAACACCGCCAGATGACAGACCATCGCGGTCAACAGTCCGGCCGCGCCGTCGGGGTCGCCCCCGACCGCAATAGTCGGAAAGGTGCGCAGCTGAACGAGTTTCGGGCAGTCGTGGATCAGGCCGTGGGTGCGTAGGAATTTCGTGACCCACATGTGGCTGACGGGCTCCAGGTGCGCCTGCGGGGCACCCGCGGGTCCGGCCAGGTCGCCGCCGACCGCAGGCTTCAGCAGGCGATCCACCGCAGGTTCGGATCCGATGCCGATTCGGGCCGCTGCGTAGAAGTCGGCGTTGGACGCCCGTGACCACTGCCGGTGGGTGCCGATGACGGACAGCAGATCGTCGGGGTGCGGCGCGTGATAGTTGAAGAACGTCACCTGCGCCGCCGCCGACGACGTGACCCTCGTCCGCAGTCCGGCGAGATAACGCAGGTACTCCTTGCGGTCGGAGTTGATCTCGGGGACCTTCTTGCCTCCGCTGCCACCGCTGGCCACCAGACCGACCGCGCCCATCACCATCATCAGCGGCATCATGAACATGTAGGGCGAGAGTTGGCGCACCCCACTGAAGATCATGATCGCGATCATGCCGAGCATGCAGCCGCCCAGCACCCAGGGCAGGGCCTTCTGCATGCCCGACGGGGGGATGTCGACGCCGAGGTCGTCGGGCGGGACCACGTTGATCTCCCCGGGGCTGAGCCGCGGGCCGCGCTTCATGATGGGTGTGAACTTGCGGGTCGTCATCCGCCACCTCCGTTGCTTCCGGCGGGCTGGGCGTCCCCGGCTCCGACCTTGCGCGGGTTCGGGTTCGGCGGCAGTGTGTCGTGTTCGATCAGTGCAGCCTCTTTGGACAGCACGGGGCCGTCGACGAGAAGGCTGACCACCTGCCACGGCGCGGTCCGCGGCGACGTCAGCCCCAGTTTGGCTGCCGTGTCCTCGTCGGGCAGGCCGTACCGGACGCCTTGCGGGTCGATGTAGTAGAGGCTCTCCCCGAAGCGGGGATCCGGGGATTGCAGCCGAATGTACTGACCGCCGCTGATGTGCACGGTGGCGTCACCGCTGATCTGTTTGATTCCGGTGGCCATGTCGGCGGCGGGCAACGGCAGGTGGCGACCTGCGATGACGGTCGTCTGCGGCGCCTGGTCGCCGGTCTCGCGCTGCCACGTCCAGCACAGCGCCGGGAGTTCTTCGCGCGCAAGGATGTCCATCGGTTCGTCGGGCAGCGGCGAGTCGTATACCTGCTCGACGATCGCGGCCACCGCACTCGGTGCCATCGACGGGGAGGCGATCATGCCGTAGGAGTTGGTGGCCCGCAGCGCCGCGGCGGTGGTGTCGTTGACTTTCGCGACGCCGTTGGGCAGCACGACGTAATGCTGTTCGTCGGATTCGGTGTCGGTGGTGAACACCGATCCGATGACCAGTTCCGGTGGTAGCCCGACGGTGTTGGGTGCACCGCTGGCCGGGATCGCGGGAAGCCGCCACGGCCCGGCGTCGGGCAGGGCGTTGAACAGGCCCTCGGAGATCGGTGCCGAGCGCGCCGTGACGGGGATGCCCACCGCGGAGGTGACCGCCCGGTCGGCGAGGTCGATCGAGTGGCGACCGGTGTCGGTGATCAGCCAGTCCCGACCCTCGTAGGACACCAGCATGCCCTGCCCGGACTTCAGTGCGCCGACCGAGCCGTCCAGCGCCAGGGGTGTGATCAGCACCGACGTGTCGACGGTCGGTGCCACCGTCTCCGGTTGGATCACCGTGTCGCACAACGACCATTGCGAGACGGGCGACGACGAGACGGGGGTGGCGTACGGGGCTCCGGGGATGCCGAGCGGTTGCCCCTTGGGCATGTTGTCGAGTTCCTCGGACTTCACCGCGACCGGGTTGTTGTTGTTGCCCAGGATCAGTCGCGCCGAGGTGAGGTTGTAGACGGGACGCAGCTGGCCGGTGTCGGGCAGCACGACGTAGAGCTGATTGGTGGTGCGGTCGACCAGAAGGCTGTCCCCGCCGCGCTTCCCGAGCGGTTTGAAGTAGGCGAGCAACGCGGCGCCGAGACAGATCAGGACCGCGATGATGATGCCCGCGCTCACTGCGCGGCTGTAGAACTGCAGCGGGTCGTCGAACATGCGGGTGTCGCGTCGCACGATGGCGTGCTCGACGCGGCGCAGCAGGAAACGCCAGCCGCTGACCTGCACCTTGGTGGTAAGCCGAAAACCTGCCATCGTCTACCCGCTGATGTTCAGTCTGCTGTGCACCGATGTGATCGCCGCAGCCATGTCCGCCCCGCTGATCTCGCTGAGCTGGGCGACGTCGAGGCTCTCGATATCCATGGAGCGAGCCAGCCTCATGTCCCGCGTCTGCTCCCCGGCCTCGACCAGCTGGCGGGCGTAGCGCCCGTTTCCTGCGACATCGATCGCGGGCTTGCCGTTGGCGCTGCTCTGAACCAACAGTGTCGCGGCCTCGAGCACTGCGGTGGCGGCCTCCGCGCTCAGGCTCGAATCCGTTCCCGCGGCGATCACTTCGGCGATCTCGACGATCTCCTGCGGTGAGTACGAGTCGAATTCGATGCGGGTGGAGAACCGCGAGCGCAGTCCGTCGTTGGTCTCCAGCAGTCGGTCGATGTCGTTGCTGTAGCCGGCGATGATCACCACCAGCCTGTCGCGGTCGTTCTCCATCCTGGCCAACAAGGTGTCCAGCGCCTCGGTGCCGAACGGGTCGGCGCGCCCGTCCCGCTCCTGGACCAGGGTGTAGGCCTCGTCGATGAACAGCACGCCACCCACGGCCCGGTCGATGGTGCGCGCGGTCTTGACCGCCGACTGCCCTTCGTATTCGGCGACGAAGTCCTTGCGGGAGGTTTCGACGAGTTTGGGTTCGGCGATCACTCCGAGGCCCGCCAAGATGTTGGCGACCACCCGCGCGATCGTGGTCTTCCCGGTGCCGGGCGGGCCGGTGAAGATCATGTGCTTGGACGCCTGCGCAACCTTCATTCCTCGGGCGGCCCGCACCTTGGCCATCTGTGTCGCCGCGCGGTAGCGCTCGATCTGTTCCTTGACCCGGCTGAGGCCGATCTGGCGGTCCAGTTCGGCCTGCGCGTCGGCCAGCAGTCGATCGCGCACCGACGTGTCGGCTTCGGCGCTGTCAACGTCCCAGGGGTCGCGTCGCGCGCTGATCTGCTCAGCCGTGGTGGTCTGCAGCCGATAGGCCGGGTCGCGCAATGCGGCGGTGACCACAGGCGTCGGGTGGCTGGCCTGCAGCCATTCCAGCAGGGCCAGGGCGCCCTCCTCGTTGCCCTGGCTTCGATAGGTCATCGCCAGGAACCAGGCGATGGCCTGGTTGCAAGCCTCCCCGGCGGGTGAGGCATTGGCTTCGGTCAGCCGGCGCTCAGCTTCGGTGAACAGGCCCAGGTTGGCGGCGGCGACACCATGGGCCACCCCGGCTGCGGCCGCGAGGAACTTGTCCGGCCACGCCGCGGCGCTGCGTACCTCCTCGATGACGTCGGTCCATCGTTGCGCCGCCGCATAGATGACGGCCTTGACCCACGCCACCAGGTGTTCGGCGCCGGCCGCGGGGACGTCCTCGATCGCCTCCATCGCGTCGGCGTAGTTACCCTCGGCCGCCTCGCTGACAGCGAATCCCATCGTGATGGCCAGCGGCGAGTTCACCGGATAGGTGATATCGCCGAACATGCCGCCGATCGGGACGCGGGTGCCCAGGCTGTTCATTGACATCTCGGCGGCACCGGCGAGCTGGCCGAAACTGGTGCGCGAGAACCATGCTCGGAACATCGTCGCCCGGTCCCGGTCACCGCAGCGGATGCGTCCCACCCACGCGTCACAGGCGGTGTCGTCGGCGTCGGTGATCTCGGTGAACAGCTCGAGCGAGCGAGCCGGAGCGCTGGGCAGCATGCCGACCGCGGTGCCGAAGAGGCCGGCCAGTTGTTCAGTCATTCCTCACCTGCGTAGCGGTTCGTGAACAGCTCGATCCGTGCGGCCGCAGCTTGTTCCGGGGTGGGCAGATCCAGGTCGCGATTGAGGAAGTCGCGGGTGGCGGCATTGTCGTGGCCGTGTTCACGCATGCAATCCAGCATGACCGTGTACTGGGCCGACCGGGCATCCTGGGTCGCCAGCGCCGCGATGACGACGATCTCGTCGGCAAGGACCGACTCGGCCATCGTCGTGGTCGCCGGTGCGAGGTCCACCCGGTGCACGCGGCCGTCCAGGAACGTCGTCACGGTGACGGTGCCGGGCGGGTTGGCCACGGTGAACAGCGGTGCGGCGGCATCGTCGACGTGCCCGTCCCCAGCTCCGAACCCGGGTGACGGGAACGCGGCGATGGGGTCGTCGTCCGTCACCGCATCGACGCCGTCACTGGAGTAGTCGCCGAGTATGACGCCGAGGTCGGTCTCGGAGGCGTCGCCGTCTGCGGCGGCACCGAAGTCGAGCGCCGCCAAGTCACCGTCGGGATTCCCGTCGTCCCCGGGATCACCGGGCGGAGGGTGGGCCACCGTGGATCGCCTTTCTCAGTCCGGGTACGACAGGTCGGTATCTAGCACGTTGTCGGTATCGAGCACGTCCTTGTGCTCGAACCAGCTCTTGGAGGGCAGGAACTCCATCAGGCCGTCCAGCGCACGCTGGAAGTTCTCGGGGGTGCCGGGCAGGAAGCTGCCGTACAGGTCGCCGCTCACCCGCCGCGGAATCGACACGATTCTGCCGTGCGGCGAGTCGAGCACTCCCGCGCCCACCCCGGCCCCGGAGAACGTGCCGCCGGGATGACGTTCGGAGGCGGTGATCTCCACCCAGCTGTCGGGGTTGCCGGTCGCCTCGGCGTAGATGCGGGCGGACGACGGCGGCATGCCGTAGCCGGCGAGTTGTTCTGCGGTGCGGACCTCGGCCAGTTTCGCAGCGATCCCCGTCAGGGGTTCGACATCGGCAGGGGCGGCGTCGCCGATCACGACGTTCACCATCGCGGACAGCCCCACCTGCGGTGCCACCCGCTGCAGCACCAGCATGTCCTCGTCCCGCGCGGCCACGACATGTCGATCCCCTTTACGACAGACCACGAAGCGCACCATCTTGCCGCCGACATCGCGGCGCCACCACCGGCAGTCCAGGAGCCTATCGGGCCTGCTCAGGGTGTCGACCATGGCAGCCACCTCGGGGTGCGGGTCGCCGAAGGCGGTCAGGATCCCCTGAGCGGTCAGATCCCGGGTCACCTGGTCCCAGACGATCTTGCGCTGGTCTTCGTAGGGGATGTTGGGGCGGATGCCCAGCGACTGGGGAAAGTCGACCAGGTGCAGCAGGTCGGCGATCACCAGCATTCCGTCGATCGTCACCTCGACGCCGACGACATCGTCGTAGTGGGTGGGCTCCCCGTCTCCGAGGAACGGGCTGGCCATCACGGCGATCCGATCTGACGGTCGAGGTCGACGCCGGCCGACTCGTCGGTCCCCTCGTAGCGCTGCGCCACGGCCGCCAGATCCTCGCTGACACCGCGCACGGCGCGGGCCGCCGCGGAGCTGCACCGCCGCCGGGCGTTCAGGAGTTCCTCCATGACCCGGACCGTCGATGCGGCGATGACCCCGTGCGAGGACGTGATCGACCGGTCGGCGTCCGCCATCAGGCCTGCGGCCGCGTCGATCGCGTCGGCGGCGCGGGCGTGGTGGTTGCCTAGAGCCCGCAGGTGCGTCGTCGTCACCTGCACACGGTCGGCGGGCACAGCGGTTTCCTGCTCGGTCATGTCGGCGGCCTGATGGGCGCGGCGGGACTCGGCACAGTTGGTGGCAGCAGCGGTGTCGGCAGTTCTGCCGGAGCCGCGGTGGAGCCGGCACCCTCGGCGGGCGCCGCGGTCGCGTCCCGGTACTCGACCTCGTCGTGTTCGCCGTGCTCGGGTTTCTCGTCCTCGACGTCAGCTGGCTCCTCGTGGGGTACTTCGTCGGTCGTTGCTTCGTCGCCGTTCGCTGCCGTGGACTCCGAAAGGGTCGGCAGCGCCTGCGTCACCGCACCGGCAACACCCGCGAGCGCCGCTGCCATCGGAGCGACCATGGCACCGATCATTCCGCCGGCGGCGCTCATCGAGGAGGTGAGAGCCGACATCGCCTCGGCGGGCACCGCTTCGGGTTGGGCCGATTGCGGCGCGGTGTCGACCGGGTCAGATGCGCCAGCCGGGTTGACGGGTAGGCCAGTGCCGACCAACCCGGCAGGTGTGGCGGCCTCGGGCTCAGCGTCATCCTCCTCGCGGTCGCCCGGTAGGGGGTCGCTCAGCTCCGCCGGCGCGTCAGACGGGTCTGGCGGATCGTCGGTCAGGACGGCGTACTCGACCGCGATACCGCGCAGGTCGTCAACGTTGTCATCGACCTGTTGCATCAGCCCGTGAAGGGCATCGCGGCAGGTATCGAGGGCGGTGGCCACCGCCGCCATCTCGAACGTGGCCTTCAACGCGGCGCCGACGCCAGGCGTCGTGGCGATGTCGCGCGAGGTGCTGCTGAAACGGGCCAGGCGGTCGGCTTGGTCATCGATCGCGTGCCGGCGAAGGATGATCTGGTCGGCCTGGCGGGCCAGGACGGCATGCGCGGCATCGTCGAGTGCTGCGACAGCGGCGACGCGGCGAGCGTGGCGGCGGTTGGCCAGCCCGTACGCCTGCGCGCCGGGGCCCGTCCAGTCCTGCGGCTGTGCGGCCGTGATGTGGTCGCCGGCCTCCCGGTACCGCTGCGCGCCCTGCCGGAACGCTTCGCCGCGCTCCGGCTCACCCGACCCGATGGTTCTGCGCATTCCGTCGATCACATCGAGGCCGGCTTCGAGAACCGACGTACCGGCACCTTTGCCGGAACTGCTGACCCCATCGATTCCGCGCATGCTGAACCTCCCCTTCCCCAGGGCAGACTACCAGTGGAGCCAGGGTCCTCAAGACGCCAATATCGGCGCCCAGGAGGGGATGCTGTCAGCACATGGAGTGTCGCTCAGCAACTTCTATCTATCCTCTGATTTGGATTGTAGGTGTATCAGCAAATTTTAGAGGCTGCAGCCGGACTCAACCCCTCGACCTCGAAGACGGCGACTGCGGCTGGGTGTCACGTGCCGTGCCGTCCTCTGAACACTGACCGCAGCGTCGATTTGCTCGGACCGGTCGCCCGCTAGCCTGGCGGATGCTCGTGGTGTGAGTTCGCTTAGTCTCGGCGACCGACCAACCTGGAGGAGACGTGCTGTGACCGACCGCGATGAGACATTGCGGAACGAGCCGGGCTGGACCGGACCCGGGGGCCCCGATACCGAGCCGGCGCCGCACCAGGAACCGGCGCCTTCGCCGCGGCCACCCGTTCCCCCTCGGCCACCCGCCGGCGCTCACCCGCAGCCGTTCGAGGCCGAGCGCCCCGGCAACTCGTTTCGGCAGCCGGTGCACGGTGCGCCGCCCGGACATCCGGGCGGATGGGGCGCCGCACCGGGTCCGCAGACCTGGTCCCCGCCGACCCGGCCGATCCAACCCGGGCAGCCGGCACCGATGTTCGGCGGCGCTCCGCAGCCCCCCGCACCACCCCAGCCCAACACCTATGCCGAGCTGATCCGCGGCGACGACCTCGTTCCGCCCCGCAAGCCCGCCCCGGGCCGGGGTTGGCGACGGGCGCTGTACACCGCCACGTTCGGCCTGATCAACCTCGGCCCCTCCCCCGAGGAACGCCGGATCGCAGAGCTGGAGAAGACGATCCGAGGCCCGCTGCGCGGGCATTTCAAAGTCGGCGTGATGGGCAAGGGCGGGGTCGGCAAGACCACCGTCTCGGCAAGCATCGGCTCGGTGCTCGCCGAACTCCGTCAGGACGACCGCGTCATCGCCGTCGACGCCGACACCGCGTTCGGCAAGCTCGGCAGCCGGGTCGACCCGCGAGCCCAAGGGTCGTTCTGGGAACTGACCGCCGATCAACATCTGGAGACGTTCGCCGACATCCGTCACCGCGTCGGCAGCAACGCCGCCGGTCTGTTCGTTCTTGCCGGGGAGGCCACGCCGGCCCGTCGGCGAGTTCTCGACCCGGCCATCTACCGGGAAGCCGCTGCCCGCCTGGACCGCCATTTCTCGGTCTCGGTCATCGACTGCAGCTCGACGATGGATTCGCCGGTCACGCAGGAAGTGCTGCGCGACCTGGACGCGCTGGTGGTGGTGTCGTCGCCGTGGGTGGACGGCGCCGCCGCGGCCGGCCAGACACTGGACTGGTTGTCCGCGCGCGGCATGACCGGGCTGCTCCGTCGAACCGTCGTGGTGCTCAACGACTCCGACGGTCACGCCGACAAGCGCACCAAGTCGACGTTGGCGCAGCAATTCTCGAAGCAGGGCCAACGGGTCATCGAGGTGCCGTTCGACGGTCACCTGCGCCCCGGCGGGGTGATCGACGGGACCTCGGAGATGTCTCGGCCCACCCGCACGCGCTTGCTCGAAGTGTGTGCGGCGCTGGCCGAGAACTTCCCCCGCCAGGACGACCGCAGCCGCGACCGGCGCTGATCCGAACCGAGCTCACCTGAGCTGAGCGACGAGCGCCTCGATGGCCTCGGCGTCGGCGACAGGCACCGACTGTTCGGACTCTGCCTGCTGGATCGCGGCCTCGCCGACGCCCGCGGCTTGGGCGGTCTCTTCGACTGTCAGGTTGGCCTCGCGTCGTGCAGCGTAGAGCCGCTGCCCGAGGGTGGCCTGCGGCGCGGTAGCGGCCCTCAGCATCACGTCGTCGTAGAGCCGGCGCACCGTACCGAGCGCCTTGATCAACGCCGGGGTGACCCTGCCGATGCGTGCGGCGCGGGCGGCCACCGCTTCGAGTTGACGCAAGTCGGACAGGACCGCGGTGACGCGGGGGGTGAACGCCGGGTCCTCGACCGGGGGCAGCGAGGCGACGGTCGAGCCGAAACCCCCGACCGCGGTGACGACCGCCTGGGCGAGCAGGGACACCTCGTCACCATCGGAGGGTGCCGATGTGGTCTCGGGTGGCGCCACGGCCCGCACCACCTCGCCGCGACGCAATCGGGCGATGGTTCCCGGCGGCCACTTCAGCACCTCTTCGAGCTTTGCCCGCGTCCGCTCTCGGGGCCAACTTCGGCCCTTCTCGAAGGCGATCAACGCCCCGGCGTTGATGATGCCGCTGCTGGCCAGGCTGCGCTGGCTGATGTTCAATTCACGGCGCCGCGCCGCCGCGGCGGCCCCCGCCCGCACCATCCCGGGATCCGGAGCACCGGTCGACTGATCGACCGGCTCGGGGTTGGTCATCTACCGGGGTCCTCCGGATCGGGCTGGGATCGGCGGAATTCATCGTAGCGATTGCTATGCGCACCGCTACGACTTGGTGCTGCGCTCTGCGACGGTTCCATGTCGAAGCTACACCTTGAGCACGACACCGACCTGGTTTGACGCTGCATTTGCGAAGACGCACCGAGGGCCTTCTCAACGCGGCTTGTCTGGTTGTTTTACCAGTTCATCGCGGATATCAACTTCGCCGCGTGGCTCCGCCACGCGACAGTGGCACGGCTGACGCTGCACTTCTAGTCGGTAGAACTGTTGCGTCGCTACGGTTTGGTGCGATAGTTTCACTTCACCGCGGCGACAGCGCCGCCCAGTGCACGTGAGGAGCAAGCCGATGACCGCCAATCCCTTCGACGAGACACCGGTCGGCGTCTGCACCCGCGATCCGGAGAGGTGGACCACGACGGCCGACGACGAGGCCAAGGCGCTGTGCCGGTCATGCCCACGGCGCTGGCTGTGCGCCCGGGACGCTTGCGAGTTGCCGCGCGCCGAAGGCCTGTGGGCCGGCATCTACGTCCCCGAGGCCGGTCGTGGCCGCACCTTTGCTCTGCGCCAGCTC
>Ga0310345_10004758_pt1 | contig 12241 bp, 9 predicted proteins | sample HC15DNA20500_MG_FD_204667 | JGI IMG/M metagenome (GOLD analysis project Ga0310345, IMG submission 204667) | Marine microbial communities from station ALOHA, North Pacific Subtropical Gyre - HC15-DNA-20-500_MG | ecosystem: Environmental > Aquatic > Marine > Oceanic | place: Pacific Ocean: North...
GCGTATCTCATTACCAAGACGATGCGCGCCTTGGGTCTCACCTACATCGACCATCAAGCCCGTATTTGACACAGCCCCACGGTGGCCAGTCTGGCCGCCACGTTCGGCCGCGGGGCGATGACCAATCACTGGAAAGACATCAAGAACGCCGATGTCGTGCTGGTGATGGGTGCCAACCCGGCCGAGAATCACCCCTGCGGATTCAAGTGGGCGCTTGAGGCGCGCGACGAGAACAATGCCACGTTGGTGACGATCGACCCGCGGTTCACGCGGACCTCGGCGGTGGCCGACAAGCATCTGCAAATCCGGCCCGGGGCTGATATCGCGGTGCTCGGCGGGCTGATCCGGTACCTGCTGACGAACGATTTGCACCATGCCGACTATGTGCGGGCGCACACTAACGCGTCATTCCTGATCAGCGGCGACTTTGGCTTTGAGGACGGGTTGTTTTCCGGGTTCGAGGAAGCGGCCAGCGCCTACGACAAAACGTCGTGGAGTTACCAGCGTGGCTCGGACGGGCTTGTGCGCCGCGACCTAACGTTGGAAGACCCTCGCTGCGTGTTCCAACTGCTCAAGCAACACTACGAACGCTACACGCCGTCGATGGTTGCGCAGATTGCCGGCTGTTCGGAGGAGAAGTTCCTTGAGATGGCCGACATTATTTGCTCGACCGGTCGAGCAGATCGGGTCGGCACCATCATGTACGCCGTCGGTTGGACGATGCACACCGTCGGTAGCCAGATCATCCGGACCGGAGCGATGTTGCAACTCCTTCTTGGGAACATTGGTCGGCCGGGCGGCGGTATCAATGCGCTTCGTGGCCATGCAAACGTCCAAGGGGCGACCGACCACGCAATCGTTGCCGGTATTCTGCCCGGCTACCTCAAGGTTCCCACGCCAGAGCAGGCCACGCTCGCGGACCATCTTGAGGCGTCGACACCGCAGCCGCTCGTGTCGGACACGGTGAACTACTGGGGGAATTATCCGAAATTCCTCGTCTCGCAGTTGAAGGCTTGGTTTGGCGACAGCGCTACCGCGGCCAACGAGTACGGGTATCAATATTTAGGCAAGCAGGACGGCGATGCCACCTGGCTGTCCATCTGGGACCAGGCACGTCAGGGTAGCCTTGAAGGGTTCGTCTCTCTCGGGTTTAACCCGCTCCTGGCCGGTCCGGATGTGCCCCGGTTGATCGAGTCGATGACGCGGCTGAAGTGGAAGGTCGTTATCGATCCGTTCATGCTCGATAGTGCGGAGTTCTGGCGGGCCCCCGGTGTCAATCCGGCCGAAGTCGACACTGAGGTGCTGTATTTACCGACCACCCACTGGATCGAGCGCGACGGCTCGTTCACCAACAGCGGCCGTTGGGCCCAGTGGAAAGAGAAGGCGATCGATCCCCCCAACGGCGTGCGGTCGGATACCTATGTTCTGTCTGAACTCTTCTGGCGGGTGAAGGAGTTGTATCAACAGGACGGGGACGACGCGGTATACAACGAACCGATCCAGAATCTGACCTGGGACTATCTGAACCCGCGTGAACCGACGCTGGTTGAATTGGCCAAGGAGATCAATGGCTACGACCGGCAGACCGGGGAGCTGCTGTCGTCGTTCGGGCAGCTTACTGATGACGGGAACACCAGCTCCGGAAACTGGATTTACACGGGCAGTTATACCCAGGCGGGCAACATGATGGCGCGGCGGGAGACCGCCGACCCGACGGGTCTCGGTATGCACCATGGCTGGGCCTTCAGCTGGCCGCTGAATCGTCGGGTGCTCTACAACCGCGCCTCAGCCGACGCCGAAGGGCGTCCGTGGGATCAGAATCGGGCAGGCATTGCGTGGAACGGTCGCGAGTGGATTGGGGATGTCCCAGACTTCGGGCGGACTACCCCACCGGACGCCGCTGGTGCGTTCATCATGACCGAAGAAGGGGTTGCTCGCCTGTTTAGTAATCATCTGGCGGATGGGCCGTTCTCCGAGCATTACGAACCGGTCGAGAGCCCGACCGAGAATGCCCTGCACCAGTCGGTGTCGGTGAATCCGGTTATCAACTGGTACGACGGTGTGCGCGAGACGCTCGCGACGGCTGATGACGATTTCCCGTATGCCTGCACCGTGTATCGGGTGGTCGAACACGAGCACTTCGTCACTCGGAATGTGCCGTTGCTGGTCGAAGCGATGCCTGACTTCTTCGTTGAGGTTCCCGAAGGGCTCGCGGTCGAGAAAGGGATCGAGAACGGCGGGCGAGCGCGGGTCTGGTCGAAGCGCGGCGAGGTCGAAGGCGTTGCGATCGTCACCAAGCGGATCAAACCGTTGATGGTCAACGGCCAGACGGTCTGGACGATCGGTATCCCAGTCCACTGGGGCTTCGTCGGTATCACCCAAGGTTCGATGGCGAATCTGCTGACCCCGTATGTCGGCGACGCGAACACGCGTTGTCCAGAATTTAAAGCGTTCCTGGTGAATGTCGAACCCGTTGCGCCCCGAACGAGCTAGGACACCTATTCCCATGCCAGACACCCTATCTATTAAACGGATCTCGGCCAGCCCGAGCGCGCTGATTCCACTGGAGTCGCTCCGGTCTGGCGGACCCGTCTATTCGAAGCTGGTTGATATCTCGAAGTGCATTGGTTGCAAGGGGTGCGAGGTCGCCTGCAAGGAGTGGAACGACCTGAAGGTGGAGCAGACGACCAATTTCGGGAGTTTCCAGAGCCATAAGGACCTGTCGTCGAATACGTGGCTCCTGATGCGGTTCAACGAGGTGGAAGATGGCGACGACCTGAACTGGATGATCAAGAAGGACGCCTGCCTTCACTGTGAGGAGCCGGGATGTTTGTTTGCGTGCCCGGCGCCTGGGGCGATCGTCCAGTATCAGAACGGCATCGTCGATTTCAATCAGGACAACTGTATCGGTTGCCAGTACTGCGTTTCGGGGTGCCCCTTCGATATTCCCCGGTTCGACAAGGAGACGAAGACTGTTGCTAAGTGCAACATGTGCATCGACCGGGTCGAGTCTGGACTTGAACCCGCCTGTGTAAAGACGTGCCCGACGAATGCTATCGAGTGGGGCATCAAAGAAGACATGCTGGCTCAGGCGGACAAGAAGGTCGAGCGACTAAAGCAGCGGGGCTTCGAACATGCCGCGCTGTACAACCCTGGGGGTGTCGGTGGCACCCACATGATGTATGTCGTCCCACATGGCGATCGCCTGGAGGACTACGAATTACCGGCGCATCCGACCGCCAGCCCAGGTCAACTCCGAGGTTTGAACTTCCTCCAACGGATCGGGTCGTATCTCTTCGGCTTCGGCATCATTTCCGCCTTGGTCCATTTTCTTGCGGTTGGCCCGGAGATTCCGGACGAGAACGGCTGATGAGGACCCCACTCCTACGCCGGTTCTCGTTTCTTGAGCGAATTACTCATTGGGTGGTTGGCGTTACCTTCGTGGTGCTGTTGCTGAGCGGGTTGGCCTTTGCCTACCCGTCGTTGTTCTGGTTGACGACCTTCCTGGGGGGCGGCGCAGCGGCCCGGACCCTGCATCCGCAGATCGGTGTGCTGTTCGGGGTGGGCATTGTCTTCATGTTCGTGCTCTGGATACGCGACATGTTCCTGGATGCTGGGGATCGGGAATGGCTTGGCGCCATCAGGCATTACGTGGCCCATGATGCCGAAAAAGTGCCACCGGCCGGCAAGTACAACGCCGGTCAGAAGCTGTTTTTCTGGGTGCAAAGTGTCCTTGGTATCGTGTTTGTGGTCACCGGACCGGTGTTGTGGCTTCCGGAGTACTTCAGCTCGGGGCTGCTGAACACCGCGCGGTTGCTGCACTATGCCGCCACGCTGGGCGGCGGGTTGTTCTTGATCGTCCACGTGTATCTGGGCACGGTGGCCTATCCGGGCACCGCCCGCGGCATGATCGACGGGAAGGTCACCCCCGCGTGGGCCAGGTTGCATCATCCACGCTGGTCGGGTGACCGGGTCGACCATTGAAGCGTCGGTCGATCGTTGAGCCCCGCTGGGCGCTTCGAGCCCGGCGGGCGCACACGTGGCTCGCCGAGCGCCCTCACACCGAGGCCCTACTGCAGTTCTATTTGTCGCTGCTTGAGCTGCAGACCACGTTGTGCGGGGCACTCGATGCTGCTGCACTGTTACCAGCGGTCCATACGGTAGGAGATGAGGCTGCGCCGACGCTACAGCTCGAACGGCTTCCGCTCGACACGGTGTCCGACGGCTTTCTTGAGTTCTGCCGTGCGATGCCCGAGTCAGCGCCGTCGCCGGTGATGGATGCGGCGCGCGCCACGTCGGGTGCGGTGGCGAAGGTTCGGTCGGACCTGTTGCGGGCGTTGTTGACTGGTGGCGACGTCGGTCCGACCGCGACCGCGCTCGCCCGCCCGCCCGCCCCACTTGCGTTTCTCGCGCGCGGCTACCTTTCGCCGGTCGCCGAGCTACTCGCCGCTGTGGGACCGGCACCGTCGCCAGGGGGCCGTCAGCCCATGTGTCCCCGGTGTGGTTGGCCGCCACAGGTCTCGAAGCTCAAAGACGAGCCTGGCGCCGAGGGCAATCGCCGTCTGGTCTGTGCTTTCTGTGCGACCGACTGGGTGTTTCCGCGGTCGGTGTGTGTCGCCTGCGGCGCGTCCGGAGACGAGGGGCTGGAGTTTCACGTCGACGAGGGGCTGTCGCATGTGCGGGTCGAATCCTGCCGGAGCTGTCGGATTTACCTTAAATCGGTCGACCTGCGGATTGTTGGTCTCGCGGAGCCGCTGGTTGACGATCTGGCCACGCCCGAGCTAGACCTCTGGGCGACCGATCAGGGCTTGGAGAAGACGGTGCCGAACCTGCTGGGGCTGTAGCGCCTCAGACTGTCGCGCGGTTGGGCCGTCCTCTCTGCCTGCGCCCTTCCCTGCAACCCGCTAGCCGGCCTTCGACTGGCCGACAGGTACAAGCTCTGGTCCAGGAACACGCCGATCAGGATGCTAGCGTCGCTACGCGCCGAAATACGTTCCTACCAACGCCCTATTTGACTCAGGATTGCACCCAAAATGATCCCGGGGGCTGTCGAGACGTAGCCTGTCGTTCCGATATACCCAGTGATGCTCTGGTTCTTCAACGGCTCAGTTGGGCCGCCGCGTTTCATTGGTATCCACTGCGACAACCGCCCCGAGGCCTGCCAGATGGTTGTGTTGTACCCGGACGGTTCTGAGGATTCTGAATCCTTCAAAGATCGAAACGCATTGCAAGAGGCAGCTCTGAGGCTGGGCAAAGATCTGAGCACACTCGGCTGGGAGCCTTGCCCGACCGCGACCACCGTCACCCCCACCGAAAGCTAGTCGCTGGCATGCACCGCAACCAGTCAGCGTCCTATCTACACTGAATGCGGGACCCCGCCGGCACGTACCACCTCAACCCTGCGCGCCTGACCCGCGACCCGATACTACGGCCCCGCGCGAGGTGGGCATACGTAGTGCACGTCGGTGACGAGGACGCCGTTGTCGCACGGCTCGCGAGCGATCCAGAACGCTTCCTCTGGATGATTTTGCACAATCCTCTCGTACTCCTGGATGAACCAGACAGAGGTCGAAGACAGGATGACCTGTTCTTCAGCGAAAAAGACGGTACTGTAGACGTCCCAGAAATCGGCGTACCCGTATTCGACGTCGTTGGCGACAAGATAGTCCGCGAGCACCTGCCGGTTGTTTACTGGAGGGTCTCGCACGAACTCGGACAGCAACCGGACATGGCCCCAAAGTGCGACGGCCGCCCACAACGAAACGACAGCTAGCGTTAAGTGTCGCAACGGTTTTCGGGTCTCGATGATCACGTGATAGGCGACGAGGCCGACAATACCGAGCACAGTCAGCAGGGTGTAACGCATGGTCATGATGCTGATCTGTCCACATTGCGACAGCACGTACACCATGCTCGACTGCGCACCGATCAGGAATAGGTAGGTTGCGAATTGTAAATGGGTGTCCCACGCGCGGGCGGCGCCGCGCACGGTGTGCCAGACGCTTCGCCCCAGCGCTAACACCAACGCTGTGCCGAGCAGTATCCACAGACCGTCAACCCCCTGCGTGCCTGTGCTCGGAATCGCGAGACCGACGAGCGGTTCTCGATGGCCACCCACCAATGTCGAGAGAAACGGACCGCCGAAATCGACCAGGCTGGCTGGTAACGAACCCGCGTCGAAACAGAAACGATCAAACAGAAAACCAACATTGAGGGCGGCACTGTCTGACGTCGTCGTCTGGAGCCCGGCGTAGGCTTCCGACGTGGCCGGTCCCCAGGCGCTTCCGGCTTGGGCGCGGGCCAGTCCGATGCCCTGCCAGACCGCTGTGAAGGTCATCGCGGCCTTGAGTTTCCGTTGCCATCCGGCGGCGGTGAACAAACTACGGTCCAACAACTCGATCACGATCAGTGCCCCGAGCGCATACGCCGTGAACACCCGTTGCAGAAAGCCGAACGCCAGGATTACCCCGAATGCGAACGGCCGTCGTCGCGTCAACCACAGCAACAGTGCTGCGAACAGGGGCTCTACCTGCCCACCACTGGCTTCTAGGAAGTAGATCGTGGTGCCTGGTGGACTCAGAATAAACAGACTGGCCACGAGCAGTCCGACGACTGGTCGCAGTCCGAGTTCGCGCTCGAGCAGGTGGATTAATACGATAGCTAGGGCAATGTTGATGAGGAGCAGCGGGAACTTTAGTGCCAGCACCGAAGGGCCAAACAGCCAGAATAGAGGTGCCGCGAGCCAGGCTTCGATGGCGAGTTGGTAGTCCTGGCCGTAGGTGAAGACCGGAAATGTTCGGCCCTCACTCAGGTGCTTCGCCATCAGTCCTACGATTGCCTGGTCCGAGTCGAAAATCGCATCGAAGAAGACGAAGACCCAGCTTCGGAGGAGCACCAGTACGATTGCGGCCCCGAACACTAGTTTGCGTTCCGTGCTGAGTCCATCGCCGCGGGCGGGGTTCTGGGGGGTCGGTGGACGCGTGTCCTCCCGCGGGGTATCCTCCGCTCGCACCGTGCCATGCGCGGTCGTGTCGTTTGCCGGGAGCACGTTCAGGATGCTATCCGATACGGGGCAGTGATGGGAGAGCGAGCGTGGATGACCGCCGCCGGCGGGTTGGCTCTGGCTCTCTTGTTTCCGCTGGTAACGCCAGGTTCTGGTCTCAGTGTTCCGGTAGAGCTTTCTGTCACGGCGACGGATCCCGGAGCGCAATCTATCGGTCCTGGGTTGGGTGCTCCCGGCGGGTCAGGATTGTTGGGCTCGACGCTCGTTGCATGGCTGGCGCTGGTGTTACCCGTTGGCTCGGCGGGGGCCCGGCTTGGGTTTCTCGCACTCAGCGCTGGTGTTTCGGCTGCCGTTCTGACCTTCGTACTCTACCGACGGCTCAAGTTTTCGTCGCCGTCGGCGCTGATTGCAACTTTGGTCACCGTGACTGGTGGAACGGGTGTGGCGTTGGTGGCCACTGGCAGTCCTGATGCCATGCTGCTGCCGCTGGTGCCGGGACTGCTCCTGTGTGGGCTCTGGTGGGTGGATTCCTCCGGTCGCGGGGTTTCCGTGGTCACCCTAGCGGGGCTAACGATGGTTGCGGTGGGTAGCTATCCGGCGATGGCGATAATCTGTGCCGCCGCGGCTGTGGCGGCAGCGCGCGATGCGACTGTGGGTCGTGGTCAATTGTTGGTCGCCACGTTGGCCGCTGGGGTGCTCGGCCTCCTGCACCGTGTTGGAGCGGCGGAGTTGTCCTGGCGCAACGCAAGTTCTAGTCTCGGGTTGGCCGGCGGAGATGCGACGGCGCTCCCCCGGTCCTGGGCAATGGCGTTTGGCGAGTGGCGTCTCGACGTAGCTGGCGACCGTCTTATAAGCCTCGTATCGGTGACAGTTGAGTCGTTAGGAGGATTGGGTTCACTGCTTGCCGTGGTGGGGCTGGTCACGCTCTGGCGGCGCCGGGATGGCCGCGGCCTGGCGTGGGCCTGGATTGCGGCGTTACTTGTTTTCTGTGTCTGGGCGCCATCGGCGGCCCAGGATGGCTATCGAGTGGTCGGACTCTTGGCCTGGTTGTTGGTTGGCGTCGGACTCGACTGGTGCTGGCGCTCCAGCGGGCAGACTGGTGCCCAAGTTGGGACGGCCATGGTGGGTCTCTTCCTGACCGTGGCGGGAATGGTCGCGCAACAGGCGCGGGTGCCATGGGTTGCCCCGTTGAGTGCCGAGACGTATGCGGACAGACTTGCTCAGGCGGTGCCGGCTGGCTCGCGCTGGCTTGCTGAGCAGGCGGGGTTCGATCGCGCGCTGGCAACCGCGCGGGTCGGTCCTTCGTCGGATGCTCGAATGCCGCTCGATGAGGGGCTTCTCCGTCAGATTTACGACGATGTCTCCCCGGTCATCGCATTCGCCGGCGCGCGTGACCTGCTTCAGGGGTACGGGGCCCAGTTCGCCACCGTGCCGATCACTCCGGCACGTGTGTCGGTACGTCAATTGTTGGAAAGGTTACCGAGAGGATCGGTCGTGGCAATCGCCGGTGGGCCCGGCCTCAACCGGCCGGTCGGCGTGGATGCGGGTGGCCCGTTTACCCCGGTGGGCGGAACTGCTGAATTCTGGGGAGGAGAGGGGCCCTTCTACGGACTAGTCGGCGTGGCTCATCTGGCCGGCGCCCCGTTGGAGCGTCGGTCGGACGATGCGGTGCGATTGGCCCTTGAAGTGGGTGAGTCGATTGGAACCTTTCCGGTCCGGTCGATGTCGACTCTCGGCGTTACGGCCGACGCGACGGGGGTGCAGGTCAAGGTCCACGGTCGGGTTGTCGCGAGTGCCGAACGTGGACTCGCGCTGGCGGCGGTCGCCCCAAATGGAGCGTTGCTCATTGCTCTGGACGACGAGCTCGAATCGGGACTGGAAATACCGGTGGTGGGTGCTGATCCGACTATCGCCGAGCTGACAGGGTGGGAACCCTGTCGGACGCTGCCGTCCGGACTTTGGGTCAACGTTAGCGAATCTGCTGTTGCCGGAGGGCTGGGAGGACGCCTTCCCTCTGTGGATTCCAGCCTCACGTTCTACACAACCGCTCGGACTGATCGCGCCCCGCGAGTTGGGCCGGAGGGGTCTGCAACGGTGGCGTTTGTGCGCAGTCTCCTCTTGGACCCGGATCGTCCGGATGACGTCGTGCGTGATTTGGAGGCCGACGGTGTGCCTGACATTCCGGTGACGATTGGGGCACCCGTGGTCCAGCGAGTCGAATTCCGTGGGGCGGGCCCCGTCGTGGTCGAATTTGGTGAGGCGCCCACGTTTGCCTACGCGCGGTTCGATGGGCCGAGATCGGGACAGCGTGACATGGACGTATGCGGCATCGTGTCTGGCGAGCCTCGATTCGACCGTGGTGGTCCGCGCCAGACCTCGGTGCCCGTGGCCGACCTCGACGTCCTTGGTTGGGGCTGGCATGGCCTTGAGCGCGACGGACGTGGCGAGTTCCGCTGGTCGAATGGAACGGAAACCGAACTGTTAGTCCAACTGGTTCGGGTTGGTGTCGTACGCGTGGTGGTTGAGGCTTCGGCTGCCGTGGTGGACTTGGCCGGCGCACCTGCCACACTGACGCTCGTGGTCAACGGCGCCTCGCTGGACCCGGTGGTGATGACGGGCGGTGTCCAGACCTATGCGTGGCAGGCACCTGCCACGATTTGGAAGACCGGGATGAATCGGGTAGGACTCCGTCTCTCCGAGGCCGTCAGTCCAGCCGCGCTCGGGCTCAGTGACGATCAGCGGTTGCTAGGCATGGCATTGCGGCGGCTGGAACTGAGCCTGGCTGAGTAGTCGAAACCCGACCGAGGTCGAGGGGGTCTAGGTGAACGTCTTCTTGATCGACGGGACCTACGAGCTTTTCCGTCACTTCTATGCGATGCCGTCTGCTACTGATGTGGACGGCGTCGAGGTGGGGGCTGTTCGGGGGGTCGTCGGTTCGGTGCTCAGTATGCTCGAAGACGACGTTACGCACCTCGGCGTGGCGACTGACCATGTCGTCGAATCGTTCCGTAACCAACTGTGGCCCGGCTACAAGACTGGCGCGGGGATTGACCCAACGCTCTCCGGGCAATTTCACCCGCTCGAGGATGCACTCGAGGCGCTGGGCGTGTGTGTGTGGCCGATGATCGAACTTGAGGCGGATGACGGGTTGGCGTCTGCGGCCGTCGCCGCTTGTGGGGACGCGAGGGTCGAGCAGGTCTTCATCTGCACGCCGGACAAGGACCTTGCGCAGTGTGTCCTCGACCAACGCGTCGTGCAATTCGACCGGCGTGCCGGCGTCCTGCGCGATGCCGGTGGAGTGTTGGCGAAGTTCGGGGTGCCGCCCGCGTCGATACCGGACTACCTGGCACTGGTCGGTGACGCTGCCGACGGATTTCCCGGGCTCCGCGGCTGGGGTGCCAAATCGGCCGCGACCGTACTCGGTCGCTACCTACGTCTCAAGGCTATTCCTGACGACTCGTCGACGTGGGATGTCGCCGTCCGAGGTGCCGCCCGTCTGGCAAATGAGTTGGCGGCTCATCGCGACTTAGCGGAACAGTTCCGTGATCTCGCCACCTTACGGACCACCGCCGAGCTATTCGAATCGGTCGACGAACTGCGGTGGGCCGGTCCGCGACCCGCGTTCTTTGACGTGTGTGCTCGGCTCAATACCCCGGGGTTTTTCGAGCGCGCCCGGCGCCTTGTCCGCTAGGTGCTTGACTCGGTTTGATTGTGTCGTTAACGAGCACTCACGCGCATGCGGATCGGTTCTGCCGGACGCAAGGTGATGGAAGGTTGGGTGCCGATGATGTTCCCACCGGGTGGTAGGTCCAACCGACAGCGCTGCGCGATCGTTGCCACTACAAGCACCAGTTCCATCATCGCGAAGCTGTTACCGATACATTGGCGAGGCCCTCCACCGAACGGGAAATGAGCGAACGGTGATCGTTCTACGGAGCGCGTCGGGTCAAATCGATTGGGATCGAACCGCTCCGGGTCTGGCCAGAACTCGGGGTGGCGATGCGTCACATAGGGGCTGATAAGGACAGTTGATCCAGCCGGAATCCGGAACCCACCGATGACGTCATCTTTGATTGCACAGCGGGACATTGCCCAGACCGGAGGGTAGAGCCGCATTGATTCCTTCACGACCTGTTCGACGTACGAGAGCTGCTGCAGGTCCGCGACCACGGGTCGACGCTGACCCAGCACCGCATCCACCTCTTCTTCGACACGGCGTCTGACGTCAGGGTGGGCTGCCAGCAGGTGCCATGTCCAGCCAAGCGCGATAGCCGTCGTTTCGTGTCCGGCTAGGAAGATCGTCATCGCTTCGTCGCGTAGCTGTGCGTCGCTCATGCCCAAGCCGGTGTCTTCATCGCGGGCCTGCATCAACATCGACAGTAGGTCATCAGCGGGCTCGTCGGCGCGGCGGCGAGCGCTGATGATGTCGAGGATTACCGCGTCGAGTGTCTGCAGGGCGTCGCGCAGGGCTCGGTTCCGTTGACTGGGCCACCATGCGGGCGGGGCGATGACCTGGCCGATGGCGTCGTTCGCAGCGCGCACCGCGACGTGTAGCGCGCGCCCGACGCGGTCGGATTCCTGACTGACATCGGTACTCAGGAGCGTTTCTCCCACGATCCGCAGCGTCAACCGCATCATGTCGGCGGTGACGTCGACTGTGTCGGTCCCGGCCCGCAACCACCGATCCACTAGGTCATCGGTCGCCCGCGTCATCGTGGTCCCAAAACCGGCGATCCGATCATGGCGAAAGCCAGGTTGCGCGATGCGCCGCTGGCGCAGCCAATGCTCGCCCTCGCTGGTCAGCAGACCTTCTCGAAGGAATGTGCGCAGCACTTGAAACCCTCGAGTTTGCTTGTTGTAGTTGGCTGCATGTTCCTGCATTACCCGGCGGACGTGTCGCGGGTGGGCGACGAGAATGAGCGACCAGGTGAACATCCGGAAGCGCACCACATCGCCGTAGTCTCTGAGGCTACGCAACAAGAGGTCGAGAGGGTCCTGTCGGAAGTGGGGCAAACTCCCAAGCACGCCGCGAGCTAGATGGGTGGGTGGAGCGGGCGGTGGTGAGGTCACGAACTTGTATCTACAGGCGAAGGCACTCGGCCCGATTGTCTAGCGACCAGGCGATGAGTGCGATTCTGAGACCGTTGTTCCGGGTGGGTCTCGCGCTGGCGGCCTGGGGGAATTGTAACGCTCCCCAGCGGTTTGGGAAGTTTAGCAATGTCTGGATGAGTCGGACAC
>Ga0310345_10004759_pt1 | contig 12241 bp, 11 predicted proteins | sample HC15DNA20500_MG_FD_204667 | JGI IMG/M metagenome (GOLD analysis project Ga0310345, IMG submission 204667) | Marine microbial communities from station ALOHA, North Pacific Subtropical Gyre - HC15-DNA-20-500_MG | ecosystem: Environmental > Aquatic > Marine > Oceanic | place: Pacific Ocean: North...
CCAGGAGCGATTGGTCCATATTCAGGATTAACAATAATTGAAGTTAATGGAAAAGTTTTAAGAGGACCAGACAATACTTATTATTATGGTGATGGTAGCACATACACGTATGGAGTTGTGACAGGATTAAAAGATGATTCAACAGTTGATCCTTCAAAAACAATTACAAGTGCAAGTGAGGTTCAGGTTTTTGTAAATGGTACACAGAAAAATTTAAACACAGACTACACAGTTGACATAGGAAATCAAAATGTAGTATTTGAAACAGGTTCAGTACCTACAGCAACAGATGTAATTGCAATTTCAACATTAGTAGATAATCATTACTATAATGAAGGTACAGACATTATATTAGATGCAACACAAATTGCAAGTGATGGATATACTTTAAACAATAGTGATTGGATGTCAGCAACAACATTTAATAATGCACTTGGTATGAAACAAAGAAGAGAAGTATTAGAAGGTAGGCCTTCGGGTATATTTAAATTAAGATTTGATCCATTGAATGCAGATTATACATTTGTCTGGTTAAATGGTGTGCAATTAATAAAAGATTATGATTATACTTTAAATGGCAATACAATTACGGTTGTAGGAAAAACTATAACAGCATCAGATAGATTAGATGTAATGTATTTTGCTTTAGGTTCAGCAACAAAAGCCACAGGATTTAGAATATTTAAAGATATGTTAAACAGAACATTCTACAAACGTATTTCTAAAACTTCTACAACAGAATTAACACAAGATATGATAGGAAACATAGTAGAAATTCAAGTTAAAGATGGCACAGTTTTAGGTACACCTAACGCGGCAAGTAATATGCCAGGTGTTATATTTGTTGACAAAGAAAGAATTGAATACTTTACAAAATCAGGAGACACATTAGGTCAATTAAGACGTGGAACTCTTGGAACAGGAATTAAGGAGCATAGGTCAGGCACAGAAGTGGTAGATGCGTCTGGAACTCAAACTATCCCTTATGCAGATACAGTGTACACCAACACCTTTACAGGTAATGGAAGTACGACTGCATTTGATCTATCACAAACTCCGACCGACGCTAGTCAATTAGACATATTCATTGGTGGCCAACGATTGTTGTTGACTAGCGAGGACGGTTCTACTATAAATTACTCTATAGGTGGCAATAATACAGATATTACAAAAGCAACTTTTGTCCAAGCCTCACCTTCTGTATTTGCTCAAGACGGGGACGTAAGAGATGTGAAGTTTAACAATAATGGAACTAAACTGTTTATGTGCGGCAGAGCCAATGATGGGGTTTATGAATATTCAGTAGGAAATCCTTGGGACGTTTCAACAATAACTTTCGTTAGAAAATTAGATATTAGTGTTGTATCTGCTACGCAAGGAGATGATTCGGCAAATAGTATAGAATTTAATACAAGCGGAACAAAACTGTTTGTGTTAGGTCAAGGTCAAGATCTTGTTAATGAATATGCATTAAGTACAGGCTTCGATCTTTCAACGGCTTCCTTTACACAAAGTTTAGATATAAGTGGCCAAGAAAATCTACCTTATGGGTTGGCATTTAATAATAACGGAACTAAAATGTTTATTACAGGATGGACAGGTGATGATGTAAATGAATATACATTAAGCACAGGTTTTGATGTTTCAACAGCAACTTTTGTTGATAGTTTTAGTGTAAGTGCTCAAGAAACAAGACCATCAGCAGTACAATTTGATTCAGATGGAACTACAATGTATGTTTTAGGTGGACATACTATTCCAACTATATGGCAATATACATTAACAACAGGATTTGATGTTTCAACAGCATCTTATTCAGGTAAATCGTTTAGTGTACACAGTGAAGAGACTAAAGCAAGAGGTTTCTGCTTTGGCGATAATGGAACTAAACTGTATGTTTGCGGATGGACTGGAGACGACATTAACCAATATTCTATAGTTCCAACAGTTGTTTTGAGTACTGCTCCAGCATTAGGAACACAAATTAAAATATTACATAAGAAAGGACAGGTGTGGTATACAGGAGAAGACGGTAATCCAGCGAATGGGAAAGGGTTACAAGCTTCTACAACTCAACAAGCTAATTTCATAGCAGGAGAACCAACAAATGCACCTGAATAAATACAATAAGATGACTGACGAACTTAAACAAAACGAACATAAAGAAGAAACACAAAAGCCACAAGATTACAGTGGAGTGATGATAACTGGACACATTAAAATATTTGATCCAGAAACAGGCGAAGTAATAGTGGATAAAAGTAATGCTATTCATTATGAAAATATGTCTCAGGCATTAACGAATTCATTAGCAAATAAAACAACAGGTTTCATACACGAAATGGCGTTTGGTAATGGTGGAACGTCAGTTGATCCAACAGGAATTATAACTTACCTAACACCAAATTCAACAGGTACAAACGCAACATTATACAATCAATCATATTATAAAGTAATTGATGATAATTCATCTACTAATAAAGATACAACAAGAAATAAAATGGAAGTACGACATACAGCAGGAAACAAATATACTGATATAGTTTGTACTTGCACTTTAGATTATGGAGAACCATCAGGACAAGCGGCTTTTGATAACACAACAGATTTTAATGGTGCATATGTATTTGATGAATTAGGATTAAAAAGTTGGGAAGGAACAGAAAACGGATCAACAAATAAATTGTTAACACACGTTATATTTCATCCAGTACAAAAATCATTAAACAGATTAATTCAAATTGATTATACTTTAAGAGTACAATCATTAACAACATTTACTGAAACAAGTTCAACAGCATTATCAACATCAAATACTGTAAGTGGAACAACTTCAGGTAGTAATACAGGATATTAATAAATGGCGTACACAGTAAACAAAAAAAATAGTTCTGCATCACCAAATGCATATACAGTTCAAGATGGTGTTGTAAACACACAAACTGATCTTTCTCTTATTGGAAAAGGATATGCAGGTTATGGTGAAACTATTGCAGAAAACTTTTTACATTTATTAGAAAATTTTTCAAATACATCAGCACCAACTAAACCAATTGTTGGACAGCTTTGGTGGGATTCAACAAATTCAAAACTAAAAGTTTATAACGGTACTGCTTGGCAAACAGCAGGCGGTAGTGCACCGTATCAAACGTCACAACCTTCAGGTATTACTCAAGGTGATATATGGATTGACTCTGATACAGGGCAAATGTATTTTTATAATGGTTCTCAATCATTATTAGTTGGTCCTCCAAGTTCAACTGGAACTACAAACGGATTTACATATGATACAATTACAGATTCACTTGATGTATCACAAAATGTTACAAAATGGTATAATGATGGAAATTTAATTGCAATTATATCAGAAGATACTTTTACACCGAAAGCGTCTATATCAGGTTTTGCCACAGTTACAAAAGGTATTACACTTTCAACAGCAATATCAGGTCTTAAATTTGCAGGTACAGCCGCAGATTCAGATGCATTGGGTGATATTAATTTTGAAAACTACTTAACATCAAACGCAGACGATACAACATCAGGTAAATTAGGTATTGTTACAGACTCAGGTATGACAATTGGTGCTGATAATGATTTATCATTAACTGTTGATGCAAGTGGAGTAATTATTGCTAATATAGTTTCTAATACAGATATTACGTTTAAAGTTAAAGTTGGAGCTACTACTACAACATTAATGACTTTAGATGGCTCTGAAGCAAGAGTAGGAATAGGAACTACAACACCAACAACTGAATTAGACGTTAATGGAACAATTACAGCAACAGCAATCACAACGTCAGTAGCAGGAAACGTTACAGGAAATTTAACAGGAAATCTTACAAGTACAGGTGCCAATACAATGGGCACTTTAGTAATGGGTGGTACTTTAACTTCAAAAGGAATTTTACCTGACACAAATGCAACATATAATATTGGATCTGTAAGTCATGGATATGATACAGTTTACGCAAAAGCAACATCGGCACAATACGCTGATTTGGCTGAGGTTTACGAAGCAGATGCAGAATATGATGTTGGTACAGTTGTAATATTTGGCGGAGATAAAGAAATTACAATTTCTAACATAGGTAGTGATACAAGAGTTGCAGGAGTAATAAGTGAAAATCCTGCATATTTAATGAATGATAATGCAACAGGTTTGCCAGTAGCATTAATAGGAAAAGTTAAATGTAAAGTGGTCGGAAGTATTAAAAAAGGTGATATGTTAGTCACACATTCACAACATTCAGGAGTTGCTAGAAAAGGCAGTGATCCTGTTGTTGGTTCAGCAATAGGAAAAGCCATAGAAGATTACGATTCTACCGAGATAGGTACAATTAATATAGTAGTAGGAAGGATATAAATATAGGTATATGCCGTATACAATTAACAAAACAAATAATGATCCAATTGTAGTAATTACAGATGGTACTGTTGATAATACAACAAGTCTATCACTTTTCGGAAAAAGTTATTCAGGATTTGGTGAATTATTAAATGAAGATCTTGTAAAATTATTAGAAAATTCAGCTTATACAAGTGCACCAGTGGCACCTTTAAGAGGTGAGTTATGGTTTGATGTTAATACTAATATATTAAAAGTATATGATGGTTCATCATTTAAACCAGTTGGCGGAAGTAAGTCAGCATCAGCGGCACCAGGATCACCAGCGGCAGGAGATCTTTGGACAGATTCTGATGATGGTCAACTTTATGTTTATACTGGCGGCGCTTGGAAATTAGTTGGTCCAGTTTATACATCAGGACAAACACAATCCGGTTGGTTAATTGAAACACTTGCAAGTGCAGGCGGAAATAAAGTTGTTTCTTCAATGTATGCAGGTGGTATAAGAGTTTGTATATTATCAAAAGAAACTTTTGATCCAACAGTAACACAATCAGGATTTGATCCTACAATATATTCAGGGTTAACATTAAATTCAACGTTAGGTGCAGTGTTTGAAGGAACAAATACTCAAGCATCATATGTTAATGTTGCTTCTGGAACAGCAGTTAATTCTAATACTAGTCTAATTAGAGGTGCAGACTTTGTAAGAGCAGATGAAAGTGATGATATGTTAGGACAATTAACAATTGATTCAGACCTAGGACTTAGAATTGGTGATGCACAAGAATTAACAGTAACAGTTTCAAGCAACAATGTAACAGTTGCTCAAACATCACTAGATAAAAATTTAAAATTTACAGTAAATGATGGTGGAGTTACTAAAACACCTTTACAATTAACAGGTGCCGATGGCGGCATAGACATGGTAGGTGACCTTACAATTACAGGTAACTTAAATGTAAGTGGTGCATATAACTATACAGAATCTGAAATAGTACAACACGCAGATGCATTTTTAAAAGTAAATGTAGGTGGTGGAGATATAGATGCAGGTTTAATTGTAGAAACACCAGATACAAATGACGCAAGATTATTTTGGGATCAATCAGAAGATTATTGGACAGCAGGATACAACAATTCATATTCACAAGTTATTAGAATAGCAGATGCAGTAGCAGACGGTAATGCGGCAAAAGAAAAAGTATTAAAAACATCAGCGGCAGGACTAGTAACAGTAACTAACGTTTCGTTAGCGGCTGTTGGTTCAGCAATTACAACAGGTGACACGTCAAGTGTAAGTGTTCCAACTATTGGACAAGTTGCTACATTTGGAAACCTATGGGGCGGATCAGCAAAAACAGTAACAACTAATGACCCAACTGGTGGTGTTGACGGAGACATACACTTTAAGTATGTTAATTAGGTAGGAGAACGCAGATGCCTACTACTATAAAAACTTTCACATATACAGGAACAGTAAACGAATTAGTATTACCAGCCGGAACGACAACTATTGATATGTATCTTTGGGGTGGTGCCGGTGGTGGTGGAGGTAATGACTCACAAGCAGGTGGTCCAGGAGCCGCAGGTCATTTTGTTAAAAAAATAGGTTATTCAGTAATATCAAATATAGACCAAACACTTCAAGTCGCAGTAGGCGGTGGAGGTGGTGGCGGAGCATCAGGAGGTGGTGCACCAGGTGGTACTAACGGAAAAAGTTTAGAAGATTATTCAGGTGGAAAAGGTGGTAACGCAGGTCCCCAACCATATTCAGGAGGTGGAGGTGCTGGTGGCGGAGCCACACTAATAACAATTAATGGAACAGCAATCGCAATCGCTGGAGGCGGTGGCGGAGGCGGTGGTGGCGGTAACCACTCAGGTGGAGGTACCGGTATCAATACAAATACAGCAACAGCAAGAACACCAGGCACATTAGGAGAAAATGGTGCAAATCACACTGGAGACGGTGGTGGTGGAGGCGCTGGAGGTGGTGGAGCTGATGGTGGAACAGGTGGCTCTGGAGGAGGTGGAGACAACGGTGGTGCCGCTGGGAAGTCAGGATCAAATTTAACACCAGCTGGTGGAACAGAAAATAATGGGTCAGGACAAACACCAGGCGGAACAGCTGAAGCATATTATCAATCTGGTGTAGCTGTAGGACCAGGAAATTCATCTGTAGGAGCAAACGGATTAGCAGTAGTAATATTCACTGTTGGTGTACAAGCCAGCGTAAAAGTTGGAGGAGCATGGAAAGATATTTCTAACATTTACACTAAAGTATCAGGTGCTTGGAAAGAAATTACAGCCGCTTATACTAAAGTATCAGGTGACTGGAAGGCTTTATTTAATTCAGGATTAAATTTTATAGAAACGTCATCAGGATTTGGAAACTCAGAAGGTAATTTAACATCAGGTGCGGCAGGATCAGGTGGCGGATGTTTCTTGGCAGGTACATTAATTACAATGGCAGATGGTTCACAAAAACCAGTTGAACAAGTAGACCTTAAAGATATTGTTGCAGTTGGAGGATTTGTATTTGCGACAGGTAAGTTCTTAGTAGAAGATTTACATGATTATAAAGGTATTAAAGTTTCAGGTACACACATGGTTAAAGAAGATGGCAAGTGGACTAGAGTTGCAGATAGTAAACACGGTGTTGCATTAGGAGATGATGAACATACAGTTTACGTATTTGGATCAGAATTTAGAAGAATCATTATTAACGGTATAGAGTTTACTGATTACTTTGAAATAGATGAAAAAGAATATTTGTTAAACAATGGAGATAAGTTCTTCGGTATTTGGCGTGATTACGATAGACAAACACAAGACAATAGTGCTAAAATACTGAATGATGGATAAGAGTTTTTACCAAGGACAACAAGGCGAGTGTTTTAAATTACTTGATAAACATTGTAAAGAAATAAGACACGAATTCAATTCACAACCTAATAAAACATTTTTAAATCCAGAAGATTTTTCTGATGGTGTTAGAGGATCACCAGATGATTTTGAAGATGGATCAGGAGACTATGTACAAGGTGAATGGAAAGCATTAGGTATACTATCAGGAGATAAAGAAGGACAATCTTTTAATGATTATCCTATGCTATACACTATTTTAAGAAAATTTCCTTATAAAACTAACGTTGCGTTTATGACAGTGGGTCCAAATACAAAAATTGGTAATCATAAAGATGATGAAGGCGGTTGGAGATATCAATTATGTATAGATGATGGTGGTGGAACTCAAAGTGGTATGTATGTAACAAATTTAAAAAATAAAAAACAAGAGTTGTATACTTGGAAAACTGGAGAAGCATTTATTTTTCAACCAGATTTACAATTACATAATGGATTTAATAACAATCCAAATGAAAGAACAACATTGTTAATTGACTTTTATAAAGAATCACTATACACTAAAGAAAAGTTTGAAGCATATTACCAAAATTATTCAAGCGAATTTGAAGGCTTGGAAAATTTATTTGAAGTGTATGAAAAAAGAAAAAGAGAAAAATAAAATTTGTATTATTGGCCATACTAAAGGTATAGGCAAAGCAATAGCAGACATATCTAAATTTGAAGTTGTTGGTTTAAGTAGAGCTAACGGATATGATTTAAGTAGTAATCTTCAAAATATAATGGATAAGATTGATGAGTGTGAGTATGTTGTAATAAATGCATACGCAGGATCAAATCAATTAGAGTTATTAAAAAAAATTTATAACAAATATAAAAATAAAAATAAAAAAATTGCAGTTATAACAAGTACGTCAGGAACACCTGCAGGTGAGGATGATAATGTTAGTAGTGGATTATATAAAGAATACTGTGAACATAAAAGAGAATTAATAAAATATATTGAAGATATACAACAAGAGTTAATTAAAAAACCTTTATCAATATTTGATATATGTCCTGATGTAGTTGATACAGAAATGACAGAAGGTATGTGGGAACATTGGCCAAAATTAGAAGCAAAAGAAGTAGCTGAATGTGTATGGCTATGTTTTGATAAACCTTATAACATTAACAAGATTGTGATACAAAAAAATGCAAGTTAGAAATTGGGATTTAGATAAAGATTATGATACATTAGTTCGTTGGTGGACACAATGGGAGTTTGGCATAGTTCCAAAGGAATGTCTTCCGCCCGACGGTATTATAGTTGAAGATGACAACGGTGTTCCTATATGTGGAGGAGGATTGTATATAGGAGAAGGAACAAAGTTTGCATTTATGGAATGGGTTATAATTGAAGATCTATCGTTCAATAAGCAAAAAGAAGGTAATAAAGGAATAGACCCAAGAACTGCACATAAAGCCTTAAATTTGTGTATTGATAGTATTATGAAACTTGCTGAATCTAAAGGTATGAAATTAGTATTCACTGCAACAAAGCAAAAAGGATTACATAAAAGGTACACAAAATACCATAAAATGACATTAGCAGAGAGCGATGTTAAGACCTTTTTGCGTGATTTTACTGGTAATTATTCTAAAAATTTGGACTGGATATCAGATGCAGAGCAAATCAGAAAGCAACGTAAAGACTAATAAATAAGCATAAGGAGTATATTTAAATGGCAACAAAACAAGAAGTCGCAGATTATATTAACGCAAACTATGAAGCAATTTGGACAGCAGAAGAAGAAGCAAAAGTAGACGCTATGCTTAATCCAGAGTTAGCTGAAATATTGATTAAATTAGTTGGTGATGTAAGTTTTTTAGTTGAAGTTAGAGATAATAAATCTAACTAAACATTCTAATTACTTCAGATAGAATATGGCTTACAAGATTAATAATACATTTGGAACACAAATAATATCGTTAGCAGACGGTACTCTAGATACTGCTACGACAGATCTTGCACTTTTCGGAAAAGGGTATGCAGGATTTGGCGAAAAGTTAAATGAAAATCTTGTAAAACTTTTAGAAAATTTTAATAATACTTTAGCACCGTCAAACAAAATTCAAGGACAAATATGGTTTGATCAAACAAATAAACAAATTAATGTTTATACAGGATCAAAATGGAAACCGGTAGGGTCAACAACTAACTCAGGCACATCACCAACAAACGCAGTTCAAGGTGATATGTGGTTTGATACAAATAATACGCAGTTGTATGTTCATACAGGAACAGCATGGACATTAATTGGACCAACAACAGTTGCTGGTTCAGGTGTAACAGCAATGATTACTGAAGTTGTACAAGACAATGCAGGAGTTAATAAATCAATTTTAAAAGGTGTACAAAGTGACACGGTAGTATTTGTAATGTCAGGCGAGGCATTTACTCCTTCAAGTACAGAAACAAATGCGGCGGCATTAATTACAGCAGGATTTGCCACAGTTTCACAAGGTATTGAATTATCGTCATCAGTTGCATCAGCAAAATTTAGAGGAACAGCAACAGATTCTGACGCATTAGGTGGAATTGCCGCGGCAAACTATTTAAGATCAGATCAAAATGATAGTACAAATAGTTCATTTAGTATTTTAAATGATACAGGATTAATTTTAGGTGCCAGCTCGGATGCCACAATGAGTTTAAGTAGTGATAATTTAATTATTGCAAATACAACACAAAACAAAGATATTATTTTTACAGTCAATGATGGTGGTACTACAAAAACTGCATTAACAATTCAAGGTTCAACAGGAAGAATAGAACATTTAAGAGTTGGTGATTTAACAGTAGATGGTACAAACACTGTATTGAATACAGCAACTCTTTCAATTGAAGATAATATTATAGAATTAAACAGAGGTATATCTTCAAATGCAGGTATGCCAAATTATACAGGATTAAAAGTAAACAGAGGTCAAACGTCAAGTGCAACTGAACAAGATTTATTTTGGGTTTGGGATGAAACGTTTGCAGATGACGGAACAACATTATACGGAAATGCAGGCGGAGCCTGGACAGCATTTAAATCAGGTGGTGGAGATGATGAATTATCAGCCGCTACTTTAGTTGATGTTAGAGCAAATGTAGTACACGCAACATCAACAGCGGCACACTACGCTGACTTGGCAGAAAGATATGAATCCGATATGTCATTAGAAGCAGGAGATGTTGTAATGTTAGGTGGTGAAGCAGAAGTAACTAAATGTAATAAGGAATTATGTGATCAAGTTTTTGGAGTTGTAAGTGATTCTCCAGCATTTTTAATGAATGCTCAAGCAGGAAATAATGATTCACATCCAATGATTGCATTAAAAGGACGTGTCTTTGTTAAATTAAAAGGTCCTGGTAAAGCAGGAGATCGTATTGTTTCAGCAGGCAACGGTGAAGCTAAAGTTGTTAATTTAGATGAATGCACTGCTTTTAATGTGCTAGGTAGACTGGTAAAGGATAAATATAACGAAGAAACAACATTAGTAGAATGTGTGATAGGAGTTAAATAGTAATATGGGATATGTAGCAGGCGAAAAAATTTTAGATGATGAGTATGATGCTTTTGTAAACAGTTCAAGTAGTCCGTTTGGGTATAATCACTTTGCAGGAACAGGTGCTCTCAATTATGGATTAGGATTAACACATATTTTAACGGTAGATCCGGGAGATACAATTACAGCATCACAATGGAACACCCTATTCACAGGAATGGATAATGTTACCAATCACACAAATGACACATTAACTTCAACAGCGGCAAGATCGGCAGGAGATCCGATTGCTATTAAATCAGCACTTGTGGCAGACTTGGCAACACTAGCGGCATCAGTCGCGGCAGGTTGTACAAGTGCAACAGCAATTGCAGAAGGTTCAGAATTACAAAGTTCAGTTGCATCAGCTAGATGGAACAACTCACACATAGTAGAACACTCAATTACATTTTCAAATAACGCAGATTTAAGACACTTCTTTAATGCAGGTGGAACAATGCGAATGAAATTTACTAGACCAAGCAATGGTGGTGGATCAGCAACAGATAAAGATGATTCAATGGATGAAATGATTGCGGCAATTGGTAACTTTGATCTTAAATCACAAGTATCAACTAGATCAGGTTCAGGTGAAACTGTAACAACAAACGGTTTAGCACTTGGAGTATTTGATTTAACTACAAGTTATCAAACTTTATTAAGACTTACACAATCTTCAGGAACATATACATCAATGTACGTTGACATTCAAGCAAAATTGAATGCCGCGATTGCATCAGCAGTAACAATAACATTAAGAACAGAATTAAATGATCCTGATGCAGGTGATGACGAATATACATCTGGTAATTTATCATCAATTGATCAATATGAAAACTTTGTTGGTGTAACAGACGTTGCTTTACATACTGTAAATCCAACAACAGCACAAGGGTTGGCTTCAGTTGCGGCAATTGCCTCAAGTGCAGTTGTAAGTAATACAACTAACGCATAATAAAAAACATTTTACCACATTGACTACGTCAATAATTAACTGTATAATACAGTTATGGATATTGGCACTCTTAAAAACTATTCTGATCTAGCACACGATCTTTCGCAAACTAAAAAGAATGCTTTAGAAAAAATGCGTTCTCGACAAATTATTGCGTATAATGGTAGATTATTTCGTGCAGATGCAGAAACTATAAATGTTGTTCAAACATTTAAATCACATTCAAAAAAATTTTATATGTTAGATACAAATGACAATCCTTGTCATATAACAAATCCTGAAGAGTTTTTAAGACTTTTAATAGAAAGAAACCAAGAAACCCTTAACTCATACAATCAACTATTTGAAGACTTAAAAAAGAGGACCTAATGACAACAGGAGTCTTACTTTATTGCTTTGATACACCAGAAGTTGCTTATCATAAGTTGGCAGAGCGTTGTATTAAACAAATACAAAAACATTTAAAGTTAGAAATAACATTAGTAACTAATTTT
>Ga0310345_10004762_pt1 | contig 12238 bp, 10 predicted proteins | sample HC15DNA20500_MG_FD_204667 | JGI IMG/M metagenome (GOLD analysis project Ga0310345, IMG submission 204667) | Marine microbial communities from station ALOHA, North Pacific Subtropical Gyre - HC15-DNA-20-500_MG | ecosystem: Environmental > Aquatic > Marine > Oceanic | place: Pacific Ocean: North...
GGCGGGAAAGCGAGTGTCTCGCCCGCCGACAACGCCGCCGCCACGATGATGACGAAGGGTCCGAGCAGGAAGAGCAGGACGACGCTCAGCGTCGCATAGGAGAAGATGCGCGAGCTCATCGCTTGTTCCTCGCGGTTGCAAGCCGCTTGAGCAGCAGATTGGCGGAGAAGCTCATGACCATCAGGATCATGGCGATGATGGAGGCCGACGCGAAGTCATTGGCGACTGTCACACGCTGATAGAGCAGGGTCTCCAGCATCAAGACCTTCGAGCCACCGAGAATGGCCGGCGTAATATAGGCCGTCAGCGAACCGGTGAAGACCAGCGTGCCACCGATGACGAGCCCTTCCTTGGTCAAAGGCAGGATGACCTTGAAGAAGACCTGCAGCCAGTTCGCGCCGAGCACGCGGGCTGCCGGTACGGCGTCCTTCGGCATATTCTCGAGTGCGGAGATAAGCGACAGGATCATCAGCGGCAGGAAAAGCTGCAACAGGCCGATGAACACGGCCGTCTCGGTGAAGAGAAACCGGATCGGGCTGTCGGCAATGCCAAGCCCCACAAGCGTCTGGTTGACGAAGCCGGTGCGGCCCAGGATCACGATCCAGGCATAGGTGCGCGCCACGGGCGAGATCATCAGCGGCATGACAACGAGGCCGATCATGCGTCCGCGCGCGGTGGGCGGCAGCGTGACGATGGACCAGGCGGTCGCGTAGCCGATCACGGCCGACACCGCGGTCACGATGGCGCCAAGCTTCAATGTGCGCCAGAAGACGGTGCGGTTAAGCTCGCTGTCGAAAAAATCCACGTAAGGCGCCAGCGTCCATGCTCCTTCAGCGCGGAAACCTTCCGACAGCAGGATGAAGACGGGCACGAGAAAGACGAAGGCCGCAAAAAGGGCTGCAGGCAATGCCAGCGCCAGCGCTTCCATCCGGTTTTGAAACATGAGGTCGAAAACCTTGCTTGAAATGCGGGGGCCGCTCCTTGCGGCCCCCGTGACTGTATCGGCTTACTGGCCGACCTTTTCGTTCCAGAGGTCAAGCCACTGGTCGCGATTGTCGAGAATGACATCCGGCGGCAGAAGCTTGAGGTTCTTCACCGTCTCCGCACCATAGGTAAGGTTCTCGGCGATCTCGTCTGCAACTTCCACTTCCGCATTGGCGGGGCTGTCCACCAGTGCTTCGGCAAGCTTGGTCTGGATCTCGGTGGAGAGCCAGAAATCCATGAAGTCGTAGGCGAGGTCTTCGTTCTTCGCCCCCTTGGTCAGAATCATGACATTCATGCCACCGGTCTGCCCTTCCTTGGGCTCGGCCCAGGCCATGTCGAGACCCATCTTGGAATAGGCGCCCCAGGCAAAGCGGCCGATCGGGGCAGCCAGGATTTCTTCCTGCTGCATGAGCTGCGCGACCTGGGAGGAGCGCACATAGAAGGTGACGATGTCGTCCTTGTTTTCAGCAACCTTGTTGATCGGCGCCTCAAGGCTCGCCGCGTCGTCGCCAATGGCCTGACCGAGCATGTAAAGCGCGGGCGGGCCCTGATTGGTGGTGACATTCGGGAACGCCACGCGGCCTTTCAGCTTGTCCTGGAAAAGGTCTTCCCAGCTTTCGATCGTCACTTCGTCAGCGCGATAGGCGATGGAGGTGGCATAGAAGGTGTAGCCCACGCCCATATTGTCGCCGACCGGGTCCTTGGCGATGTCATAAAGCTTGTCATAGTTGGAAAGGCGGCTGACATCGATCTTCTGCGTGATGCCGGCACGTGCCGCGGCAAGCGCGTCATGGGTGGACATGACGGCCATGTCGATTTCCGGGTCGTCCTTGCGCGCTTCCAGCTTGGCCAGACGCTCGACGGAATTGCCGGTCTCGACGACGAGATCGCAGCCACACTGCGCCTCGAACGGGTCGTAGACGATCTCCTTGAACTCGTCCTGGGCAAAGCCATAGACGGAGATGACAAGCTTCTTGTCCTGCGCGGCGGCAGCGCCGGTCAGCGCCGCCAAGGCGACGGTTGAAGCGAGGAATGTTTTCAACATTTCGATCTTTCCTTCTCTGGGAGGTCTTCCAAGCGGGGCCCTGTTTGTTGTGTCATTCGGACCGGACGGGGACCGCCGCCTGATCCGTGCTGCTTCTTGTCCGCGGTGCTGGACCACTGGACTGGCGAATAATGAGTTCCATGGGCACGCCATCGGCCAGCTCAGCCAGATCGGGCGCCTCAAATTTGCTGTCGTCGAGTTGCGACAGGATATGCTTGATGGCCAGCCGCGCGATGCGTTTCATGTCCATGCGCATGGTGGTGATGGCCGGTGCCACGACGCTCGCCCATCCCAGATCATCGAAACCCGTGACGCTGACATCGCCCGGCACCGCAAGGCCCGCATGCTGCAATTCCGTCACCGCACGCAATGCATGAAGGTCGGAAACACAGGCGAAAGCCGTTGCACCCTCCTTGACGAAGTCGACAAGTCCGAGCGGACAGTTCGGTCCCCGCTCACGCTCCAGATCCTGAATCCAGATCGTCGGCAACTCCTGACCATCGAATGCCGCCTTGATGCCTGCCAGTCGATCCGTCTGCACATGCGATCCGGAATAGAGGCCCACGACGACAACCCGGTCGTGACCGAGTTCGCGCAGATGGCGACCGATCGCGACCCCGCCCCCAAAATGATCGGCGGAGATCGTGTTGTCAGGCGAGGATGGCGAATCGATCACGGCAATGGGCCAGCGATGACCTGTCACCCTCGTCCCGTAGCGGGGCACGACGATGATCCCGTCCGCTCCACGCTCGATCAGGCGACGGATCGCGCGCTCCTGCTCTTCCGGATCGCCGCGGCTGTTGCCGATGAGTACGCCCAAGCCGAGCTCGCCTGCCGCCTCTTCGATATTGAGTGCGAACTGGGGAAAGAGCGGCTGGTTGATATCCGCCAGCACAAGCCCCAGCACATTGCTGCGCCCGGTACTCAGCGCCCGCCCGGCAACGCTTGGGATATAGCCCAGCTCCTCTGCCTTGTTGCGGATGGCCTCGCCAAGCTCCCGCGACACGCGCCCCTTGCCGGATAGCGCGTTTGAGACTGTGGCGACTGATACTCCTAGTTGCCGTGCAATGTCGGAGAGGTTGGGCCGTGTTGGCATGAACGAAGAGCTCGAAGCTAGGTTAAGCGTTTAAGCACTATTATACAGGTTGCATAACGAGTCGAGACCCCTACTTGCGGAATTGTGTGCTTTTTTGGGTGAAATAGCGACCTATCCGCCACATTTTATTCTTGACTCTTATACTCATGTTAAAATAGCAGAGCCTCCAACCGAGGAAGCCAGTCAATGGACGAGCCACCTCCCATTCACGACAGGGGGCCGCCATGCGCTTGAATCACCACAGTCCCATCAGCCATCTGGCATTGATGATCGCATCCGGGGTGCTTGTTGCCTCGCCGCTCGCCCATGCACAGGAAGCCACCACGCTCGATCGCCTGACCGTCGAGGCGGAAAGCGACGACATCCTGCTGCAGGACGGCTATATCGCTCAGGAAAGCCGCACCGGCACCAAGACCGACACTCCCATCGTTCAGATCCCGCAGTCGATCTCGGTCATAACGCAGGACCAGATCGAGGATCAGAAGCCGCGCACGCTCAACGAAACGCTGGGTTACACGGCAAGCGCCAATCCGAACCAGTTTGGCTTCGACAGCCGATACGACGCCTTCACGCTGCGCGGTTTCCCCGCCTATTCGACCGGTACCTTCCGCGACGGGTTGCGCCAGTATAACGGACCCTCGGCATGGCTGCGCACCGAGCCCTATGGCATCGAGGGTGTTACTGTTCTGAAGGGCCCGGCTTCCTCACTCTACGGTGTCAGCGGCCCGGGCGGTATCGTCAACATCATAACCAAGCGCCCGAAGGACGAGTTCTTCCGCGAGGTCGAGATTTCCGGCGGTTCGAACGACCGCGCGCAGGTCGGTGTCGACATGTCGGGCCCTGCCAATGACGCAGGCACCCTGCTCTTCCGCCTGACCGGCCTTGGCCGCGTGTCGAACACGCATCTGCCTGGCTATTCCGACGACAAATTCTATATCGCACCGGCCTTCACCATCCAGCCGCACGCGGACACGAAGCTGACCATTCTGGGCGAGCTTTCGCAGGCGGTGACGGGTGCCACGGCGTGGAACTACAATTCCGCCTATGGCCAGTCCTCCGACATCTACAATGGTGATCCGGACTGGAACGACTTCACCCAGAAACAGGGACGCATCGGCTACGAGTTCGAGCACAGTCTCAACGACAGTGTCACGTTGCGCCAGAATCTGCGCTTCCATGCAGTAGACGCTGATCTGAAATATAGCGGCCTCTATTCCATCGCGCCGGATGGCTACGCACCACCGCTCTATCGCTACTGGGGGCACTATCAGGAGCAGGCGAAGAACTTTGTCGTCGACAACATGGCGCAGTTCGAATTCGCGACGGGCGAGATCGAGCACACCGCCGTCGCGGGCATCGATTACAGCTGGTCGGACTACTCGGCGGCCAACCGCATCTCCTATGTCGGCATCTCCGATGTGGAAGCCTTGCCCTTCACATTTTCGGGAAGCCAGGAGCAGCATCAGACGGGTGTCTATCTCCATGACCAGATGGAGTGGAACAACTGGACGCTGTTTGCCAGTGGTCGTCATGACTGGGTAAAATCCGACAGCCTGTCGTCGAGCCATGTCGAGCATGGACAGACCGACAGCGCCTTTTCCGGCCGCATCGGGCTATCCTACCGCACGGATTGGGGTCTGATCCCCTATGCGAATTATTCCACCTCGTTCTCGCCCAATCTCGGCTTTGTCTATGACTATGCGACCAACAGCCGCTCGGTCGCCAAACCGACCACCGCGCGCCAGATCGAGGCGGGCGTGAAATACGAGATCCCCGGCTACGATGCCGTGGTCAGCGCCGCCTTCTTCAACATCGATCAGACCGATGGTGTCATCTATGACGGCACATTCGACAGTGCTGGCAATCAACGCCAGCGTCAGCTCGATTTCAACTCGCGCGGTATCGAGCTGGAAGCACAGGCTTCTCTCGGCAATGGCTTCAGCCTTCTCGCCTCCTACACCTATATGCGCATGGAGATTGAAAAGGGCCTCACCGGCACCGTCGGCAACGAGTTGTCCAACACGCCCAACCACATGGCCTCGCTCTGGGGACACTACACTTTCTCTGACGGCACTCTCGCGGGGCTTAGCCTGGGCGCAGGTGTTCGTTATGTGGGCGAAAGCTTTGGCGACGACCAGAACTCGATCAAGAACGATGACCGCGCCTTTCTCGACGCTTCGCTGTCCTATGATTTTGGGGCGCAGCACCCGGATTGGGACGGCGTGAGCCTTCAGGTGAATGCCAAGAACCTGCTCGATACGCGCAAGAGCACCTGCACGGCGGGCAATTGCTATGTCGATGAGGGCCGCTCGATCTTCGGCAGCCTGCGTTACAGGTTCTGAACATGTACCGGTCGAGAGAAGGCACGCCTTCCACACCACTCATAGTGCTCGCCATTGGCGGGCTCTATGTGGCGCAAAGCGTGGTGGGTGGCATCACCTGGACGGGTCTACCCGCCGTCATGCGCGAGCGCGGGCTGCCTTTGGATCAACTCGGCCTTCTTTCACTCATCGCGCTTCCCTGGGCGTTGAAATTCCTCTGGGCGCCCGCCATCGACCGCTACCGCCTTCCGGCAAGCGGTCGCAACCGTTCGCGCCGCGTGGTGCTGATCGGCGGGGGAGTTTCCGCTCTCGGCTTGGCTCTGGTGGGCCTGCTCGGGCTTGGCCACCTGCCCGCCGTTCTCGCCATCCTGACGGTCATCGCCTGCGCGGCGGCCACCGTGGATATCGCAACCGACGGCTATGCCGTCGAGACCCTGCCGCGCACGCAACATGGCTGGGGCAATGCCGCGCAGGTGGGCGGAGCCTATCTTGGTTCGGCCATCGGCGGCGGTCTTTTCCTCGTCTTCGTGTCGTGGCTCGGCTGGCAGGTTGGCGTATGGTTGATGGTAGGGCTTATCCTGCTTCTCGGTCTGCCCTTCGTCACCCGCCTCTCCTTCCCCGCAGCCGAACGCAGCCACACGCCATCGCTGAAATTCGCACTTGCCCGACCTGAAATACGACGTGGTCTTCTGGTCGCTGCCATTTTCGTCATCGCACAGAAAGGCGGCATGCTGTTGCTCGGGCCATTCCTGGTCGATGCCGGACTTTCGATCTCGACAATCGGCATAATCAACGGCGTCAGCAGCCTTTTCATCGGCAGTGCTGCCGCGCTCGCCGGTGGCGCATCGGTACGTCTTTGGGGCGCCCGCATGGTCATGCTCACCGCATTGGTGATGCAGGCGGCCGCCCTCTTTTTCTTCTCTGCCTTCGATCTCCTCGGCACACTGCCGACATGGGCACTGGCAGGCGTTGCCGTGCTCTCCGGTTCCGCGATCATGGCCTTCGGCTTCGTCGCGCTCTATGCGCAATTCATGGCCTGGTCCGACCCGCGCCAGGGTGGTGTGGACTTCACGCTGTTCCAGTCGACGGATGCAGCGCTCAGCATGGTGGGCGGTCTCGCCTCCGGCTTCCTGTCTGCTCATTTCGGTTATGGCGTCTTCTTTGCGCTGGCAGGCAGCGTGGCCGTCATCGCCATCCCGCTTCTGGTCATCATCACCACCGCCGGAGAAGGCCAGTGAATGCGATGACAGGTTTCAAAGCCGAAACACGCGTTACGCTTGCCGATCCGCGGGGCCTTCTCGCCCGCCTGCGCGAGCATATGGGTGAGCACGGCGTGGTCACCGGCAATGAAGGCTGCTGGCGGGTTATGCTGGAGCTTGGCATCGCCGAAGCGCGGCTCGAGCCCGATGGCCTCGCCTTTACCGTGGAAGCGGGAGACGCCACATCGCTTTCCTTCCTGCAATGGAGCGTGGCGGAGCATCTGCAGGAACTTTCCGTCGGCGAATGCCCCGCGATCCACTGGCTGGGCGGCATCGAAGCAGGCAGTCCGCTGCCCTATTTCCGCGAAATGGTGGTTCATGCCACGCGCCAGATCAGCCCGAAAATGCGACGCATCACGCTGCGGGGTGAAGACCTCGCCCGCTTCGCGGTCGGCGGCCATCACATACGCCTGCTGTTTTCTCCGCGCCCCGGCGTGATCCCGGTATGGCCGGTCATGGGAAGTGACGGGCGACAGGCATGGCCCGAAGGCGAACGCCCGCTTCTTCGCGTCTACACGATCCGCCGCATAGATGTGGAAGCCGGTCTGATCGATGTGGATTTCGTGCTGCACGAAGGCGACGACGTGCCTGGTGCAGGTTTCGCTGCATCGGCACGTCCCGGCGACATTGTCGGCATGATGGGCCCGGGCGGCGGCGGTCTTCCTGCTGGTGATCGCTTCCTTCTCGCCGGTGACGAAACCGCCATTCCCGCGATTTCCCGTATGCTTGAGGAGATGTCGGAGGGTGCTTCCGGCACCGTCTATATCGAGATCGCAAATGATCGCGAGCGTCAGCAGCTCGTCTCGCGCGGCAATTTCCTCATCCACTGGCTGTCGCGCAATGAACGTCCGGCAGGCACGACCAATCTTCTGGAAAGTGGGGTGCGCGGCGAGTGCATTCTGACCGGCCTGCGGGACGGCGCTTTTCTCTGGGTCGGCTGCGAGCACAAGGCGGCCTCCGCCTTGCGCAAATTTGCCAAAACCACCCTGAAGCTTCCCCGCGAACGCCACCAGATCACCGCCTATTGGCGGCGCGGCAAGACGGGCGACTAGCGGCTAAACCGCCGAGCGCACATTAAGCCCGACGCTGTAGACTGATGTCGTGGCGGTAATGAACATGCGGTTGCCCCTCGGTCCGCCAAAGCACAGATTGGCGACAACTTCCGGCACCAGTATCTTGCCCAGAAGCGTGCCGTCAGGTGCGAAACAATGCACACCGTCACCGGCAGAGGTCCAGACATTGCCAAGATGATCGACACGCAGGCCGTCGGGTATGCCGCAGTCGATTTCGGCAAAGACACTGCCGCCAGAGACCGTCCCATCCGCACCGACATCGAAGGAGCGGATGATGGTTGGCACCGTGTCATCATGGCTCGCACCAGACTCGGCCACGTAGAGCACGCTTTCATCCACCGAGAAGGCAAGGCCGTTCGGCTGCACGAAATCCGTGATGACGGCGCTCATTTGCCCGCTTTGCGGGTCGATGCGGTAGACATTGTGGCTCGCCTGTTCCGGCTCGGCCTCATAACCCTCGTAGTCCGAAAGGATGCCGTAAGTGGGATCGGTGAACCAGATCGCGCCATTGGACTGCACGACGACATCATTCGGGGAATTCAGCCGCTTGCCTTCGAAACTGTCCGCCAGCACCGTGCGGCTGCCATCGTGTTCGGTGCGGGTTACTGAACGGCTGCCATGCTCGCATGTCACGAGCCTGCCCTGCCGGTCGCGCGTATTGCCGTTGGAATAGTTGGACGGCTGGCGGAAGACCGACACCTGGCCGTCAGGCGTCAGCCGCATCATGCGTTCGGCGGGAATGTCGGAAAACAGAAGCACCTGCATGTCGGCAAACCAGACCGGCCCTTCCGTCCACTCGAAGCCGCTCGCCACCTGGTGCAGATGCGCATTGGGCTGGATCAGCGGGCGGAAACGCGGATCGATGATCTGATACGGATTTGCCTGGCTCATCGCGAGCCCTCCTTTCCGGCCGCTGCGGCCACGATGGTGATGATGATGACGCCTGTCATGATGAGCCTGACGCCCGCACCCAATCCGTAGGAGTTGAGCATGGAGACGATCAGGAACATCAGGAGCGCGCCGCCCCAGATGCCCGGCACATTGGAATTGCCGCCCGCGATGGAGGAGCCGCCAATAACGACGACCGCAATCGAGATCAGAAGATATTCCGCACCCATGTTCAGTGCTGCCCCACCGGAGAAGCTGGCGAGCAGATAGCCCGTCAGCCCCGCAAGAACGGCTGCACCGATGAAAGTGGAAGCGAACATGAGCTGCACCGGTATTCCGCTCAGGCGCGCGGCGCGCATGTTCTGGCCGATGGCCGAAATCCAGCGGCCATAGAGCGAGCGTTCAAGGATGAACCAGGCGACAATCGCAATCGCGATGCCGACAAGCGCGACATTGGGCACGCCGAGCGTCGCGCCGGTCGCGAAATCGCTAAGCGCCTGCGGCGGCTTGATGCGCAAGCCCCGGTTCGACCAGATTGCGATAGACTGGTAGATGAAGGAGGCCGAAAGCGTCGCGATGATCGGCGGAATCCGCAATAGGCGGATCAGCAGATAGTTGAAGACGCCCGCACCGAAACCGACGCCAAGCGCCACCGCCAGCCCTGGCAGGATGAGGCTTGCGTCCCCGCCCATGAATTTCAGCGATAAGGTTCCAGCAAGGGTCATGGTCGCGGGAATCGACAGGTCCACATTGCCGGGTCCGAGCGTGATGATGAACATCTGCCCGATACCGACAATCGCGGAGAAGGCCGCAAAGGTGAAGGCCGCGGAAAGCAGCTCGCCCCCGCCCCGCCCTTCGGTGAGCAGCAGGGTTGCGGCAAAGGCAGCCGTGCTTGCCACATAGGCCCAGAACCAGGGCCTGCGCCATGTGGTGGAGAGGCTTTGCGAAAGCGTGTTCATGCCGCGCCTCCCTGTCCGCTTGTCTTGCGCGAAAAGATGAGGCGAACCGCCAGAACGAGGATCAGGATCGCGCCTTGCGCACCGATCTGCCAATCCGGCGACAGCCGCATGAAGGAGAGGAAGCTGCCCGCAAGCGCCAGTGTCAGCGCACCAAGCACGGCACCGACCGGAGACACGCGCCCGCCGGTAAACTCACCGCCGCCCAGAATGACACCTGCAATGGACAAGAGCGTATAGCGCAGCGCGATATTGGCGTCTGCCGAGGTTGTCAGTCCCACGAGGCAAACGCCCGAAAGCACGCCGAAGAAGCCGGCAAGCCCGTATGCCCCCGCCTTCAGCTTGGCGATTTCCCAGCCCGAGCGTGCGACGGCCTTGGTGTTGCCGCCCACGCCGCGCAGCAGCGTGCCGGTCGCCGAGCGCATAATGAGCAGATGCGTTAGTGCTGCAATCAACACACTTGCAACGATGGCCATGGGCACGAGAGGCGGTTTGACCGTCATGAGGGTGCGTATCCAGCCCGGAGCGGCACCACCCGGCGAGGGCAGGATGAGCACCGCAAGACCGCCCCAGACAAAGGACATGCCGAGCGTGACAACGATGGCCGGCAATTGCCGCAGATGGATGAGTGCGCCAAGCCCTGCATAGGCAAGGATAGAGGCACCGAGGATCAGGACACCGATCAACGGTGAGTCATTCAGGAATGTGGCGGTAACACAGGCCACGAAGCTGACGAATGTGCCGACCGACAGGTCGATGTCGTTGACCATGATGATCATCATCTGCGCAATCGTTGCCAGTGCGATCGGCACCGCCAGATTGAACAGGAGATTGAGCCCGAAATAGCTCATGGCGCGCGGCTGCAGGTAGAACACCGCAGCCAGAAGCACGCCCAGCGAGATCACGGGCAGAAGAATGCGGAATTTTCCGTTCATGCAGCGTGCTCCTGCATTTCGAAGGAGGCTGCGAGGATGTTCTCCTCATTGATCTGGTCGCCGGTCAGTTCGGCCGAGATCTCGCCATTGCGATAGACGAAGACCCGGTCGCACTGGCAGACCTCTTCCGTCTCGGTCGAGTACCAGAGGAATGTGCGGCCTGAGGCCGCCTCGCGGCGGATTATTTCATAGGCTTCGCGCTTGGTGCCGACATCCACGCCGCGCATCGGGTCATCCATCACGACTATGGGTGCGGTGGAAGCAAGGGCGCGGGCAAAGAGCACTTTCTGCTGATTGCCGCCCGAGAGCGAAAGGATTGGATTGTTCATGTCATCGGTTCGAATGCCGATCCGTGCCTTCCAGTCGGCACCGAGCGTCTTTTCCATAACGCTGTCGACCAGTGACTTTCGCGAAAGTGCGGGCAGATGTGTCAGCGTCAGGTTTTTCAGGATCGACCAGAGCGGCATGACACCGTCGCGGCCACGGTCGCCAGCCACGAAAACCACTTCCGGCTTGGAGGCCTGGCGCATGGTTCCAGAGCGCGACATGAAGAAGCGCGACAGTGCTTCCGCCTGTCCGTGGCCTGCAAGGCCGGCGAGCCCGACGATTTCGCCTTGGCGGGCGGAGAGGCCTTCCGGAGTGCTCAGAACCTGTTCGCCGATACGTTCATCAGCATTTTCGCGCACAGCCGTCACCGCTTCCTGCGAAGCAACATGGCCCATGGCGTCAATCAGGCTTTGTTGGGTGAAGCCTGATGTGCGCCGTGAATCGATGATGCGGCCATCCTTCATCACGTCGATGCGGGTTGCGACCTCGAACACCTCGCCAAGCATGTGCGAAATGAAGATAACCGCGCCACCCCTGGCGCAGAAACCGCGCACATGGTCGAGTAGCTGACGGGCGATGGAGGCGTCGAGCGAGGATGTCGGCTCGTCAAGAATGACGAGTTTTGCAGGCGCGCTTGCCTCGGCAAAACCGGTGGCGATCTCCACCATCTGCCGTTCGGCCAGTGTCAGATCGCCCACCACCATGCCCGGTTCGATGCGGTGGCCGGGAAATATCTGGTCGAGCGCCTGTGCAATGCGCCTGGCCGCCCGCCTGCGCCAGCCCCAGCCTTTCAGGTCATGCTGGGGAATTCGCAGATTTTCCGCGACCGTCAGGTTCGGGCAGAGCGAAAGCTCCTGGAAAACGCTTCTGATGCCGGCTGCCCTTGCTCCTCCCGCGCCAGAGGCACTGCTGCCATCGGCAAGGCGATATCCAACCGTGCCCCCGGTCGGGGTGAGGCCGCCATTGATGACATTGACTGCGGTCGACTTGCCGGCTCCGTTATGCCCGATCAGCCCGACGCATTCGCCGGGGCTGATGGTCAGGCTCACCCCATCCAGCGCGCGCACCGCACCAAACTGCATGCGCACGTCGGAGAGTGAAACCAGTGGGGCAGGAGCCGGACTGCCGCTTGGGCTATCCGGCTTCAAGCTGTGCTCCCTTTTCAGTTGGCGTCGGCGATCACGGCCTTGGCGTCTTCAAGGCTGTATTCGACATTGGCCACGGAGCCTTCAGGTGTTGTCTCTAGCGCTTCGTCGAGCGTGTCCTGCGTCACCTTCAGGAATGGCACGGTCAGGTCCTTGGGCACTTCCGCACCGTCCAGTACCTGCTGTGCAACCCACAAAGCGAGCGTGGA
>Ga0310345_10004763_pt1 | contig 12237 bp, 5 predicted proteins | sample HC15DNA20500_MG_FD_204667 | JGI IMG/M metagenome (GOLD analysis project Ga0310345, IMG submission 204667) | Marine microbial communities from station ALOHA, North Pacific Subtropical Gyre - HC15-DNA-20-500_MG | ecosystem: Environmental > Aquatic > Marine > Oceanic | place: Pacific Ocean: North...
AGACCATGTCGTTGAGATCACCGCCGGCGATATGGGAGTGGAGCTCGACAAAGCCGGGGACAATCCAACGTTCGCCGGCATCGATGAGCTTGTAGCCCGCGGGCGGCTTCCAGCCCGGCCCGGGAGCGGAGACGAGCTTCTCGATGCGGCCGCCGGAGACGAGCACGACGGCTCCCTCGAGCGTTCCCTTCGTCACGGTGACGACCTTGCCCCCGCGAATAGCCCATTTCTCCGCGACGGGCTCTTCGCCACGACAAAGCGGCAAGGCGTAAACGCTCAACGCGAGCAGAAGCATGACGGTATTGCGGGATCTAATCATTGCCATCAACCTGTCCTTTGAACTCTTCGACTCCATGCACCAGCTTTCCATCGACCATGACCCCGAGCACCCTGGAGGTGACGGAGAAGGGCTCGCCCGAGAGTATGACCAGGTCGGCATCCTTGCCCTTCTCGATGCTGCCGACCCTGTCGGAAATTCCGAACTGCTGCGCCGGCACCGAGGTCATCGAACGCAGGGCTGACCTCGAATTCCAACCTTCACGAACCGCGTAGGAGACCTGCAGGGGCAGCAGCCTGGCCCCATCGGCGACGCGGGAACGAACCGAGAGCGTGATACCGAGAGCGTTCAATTCCCGGGGCCAGTTGACCGACTGGTTGTCCTGCTTGACGATCAGCGGGGTCTGCAGGACGATTCCCCCCGTCTTCGAGAGGAGCATGCCTGCCAGCGCACCGAGATCTTCATCCCTTTTCAGCGATGAGAGGCCGCTGCAGAGAACACGGATGCCATACTGGTCCTTGTACAGCGCGATGACGCCGGACACAGCCGAAGCTGTAGACACCTCGACGAGGGCGGGAACGTCTCCCTTGAAGAGCGCCCTGTAGGGCTCATAGGCATCCTGGACCTTGGGAGCCTTGTCCTTGAATTCTTCGCCCTTTTTCTCAGCGGCCTCCTTCTTCTGTTTGAACTTGACCCAGCTGTCGTGGTAGCTCTTGGCTGTCTTCAGGGTCTTGCTCGATGATTTCGTGAAATACTGCGCCGCGTAGGGTTTGAGGACCGCCTCGGCGGGATCTGCCGCGGCGAGCTTGAGAGCCGAGACCTGGCCTGCGCCGGGAGGCGTTATCAGGGCCGTGGTGATACCCGCCTTCACCAGCTCCATGAGCGCCGGGTCCCCCGGGTCGATGGAATCAACGAGCCGGAAGCCGGCCGCCGTTCCCGCTCCCGAGCTGCCCTTGCCCACTCCAAGGCTCGGAACCAGGGATTCCGCCCGGGTCCCGGCCGTGCCGCCGGCATCGATCAGCCCGGGTATGACCGTCTGGGAGGAGGCGTCTATTACACGCGCGGCTTTTTCTCCGGTCTCCAGGATCAATCCCGCTCCGGCGTACTCAATCTTGCCGTTCCTGACGATCACGATACCGTTGGAGTGCTCCGAGCCAGCTCCCGTAATGAGACGTCCGGCACGGATCACGGTACAGTCCCCGGTGACCGCCGGAGCGCGGTTGAAAACCAGCTCTCCATCGATGAATACGGCCTGCACCCGGTTATCCGCTCCCAGCGGGTCCCCGCCAAGAACGATCAGGTCCGCATCCTTGCCCACAGAGATGCTGCCGATGCGGTCATCCACCCCGAGAATCCCGGCGGGATTCAGCGTGACGGCGCGCAGAGCCTCCATGGGCTCCATTCCCATGCGTACCGCCGCGGCAGCCTGCAGGAGCAGATTCTTCACCTCGACATCCGTCGGACTGTTGAGAATCACCCTGACCCCTGCCTGATGCATCCGCAGGATCGATTCCTCCCGAAGCCGTCCCTCCAGGGACGGGGTCTGCAGGTCTCCACCGGGCAGCTTTCCAGCCTGGAACGCTCCCGGGAAGATAACCGGAACCTTCATCCTGGCAAGCCAGGCGGTCAGGCGTTCCGCCTCGGCGCCGCCTTCGATGACGATCTTGATATCCGCCTCGCGGGCCAGCTCGAGAATATGGTAGATGTCCCGCGCCTTGTTGACGCGAACCCGAAGATGGTCACGGCCCTCTACAACCGGGTAGAGACCTGAAGAGAGGCCATCGTAGGCGGGGACCGCGGAACCATCCTTGAGATGCCTGGCGAGGGAAGCTCCCCAGGCGCGGGTTCTCGCAAGCACCTGCCTCAGCGCCAGGAACTCTCCGGCGCGAGACTGGGGCAGCGGCGGAAATATAACCTCGAAGGGATTGTCCGGTGAGGCCCCTACCGGGGGGATGTAGATCGAAGGTTGAAGCCGAGACAACTCCCCGAGGGTCACCTGCAGGCCGCTGGAGGCTGAAACGACCCGCTGCCTTGGGTCCTTCGCAGAGCCTGCCGTCTTGACCACGGCCCCCTGCCCTGAGATAAGCCGTGTCCTCGTCGTCGAGGCGGGAATTCCGGGAGAGAGGTAGACCGATGTGACCCCACCCTCGAGAAGCTCCCTGTTCTTACGATAAAAATCCCAGCCATCCAGGGCCCGGACCTGGGGAGACAAGCTCCCGAGCGTATCCCTATTGTCGCTTGCCAACGTCGTCTCGGCATCGAGAAGCCCGGGAAGCACGACGTAGCCACCAAGGTCATAGACCTTCATGCCGGCGGGAATCTTGACGTCTTTCCCAAGGGCCTTGATCTTTCCAGACTCGACCAGGAGGATTGAACTCTCCAGGACCTCCCCCGAGATCGTATAGATGGTCGCGCCGCGCAGGGCGAAGCTACGGCCCGAGGCCTCCTCGCCGCCGCGAAGCACGGCAGGCGACAAGAACGCGACCAGCAAGACTGCCGGCAGCCATACCGCACCCACAAGCCCCCTGGCTGTTCTCGGTTTCGGTTGATTGGATGGTTTTCTCATGTCTCTTCGTTTGCCGATCCTGTTTGCTCGGCGCCGTCTCAGAATGGCCTCTCGGGGTCCTTCAAGAGCCGCTCGATGTCACGATCCTTACCTCGATCGTAAACCTCCCTGCCCTCGATAAAGACCCTCTCAACCCAGCTGCGGGCATCGAGCGGATCTCCCGAGAAGATGGCTATATTGGCATCCTTGCCAACCTCCAACGAGCCGAGTCGATGGTCGAGACGGAGGAGCTTCGCAGGAATGATCGTGATCGTCTCGAGCGCCTTGTCCCTGGGCATGCCGTATTGCACCAGCAGCGCCGCCTGGTACCAGTGATGGTAGGGACCACTGCGACCGAAGTAGGGGCCCGTATTGAAGCTCGTGTCGGTAAACACCTGCAGCGCGAAGGAGATTCCCGCCTTGTGAAGCAGCACCGGGGTTATATGACGCTTCTCCGCACCGGTCTCATCATCTCGATCCCAGACCTCCAGCAGCGGGTTGAGGACCACCGGTCCCAGGTTCTTGCGCACAGCCAGGATATCTCCGAGCTTCCAGGCATCCGGCCCGAGCACAAGGGTCGCGTCAATGTGGTTGTTGTCGATGAGCTCGAAAGCCTTGAAGACATCGGAGGCTGTCGGACAGTTGATGAAGGCCCTGAGCTCTCCCTTCACAAGGGCCCGCATCGGCCTGTCGCGCTCGGACACCTTGTCGTGCGGGACCTTCTTCCAATCGATCTCGCCCCAGCTCGGACGCGTGTTTACCAGGTCGGTAAGCGAGAGCTTCTTCCTCTCCACAAGAGGAGCCTGTCCCCCCGTTCCCTGGATTGCCTTCATCCTCGTATAGAAATCGTAGAAGGTCTTGCGCAGGGCGGCCATATTCCCCATCCGGTTCTCGCCGGAGGCGGGCTGGAGGGAGAGCTTCATGGCCGAGGGTGTCTGCACCACGAGCTCGGTGACCGTCTTTCCACTGGTACGGATGACTGCTCCCTGGCCACCAAAGCGCGTAACGTTTCCAGCGATACAGTGAATGCTGGTAACCCCGTGGCGCAGCGCGTTCCTGAGCCCCGGCGACGATGGATCGATGCCGTCAAGAACGCTCACGTAGGGAACATTGGCGAGACGCTCATTGGACAGTCGAAGCCCGTTGACGCTGTGGGCGTCAACGATGCCGGGCATGGCCACCGCCCGCGGCATATCCACCACGCGCGCCGTGCGCGGAATCTCGACATCGGAGCCGATGGCCTTGATGGTGCCGCCTTCCATGACGATGACGGCCTTCTCGATCTCCTTGCCGGCCACTGTGATCGCCCGCCCCACCTTGAGCGCGACAACCTCATCGGGTTGCGCGGCGAGACTGGCGGTGAGAATCATGATCGGGGTGATGAAATTCATGTCTTTTCCTGTAGTTCGCTTTCAAAAATCCCCTTGCGGGGCCAATGATCTTCGTTTGTTCACTCTTGCACGGGGACGCTCAATAGCCGGCGCTCCCTTGAACGGATCAGCGACAAGCTCGCCGTTCACCATGACCCAGAGTACGCCCGCCTTCAGATCGAAGGGCGAGCCCGCGAAGGCGACGAGGTCCGCATCCTTGCCGGGCTGGAGACTGCCGACCCTGGCGCTGACGCCCAGGAGACGCGCCGCGCCCAGCGTGAGGGCCTCCAGGGCCGCGGCCTCATCAAGGCCACGGCGAACGCACCAGGTCACCCGCTCCCTCAGCAGAGGAACGGAAGAGGCGGAGTCCGAATAGAACGCGAAGGGAACCCCCGCCTTGTGCAATTCGGCAGGGAGCCGGGCACCCAGGTTGAGGTTCGCCTCCAGCTCACTGCCTGACCACCTCTCAGCGGCGCTGAGAAGGACAGCCGTCTTTTTCTCTTTGAGGAGATCCACCAGGTGAAGCGCCTCCCTGGCTCCTTCCAGCTGGATCTTCAATCCAAACTCTCCGGCGATTCGAAGAGCCGTCAGGATCTCGTAGCGGGTCTGGGCACGGACCCTGAGCACACGCTTGCCGGCACGAACTTCACTGAGTACACCTCGCTCGGCCGTCGTCAACATATCCTTCAGGTCACCGACCGCCTGGCTCCTGTCCCAGCCCGCGGGATCCGCCTCCAGCAGCGCCCTCCTGGCCAGGAAAACCGTACCCATCCTCGTGGTGGGTATGCGGTACAGATAGGTGCTTGGCCGGCCTGAGCGAAGTTGCCGGTTACCGGAGCTCGCCATCTCCGTCAGGCACATGGAGAGAAAAGAAGCCTCCTCCATGACCGCACTGGAGAGCTCATCTCCGTATGTCTTGATCACCCCGCCGAGACCGCCGATTACGTTACGGTCTCCGGGAGTGATCGCCGCGGTGGTCACGCCACCCTGGAGCGCCCTCCGGCGGTCGATGCTGTGAAGATCGATGCCGAAGAGGGCCGGCAGGTCTGGGGTCATCTCCCGAAATTCGTCAGCTCGCCGCCCGCTCACCCCCATCCCGGAGCCCGCGTCGATGAATCCTGGACAGATGCTGCCCGGAACATCGATGACCAGGAGGCCGGGAGTCGCCTTGTCGATATCTATCCTTTTGCCAAGCTGGACAATCTTCCCGGCGCGAATCAGCACCTGCCCGGGCTCGAGCGCCGCGCCCGAGACCGTGTAGACCTTCCTGGCTCTCACCAGGATGGTTGACTCCGCCGCATCAGCTACAGCCACGGGATCCTCAACGGCAGCCGCGACCACCGGCGTCGGTGGCGCCTCGGCGCCCTCATCATTTCCTGACAGCTTCACCTTTCCCGCGACTGCCCGCCCGTTTTCGTAGACGACCTCTCCATCGATGAGAACCATGCTGACCGACGCGGTGAGAGTCAGCGGATTTCCATCCCAGACAACCAGGTCCGCATCGGCGCCCTTTTCGAGGCGTCCGATCCGCCCTTCCACACCGTACATCGCGGCCGGATGCGTGGTAAGTGAACGAAGCGCCTCCGCCTCGCTCAACCCGTACAGGATGGCCAGGACCGCAGAGCTCAGCGGATCGATCAAGGTTCCGCTGGTCGCCCAGGAGAAGGGAATTCCCGTCTCTTCGAGAATCGCCGGGGCCCGCAAGACCCTCTCGGGTTCCTCTATCGAGTACGGACCCAGGATTGCCCTCGATCCCCTGGGCAGCCGGCCGAAGGTTCGTCCATCGGTTCCTACACCCTCGAGAAACGTGACCGGCACGCCGTGGGCGCTCGCCAACGCGAAGGAACGCTCGGCCTGGGTGATGGTCTCGAAGTAGGCGACCACAGGTGCCCGCGACCCCGCGGCTTTCCCGCCGAAGCGAACTTTCAACCAGCTCGCGAAGGCCTCGCCCGCGCCACTGTGCGCGGTTGGGTAGCGCGGCAGGGCCAGGTTGGGAACCAGGGATGTCTTCGCCGCGGCCTTCCGTTTCAGAACCCGCAGGGGGACCCCTCCGGGCAGAAGCTTGACAAGGCTGATCTCTCCGCCGACCACGTTGTTGCGTCCCGGACTCAGGGCCACGGTCGTCACTCCCCGGGATAGGAGGGTCGCCAGCTCACCGTCCCAGGGGTCAAAGCTGTCAAGAACACGCAGCCCTTCATTCACTGCGACGGACAGGTCATCGACATCACCCTTGAGGGTAATATGCGAGTGCGCGTCGATAAAACCGGGCAGCAGGCAGCGGCCGGCGAGATCGAAGACCGCGTGCCGCGGCTCCTCCTTGACGGGATCGGTCGTCACCTTCTCGATCTTGCCGTTGTGGAGCACCACCGTCGCTTTCTCCATCACCTCCAGACCCCCGGGCGCAGCTCGCATGACAACCGCGTTCTTCAGGATCGTTGGGCCCCCAGGAATCCACCCGTTGCCGTGTTTCTTTATCGCATCGAAGCTCAATCCCGCCGCAGGCCCCCTGTCGGCTTTTTCAGCCGGGCTCCGGCTCTCTTCGCCGACTCTTCCCTCGACGACGACCGAGATGACCCGGCTTCGGACATCCATCGGAGGGCCATCGAGCAGAACCAGGTCCGCGTCTTTTCCCTTCTCGATGGAGCCAATTTTCTTTTCCAGTCCCAGCCGCTTCGCGGGCCGCAGGGTAATCGCCTGCAGCGCCTTGCTGGAATCGAGACCGCCTCGCACCGCGGCGCAAGCCTGCAGACGAAGATACCTCGAACCCACTCCGGAGGCCGCCCCGGAGGTGATCACCAGGGGTACTCCAGCGTCTTCGAAAACACCCGCAAGGCGCTCGCTCTCCGCCCTGCGACGCAGGTCCCAGGCACCCTGGAGAACCGGCCCGAGAGCGGCCGTGAGGCCGGAAGCCGCCAACTCCCCAGCCACGCTCCCGGCGCGCCCGGCGCCCAGAAGGGTGAAGTCCAGCTTGAACTCTTTGTGCAGACGCAGAGCGTAACGAACATCGTCGGCACGATGGGCCTCGATGAAGACGGTAAGCTTACCCTTCAATACCCTGCTGAGCGCCTCGAGGACAATGTCGAGCTTGGGCCTCTTTGGAGCCTTGGGAGGGGCCTTGGCAGCGGTGGGTTTTGACGCGGGCGGGGTTTTTTTTGGCTCTTTTTTCTCCTCCGCCGGGGGTGGAACGGGAGTCTTCTTTTCTTCTTTCCCTTCCTTCTTCTCTTCCTTCTTCTCTTCCTTCTTCTGCCCAGATCCTCCAGCGGTTTTTTTCTTCTTCAGTCCGTCGTTGAATTTACCGGCGGCCTTATTGTACTTCTCCACTTCCTTCCAGTAGTTCTCCCAGGACTCGCTGTAATTGCGAGCGGCCACCAGCTGCCTCCTGAGTGCGTAATATTGTTCGAGACGCTGAGCGCTGGTCGAGGTCGACCCGGCAATTCCCAGGGAGAGCACGATGTGGGATTCTCTCCCGAGCAGCAACTCGTTGAGCGCGACAGAGGACCCGTTGCGCCTCCGGAGCTTCAGGACAGCTCCGAGGCTGCTCTGGGCGCTACCGCCCGCCCCGCTGACAGCGACCGTCGTAACGCCCTCCTCACGGGCGCGGCCCCAGTCCTCGAAGGAATCGAGACCATCCGCCACGGCAATCCGGGCATCCACCCCGAAAGCGCCTCTATATTCAGGCACGAGCTCAAGGCTGCGCAGGTCAACCATCCCCGGCATCAGGTGAAGTCCACTCGCATCGATCCGCTCCGCGCCAGCCGGGATCTCCACCTCTCCATCCTTGCCGACCTCCGCGATGCGCCCGTCGGAGACCAGCACGGTGGCGGCCTCCAATACCTCTCCATTGCCGACATGCACTGTCGCCGAGGTGATCACGAGCTCCGCCGCGGACGCCACCGAAAATACCAGGCAGCTGGCCACCAGGAAAAATATGGCGTGGACTGAGCGAAGCGGCCGAACGCGTTCAATCGCCGGACACCCCCTCGTCAGTATTGTGTTTTTGCGCAATCGCGCGCGTAGAAATGAACTCACGCTACGCAAAGCGCTGGAAATATAGATCACTGATTATTCAGACAGGTAAAGGTGAAAGCTCTAATGAGCCCACCGATAGAAGGCTCCTCGTTGCTCGTTGAAGAATCATTTTATATGGTCTCACGGGGGTTGTAAATCACGACAACAGCTATGCTACCGGAGAAAATGAAGCAATCTTCGTGCCCACCGGAGTGAAAACGAGGCCTGGGCGGATGAGCAAAGGTATTCACCCACCGTTGGTTTTCTATTGATAGAAGTGTCCATGCCTGCTTAGTATGCGCCGTTTATCCCGAAGTGCAGATTATTCCGGAAGGCGCCATGAACGAGACGAACTCAGCTGACAACGCAACCCTCGAAGAGTTGGCCGTCAATACGATCAGGGTCCTGTCTTTCGAATGTGTACAGAAAGCCAATTCAGGACACCCCGGGTTGCCGATGGGGTGTGCCGACCTGGCCTACACGCTCTTCACCAGCAGTCTCAAATTTGACCCGAAAGCGCCCGGATGGCCTGATAGAGACCGTTTCGTGCTCTCGGCGGGACACGGCTCGATGCTGATCTACTCCATGCTCCATCTTTGCGGCTACGATCTGCCGCTTGAAGAGTTGAGGAACTTCAGACAGTGGGGGTCGATGACCCCGGGACACCCCGAATACGGCGATACTCCCGGAATCGAGACGACGACCGGGCCGCTGGGACAAGGAACAGCCAATGCCGTCGGCCTCGCCCTTGCCGAAAGTCTGCTGGCCGCACGATTTAACACTCCCGAGCACAAGCTCGTCGATCATTTCACCTACGCTCTGGTCAGCGATGGAGACCTGATGGAGGGGCTCTCCCACGAGGCGGCATCCCTCGCCGGACATCTCGGTCTTGGGAAACTTGTCTATTTGTTCGACAGCAATGCCATCACCATCGAAGGCGGAACCGAGCTCGCCAGCAGTGAGGATACGGCGAAGCGTTTCGAGAGCTACGGCTGGCAGGTCCAGTCGATTGACGGACATGATCGACAGGCCATCGCCGGAGCCCTCGAAGCCGCGCGGGCCGAAACCGCCAGGCCCAGCATCATCATCGCCACGACCACCATCGGATTCGGCAGCCCCAATAAGGCCGGGAGCTCAGGCGTACACGGCTCTCCCCTCGGAGACGAGGAGTGCGAACTGACCCGCAAAGCTCTCGGCTGGAATCACCCCGAGTGCTCGGTTCCCGACGAGGTCAGGCCGCTTTTTCTCGAGCCCGGCAATCGTGGAGGTGAAAAACACGCCGCCTGGAAGCAGTTGCTGAAAGACTACCGGGAGAAAAACCCCGAGCTGGCCGCGGAGTGGAACCGGATGCAGAGCGGAGAACTCCCGAGCGACCTGCGCGAGAAGCTTCCCGTATTCGAAAGCTCCGAAGGCAGCATCGCGACGCGGGCCGCCTCGGGAAAGGTGATCAACGCGATCGCCGAGGCTCTCCCGGAGTTGATTGGCGGCTCCGCCGACCTGGCCCCATCGAACAATACGATGGTCAAGGAGCAGGACTCCATCGAGAGCGCCAGGATGGACGGACGCAATATGCACTTCGGCATCCGTGAGCACGCCATGGGCGCCATGATGAACGGCATGGCCCTGCATGGAGGCGTTCGTCCCTACGGCGGCACCTTCCTCGTCTTCAGCGATTACATGAGACCGAGCGTCAGGCTGGCGGCCTTGATGAGGCAACCGGTCATCTATATCTGGACCCACGACAGCATCTTCCTTGGCGAAGACGGCCCAACCCATCAGCCGGTGGAACATCTCGCCGCCCTGCGAGCGATACCGAACCTGCGCGTCTTCCGGCCGGCTGATGCCAATGAGACCGCGATGGCCTGGGCCCTCTCGCTTGAACATGGCACCGGCCCCAGCGCCATACTGCTTTCGAGGCAGGGTCTGCCGATCTATGACGACACCCGCATCGGCCAGGGCTCCGAGAGAGGCGCCTACGTCCTCGACAGGGAAGAAGGCGATAATGGGCCCGACATTATTCTCCTTGCCTCCGGCTCCGAGGTAGCCACCACGCGAGAGGCCGCGGGGCTCCTCCGGGAGCAGGGGATCCAGGCACGGGTGGTCAGCATGCCGTGCTGGGAAGTTTTCGAAACGCAGGCTGATGACTACAGGGAGTCGGTGCTACCCCGGGCGGTGACCGCGCGCGTAGCGGTCGAGGCTGGCTCTCCCTTCGGCTGGGAACGCTACGTCGGCACAGACGGAGTCGTTGTCGGGATGGACCGCTTCGGAGCGTCCGCGCCGATCAAGGATCTCGCCGAGAACTTCGGCTTCACCGCCGGGAATGTCGCCACGCAGGCCAGGACCCTGCTGGGGAGCTGAGAGAGACCTCAGGCCCGCCAGCCGGAACCCTTCCCATCGGGAAGGAACCGGAATTCCGACTTCGTGCTGCTGGAACGCAGCCGCTGCCGTGTCGTCTCATCCAGCTGGGCGTACTCCTTGAGAAACTCGTGCAGGCTCTGCGCTGTCTCGGCAGAGATCCCGTGTTCCATCTGGCAGGTATCGGCCTCGGCTATGCCCTCGTCCACGCCCAATACCTCGGTGAGGAAATAAACCAGATCGCTATGCCGATGGACCAGGGCCTCGGCCAGCTTTTGCCCCATGGGAGTGAGTGTGATGCCGCGACCATCATCCCGCTCGACCAGGCCGAGCTTCTCGATGCCCTGCACCGCCCGGGTCACCGCCGGCATCCTCACACCCAGCCGCTCAGCTATGTCGGTCACCCGCACCCTCTCCATGCCGGAGGCGAGGTTGAAGATGGTCTCGATATAGTCCTCCTGGGCCGTGGAGAGAACGTCACGGGTCTCTGTCGATTTGTCTTCCTGCTTACCTGTCATCTCACACTCCACTCACCCGGAAATCCGCGCACAAGAGGCAGGATATTTTCCACGGTAGAAGCCTGCCTGGCAAGACGCCAGCTGGCAGCTCCACTATGTGTCTTTTCTGTATCCCCTCCACAGGCGGTCGAGTACTATTCAGCGGGTAAATTTCCCGCCGGCCTCGAGCCGGAGGAATTTCCCGCTCGATAACCAGTTTCCCGGATCATGAGACACCATTTCCTCCTTCAGGCGGCCCTTGTCCTCACGCTCTCCCTGCCGGCTACGGCGGAAGAAAATAACGCTGAGGCGATCATCGAGAAGCTCGAAAAGGGCGGTGATGCTTCCCGCCTGAGCAGGGAGCTGGCGGGGCTCGGCCCCGACGCGCTCGGAACAATCCGCGCCAGGCTGAAATCAGGTGCCGGCTCCATCACCAGGGCCCTCGAGCTGGCCCGCAACAACATCGTCGCGAAGCAGGTGTCGCGGGTCCTCGAGCGCGGCATTAAATCCCAGCTCTCTTTCGATGGTCAATACAATGAGCTGGCCTCGAACAGGGCTGAGAACATCGAGGCCCTGTTCCACCTGCTCAACGATGAATCGAGCCCCCTGGGCATTCGCCTCAGCAGCTGCCGGGCGCTGGCGGACATAGGGGACAAGAATCTCATCCCCCGGCTTCGACAACTCTATTGGGACCTGCTCCTCGACGCCCGGCTTCGAGAAGAGCTGGGAATCATCCTCGCAGTATTCGGAGACACGCAATCGGTAGAGAAAGAGCTGGCCCGGTATACCAAGTTTGTCGACCACCAGCGAACCCTGGTGAGGCTGAGCGCGAACGTCCAGCTCTCCAATCTCTACTACCGAATCCGCAATTACGCAAAGGCGGTAGAGGCCTACGAGAAGATCCTCGAGCTCTCCGAGAGAATCTACAAGGCTGAACGCCAGGCCGGAATGCCCAAGGAGATTCTGCGGGCAAGGGAAGACCAGCTCAACCTCCACTATTACAACGCCGCCTGTTCCAACAGCCTCAACGGCAGCCTCGAGCGCGCCAGGAAATACCTGCTGAAGGCCGTCCAGGGAAATCCGGAGCACTACGGAAATATCGGCAAGGATGGCGACCTGCTGAAGCTGAGGAAGGATCCGGGCTTCCCCGCCTTCATGAAAAAGCTCGGCAGGCTCTTTGAGGAC
>Ga0310345_10004764_pt1 | contig 12236 bp, 11 predicted proteins | sample HC15DNA20500_MG_FD_204667 | JGI IMG/M metagenome (GOLD analysis project Ga0310345, IMG submission 204667) | Marine microbial communities from station ALOHA, North Pacific Subtropical Gyre - HC15-DNA-20-500_MG | ecosystem: Environmental > Aquatic > Marine > Oceanic | place: Pacific Ocean: North...
AACGCGAAGGGCAGCGTCCAGGTGCCGGCAATGACGTGGGTATCGCGCTCCTTGATCAGCCCGCCCTTGTAGCGGCGCAGCGTGAACAGTTCCTTGAACAGGTGCCGGTGTATCAGCAGACCCGTGACCGCCGCCACCAGCATGGCCAGCCCCAGAATACCGGTCAGCAGCAGTCCCCAGGGCGCGGGCACGTGCAGGTTGACGTGCCATTCCACGAAAAAGTGAGCCAGCTTGCCGATGGCGTCGGCATCGGGCGGCGGCACCGGTGCGGTCTCCGGGTGCTCGTCCTCGGCGAGAAAGTCCCGCTCCTGCAGGATGGCGCCGGTCGCGGGATTGATGATGAACTGTGATTCCCGGGAATGGTGGCTTTCGCCCGGCTGCGGATCTTCGCGGTGCCCTTCAATAAAGACCCGAATCAGGCCGCCGGCGTGCGGCCCGATGAAGACCACGTCGCGCTCGTGCAGCGGCAGGTCCTTGATGAGGGGATTGACGAGCGACTCCAGGTCCGCGGGGAGCACGTCCTTTTCAGCGCCTTCGACGGGATGTGACCAGGCGTCGATCTCGTGCGCAAACACCGCAATCGAGCCGGTCAGGATGACCCAGTACAGCAGCAGGCCGAGAAAAACCGCCGACCAGCCGTGCAGCGCCAGCAGGGATTCGGTGCGTTCCTTGTGCAGTTCGATCATTGCTCAGGCGCCTCCCGCCATGAGATGCCACGTAATCAGTACGGCGTGCCCGCCCACGATGGCGGTTGTGATCAGCCACGCCCGCAGCAACGAGCGATCGAGATAGGTGTAGAAGAACAGGGCCGCCCAGATGGCCGGCAGCAGCAGCACCGGTATGGCGATGTGATTCACGTCGGCGCTCCCCCGCGGAAACCACAGCCCCGCCCCGGCCATCACCACGAAGCTGCCAATCAGAACCACGGGACCGGCAAGCAGCGATCGCGACCAGCGCCGCAAACGCACAATTCCGGCCTGATTGCCCGACACTCGAATCCCCCCGTCCTGAACAGCGCAAACGCAGCAAGTTCTGCGCAAGTGGCTTGCCGAATTCTAAGCCCGTTACGACTGGTTCTCAATTACAGCCCGCTGGCGGACCCCTTTCCGCGGGCCGCCAGCCTTCATGCTACTAGCTTTTGCGAATGATTAGCATTTAGAATTCCTCAACTGTTCTCTCGGGGATATCTCCAGTGGGATCCTGCTCGCCGACCGCGCCCGCACTGGCCGAACTCTATGGCGACCATCACGGCTGGCTGCAGCAACTGCTGCGGCAGAGGCTGGGGTGCAACGAAGCCGCCGCCGACCTGGCGCAGGATGCCTTTCTGCGCCTGCTCATGCGGCCCCGCCGCTTTGACAGCTTCAACGGCGCGCGCGCCTATCTCAGCCGCATGGCGCACGGACTGTGCGTCGATCTGTGGCGGCGGCAGTCGCTGGAGCAGGCCTGGCGGGACGCGCTGGCCCGGCAGCCGGCGGACACCGCGCCCTCCCCCGAGCAGGGCGCGCTCATCCTCGAGTTGCTCTGGGAAGTCGATGCCATGCTGGCCCGCCTGCCCGACCGCGTGGCCGAGGCCTTTCTGCTGTCCCAGCTACAGGGCTGGCGCTACCGTGAGATTGCCGCGCATCAAGGCGTATCGGAGCGCAGCGTCAGGAAATACATGGCGCGGGCCATGCTGCATTGCGCCCTGCTGGAAGCCGGCCTGGAAGACGCGCCGGCATGAACCCGGGCACCCACGACGCGCCCACGCACGCCCAACTCGAACAGGCGGCCGAATGGTATGCCCGGCTGGGTGATGGCGGCGCAACCGCGGGCCAGCAGTCGCGCTGGCGAGCCTGGCTGGAGGCCGCGCCGGGCAACCGGCGGGCCTGGCAATATGTCGAGCAGGTAGGACAGCGCTTCGCCGGCGTGCGGTCGCAGGGGCCGGCCGCCCACGATGCCCTCAGCCGCGCCCGCGCGACCGGCGTGTCGCGTCGCCGCCTGCTTCAGTCGCTGGGTCTGGCCGCCACCGCCGGACCACTGGCGTGGACGCTCCTGCGCGACCGGTCCGGCACGGGCGGCCCCGCGCAGTGGCTGACCCGTCAGACGGCGGCACTGAGCACCGGCGTCGGGGAAATCAGGCAGATCAGCCTGGAAGACGGCAGCCGGCTCTGGCTGGATACCGACACCGCAGCCGACCTGGAGCCCGGTCAAACTCACCGGCAACTGCGGCTGCATGCCGGCCGGGTAATGGTGGACACCGGCGCGCGGCCACTCCAGGTCGCCACGACGCACGGCACGGCCCTGCCGCGGGGGACCCGTTTCACCATCAGCCACGACGCGCGGCGCAGCCGGGTGAGCGTGTTCGAGGGCCGCGTGGATTTGCTGCCCGCCGGGACGGCCCGGCCAATCCGGATTGCAACCGGATCGGCGCTGGCTTTTGACGCGACCGGCGTGGGCACCGTCGAGATGGCCCGCCTGGCCGACGACGCGTGGCGGCACGGCCAACTGGTGGCCGACCACATGCCGCTGGGCGAACTGGTCGAAACGCTGTCCCGCTACCGCCGCGGCCATCTGGGCGTAGCGCCGGAACTGGCCGATTGGCCGGTCATGGGCGTGTATCCGCTGACCGAGGGCGACCGCGCCCTGCACATGCTGGCCGAAGCGCTGCCGCTGCGGGTGGTACAGCGATGGCCGTGGTGGACGACACTGGAAGCCCGCGCTGCCCGATAGTTCGAGCCGGGGGTTCCCCTTTTGCCGACCTCGTTCGATTCCTTCCTGATAACCACGCAACCAGGGGGAACCATGCCCATCGTCCGCCATCATCTTGTGCCGGCCGCGGCAGCGCTGCTGCTCGCCGGTCCGGTCCTGCTCGCGCCATCAGCGGCGGCTGCCCAGGGCGCGGCTGCCGAACAGACGCACGATTACGCCATCCCGGGCGGTCCGCTCACCGATGTACTCAACCGCTTCGCCCTGGCCTCGGGTCTGTCCCTGAGCGGCGACGGCGCGCTGACCGCCGGCAAGTCCAGCCCGGGGCTGCAGGGCCGTTATACGGCTTCCGCCGGCCTGGCGCGGCTGCTCGCCGGTACCGGCCTGGCTTATCGCATGTCGGCAGACGGCGCGGTCATCGAGCCGGCCGCGAAAGCCGGCGCCGCGGCCAGCCTGAGCACCCTGAACATCGAAGCAGCGGGTGATCGTCACGCCGGCGCGGCCGATCGCAGCCACTCGACCTACGTCACCCGCGAGGATATCGACCGGCGCAACCCGCAGGACATGAAGGACCTGTTCGGCGGCGAAAGCTCGGTATCGGTGGGCGGCGCCATCCCGCTGTCCCAGAAGGTCTACGTGAACGGCGTGGAAGAAACGAATCTGGCGGTCAGCATCGACGGCGCCCGTCAGAACAACAAGGTATTCCATCATTCGGGCACCAACATCATCGACCCGGCCCTGCTCAAGGTGGCGCGGGTCGACCCGACCGTTGCGCCGGCAGATGCCGGCCCGTCGGCGCTGGGCGGCTCGATCGTGTACGAGACCGTGGACGTGGACGACCTGCTGGCGCCGGGGCGAGCCTTCGGCGGCTTTGTAACGACCAGCGTGACCAGCAACGCTCATGCCCTGGGCACCGGCGCGGCGGGCTACGGCCGCATCGGCGACGGCGAGCTGCTCGGATTCGTGAACCGCAGCTCGGGCGACAACTACGAGGACGGCGACGGCCGCGAGCTGCCCGGTACCGCCCCCGACCTGACCAGCGGGCTGGTCAAGACCGCCTATGATCTGGGCGGGCATCGCTTCGAGCTGTCGGCCGAGCGGGTGGAGGACGATGCCAACCGCCCCTTTCGCGCCAACATCGGCCAGCTGCCCGGCCGCCCCGACCCGGTTACCCGCGTCTACGAGCTGGAGCGGCAGAACTACGCCTTCAACTACTCCCGCCCCGGCGCCACCGGTCTGTGGGACCCCCGGGTCGTCATCGGCCACGGGGGCACGGAGATACGCGTGCCCGAGCCGTTCGGCAGTATCGGCGAGACCGAAAGTTTTTCTGCCGTGGCCAGCAATGACTTCAATTTCGGCAGCCGGCACAGCCTGACCTTTGGCTTCGACTACTACGATGACGAAGCCATCTACCGCGATCCCGCCACCCCGGAAATCGGCGAAAAGGCCGAAAACCTGGGTGCCTTTGCCCAGGCCCGGCTGCAGCCGGTGGAGCCCGTGAAGATATCGCTGGGCGTACGCAGCGATCACCAGACCTTCGAGGGTGTGGACGGCGACGAGCAGGACAACGACGGCATCAGCAGCAATGTCTTCGTCACCTGGGATCTGTTCGAGCGTCTGCAGCTGCGCGGCGGCTACTCCGATGTCTGGGGCGGGGTATTCCTGGCGGAGAACTACATTCTCAACCCGAACTGGGTCTACACCGACATTGATCCCGTCGAGTCCGAAAACATGCTCTTCGGCCTGCAGCTTTACCTCGGCGGCGGCGTGAGTCTGGAAAGCAGCATCTTCGAGAGTGACTTCGAGAATGCGCGCGACGAATCCTTTGGCGGCGGACCGGACCTCACCACCGACTTCAAGACCGAAGGCTATGACGTGGCGCTGAACTGGCGCTGGCTGAGCGGTTTCGCGCGGCTGTCCTACACCGATACGGAAATCACCATCGACGGAGACCCGGCGGATACCTTTACCACGCAGTACTTCGGTACCCCGCTGGGCCAGGTATTCGCGCTGGAAGCCCGACAGGACATCCCTTCGCTGGGTCTGGCCTTCGGCGGCACGGTGGACGCGGCGCTGGAGAACAAGGATACCGAACGGGCCGGCAGCGAACCGCTGGACAGCTACGAGGTACTCAATCTCTATACCGAGTTTGCACCGCCCACCAATCCGCACGTGACGCTTCGCCTGGAAGTGAACAACCTCCTGGACGAAACCTATGCCGACCGCGCCACCTACGGTCAGGAGTTCCCGTCGGTCATACCGCTGTTCGAGCCAGGCCGCACGGTGCTGTTTCAGGCGCGGCTTCGCTACTAGCCTGAACATGACCGCGTGAAGACATGTCGGGCCGGCGGGCTTTTGACACCCGCCGGCTTGACTATTGAATAGGAATCATTATCGTTCGCAAACGGGCGGGACATCCTGCCCGGCAACCGAATTCGCCGGACCGCAAGCCACGCCCTCCCGGGGCCAGCCAGCCTTCCACCGGCCGGACGCGCTTCCTGAAAAGACGCGCGTGAACTGAGCCATTAACGGGAGGCGCCGTGCACGATCTGCACCGCAGCAACGTCAGCTATCTGAACGCGCAGGACAGACCGCTTTTTTCCACCGGCGGCACCTGCCTGGTCGCCGACCTGGAATTCCTGCTGCTTGACCCCTTCCCGCTGATTGACCGGAGCCTGCGCGCCACCCTGGCCGAGATGAACCGGCCGCTCGCAGCCAACGACGATCTCGACTGGGTGGTCAACGTGCCGCTCGTCAATGCCGCCATTGCGCTGCTGGGCGATGAGCGGCCCGCCCGTATCCACGAGTTCTCGGAGCGCTATCGTCAGCATTTCTCCAGTGGCGGCCGCCACGCCTACCAGCCGCGGCCGCATGCGCGCGAAGCGCTGCAGCGGGTGCGCGAACGCGCGGGCGAGGTGGTGTATTTCACCCACATCGGCCCGACCGCCGCCAGCGACATGCTCAACCACCACCGGCTGGCCACCGCCGTCACGAATATCTACACCGGCAGCGGTCCCCAGTGCCGCTTCTGCCGGCCGGGCCTGCTACAGCGGCTGCGCGCCGAACTGGATGAGCTGGGCGTCAGCGATTGCGTGTTTGCCTCGGACGACCCGGAAGAACTCGGCGTGGCCCAGGGCGTCGGCTTCCAGACGCTGGGTGTGCTGTTCGGCCGCAGCCGGCCGGAGAGCATTCGCCAGGCCGCGCCCCACGCCACCCTGTCCAGCCTGGGCCAGCTGCCGGCCACGCTGACGGCGCTTTCGGCCCGCCCGGGCCACTGCGGCATGCATTGACCGACTTGCTCCCGGGGGTTGCCGGCTTCGCAGCCGGATCACAATCCCCCTTCGCACTGGCGGCACAGCAATGTGCCGCCTTTTTTTCGGGTTACTGGAACGCGTAGTTCATCGTCACGCCGACTTCCCGCGGCGGCAGCACGTAGCCGTCCCCTTCCGCCGAATCACGGTCGAAGTACTGGTACTTGTCGGTCACGTTGCGGACAAACCCGCGCATGCGAACGGCGCCGACTTGATAGGTGGCGCCGATATCCAGGTTGAGATAATCGCCCGATTCGGTGCCCGGATCGTTGTTGAAATCGCCCCAGTACTCGTCCACCCACTGCGCCGACGCGTCCAGGCTGATGGCGGGAGTAGCCTGCCACACGCCGCCCAGGCTCACCGTATAGGGCGGGTCCTGCCCGAATTCATTGCCGTCAATGGGCTGGTCGGCTTCATCAATTTCGGTTCGCAGCAGGCCCAGTGCGGCATTGAGTTCAACCTGTTCGGACACGCGGGCCGTCACCTCGAACTCGGCGCCGTAGGATTGCCCGTCGAAGTTGACGATCTGCGAGGCGGGCACGGACGGATCGAAGAAGAAGAACTGATAGTCCTTGTAGTCGTTGAAGAAGGCGGTGGCGTTGAAGGAAATGCGATTGTTCATGAACGCCGCGCGATAGCCCGTTTCGTAGGTGCTGACGTATTCGGGATCGAACTCGTAGCTCGACAAAGACAGGAAGTCGATGGAACCGCCGCCGGGGTTGAACCCCTCTCGGTACATGGCGAATAGGGTCTGATCTGCGCTGATGTCGTAGGACGCGCCGAATTTCGGCAGCCATTCGGTCTCCTGCTGGTCGACCATGACGGGCGCGCCGAACAGCAGGCCGTCATAAGTCACGTCGCTCTTCAGATAGCGCGCGCCGAAGTGCAGCCTGAAGCGGTAAGTCAGGTGGTAGGTCAGATCGCCGAACACCGATTCCTGCGTGTTTTCGTCGGTCGAGCTGATGACTGTGCCGCCGGCTTCGGTTTCGCCCTCCTGCTTCGAGTAGCTGGCCCCGAGCAGCATGTCCAGCCCGCTACCGGACTCCGAGGTGAAGATGATGTCCTGCGACAGTTGCTCGCGATCCAGCCTGTCGAAGGTCGTTCCGGCGTTCCCCGAATTGCTGTCCGGCGCGTCCTGGTATTCGTTTGTCTGCCAGGCGGTAATCGAGCGCAGTTCCGAATAGTCGCCAATGGCGTAGCGCAGGTCGCTTGTGTACACGCGATCCTCGGTGTCGAAAATGCGCTGTCCGCCGCTATAGCCATACAGGCGATCTTCCCGGGCGCGCGGTATGCCGTCCGGCGGAAACACCGCCGTGCCGCCCCAGCTGTAGGAATCAAAACCCACATCGCGGCCATCGACCGTCTGGATGGAGAACAGGGCCGACAGGGCAGGCAGGGCTTTCGGCTCGACCAGCAGCTTGGCGCGCAGGGACAGCGTGTCGTATTCCGACAGCGCGTCGAAATCCGTATCCGGCGGCGCGCCGCCATCATCGTAGATCTGCACCGGCACGCGATCATCGACGTAGGTCGCGGTGAGCCGCAGCGCCACCTCATCCTGGACCACCGGCGTATTCACCATGACCGCGGCGTTGTAGCCCTCATCGGAAATATCGTTCCAGTTCACGCCGGCCTCCGCTTCACCCTCAAGTCGGTGAACGGGATCCTTGGTTTGCACCACGAATGCACCGCTGATCGAGTTGCTGCCGCGGAGCGTTGTTTGCGGCCCGCGCAACACCTCGACCTGCTCCACGTCAAAGCTGCTCTGCAGGGCGTTGTTCGGATAGGTGTTGATCGTGGCCACGTCATCTACGATCAGCTTGGCGCGAGGCTGCGCCGAGCCCAGAATCGCGCCGCCGGCTCCCAGCGGACCGCCGGATTCGACGCCGCGGATGCCGGGCAGGAAATCCAACGGTGCCGGCGTGAGGTTCGGTTCCGCCCGCATTGCGTCGAACACCCTTTCAGAATCCTTGCGCTCGAGTTCTGCCTCGGTAATCACCGACACGCTGGCGGTGGTCTGTGTCAGCGATCTTTCCGTGAATTCGCCCGTGACCATGACCGGGCTCAGCCCGAGGGCCTCACCGGCTGGCGGCGCCGGTATAAGCGTTACCGTGCCGGGATCGAGCATGCGTGCCTGCAGCCCGGTGCCCGCCAGCAACATTTCCAGGGCCTGCGTGTTGCTGTAGCGGCCCTGAACGCCGTCAGTGGATTGACCGGCGGTCAGCGCGGCATCCACCGCGACATCCATGCCGGTATGGCGGGCAAAGGCATTCAGCACATTGTCCAGCGCCCCCGGCGAGATATTGAATTCGACGGTGGCCCGGCCCTCTGCCGGACTACCCTGGGCGTTCACGCCCGCCGCGACCAGAAGCTGCAGACTGACGATTGCCAGCCCGGCGGCGAGGGCCCGGCGGGCGGATGGCAGGGCGTTGCGGAAACGAATTTTTTGCACAGTGTGTGCCTCGCTGGGGGAGGAATGTCGGAATGTCCTACCCCTACTCCCGAACGAGACGGGAAAAGTGCTACCCGGCCGGTAAAAAATCGACGTTCAGCGCGACGTCACGGACACCCAGTACGGCGTGACCAATGCGATGCGAACGGGCAGCACCTGTTCGAGTACCCTCAGCGTCCGGTCGGTATCGGTCACCGAAAAGCTGCCGCTGACCTTCAACCCGGCGATGTCCGCGTCGCAGCGCAGCACGCCCGGCCGATAGCGGCCGACTTCGGCCAGAAACTCATCCAGCGGCATCTGCGCGACCACCAGCCGGCCGTTCAGCCAGTCGGCTGCCGCGTTGCTGCCGCTTCGGCGACGAATTCCGCCGGACGAGAGAACCGCGCCCTGCCCGGCGGGCAGCCGCAACACGGAGTCGGTGCCCCTGGTCGTGCTGATGTCGACGGCGCCTTCCAGAACAGACACGGCCGTGTCGGACCCATTTCGGCGCACGATGAATCGGGTGCCAACCGGCCGGACCTCGCCATCGACGGTGCCTACCACGAGCGGCCTGGGCGGGGCCGCCTTCCCCGCCAGCGGATCAGGCGCGCTGGCGACATGTATTTCCCCTTTGAGCAACCTCAGCCGTCGGCTGCTTTCATTGAAGCGCACATCCACGGCGCTGGCCGTATTCAGTGTAATGCGCGTACCGTCGGCCAGGGTGAACTCGCGCATTTCGCCCCGGCCGGTGCGCAGATCCGCCAGGCGGGTCTGCACGCTCGAGCTGCGATAGACCGCAGGCAGTGTGCCCGCCGCAAGCGTGATCGCTGCGGCCGATAGCAGGAGATTACGCCGGCTGATGCCGCGCTCGGTCGCGCGCAGGCTCTGGCTGGCCAGTCGCCGCGGCAGGGCGGCCAGCCGACCGTCGAGCTGCTGGACCTGCTGCCAGGCCTGCTCGTGACGTGGGTCCGCGCTGCGCCAGGCCCCCAGGCGGCTGACATAGTCGCCTTCCACTTCGCCGGACCAGCCCCCGATCAGCCATTCGAGCACCTGATGCACGACGGCCTCGGGCAGGTCGGCGCGCGCCGCCAGTTTCCTGACTACCGCGTCACTCATGATCCGTGGCGTCCGTCGATTCGAGCGACCACAGACACGCCGCGGCGGCCTTGAGCATGTACTTGCGCACCGAACCCACGGACACGCCCAGACGCTGGGCGACCGCCGAGTAGGTCAGTCCTTCAAAGCGGGCGAGCAGAAAGGTTTCGCGTACCCTGCCGGGCAGGCCGTCCAGTGCCCGGTCAATACGTACGAGCATTTCCAGGTTCAACTCACGCTGCTCGGCGGAAGGCGCGTGCATGGCGGGCAGACGCGCAAGACTGTCGAGATAGGCCCGCTCGAGTGTTCGCCGCCGGTACAGGTCGACCGCCAGGCCTTTGGCAATCTGCAGCAGAAACGCGCGAGATTGCTCGGCATTCGGCAGACGCCCCGACACGAGAATGCGCACGAAGGTGTCGTGGGTGAGATCGGCGGCGTCCTCGACGCAGCCCAGGCGACCCTGCAGCTGGCGCTTCAGCCAGTCGCCGTTGTCATCGTATAGCGCGTGTACAAGAACATCGGTACTCATGGCATGACCGCATCCGGCGAAGCCCGGTTTTTTGCGCGGCAGGCGCGCAGTTCAGGCGGGCGAAGGCGCTGGGTCTGACGCCACGTTCGGCCATAAGCAAGCCTCAGGGGTGAGCCTGGCAGCGCGAGCCACACAGGCAGGCCCGCGCGATCAGCCCGCCGCCCCCCTCGCCGGGGCCGCGCACATGGCCGCCGCCACCCGAGCGACAGGCCGGCAGACGCCTAACTCGAAAACCCCCTCGGTTCATTCCCGACAAGACCTCAGTGATGCGATGGTATTGCAGATGCTAGTCATTCGCAATTAGGTTTATGGGTCGTCTCCGGCGCCACGCCGAATGGATACGCCGATACCCACCAGGCAGAGCAGACCCAGCGAGAACCACGTCAGCGCGTAGCCAAGGTGGGCATTGCGCAGCCGGGTGACGGTGAGACCACCGATGGGCCAGCTGGCGTTCGGAGGCGAGGCATCGGCATCCACGAAGTAGGGAGCAAGCTGGTCGGCGTCCAGGCGCTGTTGCCGGCCTATGGCCTGCACGTCGCGCGAATACCAGCGTCCCTCATCCGGCCGATTGTCCTGAAACAGCCGGCCGCCCGGTTCAGTGAGGCGCAACAGACCGGTGATTTCCACGCGACCGGGGGCGTTGCTGCCGGGACGCGCGTCCGCGGCCTTGTGCTCGAAGTCCACGAAACCGCGATTGACCAGCACGGTGAAACCGCGCTCGCTGCGCAGGGGCGTGAGCAGCCAGTAGCCGGAGCCGTGTTCGGTCATGGCCTGCACCCGGGTTTCGTGGTCGTGCAGAAAGCGGCCGGTCAGCCGCACGGGGCGGTAGGCATCGCGCTTGCCCAGCGTGTTCCAGCTTGACGGACCGGGGGCCGGCACCGGCGTGCGCCGCAGCTGCTGCTCGATCTGCTCGATGAGATCCAGCTTCCAGGTCCGGCGCTCCAGCTGCCAGTAGCCCAGCCCCGTGAACAGGGCGCACAGCAGGCCGAGAAACACCGGCAGCGCCGCCCGCCCTGCCACGTCAGTCGCCTTTGATCCCGGCCCGCAGCGAGCGCGTCAGGGCATGCTGCGGACTTCGGCCGCGTCCGGATGGGCCGGCATGGTGTTGCCGTGCAGGTGGAACATGATCCACAGCGAGCCCACCAGCAGAATGACGATCAGCATGCCGGTAAACAGCAGCGACAAAAGCGTCCAGCCCTGCTCGCCCTGGGCATCCACATGCAGGAAGAACAGCATGTGCACGCCGATCTGCACCGCACCCAGGGCCACGATGATGGCGATGGTGAGGATGTTGTTGTCCAGCACGTCGCCCATGACCAGCCAGAAGGGAATGGCCGTGAGCACCACCGCCAGGACAAAGCCCGTCATGTAGCCGCGGAAGGTGGCGTGCACGACCGGCTCGCCGTGATGGCCCGCCCCGGACTCGGCATGGCTGTGTTCGCTCGCGCTCACCGTACGACTCCGATCAGATAGACAAAGCTGAAAACGCCGATCCAGACCACGTCCAGAAAATGCCAGAACAGGCTCAGGCAGCTCACCCGGCGGATCATGACCGGCTCGATGCCGCGCTGCTTCAGCTGCACCAGCAGCACGCCCAGCCAGAGACAGCCAAAGGCCACGTGCAGCCCGTGCGTGCCCACCAGCGTGAAGAACGACGACAGAAAGGCGCTGCGGTCCGGCCCGGCGCCGATGTGGATCAGATGATGAAACTCGTACAGCTCGATGGCCAGAAAGCCCAGACCCAGCGCGCCGGTCACGGCCAGCCAGATCATGGTGGGCGTGAGCCGGCGGTGGTGCATCTCGATCATGGCGAAGCCGTAGGTGATCGACGAAGCCAGCAGCAGCGCCGTGTTCACGGCCACCAGATTCAGGTCGAACAGTTCCTTCGGCCCCGGGCCGCCGGCATAGTTGCCGCCCAGCACGCCGTAGGTGGCGAACAGCACGGCGAAGATGAGGCTGTCGCTCATCAGGTAGAGCCAGAAGCCCAGCATGGTGCCGTTTTCCGGGTGCCGTTCCTCGGTGAGATAAAAGCTCGAGGACTCGTCGAGCGCGTCCCGTTCCAGATAGATGGCTGATGGATGCTCGGACATGACTAGCGACGGGCAAGTAGTTGGGTGCGGGCCTGTTCGGTGGCGGCCACTTCGTCCGCCGGGATGTGGTAATCCCGATCGTGGTTGAAGCTGTGCAC
>Ga0310345_10004765_pt1 | contig 12235 bp, 12 predicted proteins | sample HC15DNA20500_MG_FD_204667 | JGI IMG/M metagenome (GOLD analysis project Ga0310345, IMG submission 204667) | Marine microbial communities from station ALOHA, North Pacific Subtropical Gyre - HC15-DNA-20-500_MG | ecosystem: Environmental > Aquatic > Marine > Oceanic | place: Pacific Ocean: North...
TCACAACTCTGGAATTCAGGAATTGAGGCGAATAAAGAGATCGCCCGTAAACAGAAACGTAGGCTCACTTATATTTCTAATGTTTACATTATGAAAGATCCTGCCAATCCTCAGAACGAAGGTCAAGTTCGTTTGTACAAGTATGGTAAGAAAATCTGGGATAAACTTAATGATAAGATGAATCCCCAATTTGAAGATGAGACCCCAATAAATCCTTTTGATTTATGGGAAGGTGCAAACTTCAAAATAAAGATTCGTAAAATGGATGGCTTCTCAAACTATGATAAGAGCGAATTTGAAATTCCAGCTCCTCTTGATGAAGAAGAGTCTAAGATGGAAGAGGTTTGGAAAACAGAACATTCATTGGAAGAATTTACTGATGAAAAGAACTTCAAGTCTTATGCAGAGTTGAAAGAGAAGTTAGATCGTGTTCTGGGAACACAAACATCTGCTCCTCCTGTAAATGATGCTCCGTTTGATGGTGGTAAACCTATGACTACAGAACAAGCCGCTGTATCACCACCTGTAACAGCTGAGACTGCAGGGAGTTCAGAAGAATATTCTTACTTTGCAAAATTAGCTGAACAAGATTAATGAGTAGTGAAAATAATTTGTTTGGATTTTTATTCTGTGCTTTGTTAGTATTATGGGCGGCATCAGCTTTCGGTGATCCCGATTTGATTGACGCCCTTATTTACTATTTGTCAGATGGCCATTATAAACATTAAGATAACATAGATTCTTTATTACCCGGCTGAATTGGTGCAAGTGGAATCATCGCAGTAGAATTTTGATTTATTTGTGTAGTTGGAGAATTTGAAATTACTATTGGTGCTGAACTTGCTTGGCCAGCTGTGGCCACAGAGTCCCTTTGTAAATTTGCAAGATTCAGACCACTCATATCTTGTCCCTTTAATATCATTGCCGCTTGTAAGAATGTTTGTGCGGCTTGATTGTCAAGAACGAATTCCCCCTGTGATAGAGTAAACAATCCTCCCGATTCAAGTCCTATAGATTTCCCCATAGATCCGGCTGCAAAAGGAGACATACCTACTATTCCACCAGCTGCAGATTTTGTAAGTGGTATTTCTTTTTCTGGAAATAATTTTAATAAATGAGGATATACACTACTCATTGGGAAACTAGCATCCGCTGCTAATTCATTTATTTTATCTCGTATCGGTGCAAACATCATACTCATATCAAACATATCACTAAAGTCAGGCATATCCAATCCAGCAACGCTTTCATTAAGTTTATCTTTGGCTTTTTGTACTGTCTTTTCATCTGCGCTCTCATCTCTGTCTGCGAATGGAGACTTACCTTCCATTACATTTACTATCCAATCAGGAAGTAAAGACTTCCACCAATCCATAGCTAGACCAACCGTTTCTGCGGCCTGATCGATTTTCTTATCACCAAAGAAATCTCTAATGAATTCAGGTAAGAGATCTTTCCAATCGAAACCCTTATCACCAATTTCTTTAGCCAATTTTGTTGGATCATCAAAGAAGTCTTGAATAAATTTTGGTAAGAGTGATTTCCAATTCCATGCACCTACTGCAGCAATCGCATCATTTATTTTTAATGGGCCGTCACCAGGAAATAGGTCAGAAATAAAATCGGGAAGTATTGATCTCCAATCAAAATCTCCTACAGCTGCAGCTCCACCAGCTATTGTCAATGGCCCGTCACCGATACCAAAGAAATCTGCAATAAAGTCTGGAAGTAATGCTCTCCAATCAAATGCGCCTACTTGCCCAGCTAATCCCATTGTTGATTTCCATGCTCCAATCATCCAATCTGGAAGAAGATTAGACCATACAAACCCCTCATCAGTTTTTGCTGCGGCGACAGCTCCATCAACAAGTTTCCAAATAAAGCCCGGTACTAGGTCTTTCCAACTAAATTCTCCTGTGGGTTTTATTTCTGTGCCTTCAATAAGTTTAATAATAAAATTTGGAACAAGACTTTTCCATGTAAAGTCAGTATTTTCCCATCCAGTTGTAGCTATACCGATTATTTTGTTGATGAATTCAGGTAGGAGATCAGACCATTGAAATGATCCTTCTTTTTCGTATTCACCTGCAAAAAACTTAACAAGAAATTTTGGTAGTAAATCCATCCATCCAAAGGAAACATCTTTTCCGGCTACCTTTAAATTGTTGAATAGATCAACTAAGAATTTTGGAAACAGGTCCATCCATGAAAATTCGGGGAAGTCTACAGTAAAGTATTTACCACCAAATAGTTTTGTGAGAGCTGGAGGCATTAGATCATCCCACTCAAAATCAATATTCTTAATCCAATCTGGTGCAATTGCATCCCATATTGCTTTGATTGGAGCTATGATAAGATCATCAAATTGTTTCTTGAACCAACCTCCAACCTCGTCTGCTCCTTTTGCTATTTTCTCACCACCAATCCATCCAAGAATACCACCTAGTACAGCACCAAGTAAACCTCCTATAATTGCGCCTGGTATACTAAAAATTCCCACGCCCATCAAGGCTCCTATACCAGCACCAACTAGTGCCCATTTCCCAGCATTTGCAAATGCATTTGCAATACCACCTTTGGCACCACCACCAAGAAATCCACCAATAAATCCTGCAGTTTTAGATACTCCCATATCTTCTGCATTAAACATTCCTGTAATACCATCTTTAATAGCAAGGCTAAGACCAGCTATGATCAATGCCCACGGACTAAATTTAGCAAACTGTGTTAAGAGTTTAGGGCCAAACTGAGTACCTAACCAATTCATTGCTGTAGAAATTCCTGTACTGACAAATCCCATCAATGATGTTACTAAAGAACCGAGTTTTAGTTTCTTCCACATTCCTCCCGATTCATCTTCCATCTCTACTTTAACAGCAATTTCAGGACCATCGCTATCTGCGGCTCTGGCGGCTTCTCTCGCAGCTTCTCTCTGTGCTGCAGCAGCATCTTCAGCAGCATCGATTTGGGATTGACCTTGACCAACCAATGTATCGAGTTGTTTATTTTGCTCGTTCAACTGCTCCGTTAATTTACTTAACGTAGATTCAGAAGCAGGTGGTGGTGCAGCTTTCGCCATTTATCTCCTTTGTGCGTTTTGCTCTTTCACTTTTTCATTTTCTTCTTTAATCCAAGTCTGTAATAACATTACATATATTTGTCTCTCAAATGGAATCATATTTTCTAACTCAATTAGACTCCATTTATGATGCTGAATCATAGCGAAGTTTGTTTGATAATGGTTCGCCAGAGTATCGTGATTCAGCCCTAGCCGAAAAAAGAGTCTAACCCCTCAAGTACCAAAGGTGCTGACTTCTCACATTTTGGACAAGTCCATGTGATATCATGTCTTAGTCTAGGCATACTTTCAAAATACTTACGTATCTTATTGAATTGTGCAGTACTAAGAGACTCAATAAAATCATTTAATTCTTTTTTAGTAGCATCTTTTGCTTTGTATATTTCCTCACCTTCCCAAATATATTCAATACACTCACTAATCATTTTAAATATATCATTAGTCCCTAGTGTACCACCTGGAGTGATATATTTTTGTATTGTGTCCATGTGGGGAAATTCCAATTTTACTCCAATATTTTCTGAAAGTTCTATTTCAGGATTTTCTATATTTGAAGTATCCATCACGATATCACGAATATCGACTGTCACTTGTGAGGCATTAGGGCACGCTTCTTCATCACAAGTGATTTGGTCCGGTTTTTTTAAATTAATTTCTATTATATCTCCAACCGATTTTCCCCTAAGTTGAAGAAAAATAAATTCAATATCAAATGATGCAAGACCTTTTATATCAAGCTCTCCTTCTGTACAAGCAGTTATGATATCTTTCATGGCATTGGTTATAGTCTTTGGACTACCATCTTCAGCTGCCATTAATAATGATTTTTCTTCTTTTACAAGAAATGGTCTGTATTCAACTTTCTGTCCTGTTGATGGGACAGTCAATTCATAAGTGGGCGTTTCCAATTTTGGTAAAGCCATAATATTCTCCTATAATATATAATTATTATTTTGATTGTTTTCTTCCTTCTCTTTCAGCTCGCCTTCGGGCTCTTGCTTCCCGCCTTTGTCTAGGGGTCTTTCCAACCTGTGTGACTACACCAGAAGTGGTTCTAGATGATGATGACCTGGTCGTACTTCTACTGGTCGTACTTCTACTAGCACTCGCAGACCGCCGAATGTCACCTGCAGAGCCAGTAGTCCACCAGCTATATGCAAGATCTACTTCAAAATCTATCAACTCTGAACTTTCCCACCCCAGTTCAACGGCGCTTATTCCTTTCGGCCAACATTCATGTAAAGTTACTTGATGTGTAGGACTGTCCGCACTATCTGATGTTTCATCATAAACCGAAATTTTAACAGTTCCTATATACTGTTTGTAATATTGCATATTATAACTATTTGTGTTTTGTATATGCATAATCCAATCATTCCAAAAGTCTCTAGCAGACCAATCATTTGTACCTAAGAAAGTAATTGCAATGGGTTCTTCTGTCATTTCATAGGGAACATCTAAACCAAATTTACCACCGCTTCTATAAGTAGTTGTTCCAAAAGTTCTAGCTGGAAATGATACCGATTTAATAAGGAACTCTATTACTGAAGGTTGAACACTAGTAATCAATGTTTGGGGTTTTGTGATTTCAACAGTAAACCTATTGGATTTTGCATAACTACCTCTATTGTCCAATTTGGACATAAAATCATCAATCGCAAAAATCGAATTTGCCATTAGAACATTCCTCCGCTATGAGCCCATACTTTCTTTTTGTTTGCTTTTTTAAATCTCTCTACCGGTAGAAAAAGTGCCACTTCCCATTCATCTGCATTAACAAGAACAAATTTAGAATTAACTTTAGAATTAAGATATCTGTGTACTGTTGGTCTTGCTCTTTTAATCTTAGTGAAACCTTTTAACATATTATATGTCAATTTCAATTTAGTAGTTTCATCATACCTCTTATTGTTAGCATACATCTTAAGTTGATCCATTAATATAGCTCTATGTTTTGGGGCAAGATAATGAAAGTTCAATCCAAGAAATCCATCGGGATATTTTTCAATAGGAAAAACTAAAGGGAAGGTATCATACCAGGGTAAGTCATCTTTCCATTTAGGATTATAAGAATAGAAATACATCTTCCCAAGTATTGCTCTTGCCTCTAGTTGTTCAGAACGCGTAAGTATTTTCTGTGGAGTTTCCTTAGAAAACTTCCCTCTTGTTCTATTGACAATTGAGCGAAACCAGTTACCTGCTGCTCTTGCTTTTGCAGCCACTTGATCTGTTCTTATCGCATCTTTTAATTTATCCAAATAGGATTCTTCTACTGTAGCCATAATATAACTATTTAGTATTGTTCAGAGTATCCTCTGTTATTATTTGCCATTTCCATCCTCTGGTTTCACAAAGTTCTTCTGCTGCCTTCCACTTGGCTTCATTAATTCCCCATGCTTTTACTTCTTTGAGGTATCTTCTTCTGTGTTTGGGGTTGGGTTTGGGGGGTCTTGTTTGTTTCTTTGGTTTGATTTCAATTAGAGACTCACCTTGAGTAGTTTTAACCCAAAAATCTGGATAATATCTATGTAATTTATTGTCAATAGGTGAGCGATAGGGTATAATAATCTCTTCGCTTGACCATCGCAAGACTTCAGGCTGTCGATCTAAGTATTTCATGAAGGTTAATTCCCAACCAGACCGATAGATTATATTTGTATGATCACCCTTATATTTTTTGTAGTTCTCAGGGCGAAATTTTCCTTTGTATGCCATATAAATATATAGATAGTTCAACAATACCAACTTATAAGGATAACTAGTAATGAAAATTTACACAGAAATTATATGGTCATGGGATGATGATAAAGGTGAATTAGTACAAGAATCCTCAAAATTTTATGATTATGACGGCCCACTAATTTTGGCAGACAGCCAGTCTGAAGACCCAATTCCACAGGCGCCTCCAAGTGTACCGGTACAATATTACGAATATCCTTCAACTATCGGCAAAGGAACATCTGAAAATTGGATATCTTTTGAATCTTTTAATTTCAAAACCCAGAACCCCGCACTTAATATAGCATTATATATTCCTGGCGGCGCCCTAAACACATCCTATAAGTCAGATTATGAAACAGCTTCGTTGGGTGCATTGGGAGCTGCAGGAGGAGAAGTAGCGTCAGCAATAGATAAGATGTCAGGATCAGAAAAAGGATTCAGTTTGGATGCTTTTACAAGCATCGTAGCTGCTCAGTCAGCGGGGATGGCAGGCGAGAAGATGAAAGTGGGGTTGCTCAAAGCGGGAGAGAGGGCTAACATTATTCAAGAAGGAGCAAAAGCTATAATGGAACGAACAACCGGTGCTGTCCTTAACCCTTTTCTTGTTGCCGCATATAAAGGTCCTTCTGATATGAGAACACATGATTTTGATTTCCAGATGTTACCACAAGATCAAGCGGAATCTGCAACATGTGTAAAAATTGTGAATGCATTTAAAAAATCCATGTTACCTTCTCATGCAGGAGGAGATAGTAAAACTTCACCTTCAATGTTGTTTGGATATCCTGATACATTTACAATTACTTTTTATGTCAATGGAAACCCATTACCATCTAATGGTTCAAATCCCATGTTTAATATAGGAAAATCTGTATTAACCGGCTGTGAATTAAGTTTCGATACAGAAAACGTACCCCTATTTTTTGATGGTACACAATATCCGGTGTCTATAGCAATGAAACTTTCATTCATGGAACTAGATGTAATGTATAGAGAAAAAGTAGATCAGGGATTTTAATAATAGGAGAGACTAATCATGTCTGAATTTTTTTCACATTATCCACAAGTTAATTATGATATTACTGGGGCAAAACCCCTCAAAACTAAGACTGCGATCAACATTATGGTTAAGGCAAAAATAAAAAACATTATTCAAAATGATATTGTTAATTATTTTCCTTACTCAATACCAGAATCAGAACGTCCTGATATAACAGCATATAAGGTATATGGTGATGTAAAATATACATGGTTAATTTTTTTAATTAATAATATACATGATCCTCTTTTCGATTGGCCATTGAATTCTAGAGAATTTGGAAATTATGTTAAACACAAATATGGTTCTCTTCAAATTGCAAAAAATACTATACATCATTATGAAAAAATTGTTAGAACCAGAACAGAAGCGACAGGGACAACTGATGCAATTCCTGAGGCTAAGATTGAGGTTGATGTAACAACCTACAATGCTCTTGATGATGAAGTACGAAATGTTGTATATTATTATAATTGGGAAGTAGATAGAAATGAAGCTAAACGAGATATTAAGTTAATTGATAGAAAGTATGTTTCAGACATACTCTCTGAACATTCGGAGAAACTTGAATAATGGCTAACGGACCTACAATTCTTGATAGGCGGAAATCAGGAACAGGTGTTGCTACAGAAACCGCTGATCATGGAGGGAAAACTCCGTTTTTGACAAAACCAAAAGCGGGAAAAATCCCTTCATTCCCCGGTGATTATGAGCTTCAAAAACTTACACTTACTTCTCCCAATAGAAAAGGATATATTGATCTAAAGGGAGCGTGGTCAGATTTTAATATCTATGAAGATCTTTTTGGAAACTATCTTACTGGAAATATACAGTTAGTAGATGGTGTGGGATTAATGGAAAGTGTTCCTATTATTGGCGAAGAAACCATACACATTCAAGTAAGAACAAAAGGTATTGTAAGAGAAAGAAATCAACAGGTAATTCCCGGCCCATTTGAAGGAAGCCAAAATGAAGGAATGATTAAGTTAAAATTTAGGGTAGTTAAGATTTCTGATATTATTAAAATGAATGACGCGATGGTTACTTTTAAATTATCTTTTGTTTCTGAAGAAGCTATTTTAAACCTAAAACAAAAAGTTAAAAAATCCTCACTTGACCCAACTTCATTAGAACCACGAAAAATATCTGATGTAATAAATTCTCTTTATAGACAATTTTTTAAGAAAGGTAGAACCGCTAAAAAACTTTTTGTTGAACCCACTAAGAACCTTACGGATTTAATTATACCAAATCAAACACCATTCAAGGCTTTTAATTTCTTGGCATCAAGAGCAGTGTCTGCGGGTAAACACGCACTTGGATCTAGTTTTGTTTTTTATGAAAGTGTAAGAGGATACTTTTTTGTTTCTATGGAAACTCTTATGGCCGGTGGCGGTATGGGATATAGTACAGTACCAGGCATGCAGGGTTCACCAAGTGAACTAGTATTTACTGCACCAGAAGATCCTGTTAAAGAAACATATGTGGTTCAACCAAAACGATTAAGTGCAAAAGGAAATGAAGCTACAAATGTTGCTGTAGAAATGACAGCCGTTGATTCATATTCATTTTCTTCTAATTTTGATGTTCTTCAAAATCTATCAAAAGGAATGTATGCAAATAGATTACTTACACATGATTTGGTTAGAATGAAATATGACACGTTAGATTTTAATTTGGTAGAACCAACTGGAGAACAAGTCAAAGTAAATGAAGACACGGGAGGTACTGAAGTATTAGAGTTTAATACATTAGCTGCAGATGCTAAAAACTTTGGAGATTCTTTTACTCATTTAGGAACAGGAAAATTAGCTACTGAAAAGCAAGATGCATTAGGTTCACCTGAATCGATGATAAGTTTTTATCCTACTAATTTTGCACACGATGTTCGATTTAAAGAAGCTTTGGGATCAGCAGGAGTAAAGGGAGAAGTAAAGGCTGATGCAAGGCCAAACATTATTCCAAATAGAGTAGAACAATGGATGCAATCACGATTGGTACAAGGTCAACAAGCTGCTAATATTAAATTAAATATTAGAGCCCCTGGATTATCTACTAGAGCAGTAGGAGATTTAATTGAATTTAAGATGCCCACACAATATACTGAAGATAGGGATGGATTTACACAATCCTCACATCATACGTATTTAAGTGGTTATTATTTAATTACTAAATTACGCCATCATTTCACTGCAGAAAAATATGAGATAGAATTTGAGGCAATAAAAGATTCATTAAAAGTTCCGCCTGGAAAAGATAGATCAGTACCAGAGGCCGATGATACAACCAATGTTAATAGACCACCGGCAACGGTAAATCCAGTAACAGGCAGAACCGGCCCAAAATAAAAAAATAGGATAATACTATGGCATACTTTATGGGAAAAGATGGGTTCGTTTGGTGGCAAGGAGTTGTCGAAGACCGCCATGATCCGCTTTATCTTGGACGATGTAGAATTAGAATATTAGGATGGCATTCAGAGAATAAAGCTGATCAACCAACTATTTCTCTCCCTTGGGCGTATCCTGTTGCTCCGATTACTTCTGCAAGTCAAACAGGAGTGGGTACATCTCCATTAGGTCCAGTTGAAGGAACTTGGGTTATTGGATTTTATCGCGATGGTGAAGCAGGACAAGAGCCAATGTTTTTTGGAACACTTGGTGGTATTCCAGAATTAGATGCAAAGGGAGTTAACAATGATGGAACATCAGTAGGAGGACAGGGATTTCTCGATCCAAGATTAGATAAAGGTGATATGGAGCCAGGAATAGATCCTGGACATCCAGAGTTTAAAGATGAAATAGGACCAAGAACTTTACAATATAATCCCGCAGGTGCTGCTGATAATCTGGTGCCCAGAGAACCAGCAACTATTATTCATAATGCAAATCCCGATCCTTCTGAAGATGTACAGACTGTTGTTGTTTCGGCTAATACTACTCTTACAGAAAAGATGGAAGTAAGATCTTTGATTGGTCAAACGGGACCGAGTTCACCAAATCCTACGTTTACAGTTAAAGTTGTAGAACAACCATTTAGATCAACATATCCCGATACAGGGTTAGCAAATAAAGATATATCAACAACTAGAAATTTAGATTATTTAAGAGAGCCAACTACAAATAGATTAGCAAGAGGAATTCGTGGAAATACTGATGAAAGTGATCCCTCAAAATCAGGAATTGTTTTTGAAAAACAACAAAACCGAAAATTCGGTCAAATAGATATCCCTACAGCGGATGGTCAAAGTTGGTCTGAGCCTAAAATTCCGTGGGCCGCAATCTATCCATATAATCATGTACACCAAACTGAAAGTGGTCATATTATTGAAATGGATGATACTCCCAATGAGGAAAGATTACATTGGTATCATCGAACAGGAACTTTTACTGAAATTCATCCAGTAGGTATTAAGGTTGATAAAATAGTAAACAATTATTATAATATTATTTTAGGAGCAAAATATACACATATTGAAGCGGGCGATTATACGACTATTGATGGTTCACAAGAAAATTATATTCTTGGTAATAGGACAGACAAGGTTGATGGTGATTATTCTATTGCTGTAAAAAAAGGAAGATTTAATGTTAGTAATCCATTAGGAGGAATTAATTTAGAAGCCGCTAATATGACAATAAGGGCAGATGAGACACTTACTCTATCGGCCAATAATGTGATCATTGAAAAGAAATCGGCCAGTTCTACTGAATCTACAACAGGCGATGAAACGAAAAAAGTAGGTGGAAAACTAACTCATCAAACTGGAGCATATAGTTTAAATGCTCAAGGTTCTATCGGTATGCAAACTGGTGGAGGAATGACACTCAATATTACTGATTCGATAAACGAATCTATATTTGGAGTGTTACCATCGATGACACAGGGTTATGCTAAAAAGACTTCTGCCACTTTAGGTAAGATTGGAATGGAATGTACAGACAATCTTCTTTCTGGTGGAATTGAAATGAATCTTGGTCTTCTAGGCGCAGGAGCGAACATTGCAATAAAACCTCTTGGAGATATAGAAATAAATTCTAATTTAGGAACGAGTGGTGTTACAGTTTCTTCATTATTGGGAAGTGTAGAACTTTCAAGTATGGCAGGAGATGCATCATTGAGTAGTTTATTATCTACAGTTAAATTAAGTAGTTCTGGTGCTGCAGCAATGGAAGGAATGTTGGGTGAGATAGTGATAGCTACTTCAGGTAAAATATTAATTTCTGGATTAATTGCTACATTGAAAGAGGTATTGGATGAGATAATAGATATTGTATTAGAGCATACACATCCAACGGGAGTAGGGCCGTCAGGACCACCAATGCCTCCAGCTACAGCTAAACTGTCCTTATTGAAATCATTGAAAGTTGGCGGGAGTTTTGAATAATGGCACTAGTTAAAACAATAATGTTTAGTGAATTATTGGGAGTATTTTCAACTCACAGTCCCGATCCGATGAAGCCCGGAAAAGATATTGCAAAGGCATTTGCCAATTATTTAAAAATGGGACAAAATGCAGGAGGATTTACTACATCAAATGTAGTAGACACTCCCGCCGGAGTGACAATAGGGCAAGTTTTTGCATCACAATTACCAGTTGGTGCTTCAATAGGTAGTCAGATAGCATCAGCATTAACAACTATGGCAGCAACATATCAGTCTATGAATCAAATCGGACCGCCGGCTGTAACACCTTCTCACACAGGCCCGTTAATAAAATTATTTTCTGGGCCACAACCATCGGGAATGAGTTTCGCAAAAGAGATGGCAGACATTTTAGATTCTTGGACAAAAACTTGGGTAGTAAGTGGGTTGATTCCAGCGGCACCACCAATACCATTTTCAGGACCTTTATCGTAGGATTACAATGGCCGGAGCAATTGACAAAAAAATAGCTGAAGTAAAAGAGGAGTTGGAAGATAGTCCTACCACTCATTTGTCTGCGAGGACAGGAATTCTTGATTCTATTACGTTATCAAGAGAATTTGCACACACACGATTAAATGCAATATGTGAAAAATTCACTTCTGTTATCTATTCTCTTTATATTCAATTGGAAGATCAGGGTGCAGGTAACAATCTTCTTTTAGAAGATGACAATGAAATATTAATGGAAGCATCTATTACAGATGCAAGTTATTCTCTTCACCAAGTATGTGAAAATTTAGCGCGACAACGAGCTGTATGTTTTGGCGCGAGAGACTTGAAAAACACTTTTAAGAAATTCGATTTTCCGTCCTATGAAACAGTAAATGGTGCTTTAGGTCTTACAGAACCCAATACATCTTTTATGGGAATTAAGGCTACTGATATTGGCGAAACGTTCACTATCAACTTAACTACTTTAGCAGGAACACAAACACAAGGTAGTAATACATTTAGTACTGATGTTCGGG
>Ga0310345_10004766_pt1 | contig 12235 bp, 11 predicted proteins | sample HC15DNA20500_MG_FD_204667 | JGI IMG/M metagenome (GOLD analysis project Ga0310345, IMG submission 204667) | Marine microbial communities from station ALOHA, North Pacific Subtropical Gyre - HC15-DNA-20-500_MG | ecosystem: Environmental > Aquatic > Marine > Oceanic | place: Pacific Ocean: North...
GCAGCACGAGATCGCGGCGGCGGGGGCCGCGCTGATGGCCGTCAGCCCGGCGCCGGAGCTGATACTCGACACCCTGACGATGTTCGGCGCCATCGGCTTCACCTGGGAGCACGACCTCCACCTCTACTGGCGGAAAGCCACCAGCCTGGCTGCGTCGATCGGACCGGCAGGACGTCATGCGCACGCTCTCGGCGAATTGAGCCGTACCCATGACCGCGACGTTTCGGTGAAGTTGGGCGATCAGGACAGCGAGTTCCGCTCGAGCGTGGCGGCCGTCCTCGACGAGGCGGCGACATTGCGCAACGACAAGCCGGGCCGCCAGGGTGACTACCCGAACCTGGCCACCGGCCCGCAGCGCACGTTGCTCGCCGAGGCCGGCCTGATCGCCCCGCACTGGCCCCGACCGTGGGGCGTGAATGCCACGCCGCGCCAACAACTGATCCTCGACGAGGAGTTCGCCAAGCGGCCGGATCTCGTCCGGCCGTCGCTGAACATCGCCGAATGGATTCTGCCCAGCGTGATCAGCGCCGCGCCGGAGCATCTGCAGCAGCGATTCATTCCCGCCACCCAGCGAGGCGAGCTGGGCTGGTGTCAGTTGTTCAGTGAACCCGGCGCCGGGTCGGATCTGGCGTCGCTGACCACCCGGGCGACCAAGGTCGACGGCGGATGGCGCATCAACGGACACAAGATCTGGACTTCGTCGGCGCACACCGCGGACTACGGTGCGCTGCTGGCCCGCACCGACCCTGACGCCGCGAAGCACCGCGGTCTGGGCTATTTCATCGTCGACATGCGCGCCGAGGGCATCGAGCTGCAGCCCATCCGGCAGGCCAACGGCGAGGCCCACTTCAACGAGGTCTTCCTCGACGACGTGTTCGTGCCCGACGAGATGCTGCTGGGCGGGCCGACCGACGGCTGGGGCCTGGCCATCGCCACGATGGCGCAGGAGCGGGTGGCGATCAGCGGCTACGTCAACGCCGACCGAGCCGGGATACTGCGAAGGCTGGCCAACGAAGGGGGCCCGGATCAGCACCGGGTGCTGTCGGCGTTGGGCGAAGCCGATGCGTACGCCAACGCGATCAAGGTGCTGGCGGTGCGCGAGGTGATCCGGCTGCTCGACGGACAGCCGGCCGGCCCGGCCTCCAGCATCGCCAAGGTGGCGATGAACGTCATGCTGCGACGCACGTTCAAAGCCACTCTGGAGCTCACCGCACCAGCGGCGTTGACGGAGAGGGCAGCAGCGGACGACTCGCCGTCGGTGGTCGAGCCGTACTTCCATCTGCCCGCCGAACTCATCGGTGGCGGGACCAAGGAGATTCAGCTCAACATCATCGCGCAGATGATTCTCGGCCTGCCCCGCCGGTGACGGCGCCAACCGACAAGGAAGTGTCACATGGGATTACGCGGTGACGCCGCGATCGTCGGCTACGTGGAGTTGCCGCCTGAGCGCATGAACAAGGCGACGGTCGCACCGTTCACGCTCGAACAGTGGGCCGAGCTGTCGGCCGCGGCGTTGGCCGATGCGGGTCTGTCCGCGGAACTGGTGAACGGCATCACCACGTCTCCGCTCGCCGAGTCGGAGATCTTCGTTCCCTCGACGGTGGCCGAATACCTCGGCGTGGACGCCAACTTCGCCGAGCATGTCGACCTGGGTGGTGCGACGGCGGCGGCCATGGTGTGGCGGGCGGCCGCGGCGATCGAACTGGGCATCTGCGACGTGGTGCTGTGTGCGATCCCCGCCCGCTACATCACCCACACCTCGGAGAAGAAACCCAAGCCGCTCTCGGATGCGGTCTTCTTCGGTGCGTCGAGCAACCAATTCGGCTCACCGCAAGCCGAATTCGAGATCCCGTACGGCAACCTCGGTCAGAACGGTCCGTACGGACAGGTGGCCCAGCGGTATGCCGCGGTGTACGGCTACGACGAGCGCGCGATGGCCAAGATCGTTGTCGACCAGCGGGTCAACGCCAACCACACCGAGGGCGCGATCTGGCAGCACACGCCGCTGACCATCGACGACGTGCTGGCGAGCCCGGTCATCGCCGACCCTCTGCACATGCTCGAGATCGTCATGCCGTGCGTGGGCGGGGCGGCCGTCGTGGTCGCCGGCGCCGAGGTGGCGGCACGCGCCAAGAACCGTCCGGTGTGGATCAAGGGCTTCGGTGAGCATGTGCCGTTCAAGACGCCGACCTATGCCGCCGATCTGCTGCACACCCCGATCACCCGGGCGGCCGACACCGCATTCACGATGTCGGGCTTGACCAGGGAGCAGATGGACATGGTCTCGATCTACGACTGCTACACCATCACCGTGCTGCTCAGCCTCGAGGACGCGGGCTTCTGCGCGAAGGGCACGGGCATGGAGTTCGTCGCCGCCCGCGACCTGACCTTCCGCGGTGACTTCCCGCTCAACACCGCGGGCGGCCAGCTCGGTTTCGGGCAGGCGGGCAACGCGGGCGGCATGCACCACGTCTGTGACGCCACCCGCCAGATCATGGGGCGCGCGGGGCCCGCTCAGGTCGCCGGCTGTGATCGGGCCTTCGTGTCCGGCAACGGCGGCATACTCTCCGAACAGACCACCCTCGTGCTGGAAGGGGATTGAGCGTGGATCCGTCGATGTTTCAGCGCCCGATGCCGGTCAAGACACCGACCACCGCGCCGTTCTGGGATGCCCTGGCCGAACATCGGGTCGTGATCCAGTATTCGCCGTCGTCGGGCTCGTATGTGTTCTATCCGCGGGTGCGTGCCCCGCGCACATTGGCCGACGACCTGGAGTGGCGCGAGATCTCGGGGATGGGCACGGTGTATTCGTTCACGGTGGCCCGCCGGCCCGTCGGGCCGCATTTCGCGGACGCGGTGCCTCAGTTGCTGGCCATCGTGGAATGGGACGAAGGGCCCAGGGTGACCACCGAGTTGGTCAACGTCGAGCCCGGCGACATCGCCGTGGGCATGCGGGTGCGCCCGGTTTTCTGTGACTACCCCGAGCACGATGTGACGATGCTGCGCTACGAGCCTGCGGATCCACGATGACCGACCGCACCGGCGAACAGCAGATCGGCCATGTGCTGGTGCGGTACGCGACCTAGCGACACCGTCCGGAAGATCGCTCAGGCAGTGGACGCCGTCTTGTGCGGAGGATGAGGCGATTCCGGTCGCCGCGGGGCGAACAGGTCGGTGGCGGTGCTTCGCCCGCGCAGTGTGGTCTGACCGACGGGGACCCAGCAGGCTCGCTCGGCGGGCGTGGCGGCGGACCTCGCGGTGCCGGAACACAGTGTGCGGGTGCCGAATTCTTTCGCGTGATCGGCCAACCTGGCCGCCTCGTTGACGGCATCGCCGACGACGGTGTACTCATAGCGGTTCTCGGCTCCGATGTTGCCGGCGAACACCGGACCGGCCGACACTCCGATGCCGAAATCGAGTGGCAAGCTACGCAGTTCGTCGGCCAGTGCGCGGGCTGTCGACATCGCGGCGGCAGCGGGGTCGTCGACGCGCAGCGGCGCGCCGAACACCGCCAGCGCGGCGTCGCCTTGAAACTTGTTGATGAGCCCGCGGTGTGCGTCGACCTGGGCCACGACGATGCGGAAGAAGGCATTGAGCACCTCGGCGACCTCGTGAGGCTCGCGGTCGACGGCGAGCTGGGTGGAGTCGACGAGATCGATGAACAACACCGCGACGTCGCGTTCGTCTCCGGCGGATGTCTCCTCGGCAGCGACTGCGTGGCGGGCGACTTCCTCACCGACGTGACGGCCGAACAGGTCTCGGAGTCGATCGCGTTCCCGCAGCCCGGCGACCATGCTGTTGAAGCCGCTCTGCAGCCGGCCGATCTCGGACCATTCGTAGACGTCGACGGAACGGTCGATGTGGCCGCGCTCGACCTCGGCCATCGCCTCGATCACCTGGTTGACCGGATCGGAGATCGACATCGACACCAGGATCATGGCCCGCAGGCCGAGCAGTACGGCCACCAGGGCCAACACCAACAGGGCCAGGTCGATCGACGTCGACTCGTCGATGAGCCAACTGTTGGACCGCATGACCAGCAGCAGCGCGATCGCCGATCCGGGCAGCGCCGTGCACACCAGCCACATGATCAACAACCGCGATCGGACCCCCGGCACCGACCGTCGATACCGGCCCGGAGAGACTCCGGCCAGTATGGGGCGCAGGGTGCGCAGGGTGAACAGGAAGCCGGTGCTGACGGTGGCCACCGCGCCGAACAGCATGGTCGACGCGATCACCATGAGGGCCGCCGCCCCCGCGGTGTGGTTCAGAGGTATGAGGATCGCGGTCGCCAACATCCACGGCGCCAAGGTGATCGCCGCCTGCCGTCGGGTGATCCTCGAGGCGTTTCGAACCTGCTTGTCGGTGGGAGGTGAACCGCTTTCGAGCCAGCGCAGGGTGGGTCGCACGGTCAGTGTGGCGCCGACGGCCACGAGGGTGGTGCCCGCGATGACCTGGACGGCCAGGATGACCAGACCCTGCGCATTCCACGTGCTCCGCCCGCCCAGCGACATGACGATCGCCACGACCTCGGCCAGCGTCAGAAGGTAGGCCCAGGACAGGCCCGCGACGTAGCGCACCAACAGCCGACGGGGCCTCACACGGCCGAAGGTATCAGCCGCCGGCCAACGAGGGGTTCGGCGCTCATTGCGGCGCGCCGCGACCCAGCAGGCCCCGGCTTACCGTGTCAGTCGCTGGCGGGCAGCGGCTTTGCCTCTTTGAGCGACAGGGGAGTCGACCCGATGCTCAGTGTGCCCTTGCCGGCCTTGGTCACCAGGACTTCGGCGCCGCCGTCGTCGACGTAGCGCTTACCCATCAGCGTGCCGTCGGACATCGAGTCGTCGATCGTGAGTGAGGTGTCCCCCTCGGAGCCGATCGGGACCATCGGAGCGCCCCCTGCGCGCAGGTCGTCGAGGCTGTCAGCGCTGCGCACGACGATCACCTGGGTGTCACAGACCTGGCTCTGCAGCCGTGTGCCGTTCTTGATCATGCGGGCTCCTTTGTCTGGGCGTTGAGTTCGTCGACGAGATCGCGGCGCAGCACCTTGCCCGTCGCGTTGGTCGGCAGCTCGTGCCGGAACACGACCCGATCGGGGGTACGCGATCCGCGCAGCTGTGAGCGAACGTAGCTGCGGAGGTCTTCGATATCGGGTTCGGTCCCTGAGCGGGGTACCACGACCGCGACGATGATCTGGCCCCACTCGGGGTCGTCGGCGCCGACGACGGCACACTCACGCACGTGGGGATGCTCGACCAGGACGTCCTCGATCTCGGCGGGCGCGATGTTCTCGCCGCCCCGGATGATCGTGTCATCGGAACGTCCGCCGATGAACAGATAACCCTGCTCGTCGAGGAACGCCACGTCCTTGGTCGGGAACCAGCCCTGCTCGTCGAGCACCGAGCCGATGTCGGTGTATTTGCCCGAAACCTGTTCACCGCGGACGAACAGTTCGCCGGGTTCGCCTGCACCGCACACGGTGCCGTCCTCGCGGCGGATCTCGACCTCGATTCCCGGCACCGGCAGGCCCACCGACCCGAGTCGACGCACGGCGGCCGGGTCGTCGGCGGCCAGCGCGTCGCGGTGGTCGTCGGGGGTGAGAACGGCGATGGTGGAACTGGTCTCGGTGAGTCCGTAGGCGTTGACGAAGCCCACATCGGGGAGCAGCTCCAACGCCCTCCGGACCAGTGGCAGCGCGACCTTGGAGCCGCCGTAGGCCAGTGTGCGCAACCGGGGCAGCGTGATGTCCCGGGATTCGAGCACGGTGACGATGCGGTCCAGCATCGTGGGCACCACGGTCGCCGACGTGACACCCTCGTCGAGCACGAGCTGTACCCACTTGTCGGCGTCGAAGTGCCGCAGGTACACCATCTTCCGGCCCGCGTACAGGTTGGACAGCGCCGCACTGACACCGGCGATGTGATAGGGCGGCACGCAGATCAACGCAGCGTCACCGGGTTCGGCGGAGGCGAACTCGACGGTGCCGGTGATGTAACTGGTCAGATTCGCGTGGGTGAGTTCGACCGCCTTCGGTTTTGAGGTGGTTCCCGAGGTGAACAGCACCACGCCCACGGCGTCAGGGTCGGCGAATTCCGCCGCCGGTTCGGCGGTCCGTGCCGACTCGAGGAACTCGGCAGAGCCGATGGTCCGGTAGCCCTCTCCGACGGCGTCGCGGTACTCGTCGTCGACGACCACCAGGGGGTCGGGCAGGCGATCCAGCAGTGCGCGCAGGCCGTCGGCGGACAACCGGTAGTTCAACGGGGTGACCGGAACTGCGGCGCGGGCCGACGCGAACAACAGCAGCGGCAGCATCGCGCCGCCGGTGCCGACGTAGGCGACATGGCGGGCACCCGACGCCGCGATGACGCCGGCGCCGCTGTCGGCCAGCGTGCTCAGTTCCTCGGTGGTGAGCCGGATGTCGTCGTCGACCACCGCCGTCCGCTCAGCGTCGGCCGACGCGACTTCCTGGGCCATCTCCAGCAGCAACGAAATGCTCATGATTTGTCCACGAAGATATCCCACATCGGGTTGTCGCCACCGCCGTAACGCGACAGATCGGTCATGCCCGCGGCGGTGAGCACGTCGGCGTCGATGTAACACTGCCCGTTCGCCTCGGCCGCCGGCTTGTCGAAGATCTCGACTGCGGCGTCGGCCATGATGTCGGGGCGCCGCGACGCCTTCACCAGGTCATCGCCGTCGGCGAGGTTGGACACGGCCGAGGTCGCGATGTACGTCTGCGGCCACAGGCAGCTGAATGCGATTCCGGTGCCGTCGTATTCGGCCGCCCAGCCCAGGGAAAGCAGCGTCATCCCGTACTTGGACAGCGTGTAGGAGGGATGCGCACCCAGCCAGTGCGGGTTCAGGTTCAGCGGAGGCGCGAGCGTAAGGACGTGGGCTGCGATCCCGCTTGCTCCCTGCGTGCGCGTTGCCTGATTTGCTCCTTGCGTGCGCGCGGCCGACTCCCGCAGATGCGGCAGCGCGGCCTTGGTGAGCAGGAATGTGCCGCGGACGTTGATGTCCATCATCAGGTCGAACTTCTTGGCCGTCAGGTTCTCGGTCGGTTCGGTGGCGATCGCACTGGCGTTGTTGACCACGATGTCGATGCCGCCGAAGCGCTCGACGGCGGTGTCAACGGCGCGCATGACGTCGTCTTCGTTGCGGACGTCCCCGACGACGGCAACCCCTTTGCCGCCGGCCGCCTCGACCTCGGCGACCGCGGTGTGCACTGTGCCGGGCAGCTTCGGATGGGGTTCGGCGGTCTTGGCCAGCAGCACGACGTTGGCGCCGTGCCGGGCGGCGCCCAGCGCGATGGCGAGTCCGATGCCCCGGCTGCCTCCCGAGACCACCATGGTGCGATCGGTGAACGCTGCGTTCGACGGTGACGATCCGGCCAACTGGACTCTCCTCTTCGCGGCGGCAGATAGTGAGGTTCTCATTTTACGCGAATCACATAATCGCTGTGTACCGGGGTTTCAGCCAATGGTCCGGCCCGCGAACACCCACTGCGGCGTGCGGCTTTCCCATAAGCGGTATTGGCATTCTCATTTTTTGCAAGTACGTTATCTGCGATGTCTCAGCCAGTCGATCCCTCCGTGCAGACTCCCTCCGGGATTCCGCTGGAACCGGTGTACGGTCCGGCGCAGCGGGCCGCGGACCCGCCACCGCCGGGGACGTATCCGTTCACCCGTGGGAACTTCGCCTCCGGCTACCGGGGCAAGACCTGGACATTCCGGCAGTACTCCGGTTTCGGCACCGCCGAGGAGTCCAACCGCCGCTACCGCTACCTGCTCGACCAGGGCGGCACGGGTCTGTCGGTGGCGCTTGACCTGCCCACGCAGTGCGGCTACGACTCCGACGATCCCGAATACGGCGAGGAGGTCGGACGCGTCGGCGTCGCGGTGGACACCCTGGCCGACGCCGAGATCCTGTTCGACGGCATTCCCCTGGACAAGATCAGCACCAGCTTCACGATCAACGGCACGGCGGCCATCCTGCTGGCGTTCTATGTCGCCGCCGCCGAGAAGAAAGGGTTGCCGCGGGAGAAGCTCACCGGCACCATCCAGAACGACATACTCAAGGAATACGCCTCCCGCGGCACCTGGATCTGGCCGCCGGAGCCGTCGCTGCGTCTGATCGCAGACACCATCGAGTTCTGCGCCGCCGAAGTGCCGCGGTTCAATGCGATCTCGGTCGCGGGAGCCCATTTTCGCGACGCGGGCGCCAATGCCGTGCAGGAGATGGCCTTCACGTTGGCCGACGGTGTCACCTACTGCGACACCGTCGTCGAGCGCGGCCGGATGACCATCGACAAGTTCGCTCCTCAGATCTCGTTCTTCTTCTACACCCACGGTGACTTCTTCGAAGAGATCGCCAAGTACCGGGCCGGCCGGCGCCGGTGGGCGACCATCGTGCGCGAACGTTACGGAGCGACCACCGACAAGGCCTCGATGTTCCGATTCGGGTGCGTGGCCGGTGGGGCCTCGCTGTACGCGCCGCAAGCCCAGAACAACCTGGTGCGGGTGGCCTACGAAGCGATGGCCGCGGTCCTCGGCGGCGTGCAGTCCATGTTCACCGCCGCCTGGGACGAGCCTTTCGCCCTGCCCAGCGAGGAATCGGCCACGCTCGCCCTGCGCACGCAGCAGATCCTGGCCTACGAGACCGGCGTGACCAAGGTGGCCGATCCGCTCGGCGGCTCCTATTTCGTCGAGGCGCTCACCGATGCCACCGAGGAGAAGATCGTCGAGATCATGCACGACCTCGAGATGCACGGGGGCATGGTTCGTTGCATCGAGGACGGTTACCTGCAAGGTCTGATCGCCGACGAGGCCTACAAGATCCACCAGGAAGTGGAGTCGGGTGCGCGGCCTGTGGTCGGCGTCAACAAGTTCGTCACCGAGGAGGACCCGCCCGAGATCGCGACGTACGAACTCGACGCCGAAGGCCGTGACATGCAGCTCAAGCGGCTGACCACGGTGAAGGCCGAACGTGACGGCGCGGCGGTCGAGGCGGCGCTGGCGGCGCTGGCCAGATCCGCCGACGGTGACGACAACTTGATGCACAAGCTCATCGACTGCGCGAACGCCTACTGCACGGTGGGGGAGATGGTCACCACGCTGAAGTCGGTGTGGGGCGAGTTCCAACAGCCTGTCGTTTTCTAGAGGAGGAGCTGTTCTGGTGCGCACGCGAAGAGCACATCGGGCAATGCCGCGCAACGCCACGACGAGCCGGCGCGAAGGAGCGAGCTCATGAGTGTGCGGGTACTCGTGGCCAAACCCGGACTGGACGGCCACGACCGGGGCGCCAAAATCGTCGCGAGGACGCTACGCGATGCCGGATTCGAGGTCATCTATACCGGCATCCGGCAACGCATCGAGGACATCGTCTCGATTGCCCTGCAGGAAGACGTTGCGCTGGTGGGTCTTTCCATCCTCTCGGGCGCGCACGTGGCACTGACCACCCGCACCGTCGACGCGCTGAGGGCGGCCGACGCCGGCGACATCGCCGTCGTCGTGGGCGGGACGATCCCGCAATCCGATGTCCAGAAGCTGCTGGACGCCGGTGCGGCAGCGGTGTTCCCGACCGGCACGTCGCTGGAGGATCTGGTGCGTGACGTGCGGGCTCTGACGAACAAGGTGGAGCAGGGATGAGTATGAGACTCGGCGTGATGATCGGGGCCGAACGCGGCGACATGGCGCGCAAGGTGACCAAGTTGGTCGCCGACATCGAGTGGGCCGAGCAGGCCGGGCTGGCGACGGCCTGGATGCCGCAGGTGCCCGACGACTTCGACTGCCTGACGATGGTGGCGTTGATGGCCGCGCACACCTCGCGCATCGAGCTCGGCACCGCCGTGGTTCCTCTACAGGCCCAACATCCCATAGCGCTGGCCCGCCAGGCCCTTTCGGTGCACGCCGTGACGGCTGGCGCTCGGGGTCGGTCCGTCCCATCACTGGATCATCCGAGACATGCTGGGACTGCCCTACGAGAAGCCTGCCTCTTACACCCGGGACTACCTCGAGGTGCTCGACGCCGCGCTGGCGGGCCCGGGTCCGGTCGACGTCGAGAACGACACGTTCACGGTGCACAATCCGACAGCGTTGGGCGCCGAAGCGCCGATGCCGGTGCTGGTAGCCGCGTTGGGCCCGGTGATGCTGCAGATCGCCGGGGCGCATGCGGACGGCACCGTTCTGTGGATGGCCGACGAGAAGGCCATCGGGGAGCACATCGCACCCAAGATCACCAAGTCCGCGGCCGAGGCCGGCCGGCCGGCGCCGCGCATCGTGGCCGGCATCCCGGTGTGCCTGTGCGCGAACTCGGAGATCGATGCAGCCAAGGAACGCGCGAATCGTATCCTGGCGGAGGCGGAGACGTCGCCGAACTATCAGCGCCTGCTCGATCGCGGCGACGCCCGCAATGTCGGTGAGCTGTGTGCGGCCGGCGACGAAGAGGCCATTCTGGCGCGCTTCAAGCAGTTCGCCGATGCCGGTGTCACCGACCTGTCGGTGCGTCTGCTGCCGATCGGGGACACCCGCGACGAGTTGATCGCGTCGAAGTACCGCACCCGCGAGGTGATCGCTGAACTGGCCAAGGCCGTATGATCACCGTCTGCCGTGGATGAGACGCCGAAGGGGACCGCAGTGAACAGCCCGGGCCCGTTGGCCGGAATCCGGATCCTCGAGGTCGGCGTCATGCTGGCCGGTCCCTACGCCACGATGATGCTCGCCGATCTCGGCGCCGAGGTCATCAAGATCGAGCCGCCCGGCGGCGAGATCTCCCGGCAGGTGTCCGACAGCTACTTCGCCAGCCTGAACCGCAACAAGCAGAGCGTGTGCCTGGACCTGCGCTCGGCGCAGGGGCGACAGGCGCTCGGAGAGCTGGTCGCCGAATCCCATGCGTTGCTGGTCAACATGAAGCCCTCAGCGATCCGGCGCCTCGGCCTGACCTATGACGCGCTCCGCGAATTCAACGAGGCGATCGTGTGCGTCGCACTGACCGGCTTCGGCCTCGACGGCGGCGACGACCCGGCATTCGACTACGTCATCCAGGCCGCCACCGGGGTCGCGGCCATGACCGGAGACCCCGACGGCCCGCCGACCTTGCCCGGGTACTCGTCGGTGGACAATTCCACCGGTCTGACCGCGGCGCTGGGACTGCTGGCCCAGATCGTCTCCGGCCGGGGCGGACAGGTGGATGTGTCACTGCGTGACGTGATGCTCTCGCAGCTGAACTACCGGGCATCGGCATTCCTCAACGACGGCGCCGCGCCGCGCCGGTACCCGATGGGTGCGCACTCGTATTACGTTCCGGCGCAGTTGTTCACCACCGCCGAGGGCTATCTGGCGCTGTTCATCACCCACGACGCGTTCTGGGCCGCGTTCGCCGGCGAGGCCGGCATCGAGGGCTTCCCGACCATGGCCGAACGGGCAGCCCGGCGGGACGAGGTTCTCGCGGTCGTCACCGCCGCGTTGGCCCGCGATTCGGCGGCCAACTGGGAGGCTCGGCTCAAGCCGCTGGGGATCCCGGTGTCGGCCGTGCGCACACTGCCCGAGGCGTTGGCGGCCACCCCTGAGGTCGTCGTGTCGGCGGGTCGGTTCGAGTTGGTGCGCAGCCCGATCCGCATCGCCGGCTACGAACCGGTTTACCGGGCGGCGCCGCAGCTCGACGAGCATGCCGACGTGATCGACGATCTCGCCCGGTCGGCTCAGTCGGCTCATTCGTCTCACTCGTCATAGGTGACCGTCACCGTGGGTGTGTCCGGGACCGCCTGGCATGTCAGCACGTATCCTTCGTCGACCTCGTCTTCGGTCAGCGCATCGTTGGTGCGCATCGTGGCGCGGCCTTCCGTGAGCAGCGCCATGCACGTGCCGCAATTTCCGGCCTCACAGGAGAACGGGGGCCCCAGCCCGGCGCGCCGAGCGCTGTCGAGCAGCGTTTCGCCCGGCTTCGGCGGGACCGATGCGGTGCTGCCGTCCAGGTGGATCGTGATGGCGCCCGGACTCTGGTCCTCCGCTGCCTGCGACTGTGTCTCCAACTCTGCGTCCACCCTTGCGTCCAACTCCGTCACTGCGGGCCCCTGTTCCGCGGCCAACCGACCGTCTCGACATTGTCATTCTGATAATAGGAGAATAGTATTCTCCTGAACAAGCGGTAGCACTCTCTCAAGTCATGTCGGGCGCTACCGGGAAAGGGCGCGCGCAACGTGACAGGGCGATCGGTGCTCGCCTTCCAGGATCGGCACTAC
>Ga0310345_10004768_pt1 | contig 12232 bp, 9 predicted proteins | sample HC15DNA20500_MG_FD_204667 | JGI IMG/M metagenome (GOLD analysis project Ga0310345, IMG submission 204667) | Marine microbial communities from station ALOHA, North Pacific Subtropical Gyre - HC15-DNA-20-500_MG | ecosystem: Environmental > Aquatic > Marine > Oceanic | place: Pacific Ocean: North...
TCGGGGCTGAGTTGACCAGCGAAGTTCTCCTTCAGTCGCTACCAAAATCTGACAAAATCTCATCAAATCCTGTTCAGAGAAGCTACTAGACACTGCTTCTAAACGCTTTAAATCATCCATAGGTACAGCAATTAGTTCTGAATCTTTACCAGCAATCTTTAAAACAAGCAAATCTCTAAAATAACCGAGCATTTCACGAATACATTGTTGAGGACTTTTACCACTCTTCACTAACTGTTCAACTATCAAGAGTCCTTTCTTTGAATCAGATTCAACAATAGTTTCAGCAAAGTTTTCCAACAATTGCCTAGGAATAGCACCTAATAGCTCAGTTACTTTCTCATCATCTATTTTCTGACCACACAACGAAATAACTTGGTCAAGCACAGACTGAGCATCACGCATGCTACCCTCCGAAGCCTTTGCAATAAGATTCAGTGCTTGTGGACCAATCTGAATATGCTCCTGAGTAGCTATAAACTCAAGCCGTTTAAGAATATCTTGATAGCTAATTGCACGAAAATTGAAATGCTGGCAACGCGACAAAATAGTTCCAGGAATTTTTTGAAGCTCAGTCGTAGCTAGGATAAAAACAATTTGTGGAGGGGGTTCTTCAAGAGTTTTCAATAGGGCGTTAAATGCCTCAGTTGTCAACATATGAACTTCATCAATAATAAAAATTTTATAGGGATCCCTAGCAGGAGCATACTTTACACTCTCCCGAAGCTCCCTAATTTCATCAATACCCCGATTAGATGCTGCATCAAGTTCAAGAACATCAATCGATTGACCTAGTGTAATTTCTCTACATGAGGAACACTCGTTACATGGATCGACTTTTTGTTTTGACTGACAGTTAAGGGCCTTAGCTAGTATTCTAGCGGTGGTGGTTTTCCCTACTCCTCTAACTCCTGCAAACAAATAGGCATGAGCAATCCTACTATTAGAAATTGCATTTCTTAAGGTTTCAGCAGCTGCATTTTGCCCAACCACCTCTTCGAAAATCTGGGGCCGCCATTTACGAGCAAGGACTTGATAGGTCATTGAATATCGATGGGAACTTTTATTGTTAAGAACAAATCTTGCCCGTCAAACTTATATTACTTTGCCGAGCAATTCCTAGGAACCGGTCGTTACGAGCGGGGCTTCAAAAAACTAATCTATAAGAAAAGAACTACCCAAATTATTGACTAGGTCCCAGGTTTTCTGCGGCACCTCCAGAGCTCCACTACCGTTGCTTTCTTCCGAACCTGGCGGGGTTTGCAGGTCTAAAGTGCGCAGGCCTGAGACCTAATCAAACTGTTCATATAGATCTGTTAAAATGTTAATGAAAAAGCCTTTTACTGTCTATAGAAAAGGAAATACTTGATTAGATTCTTTTGACGAATAAAATTAGAACTTCAGTTAAAACCACTCTTTCGATCTTTATTATTAAATAATCTACTTAATTTTAATTTTTTGCTTAATAAGAAATAACAGTAAGAAGACGCTCCGTTTATGTCTTTTAATTATCTATACCCCAATTCTCCCTTTGTGACTAGCTGGATTGGAATTTCAATATCTTTATCAATTCTTTGACCTTGAAGAATTAGAACAGCATTTTCTATTACACGCTTTCCCATATCAAAAGGAAACTGAGCTACAGTGGCGAGCATCAGTCCTTTTTCTACTACATTGCGAGCTTCCAAGGATGCATCAAATCCGACAACCTTAATAGTTCCAGTTTTTCCTGATTCAGCAATAGCTTCTATAGCTCCTAGTGCCATCATGTCACTACAAGAAAATAATGCATCGACATTAGGATGGGCTTGCAACACATTTTGAAATACCGAATAGCCTTGAGCTCTTTCCCAATTCGCCGTTTGGGAAGAAACGATTTGAATACCTGGATAGTTTTGAATAATTTGATAAAATCCTCTTAGCCGGGAATCTCCTGTTTCATGTCCAGGAATACCTTCAAGAATAGCAACTTTACCCTTACCATTTAATTGATCTGCTAGGTATTTACCAGCTAATTGTCCACCTTTATAATTGTCAGCTCCTACAAAACCTTCTATGTAGCCACTAGCTTCCTGCAAAACTGCAGCATCTACCCGAGTATCAACAATCAAAACTGGAATTCTCGCCCTATTAGCTTTTATTATCACTGGCACGATCTCTTTAGAACCACTTGGGGAAATGCAGAGAACAGACACCCTTCTTTGTATGAGGTTTTCAATGATCTGCATCTGTTTTTCTGCATCAATCTCTCGCTCAGCAGCCTGTACAATTAATTGAATGTTAAGATTCTGTGCTGCTTCACTAGCCCCTCTTCTCATATCTAGGAAGTAAGGATGATTGAGAGTTTTCATTACCAAAGCAATAACAGGTGTTTTGTTGGTTCTACCACTATCTTGCCGTTGACACCCAAGAATGCCGAAAACTCCAAATCCCAATATACTCAAAATCACAATATTGATATAAATTCTTAGGTTCAAAGTTAAATCCAATTTTTAAGAATGTCTCTTATTTTTAGGAAAAATACCTTTTTTACTTTAATGTTGTATGAACAGACAATTTTAAGAATTGCGTCTTTTTAGGGTCATATCAACAAGTACTGCTAGAATAATAACTGAACCAATAACAATTTGTTGAATAAATGAAGATACATTAAGAAGATTCAGTCCGTTTCTTAGAACTCCCATTATTAAGGCTCCCACTAATGTTCCTAGAATGGTACCTTCGCCTCCCATTAAGCTAGTACCACCAATAACAGTAGCTGCAATGGCATCTAATTCATACATTATACCTGCGATTGGTTGGGCAGAATTCAGACGAGCAGTAAGAATTATTGCAGCTAGACCACTAAGTCCACCACTCAATGCATAAACCAACGCTTTGACTTTTTTAACATTAACACCGGATAAAATAGATACTTCTTCACTACCTCCAATGGCATACACCTGTCTTCCAAATCTAGTCTTTGTTAACAAAAAATGTGCACTAATATAGACAACTAACATAATAATAACGGGAATTGGAATTTGAAGAATCTCTCCAGAAGCTAGTTGTCTAAAGGAATAAGAAAACCCTGAAATTGGTCGTCCTTGAGTAACTAAAAGCGCTGCTCCCCGAGCAATACTCATCATTCCTAGGGTAGCAATGAAAGGAGGTAACAGACCTTTACTGACAAGCACCCCATTAAGAAATCCGCAAAGTGAACCTACTACTAACCCCATGGATAAAGCAACCAATAGTGGAAGATCCATTTGCAATAAACTGGCCATTATCACACCAGAGAAAGCAAGAATGGAACCTACTGACAAATCGATCCCTGCAGTAATGATGACGAATGTCATCCCTACTGCAATAATAGAAATTACTGAAGACTGCTCCACAATATTGAGAAGATTTGATAGTGTTAAAAAATAAGGACTCAGTATCCAAAGAATCAGACAAAGTCCAACTAATCCAAATAAGGTACCTAACTGTCGTCCCGGTAAAAATAGAAAGTGATTTGATTTCATAGACCTCTTTAAACTATTCATAAGTTTGTTTTAGAAATGCTATTTAACTAATGATAATTCATCGAAAAACACTGTACAGAATGTTAGTATTACAATTAGCTTTTATCTTATTAAAAATGTTTTGACTTATTCTCATCTGTTTCATCCACTAAGTCAAAAAGACATTATTCGAATTTGCTTTGATCAGTTAACCTTGCAAACGAAAAAGATTTCATATTTAATTTTTTACTTATTGGCAAAAAATCCCTAAAATATTTGAACCTTGAAAATGTACTGAATGATTATTTTTTTATAAGTAAAACAAAATAAGAACTTTATTCCTCTAATCTCCTACAGACAGGGGAAAATCACACACAGGTTCCTCGTAAAAAATAAAGAGGTTAATCAATATGATTAATAGAGTTGTAATTGCCCTAATCCTCATTATGAATATTTTTGATTCAGCAATCGCTGACAATTGGCCACAGTGGAGGGGTCCCTCGTTAGATGGAATTAGCCAGGAAAAAAAATTGCCTTTATTCTGGAATAGAAAAAGCAACATCACTTGGGAACTAGTTTTACCTAGTTTTAGTGGATCCACTCCTATTGTTTGGGGTGAGTCAATTTTTTTAAATGTCGCGGACGGCTCTGATCTCTATCTTTGGTGTATTAATCGTAATAATGGAGAGTTAAAATGGAAAAAACACCTTGGTAGCGGCAATGTAGAAAAGCGCAAACATAACATGTCCTCCCCTTCACCCGTCACTGATGGCAAATCTGTTTTTATTATGACTGGAACTGGTGTCCTCAAGGGATTTGATTTCAATGGAAACCCTCTTTGGACAAGAAATATTCCAAAAGACTATGGACAGCTAGGAATGAATTTTGGCTATGGCTCCTCCCCCCTACTATATAGGGAGAGTCTTTATATCCAAGTACTTCATGGTATGTTTACTGATGATCCTTCTTATGTGCTCAGAATCAATTCTAAAAATGGTCAAACTGCCTGGAAAAAAGAACGGAATACTGATGCTGTCCATGAATCACCTGATTCTTACTCCACACCTACTGTGGTAAACACCGACCGAGGCATTGAACTCATAGTTACAGGTGGTGACTGCGTCACAGGTCACAACCTTGAAAATGGAAAAGAACTTTGGAGAATCAATGGTTTCAACCCTAATAATAGTCGTAATTACCGAGTTGTTGCCTCCCCAGTTGCTATGAAAGATTTAGTTTATGTTCCAACCCGCGTTAAGCCTTTAATGGCCATTCGACCAGGAGGTAGTGGTGATGTTACTGAAAGCCATAGTGTTTGGAAATTTCAAAATGGTCCAGATGTCCCAACCCCTGTTGTAGATGACACTTATTTCTACTCAGTTAGTGATAATGGCGTTATGTGGTGTTTGGATGCCAAAAGTGGAAAAAGAATTTGGGGAGGAAACCGATTGAAACCAGGAACCTATACTTCATCTCCTGTGCTGGCTGATGGGAAAATATACGTAAGTAATGAGGACGGATTGACAACAGTAATAAAAACTGGGCCAACGTTTAAAATTCTGGCTGAGAATCCCCTAAATGATTATTGCCTTAGTTCTCCTGCTATTTCTGATGGACAAATCTTCATCCGAACTGCTGGACGTCTTTTTTGCATTGGACAGCGCACTAACAATGATGATATGCATTAGAACCTATCATAGATCCTTTGGCACTCGTTCTCAATATCTGGTTGGTCTATTTTTAGAGAAAACGTTTAGCATGAGCCACAAAGTCAAAATTGACATGCTCCTTCCAGCGATTCATCAAATCAAGTGTTAATTTCCCAGGCTTTCCATCTCCTACTAACTGGCCATTGAATCGGGTAACAGGCATTACACACATACCAGTTGAAGTGATGAAGGCCTCATCTGCCGTAACTGCATGGTAGGATTGAAGATCTTGTTCTTTCACAGTTAGACCCAGACCTCTAGCAAGTTCAATAGTAGTCATCCTGCTAACGCCCTGAAGAATGTTACGCTCGCTAGCAGTAAGCAACTCTCCCCTATACACTATGAAAAAATTCCATCCAGTTCCTTCTGTCAAGTTCCCTTGATGATCTAACATCAAGGGTATGGCCTCAGGATCAACTAATCGTGCCTCTTCATCAGCTAAAGAAAAATGCAGTCGACTTCGATATTTTATTTTAGGATCAACTGTCAGAGGATGCATGTGGCGAGTTGCAGGAGTCACTACGTGACATCCTTTTTCATAATAGATTGCCTTTTTCTTTAAACCTCGACTCAAAGGGAAAAAATACATAACAAAAGTTGAGGTTGTAGTAGGCAACACTAACCCCATCCGGCCCCTACTTATCAAATGTCCAACACCTCCTTCATCCCCTGGTGCCAATGTTGGAAGATTTGTTAAAAGAAATTCCTGCGTAACCTCATCTAACTCTTTAGGGGTCAAATTAAAGTTCAACCGTGCTCCATTAATTGAGCGTAGCAGACGATTTCTATGTTCTGTCCATCTAAATAACTTATGATTAAATGTCCTTGTTGTTTCTAAAACAGCATCACCTATCAAAACAGCACTGTCAAAAATTGAAATTTTTGCCTCATTCTCTGTAACCATATCTCCGTTTATATAAACCATTCGTTCTTGTGTCACTTTTCTCTCCAATCAAGAATTAATTATCTTTATCTAACTACAGCAGCCATTAATTATGGAAATCTTTAAAACACTTATATTTTAGAATAAGATAAACTCCTACATTTGTTAAGGGTCCTTTTAACTAAAATCTTCCCTTCCATTCCTTCCATTGCAGTAAAAGAAGCTAATATCTTTAAAATGATAGGGTATAATTGGATCAGTAAAAGCTTGGTTTAAGAAAAGGGATGGAGATTTAATAGGAAATGTGCCTTGATTGAATTAAATTTTGAAAGGTTTGGAAATTAGCTATTTTTCAGGTATGCTCCCAGCCAATTTGTTTTCAGTTGGATCTATAAACCTACAGTCAATCTAGCTATTTATCTACTTCTGAACTTATTTGATTTACCCTTGCTACAATTTTAATTTCAATGAGGAGGGTTAATTTATCCCATGCCAAATTTTAAACCACAGAAGCTCCGAGAAATTGGATATGAACTCTTTCAAAAAGCTGGTTGTCTTAAAAAAGATAGTCAAAGTGTTGTCGATCATCTTGTTGAATCAAATCTTTTTGGCCATGATTCTCATGGTGCAATTCGCTTCGCTGAGTATCTACGCGCTCTGAGAGAGAAACGTTTTCAGCCCCAAGCCACTCCTGAGGTCGTTCAAGATTTTCCTTGTGTCGCCATTGTGGATGCCAATGGAGGCCTAGGGCAAATTGGAGCCAACTTCGCCATGAATCTAGCAATTAAAAAAGCTCATAAAAATGGGATAGGCACAGTTGCCCTGCGCAACACCAGCCACATAGGCAGAATAGGTGCCTACCCGTTGTTGGCTGCCAGACAGGGATTTATAGCACAAGCTTTTGTAAATGCTGGAAGGTTAGGTTACCAAATTGCCCCTTATGGAGGAATTGAAGGAGTTTTAAGTACTAATCCCATGGCTTTTTCAGCACCACGCCAAGAAGATAACCCCATTGTTCTTGATATGACAACCTCCGTAGTAGCGGAAGGCAAAATAAGAGTTGCAATTAATCAAGAACGTGCCGTTCCTGAAGGGTGGATTATTGATTCCCAAGGTAACCCTACAACAGACCCTCTAAAATTTAAGGCTGATCCACCAGGAGCTATTTTGCCTCTAGGGGGTGTTGTCGGGCATAAGGGAACTGGATTAAGCATTATGGTAGAACTTCTAGGAGGGGCTTTAAGTGGTCAAGGATGTGCTGCTGGAGAACGTAAGATGACAAGTAATGGAGTCCTTTTTACTGTATATAACATAGAACATTTTACCGATTTAGGTCACTACTTTGACCTTGTTGAATCATTGATTTCTCATGTCAAATCAAGTCGACTAGGCGAAGGTTTTAAGGAGATCCTTATTCCAGGAGAACCTGAATTTCGTTCATCTCTTCGAAAGGAAAAAGAGGGTATTAACATTGATGATAACACTTGGGCCGACATAAAAAAGGAAGCTGAATTTCTCCAAATAAATCTGAGTGCTTCGTCGGTATAATAATAATGCTGTATACTGACTCTATGGTCTTAAAACTCTTTGGGATTTAGTCTTTTACAGAGCTACAAAGATCATTTAACAACACTAGTCTTCAAAAACAGTAATAAAACGAATTGGAGTTTCTATTAACTAGCATGAGAAGAATATATCTTGACAATAATGCAACCACTGAAGTCTCCCCCACAGTCCTTAAGGCCATGCTGCCCTATTACAATGGGGTCTTTGGTAATCCATCTAGTGTCCATAGTTTTGGCCAAGAGGCGAAGGCCGCCCTCGATTTGAGTCGCCAACAGGTGGCTAAACTACTAGAAGTTGAGCCTAATGAAATAGTGTTCACCGGAGGTGGCACTGAAAGTGATAATTTGGCAATCCGTGGAATAATTGAAGCTAGTCCTGGAACTGACAAACATATAATTACATCTCAAATCGAGCACCATGCAGTCCTGCATACCTGTCAAAGTCTAGAAAAAATGGGAATTGAGGTAAGCTACCTTCCTGTTAACCGATCAGGGCAAGTAGATCCCAATGATGTCTCTAAGGCTATTAAAAAAAACACCTTAATGATTTCAATCATGCATGCAAATAATGAAATAGGAACACTCCAACCAGTCAACGAAATTGGTAAAATTGCAAAAGCTAATGAGATCTATTTTCATGTAGATGCTATTCAGTCAGTAGGGAAGTTACTTGTCAACCCCTCTAACTTTGAAGCAGATCTTGTTTCTCTTAGTGCACATAAATTCCACGGTCCTAAAGGAATTGGTGCACTTTATGTTAAAAAAGGTACTCGATTACGTCCCATGATATTTGGAGGATCTCACGAAAGAAACCGACGGGCAGGCACTGAGAATGTTCCACAAATTGTTGGACTGGGCCACGCAGCTGAATTAGCACTTAAGGAGATAAATACAGGGTCTCAAAGTATCTACCAACTAAAAAGCTGGTTTGAAGATAGGCTATTAGAATTAATTCCGGAAACTAAAATTAATGGAATAAACATTCAGAGACTACCTAATACCACCAATATTCGTTTTTCAAATGCTGAGGCAGAAGGTTTAATTATCAATCTTGATCTAGCAGGTGTAGCTTGTTCTACTGGTTCAGCTTGCACTTCCGGATCGATTGAACCTTCTCATGTCCTAACAGCCCTAGGGCTGTCACCCGAAGAAGCATTTGAATGTCTAAGATTTAGTCTATCTAAGAATAATACGCTGGAGGAGCTAACACATGTGTTAGATTTACTACCTTCTTTAGTAGATCGCCAGAGGGAAATATCCCCTTTAGGCATTAGATCATATCCACTCATCTCTTGAACTTTATTGAGTTATGAGTTAAATCAACTTCGCTGGAGCGGTTGAAATGTCTAGAAAATCTAGTAATGGAGTAGTAATTATCTTCTATAAGGACAACTCTAAAGCTAGTGTCTCACATTCTTTTTAAATAATTTTATGTCAAAAAAAATAGTCATTGCTATGAGTGGTGGTGTAGATAGTTCGACAGCAGCAGCCTTGCTTAATGAAAAAGGATTTGAGGTTGTAGGACTTTCAATGCAACTATGGGACTATAGTCGAAGTGAAACAAGCGATGATGTGTCTTGGGAATCGAAAAAATCTGGCACGTGTTGTTCTTTAGATGATATATATGATGCTCGGCGCGTAGCTCATTTTCTTGATATTCCTTTTTATGTTGTAAATTTTGAAAAAGCATTTGAAAAGGAAGTAGTACGTCCATTTGTTGAAAGCTATCTTAAAGGTGAAACCCCTATACCTTGTACCCGCTGTAATACATTTATGAAATTTGATCGTCTTTTGACCCGGGCAAATCAAATTGGTGCTCAATACCTTGCAACAGGTCATTATGCTCGTATTCGTCAAAATATGACAACAGGTCGCTTTGAGTTACTTCGCGCAGTTGATCACTCCAAAGACCAATCATTCTTCTTGTTTGATCTGACCCAATCTCAGCTTAGCAAAATACAATTTCCTCTGGGTGAATTTACAAAGAGCCAAATACGAGAAATGGCTGAAACATATGGTTTACCTGTTTCCAAAAAACCAGAAAGTCAGGAGATTTGTTTTATTCCTAGCAAAGATACTGGAAATTTTGTGGAAAGGTATGTATCCCATTGTGAGTCTAAAGAACATTCTAAGACCCCTGATACCTCTAGCCATAAAAAGGGACTGCCCACAGTTACTGGTGGGTCGATTGTTGACAAAAAGGGTGATGTATTAGGCAAACACTCTGGAATTCATCACTTTACTGTGGGCCAACGAAGAGGTTTGGGAATAGCAACTGGTGAACGTCTTTATGTAATTGAAACTGACAAAATTAAAAACCAGGTAGTTATTGGGCAAGACAACGACTTACTCAGTAAAGGACTGGTTGCAACCAAGATTAACTGGATTTCAATTCCTAGCTTGACTAGACCAAAACAAGTTAAAGCCCAGATACGTAATCGACATCAAGCTGCTGATGCAACTATTTTCCCAAAAAAATCTGGGTCGGTTTTAGTTCATTTTAATAACCCTCAACGGGCTATTACACCTGGACAAGCGGTAGTTTTTTATCAAGATGACTTGGTAATTGGAGGAGGCTGGATTAAGAAAAGCCTTTAGCACTCTAATCTTGTCCCCTATCCATAAATTAGAATTCCCAATCAGTTTGTTATGAGACCAGTCATATATTATTAATATGCAAATAACAAAAGGTGGCAGATTTGTGTTTAAACTAATTGGTAGAGTTTTATTGATATTTTCTTTACTGTTTCCCTGGATAATCAACGCCAAGGACAAAAACTCTCAACTGAATGATCATATACAACAAGCAATAATAAGAGCTATTTCAAGTGAACATGCTACTTTAAAGGTTGCACTCCCTATCAACAAGCAGGGACTGACTCTAGACAAAAATGGAAAATTTGACTGGAAAAAAAATGAAGCAGCCTTACTTCACAGTGGACAGTATATTGCTGTAGGACTCCAAGTTCAAATTACCAAAGTCGACTTCAAAAAAAATAAATTGGTTTTCGAACTGAATGGAGGAGGAAAAAAGAAAAAACGTATTTTAGAACGGATATATATTGGGACAGGAAGTTCAGTAACTCCTTTGGCCAGAACTTTAGACCCATCTAATCCTCAGGGGTCCTATTTAACCATAAAATTTGACAAATTTATTCCTAATGTCACTCCAGAGAAAGTCAAATCCATTTTATCTTCGGTCTTGGACTTCAGTAAGAAATCATCAACAAAAAATTTCATCGAAACATTCCCTAAAGAATTTCAGGCAGCGGTTAAGAACAAGCGGGCAGCCTTAGGAATGGACCGCGACATGGTATTGGATTCAATGGGACTTCCACTGAGAAGAATAAGAGAATCTACTGAAAAAGGTCAAGTTGAAGAGTGGATATATGGTGAAAGACCCCGAAAAATCATTTTCGTGAAGTTTCAAGAAGGAGTGGTCATTAGTATTAAAGAATATTAAGTTCTTGTCTTAATTTGAAAAATATCTAAAACTTTTTTATTTGCCTCAATGCCTCATAAATTATAATTGCCACAGAATTGCCTAAATTATGACTTCTGGGTTTTCTACCCCACATGGGAATTTTAATAGCAAAGTTTTGTTGGTCATTAATCAATTTTTCAGGCAAACCCTTAGTTTCACTTCCAAAAACCAAGTAATCCTCTTGATCATAATTAACCTCAGTATACAGCTGATCGGCTTTTGTACTAACGTAATGAAATCTAGCCTGTGGAACTTGTTCCCAAAGCTCAACGAGAGAAACATGTTGTTTAACATCCAGTAACTCCCAATAATCCAATCCTGCTCTTCGAAGGTAAGAATCTGATATCGAAAAACCTAATTGACCAACTAAATGAAGTTGGCATTCCGTCAAAACACATAACCTCCCGATATTACCTGTATTTTGGGGGATCTTTGGTTCGACCAAGACAACATGCATGTTCTTGTTTCCAGTAGTTAAATGGGGAGCAACAAAGTCATCTTTTACTTAATACTTACTGTTGACTTACCTATCGCAACATTACCCATAGCATCAAATACACGCAAGGCTACAATATGTTCCCCTTCATCCAATGATTTTGTGGTAATTTCAAATTCTTCTGACTTAGAATCAAGTACACCATCCTTAGAAAAAACTGCTTGCCAATTTCCACCGTTCATCGCATATTCAGCTTTACGAAGACCGGAACTACCATCAATTACTCTAAACCGAAAAATACCTTTGCTTCCCTTCATTTTTCGAGACAAGACAGTAAATTTTGGCGGCGTATTATCAATATTAAAGGGTTGACTAATTAATCCTCCTGATCTAGCAGAAGAAAAGGGATTATTGATAATATCGCTCGCTACAATCTTTATCAAATACCGTCCATCAGGTATAGTCCCAGATTCTAGAGTAAAATTAAGACGTTTATAGTTTTCTTCAAGCAATTTCCATTTGTCCTCATTTTCACCTCTAAAATAAATAGAATAAGTGAGGGTATCATCATTTGGATCATCGACCTCCCAAGTAAAAGACTGAGCACCCTTTCTAAATATTTTCTGGGAAGGCAGTTCCCTAATCGAATTGTTGGAAATCTGTAAAGCTG
>Ga0310345_10004770_pt1 | contig 12231 bp, 15 predicted proteins | sample HC15DNA20500_MG_FD_204667 | JGI IMG/M metagenome (GOLD analysis project Ga0310345, IMG submission 204667) | Marine microbial communities from station ALOHA, North Pacific Subtropical Gyre - HC15-DNA-20-500_MG | ecosystem: Environmental > Aquatic > Marine > Oceanic | place: Pacific Ocean: North...
ACTCGCCCCGGCCGGTCAAGGACAAGCCGCGCAAGCGCGGTCGCTGCGCGATCCTTGACCGGCCGGGACGAGTCGCTCTTTACGGCATCCGCGAGAGACGGCTCCGAAGAACAGGCGCTTTGCGAGGGCCGGGGGGCGTGGCGCCGGGGCGCCTGGAGGGGGCGGGCGGAGGCGCGGGGGTCAGGCGGGCTTGATGTCGAGGACCGGGGTGCCGTCGATGCAGTCGAGGCCGCGCACGATCAGGGTCGCGCCCTCGATGCGCAGGAGCGCGACCTCGGAGGCGGCGATCGGGTTGGGGCGCATCGGCGAGCGCAGGGCGAAGGTCCCGCGCACAGGGCCCTCGCCGCGGCGGCGCTGGGTGGCGAGGTCGCGGCGCGCGCGGTGCATCCAGTAGAGGACCAGGAGGCGGGGCCTCTCGGCCAGGCCCTCGAGAAGCGGCGCCCAGCGCGGGTCGAGCTCGATCCGGCACTCGGGGCCCGCCTCGCGGTCGCCGCCCTTGGGACAGTCGGAGGGCTCGGCCCAGGGGGTGCGGATGCGGCCCAGGAAGAAGACGCCGGCGTCGGGGGTCGCGGGGGGCGCCACCGTGCTCTCGCCCGGGCGGAGGGCGCCGAAGGGGAGCGGGTCCGGGGAGAGGGGGGCGGTCATCGCGGGGGCTCCTGCCGGGGGGCGTGCGCCTCTCCTCCCACGTCCTCGGGGGCGATGGCCACCGTCTTGACGATGGCGTGGACGGGAAGACCGGGCGCCAGGGCCAGCGCCTCGGCCGAGCGGCGGGTGACGCGGGCCAGGACCACGCCGGCGCGGGTGCGCACCGAGACGATGGTCCCGGGGCCCTGGCCGTCGTGGATCGCCTCGACGGCGCCGGGCAGGATGTTCAGGGCCGAGATGCCCTGCGGCGCCTGCAGCGACAGCATCACCTCCTGGGCGGCGATGCGGATCCGCAGCGCCGCCCCGACCGGCTGCGGGACCCGGGGCAGGAACAGGCGGTCGCCGGCGGCGTCGAGCTCGCTGAGGCCGTCGGCGTGGTGGGCGGCGACCCGCGCCTCCAGCACCGCGCCCACGCCGCGCACGCCGGTGGGAGCGACCGAGGGATCGCCCAGAACCTCCGCCGCGGGGCCCTGGCGGATCACCCGGCCGTCCTGCAGGGCGACGACGGTGGTCGCCAGCCGCGCCACCTCGGCGGCGGAATGGGAGACGTAGAGGATCGGCGCCGCCGCCTCGTCGCGCAGCCGCTCGAAATAGGGGAGGATCTCGGCCTTGCGCGCCTCGTCGAGGGCGGCCAGCGGCTCGTCGGCGAGGATCAGGCGCGGCGAGGCCAGCAGCGCCCGGCCGATCGCCACCCGCTGCTTCTCCCCGCCCGAGAGGGCGCCGGGGCGGCGGTCGAGCAGGGGGCCGATGCCGAGCATCTCGACCACCCGCCCGAACTCCGCCCGCGGCGCCCGGCGGGGCGCGAACCAGCGGCCGTAGAGGAGATTGCGGCGCACCGAGAGATGCGGGAACAGCCGCCCCTCCTGGAACACGTAGCCGAGGCGCCGGCGGTGGGGCGGCAGGTTCACCCCCGCCGCGGCGTCGAAGAGCAGGCGGCCGTCGACCGCGATCCGCCCCGCCTCGGGCGCCAGCAGGCCCGCCGCCGCGTCGACGATCGTGCTCTTGCCCGAGCCGGAGCGGCCGAAGAGCACGGTGATCCCCGGCGGCGCCTCGAAGGACGCGTCGAGCGTGAAGGCCCCGAAGCGGTGGCGGACCGAGACCGAGAGCATCAGCCCCCCCGCACCCGGGCCGCGACGCGCACCGCCACAAGTTCCGAGATCAGCAGCGCCCCCATGGCGACCGCGACGGAGATGCCGGCGAGGACCAGGGCCTGGGACTCGCCGCCCGGGGTCTGCAGGAAGGCGTAGATGGCGCTGGGCAGGGTGCGCGTCTCGCCGGGGATGTTGGAGACGAAGGTGATCGTGGCCCCGAACTCGCCCATCGCCTTGGCGAAGGCGAGCACCATGCCCGCCACGATGCCGGGCAGGATCAGGGGCAGGGTGACGGTGGCGAAGACCCAGGGGCGAGAGGCGCCGAGCGTGCCGGCCGCCTGCTCCAGCTTCGGGTCCACCGCCTCGATCGAGAGGCGGATGGCGCGGACCATCAGCGGAAAGGCCATCACGGCGGCGGCGAGCGCGGCGCCGGTCCAGCGGAAGGCGAAGACGATGCCGACCTCGGCCAGCAGCGCGCCGACGGGGCCGCGGGTTCCGAACAGGGAGAGGAGCAGCCAGCCGGTGACCACCGGCGGCAGCACCAGCGGCAGGTGGACCAGGCCGTTCAGCAGCCCCCGCCCCGGAAACCGCCAGCGGGCCAGCGCATGGGCCGCCAGCAGCGCGAGAGGCAGCGAGCCCGCCGTCGCCCAGGCCGAGACCTTCAGCGACAGCGCCAGCGCCTCCAGCGCCTCGGGGCCGGGCAGCGGGGTCACCGCTCAGCCGTCGGCGCCGGGGGCGCGGGGGGCGGGGATGAGCGCGAAGCCCTGGCGCTCGAAGGCGGCGCGGGCCTGCGGGCCCTGCAGGAAGGCGAGGAAGCGCTCCGCCGCCTCGCCGGCGCCGGCGAGCCGGGCGGCGGGGTAGACGATGGGCGGGTGCGAGTCTTCCGGGAAGGTCCCGATCACCGAAACGGCGTCCTCGGCCGCCGCGTCGGTGGCGTAGACGACGCCCAGCGGCGCCTCGCCCGCGGCCACCAGCGCCAGCGCCGCGCGCACGTTGTCGGTCTGCGCCACCTGCGGGGCGACGGCGGCCCAGAGGCCCAGGCTCTCCAGCGCGGCCTTGCCGTAGATGCCGGCGGGCACCGCCTCGACCAGCGCCATGGCGAGACGGCCCTCGCCCAGCATCCCGGCGAGGTCGAGCCGCGGGGAGATCGCGACCGGCTCGGCCTCGCCATGGGCGACCAGCACCAGGGCGTTGCGCAGCAGGTCCACGCGCGCCCCCTCGGCCAGCAGCCCGTCCGCCTCCAGCCGGTCCATCCAGTCGGTGTTGGCGGAGATGAACACCTCCGCCGGCGCCCCCTGCTGGATCTGGCGGGCGAGCGCCGAGGAGCCGGCGAGCGACACTCTTGCAACGTCCCCGCTCTCCGCCTCCCAGGCGGCCGCGATCTCGTCCATCGCGTTCTTCAGGCTGGCGGCGGCGAAGACGGTGACCTCGGCCGCGCGGGCGGCAGGGGCGAGGGAGGCGGCCAGCGCCAGGCCCGCGCCGAACGCGAGGGCGGCGAAAGACGGGCGGAAGGAGAGCATGGCGGCATCCGGAGCGGGGGGGACGATATGGTTCCCGGGGAATATCGAGGCGCGGACGGTCGGGCGCAAGCGTTATGTTCCCTCGGGAATATCCCTCATCAGCGCCTGCAGGCGGGCGACGTGGGGGGCGCCGGCGCGCTCGGCCTCGGCCTCGAGCGCGCGGTATTCGGCGAGCACCGCCTGCCCCGCCTCGGTCACCACCGCGCCGCCGCCGCGCGCGCCCCCGCGGGAGCTGTGCACCAGCGGCTCGCAGAACATGGCGTTCAGCACCTCCACCAGCTGCCAGGCGCGCTTGTAGCTCATGCCCATCTCGCGGCCCGCGGCGGCGATCGAGCCGGTGGCGGCGATGCGCTCCAGCAGCTCGGCCTTGCCGGGGCCGATCATCTCCTCGGGTCCGAAGACGATGCGGATGCGGTAGCGGGGAGGCTCTGACATGGGGCGGAGGATGGACCGGCGGGGCGGGGCGGGGCAAGGCGCGCCGCTCTTGCTCCCGGGCGCGCGAGCGGCGATGGATGGGCGCGAGACACCGCCCGCGCGTCCCATGGCGCGCCCAGACCCGGCCCGCGGCCCTGCGAGGACCGGAAACCACCGGAGGAGCCCCCCATGTCCGACCTGCCCGAAACCATGCGCGTCGTGGAGATCTCCGAGTTCGGCGGACCCGAGGTCCTGAAGCCCGGGACCCGCCCGGTCCCGACCCCGGGCGCCGGCGAGATCCTGATCCGCGTCGCCGCCGCCGGCGTGAACCGGCCCGACGCGCTGCAGCGGATGGGCAACTACCCGGTGCCGCCGGGCGCCTCCGACCTGCCGGGGCTGGAGGCCGCGGGCACGGTGGCGGCGGTGGGCGAAGGCGTCGGCCGCTGGAAGGTGGGCGACGAGGTCTGCGCCCTGCTGCCGGGCGGGGGCTATGCCGAATACGCCGTCACCCCCGCCGACCACGCCCTGCCGGTCCCCGAGGGGATGTCGATGGAGGCCGCGGCCTGCCTGCCGGAAACGGTGTTCACCGTCTGGATCAACGCCTTCCGCCGGGTGGGGCTGAAGGGGGGCGAGACCTTCCTGGTCCACGGCGGCAGCTCGGGCATCGGCTCGACCGCGATCCAGCTGGCCGCGGCGCGGGGCGTGCGGGTGTTCACCACCGTGGGCAACGCCGAGAAGGCCGAGTTCTGCCGGGGCCTCGGCGCCGAGGCCGCGATCAACTACCGCGAGCAGGACTATGTCGAGGAGGTGAAGGCGCTGACCGACGGGCGCGGCGTCGACGTGATCCTGGACATGGTGGGCGGCGACTACATCAACCGGGACATCAAGGCGCTGGCCGACGACGGGCGGCTGAGCTTCATCGCCTTCCTGGGCGGCCCCAAGGCCGAGGTGAACTTCGCCCAGGTGATGATCCGCCGCCTGACCATCACCGGCTCGACGCTGCGCCCCCGCTCGATCGCCTTCAAGGCCGAGACCGCGCGTGAGATCGAGGCCGAGGTCTGGCCGCTGGTCGCCGCCGGCCGCCTGGCCCCGGTGATCCATTCGCGCTTCCCGCTGGAGGAGGCCTCCAGGGCCCATGCGCTGATGGAGAGCTCGGCGCACATGGGCAAGATCGTCCTGACCCTCTGAGCCGGGGCAGGGGGCGCCGGGGGGACCCGGCGCCTCAGCTCTCCGGCGGGTGCAGCGCCTCGATCGCGTCGCGCAGGTGATCGGAGGGGGCGGCGAGGCCCATCGCGTCGGCCTCGCGCTGGGCCCAGATCAGGACCCGGATCAGCGCGAGACGTCTGCGCGCGCGTTCCTCGTCGGATTCGCTGTACGCTGCGGCTGACTGTCGAGGGGTGCGACTCAACCCGGGGACCCGTCTCTGCTGCGGGGGCCGGCGAACCGGTGCGGCGCCGGCGCGACCCCCGATTTCGATCCGGCCGACGTGGCCGGACGAGCGCCGGAGTGACGTTGCGTCACACCCGGCCCTTGTTCATCGATCTTCCACATCGTTGGTTGAATCGCAACCCACCGTGAACAGCCTGAGGGTGCGGGGACGCAACGAAAGGCGCCGGCTCGGGGGCCCGCGGGCCTTGGATTCCGCCGCGCGCGGGGCCTTTCCTCGGCGTCGCAAAGCGACTATATCACGGCCGCCTCCCTATCAGAACAGGGTCGGCCGCCGGGAAACCGGATGCGGCCGGGTTCTTCGGAACCGAGGATGACGTCTTGCCGGGAGAGGACCTGAGACCGATGAGCGATTCGCTGCCGCTGATGCCGAAGGCCACCGCCGTCTGGCTGGTGGACAACACGACTCTGACCTTCACCCAGATCGCGGCGTTCTGCGGCCTGCACGAGCTCGAGGTCAACGGCATCGCCGACGGCGAGGTCGCCCAGGGCATGAAAGGCTTCGACCCGGTCGCCAACAACCAGCTCGAGCAGTCGGAGATCGACCGCTGCGAGAAGGACCCGACCCTGCGCCTGCGCCTGAAGCGCACCCAGGCGATGGAGGGCGAGGCCCGCCGCAAGGGCCCCCGCTACACCCCCCTCTCCAAGCGCCAGGAGCGTCCGGCCGCCATCGCCTGGCTGGTCCGCTACCACCCGGAGCTGTCGGACGGCCAGATCTCGAAGCTGGTGGGCACCACCAAGCCGACGATCCTGTCGATCCGCAACCGCACCCACTGGAACGCCCAGAACATCCAGCCGGTCGACCCGGTCGCCGTCGGCCTGTGCTCGCAGTCCGAGCTCGACGAGGCCGTGCGCAAGGCCGCCGAGCGCAAGCGCCGCGAGCGCGAGGAGGTGATGTCCCACGAGGAGCGGATGTCCCTGCTCTCGACGGACGAGAGCCTCGCCGCCCGGCCGGAGCCGCGGATGCCCTCCAACATCTCCGGCCTCGAGAACTTCTCGCTGGTCGAGTCGAACGACGACGACGACCGCCGCGTCGACCCGCGCGAGACGCTGGACCCCGACGCGCTGTTCAACCTGCCCGGCGGCTCCGACGACGACGAGGACGAGGACGACCAGCCCCGCTGATCGCCCCTCCGCCTCCCGCGGACCCGAACGCCCGGCCCCACGGCCGGGCGTTTCGCGTTATGGGGGTGGGAGACGCCTGCCCCCGGGCGCTGCGGGCGCCGGAGCGTGCAGGCCGCGGGCTGGGCGCGCCCCGGGCTCGACCCGGGGCCTCTCGCGTCTCGCCGCCTGCGCCGTCCCGCGCCTTGCGCGCCGCCGTTCGCCTGCGTGTCAGTGCCCGCAGGTCTGCCGCATGGCGGCGACGCCCCAGGCGGTTCCCTCGAGCGAGAAGTCGGCCGCCACGCCGTCCGGGCCGATCAGGCGCATGCGCTGGCCGGCGGCGATGGCGTCCAGCAGGCGGCGCGCCTCGACATGGGGCGAGGACCACAGCCCGTCCTGCTCCGGGCTCGCCGCGAAGGGCAGCACGAAGCGGCGGCTGCCGAGGTTCATCAGCACCTCGACCCGCAGGCCGAAGGGCTGCGCCCCGTCGCGGGGCAGGGCGTCGCCGCCGTAGCCGCGCAGCGCGAAGGCGTAGCCGCGCACGTCGCGCAGGCAGATGGCGTGGAAGCGGGTGCGTCCGTCCTCGGCCACCCCGCTCAGCTCGCTGGCGTCGGTCAGCCGCACCGGCTCCCAGTCGCCCGCCGCGGCGGGGCCGGAGACGAGCCAGGCGAGGGTCGCGAGGACCGGAATGCGTCGTGCCCTGGACATGCCCATCGCGCGAGGCCTCCCACTGCACCGCCGGCCCGCGGAGCGCCGCGGACCTCGGCCGGATGCCTAAACTTTGAGACGAACAGTCTTAAGAAAGCATTGATCCCGGCCCCCGCGCCGGCAGGGGGGCGAAAGCGAAAGGGCCGCGCCCGGAGGCGCGGCCCTTTGCAATTCGCGAGGCGGGAGGCCCCGGCGCGGATCGTCAGTGCAGCTTGGCGCCGACCGTGGCGATGCCCTCGTCGGCGAGCTTCGCGCGGGCCTCGGGGGACATCGAGTCCTTGAGGACCTCGGAGGTGGCGGCGACGGCGACGCGGATCGCCTCGTTGCGCACCGCGCGCACGGCGCCTTCCTCGGCGGCGCCGATCTGCTCCTCGGCCGACTTCAGGCGGCGGGCGATCGAGACCTCGAGGTCCTTCTTCGCCTGGGCCGCGGCCTCCTCGGCCTCGGTGCGGGCGTGGGCGACGATGTCGGCGACCTGGCCCTCGACCTCCTTCTGCTTGCGCTCGTAGGACGCCAGCAGGGACTGGGCCTCCTCGCGCAGGCGGCGGGCCTCGTCGAGCTCCTCCTTGATGCGCAGGGCGCGCTTGTCCAGCGCGGCGGCCAGCTTCTTGTGCACGCCGGCATACCACAGGATGCCGATGAACAGGACGAAGGCGACGAAGACGGTGAAGTTGGAGTTCTCGAACATGGGCTCAGCCCTCCACGCGCTTGGAGACGGCGGCGTTCAGCGCCGAGGCGTCGGCGGCGCCGGGGGCCACGGCCTCGGCCAGCGCGGCGGCGACGTCCTTCGCCACCTCCTGCACCGCGGCGGAGGCCTCGGCGCGGATCTCGGCGATGCGGGCCTCGGACTCGGCGGTCTTGGCGGCGATCTCGGCGTCGGCCTTCTCGATCGCGGCGTCGATCTCCTTCTGGATCTCGGCCTTGGTCGCGTCGGCGATGGCCTGCGCCTCGGCGCGGGCGTCGCTCAGCGCCTTCTGCCAGGCGGCCTCGGCCTCCTCGGCGCGGCGCTTGTAGTCGGCGGCGCGGTCCAGGTCGTCCTCGACCGCGTCATGACGCTCCTCGATGATGCCGCCGATGCGGGGCAGCACCACGCGGGTGAACATCAGGTACATGACCACCAGCGCCACCAGCAGCCAGAAGATCTGCGAGGGGAAGGCGTTGAAGTCGACCTGGGGCAGGCCGCCGGCCGCCTCCTCGGTGGCGTGAACGTCTGCGCGAAGCTCCTGGGCCGCCTCTTGGACCGTCTCGGTCGCGGCCTGGGCGGCGCTGAAGAACAGGGCCATGCTCGTCTCCTGGGCTCGGCGGCCGGCCCGGGCGGGCGCGGAGAGGCGCGGTCCGGGGGCGCGAGGCGGCGAAAATCTCGATCAGGCGGGGCGGTGCGATCCCGGTTCGGCGAACCTGCGTTCACGAACCTGCGCGGGCCCGGCGCCCGGAAGGAGGAGCGGGGCGCCCCGCAGGGCGCCCCGTCCGATCTTGGTCGTTCCGGGGATCAGACCGCGAACAGCAGCAGCAGCGCCACCAGGAACGAGAAGATGCCCAGCGCCTCGGCGAAGGCCATGCCGACGAACAGCATCGCCTGCTGCTCGCCCGCGGCCGCCGGGTTGCGCAGCGCGCCGGCGAGGTAGTTGCCGGCCACGTTGCCGACGCCGAGGCCCGCGCCGCCGAGGCCGATCGTGGCCAGGCCCGCGCCGATGTACTGACCCATGCTTGCGATATCGCCTTCCATGTTCCTGGCTCCTTCGTGGTCTGGAAGTCGTGGATGGTCGACCGGGGGCGACCCTCGCCGCCCGGCCGGTCGGATCTCAGTGCAGGTGCAGCGCGTCCTTGAGGTACACGCAGGTGAGGATCGTGAAGATGTACGCCTGCACGCAGGCCACCAGCAGCTCCAGTGCGAAGATGCCGGTCATGGCCGCGATGGGAACGACGCCGAGAAGACCCAGCGCCGGGACGAAGGCCGCGAAGACCTTCAGAACCGCGTGGCCCGCCATCATGTTGCCCGCAAGACGGACGGAATGGCTGAGGGGCCGCACGAAATAGGAGATCAGCTCGATCACGAACAGGACGCAGCGCAGCGCCACGGTGGGCGCGCTGGAGACCCAGAACAGCGAGATGAAGTGGAGGCCGTGACGCATGAAGCCGATCACGGTGACCGAGACGAACACGGTCAGCGCCAGCACGCCGGTGACGGCGATGTGGGCGGTGGGGGTGAACGAGGCGGGGATCAGGCCGGTCACGTTCGCGATCAGGATGAACATGAACACGGTGAAGACGTAGGGGAAGAACTTCGCCCCCTCCTCGCCGAGGATGTCCGCCACCATCTTGCGCACGAACATGTAGAGGCTCTCGGCCACCGACTGCATGCGGCCGGGGACCAGCGTCGCGTTGCGCGTCGGCAGGGCCAGCAGCAGGAAGGCGAACAGCACGCCCACCGCCAGCCACAGCGTCTGGTTGGTGACGGTGAACAGGCCCAGGCTCTCGTCGCCGAACAGCGGCTTGACGATGAACTGGTCCATGGGATGGGCGTTGATGCCGCCCGAGCTCGCGCCGTGTTCCGCTCCGCCTGCCACGTTCAGCGTCCCTCGTCCTGTGGCGCGCGCGCGCCGTCAGCTTCGTCTGCGCCCCTGCCGCCCTGCGCGGCCTGGGCCTGGTTCTTCGACTGCAGCTCCTTGGCGGACTGCAGCATGATCCTGACGCCCGAGGCGAACCCCGCGAGGACGAAAACGACCATGAACAGGGGGCCCGTGCCGAACAGCTCGTCGAGCCCCCATCCGATCGCCAGTCCCACCGCGATGCCCGCGGTCAGGTCGATGACCATGCGCCACGCGAACTCGGCCCCGTGCCACCGTGCGTGCGTCCCACGACGAGGCCGCGTCTCGGCCGTGCGCCGATCGCGGATCGCCTTGAGTCTCGCATCGATGTCCGAGAGGCTGGCCCCCTTCGGGTCGTGATCCGTCACGTCCGTCCCCAGTCGTGGCTTCCCGGCGGCATCGCCGCGCTTCGCCGTCGTCCGGGTCCGGTGGATCCGGTCAAACCCTCAGCGGCCCCTCCTGCCGGTCCGTCGCGGCCCCTTGGCCAGTCGGGCGGACACTAGAAAGGGGGGGGTGGAGTGTCAAGCTGGGCGAAATGGCGCCCGATCCATGTCATGTCTTTGCAAACAATTAAGAATTTCCATGATGCGACCGCACGGCGCAGCGCCTCCCGCCCCCCTGCGCCGCCCCCGCCCCGTCCGCCGCGGGATTCGCGCCCGCGCGCGCGCCGCGCGCGGGGCCGGCGCCCTGCGCCTCCGCCGTCGGAACGGCGCCCCGAAGCGGGGGGCTTCGCCGGGTGCGGGAGGCCTCTGGGAGGGGCATGAGCGAGGGGAAGCGCGGGGCGTTCCGACAGCGGAGCCGCGGTGCGCAGGCGGGAGCGACGCCTTGGCCGGCAGGGCGGGCGAGAGGCGGTTCAAGAGCCTTGGCGGAAGTCGGCGGAGTCACGGCGCCCGCTCGGTTCCATGCGGTGAAAGCGGGGGAGCGGCGGCTGCCCGACGGCGATGCGATTCCGTCTATATAGACTTAGTCGGCAAGCCCGCGCCCGGACCTCCAGCGAGGCGGCGAGCCCGCGTGGCCAGGAGCCGGGCGGCCGGGCCGAGCGCGACCCGTACCCGCCGACTTCCGTCGCCGGAGCGCGGCGGGGGCTCGCGTCTTCGCCCTCGACGGTTCAAGGGCGGCGAGGCGGTCAGGCCGGGCTCTGCGGCTCCGGCGGCGTCACGGCGCGGCGGCCGCAGAGGCGGATCCGCGGGGCGGGGCCGGCGGACCCGGCGACGGGCGCGGCGAGGGGGTCGGAGGCGGGCGGCGCGGGCTCGGCCTCGAAGGCGGCGGGGGGCACGTGGCCGGCCCCTCCCAGGGCGGCGCGCAGGGCGCCGCGGCGGCTGACGAAGGCGTGGAACATGGTCGTTCCTCCGGCGCAGGGGCGGACGGGCCGGGCGGCGACCCTCGCCTCCCTCGCCCTGTCACGCACGGGCCCCCCCGCTTCCGTCGCACCCTGCGCGGCGAAGGGGGCGATTCCGCGGCCCGCCCGGGGCCGGGGCGCGGCGTCGGCCCGCCCCGCCTCCGCCGCCGTCCGCGCGGCCAGGGAAGCGGCGGTCGCCTGCGCGGCGATGGAAGCCGGCGCCGCCTGCGCGGCGAGGGGAGCGGGCGCCGCCTGCGCGGCGACGGAAGCGGTTGCCGCCCGCGCCCGCCGGCAATAGACCGCGCGGATGAGCGGACGGCTGAACATCAAGGGCGACGACCGGCTGGCGGCCTCGGCCGGGGCGGCGGCGGTGGCGGTGGCGCTGCTGCTGGCGCTGGTCAAGCTGTGGGCCCTGCGCGAGACCGGCTCGCTGGGGATCGCGGCCAGCCTCGCCGATTCCGCCATCGACGCCGTCGCCTCGCTCGCCGGGCTCGCCGCGGTGCTCTACGCCGCCAAGCCGGCGGACGAGGAGCACGCCTTCGGCCATGGCTCGGCCGAGGACCTCGCCTCGCTGGGGCAGGCGGGGCTGGTGGCGGTCTCGGGGCTGCTGATCGGCTGGCAGGCGATCGCGCGGCTGCTGGCCGATGCGCCCTCGCCGCTGGCGCGCGAGGAGTTGGGGATGGGGGTGATGGCGGTCTCCATCGTCCTGACCCTGGCGCTGGTCTGGTGGCAGCTGCGCGTGGCGCGGCGCACCGGCAGCCCGGTGGTGGCGGCGGATTCGCTTCACTACCTCTCCGACCTGCTGCCCAACCTCGGCGCGCTGGCGGGGCTGGCGGCCTCGGCCTGGTTCGGGATGGGGGACCTCGATTCCCTGGTGGGCCTGGCGGCGGCGGGGCTGCTGCTGGCGGGCGCCTTCCGGGTGGCGCGGCGAGGCTGGCGGGCGCTGATGGACCACGGGGCCGACGCCCAGACCCTCGCCCGGATCCGCGAGATCGCCGACGGGCACCCGGGGCTGGCGGGCTATCACGACCTCAAGACCCGCACCGCGGGGCGGCGGCTGTTCGTGCAGATCCATGTGGAACTGCCCGGCGACCTGCCCCTGCGCCAGGCCCACGACATCGGCGCGGCCCTGCGCCACCGCATCCTCGACGCCTTTCCGGAGGCGGAGGTGATCGTGCACAAGGACCCGGTCTGAGGGGCGGCCACGGCGCGCAGGCGGTCTACAGGCGCCCTGCGGGCGGGCTTGGCTGGGGCGCGCGGGTGGAGGCGGGGCGAGGGACGGGCGAGGGAGGAGCCTCCGGCGGGCTCCAGACTCACCAAAGAACAAGCCCCGCGCCTGTTCTCCGGAGCCGTCCATCGCTTTTGCTGCCTGAGCGACT
>Ga0310345_10004773_pt1 | contig 12228 bp, 11 predicted proteins | sample HC15DNA20500_MG_FD_204667 | JGI IMG/M metagenome (GOLD analysis project Ga0310345, IMG submission 204667) | Marine microbial communities from station ALOHA, North Pacific Subtropical Gyre - HC15-DNA-20-500_MG | ecosystem: Environmental > Aquatic > Marine > Oceanic | place: Pacific Ocean: North...
CGCAGAGCCCGCGGAGGGCGACGAACCACAGGTTCGGGACGAACCCCCACCGGATGGCGCCGAGGTAGTCGGCGGCGAGCGCGGCGGTCTCGGGGGCCTGCCCGGTCGCGAGCAGGGCCGGCTCGGCGAACCTGAGCGCGACGGTAAACGGGACGCCGAGGATGAGGGCCAGCCAGAGCCCCTGGCGGGCCCCCCGCGCCGCGGCCTCCGTGTCGCCGGCCCCCACGGCCTGGGAGACCGTCGGCTGGACGGCGATCAGGACGCCGAGGCACACGAGCATCAGCGTGAAGAACGTCGTCGAGCCGAGCACGATGGCCGCCAGCGCCTCGGTCCCCAGCCGGCCCACCATCGAGACGTCGACGAAGCTCATCGACATCTGCGCCAACTGGACGAGGACGATGGGAACGGCGAGCGCGGACGTGGCGCGGATCTCGGCGCCGAGCGTCGAGCGGGACATGCGGGGTCGGAGGGCAGGCGCTCAAGCTAGCCGGGCGACCGCCCGCCGGCCTCCGCCGGCCGTTCGCACCGGGGGATCCGCCATTAACCGCAACCTGACGGGCTGCCCCGGCCGGCCGCCCTATACTCTGCCCCGATGCGCCCCGTCCACGTCCCCCCCCGCACCACGGCCCCGGCCGTCGACGTCTCGGTCGTGATCGTGACGTACAACGTGCGGGAGTTCCTAGAGCAGGCGCTCCGGTCGGTCGAGCGCGCCAGCGCCGGGCTGGAGGTCGAGACCTGGGTGGTCGACAACGACTCGGCCGACGGGTCGGTCGAGATGGTCCGCGAGCGATTCCCGGACGTCCGCCTCATCGCGAACGAGGAGAACGTGGGGTTCGCGACGGCCAACAACCAGGCCATCCGGGAGGCCGCCGGGCGCTACGTCCTCGTCCTCAACCCCGACACGATCCTCCAGGAGGACACGCTCCGCCGGCTCGTCGCCTTCATGGATGCGCACCCGGACGCCGGAGCCGCGGGCTGCCGCATCCTCAACCCCGACGGGACGTTCGCGCCCGAGAGCCGGCGGGCCTTCCCGACGCCGGCGGTCGCGTTCTACCGCATCTCGGGCCTGAGCAAGCTGTTCCCCCAGAGCCCGACGTTCGGCCGCTACAACCTCACGTACCTCCCGGTCGACGAGGTCTGCGAGGTCGACGCCCTCAGCGGCTCGTGCATGATGGTGCGGAAGGACGCGGTCCTCCCGGGGCCCGAGGCGGACGGGCCGGCCACGCCGCGCCACGGCGCGGCCGGCCTCTTCGACGAGGACTTTTTCATGTACGGGGAGGACCTCGACTGGTGCTACCGGATCCAGCAGGCCGGCTGGCGGATCTACTACACGCCGGACACGCAGATCGTCCACTACAAGGGCGAGAGCACGAAAAAAGGCGACCTCCGGTATGTGCTCCTCTTCTACGGGGCGATGCTCCGGTTCGTGGAGAAGCACGTGACGCACCGGGAGGGCGCGGGCGTCTTGGACCGGCTCGCCTCGGGCGCGCTCGCGGTGGGGCTTCGGCTCGGCATCGTCGCGCGGGCCGCGCTCGCCGCGCTCGGCCGCCTCGGGCGGACGGCGGCCGGCCCAGCCGCGGACGGCGCGCTCGCCTGGGCCGGGCTGGCGGCGACGGCCTTCGCGTGGAGCCGCGTCGACGGGTTCGCCTTCGAGGCCCCCTATTACGGGCTCGTGCTCCCGACGTACGCGGCCGTCCTGGTCACGTCCGTCGGGCTGACGGGCGGGTACCGGCGGTCAGGGCGGGCGCTCCGGCCGGTCCTGGCCGGCGCCGGGCTGGCGGGCCTCGCCGTGGCCGCCCTCTCCTACTTTGTCCCAACGCTCGCCTTCAGCCGCGCCGTCGTCGGCCTCGGGCTCGTGGTCGCGGCGGCGCTCCTGCTGGCGCGGCGGGTCGGGCGGCGCGCGGCGCGGCGCGTCCCGCGCTCGGCGCTCCTCGTCGGCGCGGGCGCCGAGGCCGAGCGGCTCCAGCGCCTCCTCGACGAGCACGTCCGCGGGAGCGCGGTGATCGGCTACGTCGCCGAGGCGGACGAGGCCGGGGTCGCCCTCCCCCGCCTCGGGCGGCCCCGCCAGCTCCGCGACCTCGCCCGCCTCCACGGCGCCGACGATGTCGTGTTCGCGGCCGACAGCCTGACCAACACGGCCATCCTCGACGGGATGCGCGCGCTGCGCGACCTCCCGGTCCAGCTCAAGATCCTGGCCTCCGGCCGCGACCGGATCATCGGGAAGGCCTCCGTCGAGGACTACGCGGCCCCGCTCCAAGCCGCCGAGCGGACGGTCGCCCCGCTCCGCCCCGCCTGGACGCGCCGGATCCTCGAGGTCCCGGTCGCCTCGGTCATCCTTCTTCTGAGCCCGGCCCTCCGGCTGGCGGCCCGGCTCCGCCCGTCGCCGCGGCTCCGCCGGCTCGCGCGCCTGGCGACCCGGATGCCGGGCGTCCTCGCCGGCCGCCTCGCCCTCGTCGGCTACGACGCGGCGGGGACGCACCCGCCGCCGGCGTGGGGCCTGCTGCCGGGCGTCGTATCGGTCCTCGACACGCGCGCCGCGCGGCCCCAGACGATCGCCGAGGCCCACCGGGCCTACTGGTTCTACGCGCGCCACCAGTCGACGTGGCTCGACGTCGAGATCCTCCTCCGCGCGCTGTGGGCGGCAGGCGAGGCGGCCGACCGCGGGCGGCGACCGACCGCGTAGCCGCCGGCCCCTCCGCCTCGGCGCCGACCCGTGGTCGACGCGCTCAGGGGGCGGGACCCACGAACCTCCGCCGCGGGAGGCGGTACCTTGCGCCATGGCCCACCTCCTCGACTTCGAGAAGCCCCTCGCCGACCTCGAGGCCAAGCTCACCGAGCTCCGCGCCTTCGAGGCCGAGGACGGCTCCGTCGACCTCTCGGCGCAAGTCGCCGCGCTCGAGACCCGCGTCGACACGCTCCGCCAGTCGATCTACCGCGGGCTCACGCGGTGGCAGCGCGTCCAGCTCGCCCGCCATCCCGAGCGGCCCTATACGCTCGACTACGTCAGCGACCTGACCGACGGGTTCATGGAGTTGCACGGCGACCGGCTCTTCGCCGACGACCGGGCCCTCGTCGGCGGTCCGGCCACGTTCCGCGGCTCCCGCTTCGGCTCACGCGACCGGACCGTCATGGTCCTCGGTCACCAGAAGGGCCGCGACACGAAGCAGCGGAAAGAGCGCCGGTTCGGCATGCCGAACCCCGAGGGCTACCGGAAGGCCCAGCGGCTCATGGAGATGGCGGCCAAGTTCGGCAAGCCCATCATCACGTTCCTCGACACGCCGGGCGCGTACCCGGGCCTCGAAGCCGAGGAGCGCGGGCAGGCCGAGGCCATCGCCCGAAACCTCCTGGTCATGGCGAGGCTGCCGGTCCCCATCGTCGTCGTCGTCATCGGCGAGGGGGCCTCGGGCGGCGCGCTCGGCATCGGCGTGGGCGACCGCGTGCTGATGCTCGAGAACGCGTGGTACTCGGTGATCTCGCCCGAGTCGTGCTCCTCGATCCTCTGGCGCTCGTGGGACCACAAGGAGGACGCGGCCCGCGCGCTCAAGCTCACGGCGCCCGACCTCATCGAGCACGGCGTGATCGACGAGATCATCCCGGAGCCCGTCGGCGGCGCCCACCGGAACCCGCAGACGACGTTCGAGGCCACCGGCACGGCCATCGCGACGCACCTCGACCAGCTCCTCCAGCTCCCGACGGACGAGCTCCTGGCGGCCCGCCTCGCCAAGTTCGACGCGATGGGCTCGTTTCGGGAGGGCTAGGCCGCCCGCCCCGACGCGCGCCGGCCCGCTGACCGTCTCGCCGCCATGCTGACCTACACGCACCGTCACCGCGTCCGGTACCGCGAGTGCGACCCGATGGGCGTCGTGTACCACGCCCACGTCCTCGACTGGTTCGAGGCGGCGCGGACGGAGGCGCTCCGGGCGGCCGGCCTCCCCTACCGCGAGCTCGAGGAGAGCGGCGTGATCATGCCCGTCGTGGAACTCGAGGCGAAGTACCACGCGAGCGTCCGCTACGACGACCTCGCCGAGGTCACGTGCGCGTTCCCGAGCGTCGGCGTGCGGCTGCCGATCGACTACGAGGTCCGCGTCGCGGGCGAGGACGCCGTCCGAATCTCGGGCCGGGTAACGTTGTGCTTCGTCGACGTCGAGCGCGGCCGGCCGATCCCGCCGCCGGCCGCGGTCCGCGCGGCCTTTGCCCGCGCCGAGGACGCGTCGTGAGCCGCGCGCTCTGGCAAAAGCTCGGCTACAAGCCGGGTACCGTCGCCGTACCCGACGAAGCGCCGGAGCGCTACCGCGACCTCCTCGCCGGCCTCCCCGGCGGCGTCACGTTCGGGACGCTCGACGACCGGCCATCGCTCGTCCACCACTTCACGACCGAGGCGGCCGGCCTCGGCGCCCGGCTGGCCGTCTTCGCCGACGCCATCGCGCGCGATGGGATGATCTGGGTCTCGTGGCCGAAACAGTCGTCCGGCGTCGAGACCGACATGTCGGGTGACGCGCTCCGGGCCGCGGCCGTCCCCCTCGGCCTTGTCGACGTCAAGGTCTGCGCCGTCAATGACACGTGGACCGCGATGAAGCTGGTGATCCGGAAGGAGCGGCGGTAGGCGGCGGATCCCCGGCGCCGCGTCTGGGTTGCTCGCCTGAACCCGCCACCCTGGCCATGCCCCTCTCCCGCCGCCAGTTCGTCGCGCGGACCGCCGCCGCGACGGCCGCCCTCCCCTTTGTCTCCCCGCTCGCCTCGGCGGCCCCGTCGGGCGCCTCGTTGAGGCGGGCGGAGTTCACGCCCATCCGCCGCGGCGTCGGCGCGTTCACCGACCGCGGCGGGACGATCGGGTACCTCCAGTCGGACCGCGCGCTCGTCGCCGTCGACACGCAGTTTCCGGAGTCCGCGGAGACGTTCCTGGCCGGTCTCCGCGACGGCTCGGACCGCGGGCTCGACCTCCTCGTCAACACGCACCACCACGGCGACCACACGGCGGGCAACCTCGTGCTGGCGCCCGTCGCGGAGCAGCACGTCGCGCACGAGGCCGTCCCGGGCCTCCAGCGGGCCTCCGCTAGCCGGAGCCGGTCCCTAGAGGAGCAGCGCTACCCGGACGTGACGTTCCGCGAGACGTGGAGCGCCGACCTCGGCGACGAGACGCTCGCGCTCCACTACTTCGGCCCGGCGCACACCTGCGGCGACGCCGTCGTCCACTTTCAGAACGCCGATGTCGTCCACATGGGCGACCTCGTGTTCAACCGCCGCCAGCCCTACATCGACCGAGGTGCGGGCGCCTCCATCGAGGGGTGGGGGACGCTCCTCGAGACGGTCCACGGCCGGTTCTCCGACGACACGGTGTTCGTCTTCGGCCACGCCGGCGACGGGTACTCCGTCATCGGCGACCGCTCGGACCTCCTCGTCATGCGCGACTTCCTCGCTGCCCTCCGCGAGGCTGCCGAGCAAGCCGCCCGTGACCTGCCCGATGCCGACGGAGGCGAGCGGACGCAGGCCCTCGTCGCGACCACGCTCGACGGGTTCGAGGCGTGGGGCCCCCTCCCCCAACGGGTGGCCGGCCCGGCCGTCGACGAGTTTGCCCGACCCGAGTAGCCGATGCTCCCCCTCCCCGACGCCGTCGCCGCCGACCTCGACGATCTTCTCGACCACGCCCTCGCCGAGGACGTCGGCCGGGGCGACGTGACGACCGAGGCGACCATCCCCCAGGGCACGACGGCCACCGCCCACTTCCTGCTGAAAGAGGACGGCGTCGTGGCCGGGCTCGCGGTCGCCGAGCGCGTGTTCTCGAAAGTCGACCCGGACCTCGCCGTGTCGTGGACCGCCGCCGACGGCGACCGGCTCGACGCCGGTACCGTGTTCGGGACGGTCACGGGCCGGGCGCGGTCGATCCTCGTGGCCGAGCGGCTGGCGCTCAACCTCATGCAGCGCATGGGCGGCATCGCGACGGCGGCGGCACGGATGGCCGAGGCGGCGAAACCGGCGACCGTCCTCGACACGCGGAAGACGGCGCCGGGCCTCCGCGCCCTCGACAAGTGGGCCGTCGCGCTCGGCGGCGCGCAGAACCACCGCGCGGGGCTGTACGACATGGTCCTCGTCAAGGACAACCACATCGCCGCGGCCGGCGGCGTCCGCGCGGCGATCGATGCCGTCGGGCGCTACCTCATCGAGACGGACTACGACGTCGACGTCGAGGTCGAGGCACGGACGCTGGGCGAGGTCGACGACGTGCTCGCGGCCGTCGACGCCGGCGCGCGCGTCGACCGGATCCTCCTCGACAACATGGCGCGGCGGACCGACGACGGCCTCGACGTGTCGATGCTGGAGGAGGCCGTGCGCCGCGTCGGCGGGCGGATCAAGACGGAGGCCTCCGGCAACGTGACGCGGGAGACGGTCGGCCGGATCGGCCGGACTGGCGTCGACTACATCTCGTCGGGCGCGCTGACGCACTCGGTCACGGCGCTCGACGTGTCGCTGAAGGTGGGTCTCGATCTGGGGTGAGCGCCGGCCGCGCACACGACCGGCCCAGGCCGAGACGTACACTCTGTGCATGCGCGCCGCTCTCCTCGCCGTTCTCCTCGCCGCGTCTGCGGGTGCCCAGCCGTCCGCCGAGGCGGCCCGCCTCGGGGGCGACCCGCCCGGCCTCATGTGGAGTTGGAGTCCCGAGCCCCGCTGGCTCGCCCCGGCCGACGTGGGCCGTCGCTACTTCGACGGCGGCCTCGACTACGGCGCCAACTTCGTGTTCACGACCGTCCCGGACACCGACGTCCCGCCGGTCGTGATCGTGTTCGACCCGGACACGCCGTCGACCGCGCGCATCTTCGCCTACGGCCGCGGCTACGCCGACGCCGGGATCGGCCGGTTCGACGGGGCGGCCTACGACGTGTCGGACCCCGACAACCCGCGGCGCCTCAACGTCGGCTTCTCGGAGGACCCGGCGGGGAACCAGCAGAACCGGCGGTGGACCCCAGACGGCTCGGAGTTCGGGGCGCGCGAGTACCTCGTCGTGTTCGCGAGCGACTACGACCCGTCGGGCGAGACGTACGCGGGCCGGACGATCTACACCCTCGACACGTACTACGGGCTCGCGGCGCGCGTCCGCGACGGGCACGCCCTCTTCGAGACCGCCGCCGAGATGCGACTCACGCCGGACCCGCTCCGCGACGTCGCCGCGGCGGCCGTCGCCAACGGCGTGGCCGACGCCGAGTGGACGGCCGCGACCTACGCCGGCGGCACCGAGGTCCGGGCCGTGGTCGGGGACGCCGTGCTCGCGACGGCGCTGCCCGCAGACGGCCGCGTCCGCGTGACCGGGCTCGACCCGGAGCGGACGGTCGACCTCAGGATCCAGCTCTGGGGGACGGACGGGCTCATCGCCGAGCGGCCCGTCTCGATTCGGGCGAAGGTGTCGGAGGGCGTCGCGGCGTTCTCGGCCCTCGACCCCGGCCGGGCGCAGTCCTCGACCTACGGCGACGCGTGGGGCTACGTGGCGCCCGGCGGGACGGAGTACGCGCTGCTCGCCGTCCGCGACGGCGGGCTGTCGGTGATCGACGTGAGCGCCGCGCCCGCGGCGGCGCCGGTCGAGGTGGCCTTCGTCCCCGCGCCGGTTCAGTCGACCGACTCGAAAGACGTCAAGGTCTACGGGCACCACGCCTACGTGGTCAATGAGGTCGGGCCGATCCAGATCCTCGACCTCGCCGACCCGACGGCGCCGGTCGAGGTCGGCCGCCTCGACGTCCAGCCCGGGGTGGTGAACGGCGGGGCGCACAACGTGGCCGTGGCGGAGGGCCACCTGTGGGTGACCGGCGGCCGGTTCGGCGGCAACCCCGGCCTCCGCGTCTACTCCCTCGCCGACCCCGCGAGTCCGGTCCTCACCGACGCGTTCCGGCCGGACCACTGGCCCACGCCGTACTACCACGACTTCGAGGTTCGCGACGGGATCGGCTACGGCTCGGCGATCTACAGCGAGGGCGGCGTCGACGTGCTCGACGTCTCGGACCCGACCGATGTCCGGCTCCTGACCTCGTTCACCTACCCCGGCGCCGGCGCCCACAACACGTGCACGACGGAGGACGGCGGGACGCTCTACGTCGGCGACGAGATCGGGACGAGCGGCAACTGGATCCGGATCTTCGACGTCCGCGACCTCGAGGACATCGAGCGGGTCGGCGAGATCGTCGTCGACTCCAGCGCCGTCGTCCACAACTGCTACGTCCGCGGCGACCGGCTCTACGTGGCCCACTACACCGAGGGCCTGAGGGTCTTCGACGTCTCCGACCCGCACGCGCCGGTCGAGGTGGCCTACCTCGACACCTACCTCGAGCCGGGCTACGGCTTCAACGGGGCGTGGACGGCCTACCCGTACCTGCCGTCGCGGAAGGTGCTCGTGTCGGACCTCCAGTCGGGCCTGTGGGTCGTGGCGCTTGAGGGCGACGCGGTGGCGTCCGAGCCGGCGCCGGGCGGACGAGCGGCGCTCCGCGTCTGGCCCAACCCGACGTCGGGCGCGGCCACGCTGGCCTTCGACCTCGACGCGCCCGCCGAGGCGGACGTGGTCGTGGCCGACGTGCTCGGCCGCGAGGCCGCCCGGACGCGCGTGAGCGGCCGGGGCGGGGCGAACCGTGTCTCCCTCGACCTCGGCGACGCGCCGGCCGGGGTCTACGTCGCCCGCCTCCTGCTGGACGGGCGCGCCGCAGGCACCGCGACGCTGACCGTCGCGCGGTAGCCGCTAGACGTGCCGGGTCTTCCGGGGCGGCGGGGCCTGGCGACTCGGCAACGCGGCCGGGTCGACGATCTCGTAGCGGACGCGGTGCGTACCGCGCGCACGCATCGCCAGCCGGTCGGCGGCGGCGCCGGAGAGGTCGAGCTGGCGCCCCCGGATAAACGGCCCCCGGTCGTTGACGCGGACGAGGACGCGGCGGTCGTTGTGCGCCGAGGTCACGCGGAGGAGCGTCCCGAACGGGAGCGACCGGTGGGCGGCCGTGAGCGCGCCGTGGTTGTAGCGCTCGCCGTTGGCGGTGCGGTTGCCGTGGAGCGAAGCGGCGTAGTAGCTCGCCACGCCGGTGCGAGCCGCGCGGCGGTTCTCTGCGCGCGCGCCGCCCGGGACGATGGGGTCGGCCTGCTGGGCCACGCCGGGGAGCGCGAGGGCAGCCAGGGCCACCAGAATCAGAAGTCGCGTCACACAGGAAGGAGGGGGTGAGACAGGGCGGGCGGCCCCCGGAGGGCTGCGCTCGCGGGCGTGTGCTCGGCGAGGTTAGGGCAGGGCATAACGGCTTCCTAGCGCCCCCCCTTGGTATCTCTGACTCTTGGGCGTCCCTCCACCTCCCCTCGACCGGGCCCGCACCGTTCCTCCACAGTCGGCCGGATCAAGGCCCGAGAGAGCCCCCCTATCTTCCGTTCCCCTTCCCCGGTCCCGTGCTCTCGCTCCTCGTCATCCTCGCGGCCAGCTACCTCCTCGGCGCCGTCCCGTTCAGCCTCGTCGTCGGGCGGATGATGGGCGTCGACCTCCGAAAGCACGGGAGCGGCAACGCGGGCGCCACGAACGCGCTCCGCGTGCTTGGCAAGGGCCCCGGCCTCCTCGTGTTCCTGCTCGACTTCGGGAAGGGCCTCGCGGCGGTGGCACTCCTGTCGCAGATCCGCGTGGGCGGGGAGACGCTCGTCGGGCTGCTCGGCTCGCGGCCGGAGCTGGCGGCGGCGTGGGCGGCGACGCTGGCCGGGACGGCGGCCATGATCGGCCACGTGGTCACGCTGTGGGGCCGTCTGTTTTTCGGTTCGTGGAAGGGCGGGAAGGGGGTGGCGACGGGCGCCGGGATGCTCACCGGGCTGGCCCCGCTCCCGGTCGGGCTGGCGTTGCTGGTGTTCGTCGGGGTCCTCGCCGCGACGCGCTACGTCTCGCTCGGCTCGATCCTGGCCGCGCTGTCGCTGCCACTGTCCCTCCTCGCGCTCCACTTCGGGTTCGGGTGGGACAGCCCGCCGCCGGTCTGGATCTTCGCCCTGCTCGTCCCGGCCTTCATCCTGTGGACGCACCGGGCCAACGTCCGCCGGCTCCTCGATGGGACGGAGTCCCGAGTCGGGTCGAAGGGCGGCTGACTCGCCACACCAAGGCGGGCGGCAGGCAGAAAGGATCGGGCGGACAAGTCGCGCAGGAACAGGGCGCTTGATCTGGAGACGAGTTCATGTCCGCATCGGCGGCACACGAAACCGAGGCGGCTCGGGTTCGAGGGGGACTCATTCACCCCGCGTTCATGCGACTCTCCCTCCTCACCCTCACCGCTCTCTTCCTCGCCCCGCTCGCCTCTGCCCAGTCGCAGTATGGCGAGGGAGACGGGACCTACGTGTCCCTCGGCACGCTGAAACTGTGGGGGGGCAACGGAGGGATCTCCGGGGTCGAGTTGGGCGGCGAGGTCGGCCAGCGCCTGGGCGACGGCGTCGACGTGGGCCTGATCGGGTCGTACGGGACGTTCGGGCTCCGCAGCGACGAGTACGGGACGACGAGTTGGAGCGCTGGGGTCACGGCCGGGCTCACGCGCCCTGCCCCACTCGGGACCGTCGCCCGCCTCCAAGGCCTCGCGTTGTATGGCAGCACCGACGGCACGTACCCTGACTCCGACGCGCCGCCCCTGCGGTATGACCGGTCGGTGGCCGTAGGCGACGTCTCTGCCACGCTCGGCAAGGAGATCCCGGTCATCGGGTCGGTCCGGCTGCAGCCCACGGTGGGTCTCTACGGGCGGGCCGTCGGGACGGTGGACATCGGAGCGGACGACTCGTTCGAGCAGAGGCCGCCGGCGAGACTCGACGCGGGGCTCCAGTTCGAGCTCCCGGTCCGGTTCCGCCTGTTCGGTGCCGACGTGGCCCTCGTGACGGGCGTCCGCCGGTCGCTGGTTTCGGGAGACGGCTCTACGCGCCCTGTCATTCCAACGGCCGGGCTCCGCATCAACTTCTGAGCGCGGGCGTGCGGTGAGGTCGGCGGGACGGGAAAGGCAGGAAAAGGTGCCTAGGCGAAAGGCCGCCATTCGGGTACCATCCGGCACCTCACCCGCCCGGCCTTTTTATCGACGCATCGCTACGCCCTCCTCTTCCCGCGTACCGATGCGTTTCGATCTCCGGACCCTCGGGGTCCTCTCCGTCCTGCTGGCGACGTCCGCCAGCGCTCAACCGAATCCCGAGGGTGGCCTCGGGATCCACGGCGTGTACGGCCCCGCCTCGCCCGAGCGGATCCTCTTCCCGACGAACGCCGACCCCGACGTCACCATCGGCTTCCGGCTCTCGCCCCAGGTCGACGTGCAGATCGGGGCCGGACGGACCACGAACGAGCGGACGACGCTCCTGCGCGACGAGGTCGCTGTGCTGGACGAGTGGGAGCAGACCAAGGCTCTGGCCGTGGGCGCCGGCTACACCGACCGGCATGGCCCCGCGCTCGTCCGAGGGCGCTTGAGCCTCGGCTACGACGACTTCGCGGCCAGCTACGCCGCCTACCGTCCGGACTCGATCCGCGTCTTCACCCGGGACGGGCCGACGGACACCTACGCGCTCACGGCCGACGACTTCGTCTCGACCCGCGGCACGTTCGTCCACCTCGGCGGCAGCGCGGCGGTGGCCGCGCCGCTCCGGTTCGGGCGCGTCTCCCTTACGCCGGGCGTCGGTGCGTCCGGCTCGCTCTCGTCGCGGACGGGCGGGACGAAGGAAGCGCAGGGCGCGCGGTGGATGCCGTTCGCCCAGGTCCCCGTCGGCGTCCGCATCGGCGAGGTGACGATGACGACCCAGGTGACGGCCGGCGTCGTCTTCGGGCCGGACGAGGGGTTCACGCTCTTCCGCCGCTGGACGGCCGCGGACCCCGGCTCGTTCGTCCTCGACGGCGCCTTCCGCGTCGACTTCTAGCCCGGCCCGTCCGCCCTTTTCTCCTCTCTGCCTGACGCTCATGCGCGCTCTTCCTGTCCTCGCTCTGCTCCTCACCATCGCCGCTAGCGCTCAGCCCGCCGAAGCCGACCGCCTCGGGCTCTACGCCATCGTCGGCTCCGCCGCGCCCGCCCAGTCCCTCGTCCGCGGGGCGGCCGACCCGATCCTCACGCTCGGCTACCGCGTCTCCGATGCCGTCGACGTCCAACTCGGCGCGCGGCTCGGCACGGACCGCTTGCAGATCGGCGGCGATATGGACGGTGTGCGGCGTGAGGTCCCGACGCCCATCGACGCAGACATAGAGAGCCGGACGCGGGCGCTGGCCGGCTCGGCTGGCGTGACGATGCC